>Ga0099364_10008345_pt1 | contig 14594 bp, 6 predicted proteins | sample TergutTh196P3_FD_73070 | JGI IMG/M metagenome (GOLD analysis project Ga0099364, IMG submission 73070) | Microcerotermes parvus P3 segment gut microbial communities from Pointe-Noire, Republic of the Congo - Th196 P3 | ecosystem: Host-associated > Arthropoda: Insects > Digestive system > Gut ... | reverse complement strand
AAAACACTGGTTCGGTCGGGACAAGCGAGAGCCTGACCAGTTATATCTGAATAATATCGCCCGTTCGTTGGCTGATAAACAGGTGCTGATATACGAGTCAATTTTGCAGGAAATGGAAAAGACCGGTAAGGGAAAGAAAGTTGCCGGCCAGAAGTATTTGGAGTTCCAACTCTCTTGGTTCGGGAAAACGTACAGCAAGAAGAACGACATCACCTTGAGCGGATACAAGACTGATGGGCAGTTGGATTTTGAGAAGTGGATACAGGCAGAATGGCTCGACAAGCCAATATCCAACGAGGTTCTTAAAGATTTCGGAAAACAGTTCTTTGCTAAGTATAACCCCATATTCGGGCTTTGCACCAAGAAGCAAGGCTTCGGTTCTGACGACAATAGGGGTGAAAACGGTCCGAAGAGTGCGGGGTACAGTATCAAAAGGGTTAAGGAAATCTTCCAGGTTAAGAAGATGCCTTTTGAAGTTATTGAAGATGACGGTACCTGTGTCATCACCATGATATGCGGAAAGTTTCAGAAGGGGCAAGGGGGTGTTTATAAAGCACTACATTAGTCTGCAAGCGAACGCGGGGGTTACGCCTGTTGCTCCCCGCGTATATTTCCTCAAAATCCTAAAGGAGATTGGGATGCACAACGACTCCCAGAGTATGATGGCTGTTAAATTAACAGCCAATAGTAATACCTCCACCCGAAAACGCGGCAAATAAGTCGGTCGGGTGACGCAACTCTTCGTCAACGCGGAGAGTAGGCGTAGCGGATAGCCATATCCGTAAAAGAGTTGATTATTATGGCAAGGGAAAACTTAAAACAATTACCAGTAACAAATATTGCGAAGCTATGCACGACCACAACCGAGCGTAAAATCGGCAGGATAATTTACCAAGTCGTAGCTTCCCACAGCGAGACGGCCACCGACACCGCAAAACAGAAGATTGAAAAATTGATAGAACGGGAATGCGCCCGTTTGGTGAAATAATACCGACCAACGATCGAATCGGCTCCGGTTTCCGCCGGATGCCGGTTCTCACTTTATAAATTGCAATAACTTAGGCCGCCGGACATGGTATAATGCAAGGGATACATTAACCTTGCTTGTCTGGCGTCAGGAAGGAGAGAAATAATTATAATGCCAGATAACAAGATTACCGCCCTGTACAGCCGTCTCTCCAATGAGGACGAACGGGCTGGAGTTTCCACAAGCATCGAAAACCAAAACGCATTCCTAAAAGAATATGCCACCAGAAATGGTTTCCCGAACCTGAAATTTTACACGGATGATGGTTGGAGCGGGGCCAGATTCGACAACAGACCAGGGCTTAATGCTATGCGTGAAGACATTCGCGCCGGGAAAGTGGCGACGGTTATCATCAAAGACCAGAGCCGCATCGGGCGTGACGTGGTGGAGATTGGGTTGCTCAAGCGCGATTTCGACGAATATAACGTCAGATTCATCGCTGTGTCCGACAATCTCGACACCGCCAACGGCTTTGATGTTATGTCCCTAATCCGCGATGTTTTCAACGAATACTATCTTGCAGACACCAGCAAGAAGATAAAAGCGGTAAAACAGGCGCAGGCGGCACGCGGCGAACGTGTAAACGGCAACGCTCCTTACGGTTATCTTATCGACCCGGAGAACAAGCACCATTTAATTCCAGACCCGGAGACGGCGCCAGTCGTACAGCAGATATTCGATATGTTCGTCCAAGGTACGCGGTTAATCCATATTCAGGATTGGCTGAGGGAGAATGAGATTGTAACCGTCACGGAACTGATGTACCAGCGTAAGGGTAATGGCAGGCACCCCCGCCCGTTGCCGGAGTTGAAATATAACTGGCCGGAAAAATCCATCTACGACCTGCTGACCCGCAAGGAATACCTCGGGCATACGGTTACGGGGAAGACCGTTAAGGTGTCCTACAAGTCCAACAAGACCCTGCGGAAACCGGAGGAGGAGCAACACATCTTCCTGAATACCCACGAGCCGCTCATCGACGAAGATGTGTTTGATTTAGCACAGAAGCGGATAGCGACGCGAAACAGACCCACCAAGATTGACGAGATAGACATCTTCTCCGGCCTGATATTTTGCGGAGACTGTGGGCATAAGCTCTACTTGCAACGCGGCGCCAGTAAGACCAAGAGTACAGAGTCCTATGTCTGCGGGCGGTACAACAATGGTCGAAATGCGCGGACTGTCCAACCCTGCACCATGCACTATATCCGTAAGATGGTGCTGTCAGAGTTGGTGCTTGGGGACATTAAACGGGTGACGAGCTACGTTCAGGCACACGAGAGTGAATTCATCGAAGCGGAAACCAAGCGCGGCGATGCGGAAGCGAAAAAGGCGTTAAACAAAAACCGCCGTGACTACGATACGGCCACGGCGCGTATTAACGAGATTGATACCATTTTTCGCAAGCTCTACGAAGACAATGCTCTGGGTAAGCTTTCCGAACAGCAATTCTCAATGTTGACCTCCGGCTTCGATGAAGAGAGAGCCGGGTTGAAGCAGAGGCTGAAGGAGTTGACGGCTGAAATTAACTCCGCCGAGAAGCGTGGCGTGAACGTAGACAGGTTCGTCAAGATTGTAAGGCGGTTCACCGACATTCAGGAACTGACCTATGAGAACCTACACGAACTCGTAGACCGAATCCTGATATATGAACCCGACCCTGAGACCAATATCCGTAAGGTCGAAATCTTCTACAGCTTCGTCACCCAGATTGACACCAGCCAAGCCCCTACGACGAATCTGACATATTGGCGAAAAGGTCGCAAGACGATAAAGAGCGTCGTCACCTAATAGCAATGAGCAATGAAGCGGCCTACTGCTGTACGGGAGCGGTAGGCCGACCACGGTAAAATGTATCGTTATCTTACTTTAGATTACATGCAGCCCTGTTTATCCTGCGCCGTGGCCTTTTTCACAGTCTCTCTTATACGGCGCGCGGCGACGTTGGGATGGATGCTCGCCGCGCCGCTCCCGTAACCTTCATTGGTGGGCACGGTAAGAATATTGGGGTTGACGGACGCGATCCAGTCGCAAATCAGCTTATCCCCGGTTACGGCAAATACCGGAACGTCCAGGCTGGCCGCGAGGATGCAGTTCAACATCAATTCACTGCAAATTTCTCCGTTGATTTTTATGTAATTGTTATTAAGGTTCATGGTATGCCCAAGCGCGTTGCCATGCATCTGCGCCGCGTTGTGGTATCCGGTAAAAACCACGCCGTCAAAGCTTCGGTCCAATCCGTACATCATGCGATAGGGGTGTTCGGGGCGCCCGCGGAACAGTTTAACGTATTCGGGCAATCCGCGGGGATCAATGTTGCGCGCCGTATCGTGCGCATCCTTGATAAAAACGGAGGTAAAGCCCGATTGTTCGGCTCCTTCGCAGGCGGCGACAACTTCCAGGGTCATTTGCCGGCAAAAATAATCGTGATCCGAATGGTTTTTTTGAGCCTCGTTCCAGTTAACCATACCACAGGTACCCTCAATATCGGCGCTTATAAACAGTTTCTTCATAAACTTATCCCTCGCTGTCTCTTTGAGCTCTTATCATTGAAATCCTGGCTATTATCAATATTTAGAGGTTTCGTAACCGTTGGAGAATAGTAAAATTTGGAACGTTTAGATATTTGTTAATGCAGCATATTTTTTTAATATTATACATCATTTCTTTCACAATCCTAAATCCCGAAAAATAAAATAAAACTATGGCGTATAACAAAAATTAAAAATTAAAAATTAAAAATGGTACAGAACCCTTTGAATAAAATTACGCCAATGAGTCGAATATGATAGAATCAAGGCGAGCGGCGAATGTATTTATAAGAGCAGGCTATATCAACGCAGGGACGGCGAAATGGAGGAATAGTCGTGAACCATTATCATATCAATATTTTTTACTTATTTACATGCTGAAAGTTAAAGAGGCGCTACCCAAAGACGCGGGGCGCTGTATAGCCCGCATAGACCCCACTGACATGGCTGCTCTTGGAATTTCCGAGAGTTCAATCGTTGAAATAGAGGGAAAAAAGAAAACAACGGCGCGCGTAATGCCATGCGAGGAGGAGGATTGCGGGAAAGGAATCATTCAGATCGACGGCATAATCCGAGAAAACGCGCAAACCGGCATTGATGAAACAGTAGCAGTGAGAAAGGCGGATCATCATTTCGCCGGCAGTATTTCGATCCAGCCTGTAAGCGCGTTCCCTCTTTCAGAAAAAGAGAGGGATTCGAGCTATATAGCTTCATTGCTCCAGGGCGCTCCGGTAACGCGGGGCGACAGGATGCGCGTTGCCCTGTTCGGATCAAGAGTTTGTGATTTCAGGGTGATAGACACGACTCCGGACGGTATCGTCGTGGTCAGTAAGAGCACTTGGATAAATGTCATGAAGCCTGCGGCGGAAACTGAACGGCATAAAATAAGCTACGAGGATATAGGCGGGCTTGGGCCGCAAATAGCGCGCATACGCGAGATGATAGAGCTTCCTCTAAGGTTTCCTCAGGTTTTTGAAAAACTCGGAGTCCAGCCCCCAAAAGGAGTTCTGATGTACGGGCCGCCCGGCACGGGTAAAACGGTTATAGCCCGCGCCGTGGCAAACGAGACGGATGCTTGGTTCACTCATATATCAGGACCTGAGATAATAGGAAAATTTTACGGCGAAAGCGAGGAAAGGCTGCGCGGAATTTTTGAAGAGGCGCAAAGCCATGCTCCTTCAATTATTTTTATTGACGAAATAGACGCGATAGCCCCGAAGAGAGAGGAAATGGGGGGGGAAAAGCAGGTCGAACGCCGGGTTGTCGCTCAAATGCTTGCGCTCATGGACGGGCTTGAATCCCGCGGGCAAATAGTGGTGATAGGGGCGACGAATATCCCCAACTCAATAGATCCCGCTTTAAGGAGGCCCGGACGTTTTGACAGGGAGATAGCTATTCCTATCCCCGACCGCAAAGGCCGGCTTGAAATACTTCAGATACATACCCGCGGGATGCCGCTTGCAAAGGATGTGGATTTAAAGAGGATAGCAGACCTGTCTCATGGTTATGTCGGCGCTGACCTTGAAGCTCTTGCCAAAGAAGCCGCAATGGCATGTATCCGGGAGATACTGCCCGAAATTTCCCTCGAATCGAATGATATACCCTACGAACGTATAGTCTCTTTGGAGGTTAAGATGGAGAATTTTTTGAACGCGCTGCGTGAAATTGACCCATCAGCCATAAGGGAAGTTTTTGTGGAAGTTTCGGACGTATCGTGGAATGACGTCGGCGGGCTCGATAAGATAAAGGAGGAGCTTTCCAACGCCGTCATGTGGCCTTTGCAAAACCCCGAAATTTTTGACCGTTATGGGGTCATTCCGGTGCGCGGGATATTGCTCCACGGCAAATCAGGGACCGGAAAAACCCTATTGGTTAAGGCTTTAGCAAAGGAAAGCGGGGTCAATTTCATTTCGGTCAAAGGGCCCTCCCTGATGTCAAAATATGTGGGGGAGAGCGAACGCGCGATACGGGAAGTGTTTAAAACCGCAAAACAAGCCGCCCCGTCAATACTTTATTTTGACGAGATAGAGTCGCTGGTTCCGGTGCGTGGTAAAGACAGCGGCGCGGGCGCGGCTTTTACGGAGCGCGTCATCAGCCAGTTTTTAGCGGAGATGAGCGGGATAGAGGAACTGCGCGGGGTCGTCGTATTAGCGACCACAAACAGGGCGGATCTGCTTGACCCGTCCCTTATAAGCAGCGGCAGGTTCGACGTAATTATAGAATTGCCATTGCCGGACCCGGAAGCGCGCGAAAAAATATTTGAGATCCATCTCAGGAAAAAACCTCTCTGCAACGAGGTTGACTTGAAACTTCTCGCGTCATTGACTGAAGGCATGAGCGGAGGGGATATTTCATTCATATGCCGCAAGGCGACCATGCTCTCGCTTCATGATTATTTCAGGTCCTCACGCGCAGCCGAAAAAACCGAGCCCCAAATAACATGGAAACATCTGGAGGCAGGAATAACCGAATTAAAGGACAGAATGAAATAGCGGGGATCAGAGCATGCCGGTTGGCAGGTTTGCCTCCTCGTATTCGCATACTTTGTTCCTGCCAGTTTTTTTTGCGGTATAAAGCGCCTGATCAGCCCCGGTAATAAAATCGTTGACTGAACCCTGCTCAAACATATGAGTATTTACGCCTATGCTTACGGTTATTTTTGTAACTTTGCCGTCGGCGCAAGGGATGTCGGCATTTTCGACATTTTTACGGACACGTTCGGCAACACTAAAAGCGCCTTGCGAATCGGTGGTTGGCAGCAATACGGCAAATTCCTCGCCGCCCCAGCGGGCGGCAAATTCAGTTGAGCGCAAAAGCGACTGCTCTAAGATTTTTGCCACTGCCTGCAGCGCCGCGTCGCCTTGTAAATGTCCGTATGTATCGTTGAATTTTTTAAAATTGTCTATGTCAACCATAAAAAGGCTGAGCGGCGTTTTATCCCTTTTCGCGCGATCCCACTCTAAACGCAGCCGGTAATCAAAATTGCGCCTGTTGGATATGCCTGTCAGTTGGTCTGTTACGCTGAGCCGCTTTATCGTGTTGATTTGATTCAACATTTGAATCTGATTACGAACCCTAAGTTTGACGATCGCAGTGCTGAAAGGTTTGCTTATGTAATCCGCGGCTCCCAGAACCAACCCGCGTTCCTCGTTCTCAACGTCTCCAAGTCCCGTAACGAAGATAACGGGAATTTCCCGCGTTTTTTCAGAAAGTTTCAGAGCGGCAATCACAGCATATCCGTCCATTTCCGGCATAAGAATATCCAGCAGTATCACATCGGGCAAATGCTCTTCCGCTGTCTCAATGGCGTCTTCCCCGCTCTTTGCCGCGTAAATGACATATTCCGGACTCAATATGTGCGTTAAAGCAATAATATTTGTCTTTTCGTCGTCCACAACAAGCACGCTGTTTTTGTTTGTACTGTTCATCATCTCATATCTCCATTCTTTCTTTAAGTTCAGAAAGCGCGGCAATTGCCTGTTTAAATTCAAAGTCCTCTATTTGCCGCGAAAGTTCCTTAGTTCCCGGTATTGCGCGGATACTGCCAAGCAGGTTAATACACTCAGGGTTTTTATTTCTAAGCATGGGCTCCAGTTTCTCAAATAATTCTCGTATCTCTTTCTGGTCTCTGACTTCCTTGCTTTGCATACCTTCGGCAAGCAGCGGAGATAATTTCTCAAGCACAAGTTTCAACTCGCTTTCAAGGATACCGCTTTGTTCGTCCGTAAGCAAGTTTTCCCCGCCGGAAAGCATAGACTCCACAGCCTCCGCTGCTGTCCGCAATCTCAGCTCCTCTATCTGACCCGCGTTACCTTTCAATGTGTGCGCTAATCTATGCGCGAGCTTTACATCTCCTGCGGCGGCTGCGTCTGTAATTTCAGTATATACGTTCTGATTGTTTTTCACAAAATTGATCCGCAGCTTCTTTTGCAGTTCATCATTATGTGTCAGCTCATATTCATCCATAGCGGAACTGCTCACAGGCGTAAGGTATTTTAGCAACACGCGCCACAGCTCCTGTGACGTGAATGGCTTGCCCAAACATTCAGGCATACCGTTATTCCTGTATTTTTCCAATTCGTCCGCCATTATGTTTGCTGTCATCGCCGCTATGGGGGTCCCCGTATTCAATTCTCTTATCGCGGACGCGGCTTCCATACCATCCATGACCGGCATAAATATATCCATGAAAATCAGATCGAAAGGCTTTTCTTTCTTTTGTATGCGTTCGGCGACTTTTCCCACACCCTCTTTTCCGTTCTCCGCTACGACCGTCCGGAGTCCCACACGCGCAAGATGCTCGCATATAAGTTCCCGGTTCATAGGGTTATCGTCACAGATTAAAATCAAGCCGTCGAAATACGGTTTCTCAAGCGGTTCAAGTTTTGCATGAGGCGCGTCGTCAGAAGCGTCTGTTATATCAAGCACAATTTCAAAGCTGAACGTACTGCCTGAACCGGGTTCACTCTCCACCTTCAATTTTCCGCCCATCAGTTCCACTATGTTTTTGGTTATCGCAAGCCCAAGTCCCGTGCCGCCATAATTACGTGTAGTGCTGGAATCCGCCTGCGTAAACGGCTCAAATATCTTTTCAGCTTGCGGCTCGCTCATGCCTATGCCGCTGTCCTTTACCTCAAAATATACTGTTGCGGTATCGTCATCCGAGCTTTTTACCGACGATGACAATTTGACTGTTCCGGCATCAGTGAATTTTACGGCATTGGACAGAAGGTTCATAAGCACTTGAAAAAGCCTGACCGGATCGCCCAACAGCCTTTTTCCGGAGATCGGCTCCGCGTAAAATCTCAGGTCAAGGCCCTTTTCTTTAGCGCTTGGCAGGATGACGGACTGACAGCGCAAAAAAACATCATGCAGGTCGAATGGGGTATACTCCAACTCCATTTTACCGGCTTCTATTTTTGAAATATCAAGAATATCGTCTATTATACGCAGGAGCCATTTTGTACTGTCCTTAATTTTTCCCAAATAGTCCCTGGCCTGGGGAGCAATGTTGTTACCCAGCGTATCCAGAGCAAGCTCCGCAAACCCCATGATGCTGTTCATCGGCGTGCGGATTTCATGGCTCATCATCGCAAGGAACCTGCTTTTTGCCTTGTTGCTCTCCTCCGCTTCCGCCCGCTGTTCCGCCAGCCGCTGTATGTTCGTGATATCCTGCACGATCTTAATGAACCCCGCTATTTCTCCTTGCAGGTCCCTCAGTATTTCCACATCGACCTGGAAGGACAAATCACCGTGCGCAAAATATGTCCGCTTCAAGCCGTGTTTCGCGCGGACAATGCTACATTCGTCGGTATTGCAGATTTGTGGGTTCCAGTTCCAGTTACTGCAATGCTTCCCCATCATGTCTTCCCGTTTTTCCTCTAAAAAATTCTCGACGGCTGTATTGATAAACGTCCATTTCATGTCCGCGTCGGTAACGGAAATGGATAACGGTATAGCGTCGAGGATTGACTTGTACCAATGAGCGGAAGCCTTCAGCATGGCCTGTGTGCGCTCGTCCGACTTTTTCTTTGCCGCCTCAAGGCGAACCAGCATGAAAATCAGCGCCGCCGCCAGCATGGCGCCCAAAGCGCTGATTATCAGCATCATGTCGTACAGGTTTTTGTAATATTCGTTTTCGGGGGTTACTATGCCGAGGTACCAGCCGTTTTCTATCTGCTGGCAATAAAAGATTGAATTTATATCCTGATAATTTATCACTTTAATCTCGGAAACTCCATGTTCCTGTTCCAAAATTTTCAGGACTTCTCCCAAACCGGGATTGACATCGTTAATATGTTTAGTTATAAAATCCGCTTCGGGGTGAGCGACAGTCTCAAACAGCCCGTTTGTCAAAATTCCGTAGCCGCCTTCGGTAAGGCGCGTATTAGCGACGAAATCCGTGATATTGCTAAGCGGAACATTCATGGCTATCACGCCCATCGGACTGCCTTCATCATCAAAAATGCGGCACACGAATGAAATTTGGTATTCATTTGAACGCAAGCTCAGATACATGGGTGAAGCGACTATTCTGCCGTTCGCCTCAACCGCCGCTTTGTACCAGGGCCGTTCCGTCGCGTTATGACCATCAGGCGCCGTCCATCCCAGCGAGGGAATGTATACATTTTCCAACGCGTCAAAATAACCGTGAAGACCCTCAAAAATAAACCCATCCGTTTTTTTCAGCAGAAGGGCGGAAATCTCGTCAAAATATTTCGACACGTCGCCGGTGTTGCCGCCCCGCATGATTATATCGCGTACTCCCTTTACAATGCCGATCATCAGGGTTTCCGGCTCCTGGAGTTCGGACATTATCCTGATCCGCGTTTGAGTAAGCGCTTCTTCCGCGTCCCTTTTCAAGTAGTTCTTCAGCATATTATTGACAAAAAGGCCGCTTGAAATGACCATCAGTACAAATGCCATCAGCACAAGCAGCGACCTTGCCAGTAATGAATTTTTAAAATGCGCTTGCCGAAAAATCATTTCATATCCACTCTTTCTTTAAGTTTAGAAAGCGTGGCAATCGCCCGCTTAAATTCAAAATCCTCTATTTGCCGCGCAAGCTCTTCCGTTCCCGGTATTGCGCGGATTCCGCCGAGCAGATTAATGCACTCCGGGTTTTTGTTCCTAAGCATTGACTCCAATTTCTCGAATAATCCGCGTATCTCTTTCTCGCTTCCGGGTTCTTTGTTTGGACTGTCCTCGGCGAGCAGCGGAGACAATTTCTCAAGCGCAAGTTTCAACTCGCTTTCAAGAATGCCGCTTTGCTGCTCCGTAAGCCGGTTTTTCCCGCCCGATAGCATAGCCTCCACAGCGGCGGCCGCGGACTGCAACCGCAGTTCCCCTATCTGCCCCGCGTTGCCTTTCAATGTGTGAGCTATCCTGTGCGCGAGTTTTACATCTCCCGCGGCAACCGCATCTGTAATTTCGGTATATATGTCCTGATTATTTTTTACAAAATTTATTCGCAGCTTCTTTTGCAGTTCACCATTATGTGTCAGCTCATATTCTTCTATAGCGGACCTGCTCACAGGAGTCAGGTATTTTAGCAATGCGCGCCACAACTCCTGTGACGTGAAAGGCTTGCCCAAACATTCAGGCATTCCGTTATTTTTGTATTTTTCCAATTCGCCCGCCATTATGTTTGCCGTCATCGCCACTATGGGAGTTCCCGTATTCAATTCTCTTATTGCGGACGCGGCTTCCATTCCATCCATCACCGGCATAAATATATCCATGAAAATCAGGTCGAAGGGCTTTTCTCCCTTGTGTATGCGTTCGGCAACTTTCCCCAACCCCTCCTTTCCGTTCTCCGCCACAACCGTCCGGAGCCCTACACGCGCAAGGTGTTCGCATATAAGCTCCCGGTTCATGGAGTTATCGTCACAGATTAAAATCAAGCCGTCGAAGCGCGGTTTTTCGAGCTGTTCAAGTTTTACATGAGACGTGTCGTCGGAAACGTCTATCGTTTCAAACACGATTTCAAAGCTGAACGTGCTGCCTAAACCGGGTTCACTCTCTACTACCAGCTTTCCGCCCATCAGCTCCACTATGTTTTTGGTTATCGCAAGCCCAAGCCCCGTGCCTCCATAATCACGCGTCGTGCTGGAGTCCGCTTGGATAAACGGCTCAAATATCTTTTCAACTTGCTCGGAACTTATGCCTATGCCGCTGTCCTTTATTTCAAAATATACGGTGGCGTGGCTGTTCGCGCTTTTTACCGACGATGAAAATTTGACTGTTCCGGCCTCCGTGAATTTTACGGCATTGGACAGAAGGTTCATAAGCACTTGATAAAGCCTGACCGGATCGCCTAACGGTTTTTTACCGAAGGGCGATTCCACGTAAACTCTCAGGTCAAGTCCCTTTTCTTTTACGCTCGGCAGGATGACGGACTGGCAGCGCGAAAAAACATCATGCAAGTTGAAGGGTACACTCTCCAATTCCATCTTACCGGCTTCTATTTTTGAAATGTCGAGAATATCGTTTATGATATTTAAGAGCCATTTTGTACTCTCCTTGATTTTTCCCAGATAGTCCCTGACTTGAGGCGCAATACCGTTCGGCGTATCCAGCGCAAGCTCCGCGAACCCCATGATGCTGTTCATGGGCGTGCGGATTTCGTGGCTCATAGTGGCAAGGAAAGTGGATTTTGCCAGGTTGGCCATCTCGGCTGCCTCCAATTTCTGCCGTTCGGTGATATCGGCATAATAACCCTCTACCAAAAGCGGCGTGCCGTCCGGATTTTTCTCAACCACGCGGCTGCGCTCCCATATCCATTTAGTCGCGCCATCCCTCGTCGTAACCCGGAAAGTGGCTTCAAACGGCAATCCCATGGGAATCGTTTCCGCGCTCAGTTTTTCAATAGCGTCAATATCATCAGGATGCACCATATCAAAAAACTTAACGTTGTTACGCAGTATCTCCTCCGGTGTATACCCCAAAAGTTCCTTGCAGCCGTCGCTGATAAAGGTATAAGTATAATCAGGCGGGTTGTAAAGCTGCTGGAATACCATGCCGGGCAGATTGCTCATCATCGCCTCAATCTTTGCTGTCATACGCTTTGCCGCTTCTTCCGCCAATTTTCGTTCGGTAATATCCATTGCTATTCCCAATAGCCCCACAACTTTGCCGCCCCGGATCAGAGGCGTTCTGATGATCTCCTTGGCCCGGCGGGATCCGTCGGCATAAGAATACCATCCTTCCGTTATTATGGTAGTCCTCTCATTTAATACTTTTTTGTTAGCCTCTGAAAATTCTTTTTCCGCATTTTTATCATGCACCTCTATGTCCCGGAAGTCTTTGCCAATCAGTTCCGGTTCGCTGACCTGCGCTTCCTCTATAAATCTGCTGTTGCAGCTTGTATACATATTATTAAGGTCTTTGGTGAACACCATGGCGGGTATTGAGTTATATATAGCGGTAAGCGTAGCAGACTGCTCCGCGATGGTTTTGCTTTTTTTCCTGTCTTTTACGTATACTATCAACAGCAAAATAAGCGTCAGCGTGAGCATGGCGACAGATGTGAGCAAATAATAGGAACGCTCCTCGGCAAGCTTTTTTGAATAGTCGTACACGCGGTTTGTCCAGCCCCTTGATATCTTATCTATGTCCATGAATGATATGGCTTTATTGACTATCGAACATAATGCATGTTCGTCCTTGTTAAATCCGAAATACGAATGGATAGAAATGGGCAAAGCGTAATTGACTTTATAACCGGGTTTTTCGCGGTAGTTCATTTGATAAAGGATCAGGTATTCAGACGACAGGATAAGGTCTATCTCGTCTTTCTCAAGGGCGTCGAGCGCCTCGTCATGATTATCGTAAAGCTTAAGGTTCGTGTTGCCGGGGAACCATATATTGTACATTTCTTCATAAGCTGCCTCGCGGATAGCTCCCACTTTTGCTCCCGCTATCTGATACAGCTCAAGATACGGATGGTCCAATTTTGATATAAACGCGTAAGACGAAGAAAAGTATGCCATATCGGGCCATATAAAATGTCCTTTTCGTCCTTCCGTCATTAATAATTCCGAAACGAGCGCCGCCTCTCCTGTGCTGAGCATTTCAAATATATCAGGCCAGAGCGCGTCCTTATCGTTCACAACCTCAAACTCAATACCGGTCAGTCTACTGACTTCCGCTAAAATATCCACCGCGATGCCTTGAAATTCTTTTTCCCTTTCGTTATAAAAACTGACCGGGTAATTATCGATTTCCAAAGCTACGGGAACTTTCGCGCCTCGTCCTCCCAGATAAGCCCTTTCTTCATCGGTAAAAAGACTGTTAAGCGTATATTTTTTATATTCATACTCGCCTGCTTTGTATAATTCATGAAGCTTATCAATCCCTCCGGCGGCGATATATTTGTTCATGACCGATATGACCGGCTCAAGTTCAGGGTCTGCGGCAGTCAGCGAAATAGGGGCATATGCCATCGGAAACATTTCACGGCTGTGAATAAATCCATAACTTCCATATGCGTCGGCAATCACAGCGTCGCCTATAAAAGCGTCAATAACGCCGCTTCTAAGCATTTCAACCTCACACATATCGCCAATTGGCACTATTTCAAAAGTGAGCCCGGGGTATGCGTATAAAATGGATTGAGCTGTAATCGTATCTTCCCCAAAACCTATCCTGAGCCCGTTAATATCCCGCTCCGTTTCGATTTTAACGGAATCTTCGTATGTAAAAACTGCCAGAGAGCGCCGCGAGATGGGATAGGTCATAAAATATTTTTGCCGCCGCTCAGGCGTTGGCGTCATTTCTCCAGTGAAATCAATGGCGCCGCCAAGCCCGTTTATTATTGAGCTCCACGCGCCGGTTTCCATAGTAAACGGTATCTCAAAGAGATTGGAAAGTAATTTGCAGAACTCAGCCGTAAATCCCGCATAAGTACCGTTAGGCAGTATAAACGACTCTGTTGAGATAAGGCTCATGTAAGTGAAGCGCTCCCTTTCGGTCTTGAGCGCCTCAATCGCGGCTATTTCCTCATCGGTCACGCCCGGAACGTCACGATACGAGGAGTAAACCGGCGGTTCGGCGGATTGCTTTTTGCCGGAGCCATCATAGTTTAAAAATATAGTGAGCAGTAGTATTACGAAAGATAAAGCAAATATTGATTTGTTGATTATTTTCATTCTAACACCTCCCGATACGCCCTTATAAAACTTTTTTTACGCTTTTTTACTGCTCTTAAGTTCAGAAAGCGCGGCCATCGCCCGCTTAAATTCAAAATCCTCCATTTGCCGCGCAAGCTCCTCCGTTCCGGGGACTGCGCGGATACTGTCGAGCAGGTTCATACACTCAGGGTTTTTACTTCTAAGCATTGGCTCCAGTTTCTCAAATAATTCGCGTATCTTTTCATCGTCAAGGGTTTCTTTATTTTGGCTGTCCTCGGCAAGCAGCGGCGACAGTTTCTCAAGCGCAAGTCTTAGCTCGCTTTCAAGAATACCGCTTTGTTCATCCGTAAGTCGATTTTCCCCGTCCGAAAGCATAGCCTCCACAGCCGCCGCGGCAGCCTGAAG
>Ga0099364_10008344_pt1 | contig 14596 bp, 8 predicted proteins | sample TergutTh196P3_FD_73070 | JGI IMG/M metagenome (GOLD analysis project Ga0099364, IMG submission 73070) | Microcerotermes parvus P3 segment gut microbial communities from Pointe-Noire, Republic of the Congo - Th196 P3 | ecosystem: Host-associated > Arthropoda: Insects > Digestive system > Gut ... | reverse complement strand
AATCTCATAGTTATTGCATGATAAAACCAACCCGACAATGTTTTTCCCAATATCGTGGACATCGCCTTTGACGGTTGCGAGGAGTATTTTTCCGGCAATCTTTTTTTCCGCCATGGCGTTCTCTTTTTCAATAAGCGGCGCGAGTTTTGTTACCGCTTTTTTCATCACCCTTGCGCTTCTGACAACTTGGGGCAGAAACATTTTTCCCGATCCGAAAAGTTCGCCCACTTCGTTCATGCCTCCCATAAGAGGACCCTCTATCAGCTCCACCGAGCCGGTAAACATAGGCAGTGCTTCTTCTACGTCTTTGTCAATATGTTCGTCAATGCCTTTAATAAGCGAGTATTTAATACGCTCTACCACAGGCAACAAACGCCATGTGTCCTCTTTTTCCTCTTTACGCGCCTCCTGTTTTACGGTTTCGGCATATTTTAAAAGTTTATCGGCGCTGTCCGAACTTTTATTGAATATAACATCTTCGACAAGTTGAAGCAGTTGAGGCTCTATTTCGCTGTAAACCTGCAACATTGCGGGATTTACAATCCCCATATCGAGACCGTTTTTAATTGCATGATAAAGGAACGCCGAGTGCATCGCTTCGCGGATTTTATCGTTCCCCCTGAAAGAAAACGACAAATTGCTTATGCCGCCGCTGATTTTAACTCCCGAAAGATTATCCTTTATCCACTTTACAGCCCGAAGAAAGTTGACGGCATAGTTGTTATGCTCATCAATTCCTGTGGCAATAGCCAAAATGTTGGGGTCGAATATTATATCTTCCGGTGGAAAGCCTGCTTTTTCAATGAGCAGATTATAAGACCGTTGGGCTATTTCTATTTTCCTTTCAAAACTATCGGCTTGTCCTGTTTCGTCAAACAGCATCACAACCGCCGCCGCGCCGTATTTTCTTATTTTGCGGGCGCGGGCAATAAATACCTCCTCGCCCTCTTTGAGGCTGATAGAATTTACAACCGATTTCCCCTGTATGCACTTCAAAGCCGCTTCAATGGTATCCCACCTCGACGAATCAATCATCAACGGCAGTTTTGCAATATCAGGTTCGGACATTACAAGATTCACAAATTTCACCATCGCTTTTTCAGAGTCGAGCATCGCCTCGTCCATGCAAATATCAATAATCTGTGCGCCTCCCTCTACCTGATTTCTCGCCACCGCAAGGGCTTCATCGTATTTTTCTTCTCTTATTAACCGCGCAAACATTTTTGAGCCAGACACGTTAGTCCGCTCACCGATATTCACAAAATTGGTTTCGGGAGTTATTTTAAAAACTTCCAATCCGCTCAAAGAGGTATATCTTTTCAATTCGGGAATTGCTCGCTGCTTGTACTTTTTAGACGCATTGGCAATTTTTTTGATATGTTCGGGAGTGGTGCCGCAACATCCGCCAACGATATTCGCCAATCCGGCGCTCATAAATTCCTCAACAACAGACGCCATTTGCTCTGCCGTTTGGTCGTACTCGCCAAACTGGTTTGGAAGACCCGCATTCGGGTGTACCGAAACATTAAACCTCGAAAGCGCCGAAAGTTCGCCGATAAAAGGTCTTAACTGCTCAGCCCCAAAAGCGCAATTTAGCCCCACGCTGAAGAGAGGAAAGTGCGAAACGGAAATTAAAAAAGCTTCGAGAGTTTGACCGGTAAGCGTCCTGCCGCCGGCGTCAGCTATTGTAACAGAAACCATTACGGGAATTTTTACGTCCCTATCTTCAAAAATCGATTCGATGGCAAACAGAGCGGCTTTGCAATTCAGAGTGTCAAAAATTGTCTCAACCAACAGAATATCAACTCCGCCGTCAATCAGCCCTCTAACCTGTTCGGAATAGGCGGCGCAGAGCCGGTCAAAAGTAACCGCCCTTGCTCCGGGGTCGTCCACATCAGCCGACATTGAGGCGGTTCGCGAGGTAGGACCTATTGAGCCGGCAACAAACCGACTTTCCGATTTATTGTTCCTTTCAAACTCGGCGACAGCTTCAACCGCCAGCCTTGCCGATGTCAGATTCAGCTCGTAAACCACGTCAGACATTCCGTAATCAGTCATTGATACGGCGTTTGAGTTAAATGTATTTGTGGATATAATATCGGCGCCCGCCTCAAGATAAGCGGCATGAATATCTCTAATAACCTCAGGCTTTGTAATAGACAAAATGTCGTTATTGCCCTTCAGAGCAACGGAGTGATTCTTAAATCTTTCGCCCCTGAAATCTGACTCATGCAGCTTCCGCTTCTGAATCATCGTTCCCATTGCCCCATCGAGAATAACTATTTTTTCTTTTAATATTTCTTCTAATTTTCTTTTCATTTTTTGAGAAAAATATCTGCAAATATAATGAATGTGTAGTACTTTGCATTGTAATACCTTACTAGCAGTAACATATCTTAAGCCCAAGCAGATTTTGATTTCTCGCAGTGCTGTTCGCTTTATGGCAAACAGGTTATTTTTTTACCGCCCGATTAAATTTGCTATATCAATTTCAAAAAAACTACTTTCCCAAACGCTGTATAATTTATCTCCAACTACAACCGGTTTGAGAGCTACGCCTATCTCTGCAACTTTTTTATTATCAGTGTTTAAAATAAACGTTTTGTTGCCTTGTGTAACAAGCAGGTAATCACCTATTCTCGAATTCGCCACATACAATTGATCAAAACCGATATCGCCGACAACATTCAATTCGTTGTCAATTATCAATATTTTATTGCTCGCCATAATATAGTTTTTCGAGACATCAGAAGTTAGATTTACCAAGTATGATGCACTATCAATGTAGACTACTCTATTGCCAATAAAATATTCTAATTCTCCAAAATCATTATTATTTATTGTTTTTTCGAGCATTTGCGCTCCGTTAAGTAACGAATATTTTATAATTCTGTCTTTAAAAATCAACCATAAATTATCATCCTTTAATTTAAAATTAAGTATCGGATTTTTTTGAGTATTAATTGTAGAAAAGAACAATTGTGTTCCGGTTTTTTTATTAAAAGCAGCAAAAAATGGCATTCCGTAATCAAGTTGTCTATTGCCCATAAATGCATATCCATAGTTGAGCATGAATACAACACTGTCATTTGCAAAAAGTAATGATTTACTTGGAACACCATCGGGGAACTGATTTACCCAAATTACTTCTCCATTATCCCTGTTTATTCGCGCTATTTTTTCTTTTGAGGCAAGATAGAATCCTGTGTCATCGGAATGTACATTAGAAACAACATCTCTTACCAAATTATGTCCCGTTGATAATACAAATGTACCTGTCAATAAACCTAAAGCAACTCCTGCAGCATTTGCGGCAATTGTTCCACTATAATCTTTCTCGCCCGTTACGGCATGATAACCCCAACCTGTTCCGTTATGAACATTGACTGTATGTATTCCGGCGGCGGCAATCATCAACTCAGAGTCGTTTAACCGAAATATATTGTTCCAAGCAAATTCTCTGTTCAATTCTCTTTGCCACATCACCCTTCCGCTTTTCAAATCTATCCCCTCAAGAGTATTATTGTATCCTCTCGATGTTCTAAATTGATATCCTATTCCGATGTTTGCGATAGGATCAACATAATAAATGTCGTTTTTTACTTCCCATAAGTTTTGTCCGTATTCAATGTCTATACAATAACTTTTATCTGCTTCTGTAAAAATAATTGTACTGCCATATTGATGTACACTGCTTACCAAATATGATATGAATTTTGACCACCTCACCCGTTCATTGGATAAATCATATAATACAATGTTGCCTGTATTATTCATTAACCTTCTATTCCGGTTTATAGTCTCTCCACGCAATTGTACAGTAATCGTTTTTGAAATGGTATCAATATATGAACGATAAATCCTTTCAGGGAAAATGAATTCTTTTGCTTTTATTTCTTCTTGCGTATCAATCATTTTTCCTATTGTCTGCTCAATGGTAAAAACCATTATATCGGAAGTTTGTGCAAAAACCGTTATTGCCGCTAAAAGCAATGCTGTTGTTATGAGAGTTTTTTTCATTCTATCTTGTTAATTACAAATATTTCCACCTAAAACGCTTTCAGATTTTCGTCATTAATAACCATTTTATCACCCACCTGCTTTATGACCGCTATTCCGTTTCTTTTGCATTCCTGTTCAAACGTGTCGTCAATGGTCAGCGCGGCGATGGCTAAGTATATTTTGTGGTTTTTATATTCGGGAAAATTAACTCTGAAAGTACCCGGCTTTTTCAACGCCTGTTCAATATCGTCTTTTCGGGCTTTGTATTTTACCTCTACGATTCCTGCCGATTTTCCGTTAATAAGCACAAAATCGTACTGGTCGTTTACTATTGTCCCCTTGCCTCTTACCGCCTTGTCATATTTTTCGCCGATAAAATTCAGTTTGTCTTTTTCAAATGCGCTGAAAAAATGGTCTTCGGCAAACAGCCCGTTGCTTTTCGCCACCCCCGACACCTGTTCCGCCAACGCTTTTATCATGCGGTCGGTTTCAGCCTGTGTCTCTTTTATAACACGCTCGTTTTCTTTCATTTGCAGAGCGTTTTCTTTTACAATACGGTCGGTCTCTGCCTGTTTTTCGCTTAAATCCCGAAGCATAGCCCAAACGATTTCAGGCGTTGCCGGCGGCATATTCATTGAAGTATCCATAACATTATTTTTTATAATAACTCCGCAAATATAATCTTTTTTAGTGGTTAACGGTTAGTTTTTTCACTATTGTCAAATATAAGCTATAGACTGAAGACGACTATACCGCATAATCTTCAAACCGTTTAACGATGTTTATTCCGTTTACGTTTGAAATCTTCATTATCATGTTGTTAAGGTCTTTTGTGTGGTTTATGTAAAGATCGATTGTTCCCTCAAAAATGCCTTTCTCAACAATGATATTAATTCCGGCTATGTTCACTTTCAACTCGGACGATATGATGTTGGTTATTTCATTGACAATACCAATTCTGTCAATGCCGTTTATCAATATTCTTGCTTTAAATGAAATCAGCTTATGGATTGCCCATTTTACGGCTACGATGCGGTTGCCTTCGTTTGACATCAGTTTTATTGCATTGGCACAGCGCGACTTGTGAATTATTATAGCCCCGTTTTGCGAATGATACCCCACTACCTCATCACCGGGAATAGGATTGCAGCATTGCCCTATAGTGTATGATTGAGAGGCGTCTTCCACGTTTTCGTTGAGTATGAAAGGCGTGTTTTTATCTATTTTTACAGCTTTGTTGCTGTTGTTTTGCTTGCCCTTTTTGGAGCCGGAACCGGTAAGTTTCGGTATGTTTATCTGGAACCGTTTTTTCAGATTTCGTTTAATTTCATCGGGGCTGATGTTTCCAAGTCCGATATTGGTCAACAGTTCGTCTTTGTCCGATATTTCCAGGTTGTCGCAAAGATTTTTGATTGCCGCGCCGGCAGGTTCCGATTTTGACAGTTGCGATTCGAGTATCTCCAACCCTTTCTGTATTATCTCTTTAGCTTGTATTTTAAGAGCCGTTTTTATCGATTCTTTTGACTTTAGCGTGTGGACATAGTTAAGCCATTCGCTGTCGGGTTTGGCAATATCGGAGGTGATTATTTCAACCTGATCGCCGCTGTTCAGGGTGGCGCTGATGGGGTTAAGTTTATAGTTAATTTTCGCTCCGATTGCCTTGTTGCCTATTTCGGTGTGTATTTCGTATGCAAAATCGAGGGCAGAGGCTCCTTTGGGCAGGCTAATCAGCAGACCTTTGGGGGTAAACACCATTATTTCCGTTGAAAAAAGATTCATTTTGAATTCATCAAGAAATTCAGCGGGATCTTCAAACGGGTTCTCAAGCATCAGCCGTATTTTCTTAATCCATTTGTCGAGTTCGCTGTCGGGCGATGTGTCGCCTTTATATTTCCAGTGCGCCGCATATCCCCGTTCCGCGATTTCGTCCATTCGTTCGCTGCGAATTTGAACCTCAATCCATTTCCCTTCGGGTCCCATAACTGTCAAATGCAAAGCCTCGTAGCCGTTGGGTTTCGGGCGGCTTACCCAGTCGCGAAGCCTGTCGGGTTTCGGCAGATACGAATCGGTGATGATTGAATAGATGTTCCAGCATTGCGTTTTTTCGGAGATGTCGGCAACTGGTTTAAATACAATCCTCACCGCAAGCACATCGTATATCTCTTCATAAGGAACACTTTTTGCCTGCATTTTTTTCCAAATCGAAAATATAGATTTAGGTCTTCCGCTGATGTCAAACTCGAAACCTGCTTCGGTAAGTTTCTTGATAACAGGAAACGAGAACTTATTGATGAGAGCGAGATTTTTCTTTTCGCTGTGCTTTATTTTTGCGACTATTTCGTTATAAATTTGCGGTTGCCTCGATTTGAGGCTAAGGTCTTCAAGTTCGCTTTTTATTGAATATAATCCCAGACGGTGTGCAAGTGGAGCGTACAGAAAAAGAGTTTCGCCGGCAATTTTCATTTTCTTATGTTCGGGCATCGCATCGATAGTCCGCATGTTATGAAGCCTGTCGGCAATTTTTATAAGTATCACTCTCAGGTCGTCAGAAATAGTAAGGAGCATCTTTCTGAAATTCTCAGCCTGCATCGAGGTGGATGTATCCTTTTTATAAGTTCCCGACATTTTGGTAAGCCCGTTGATAATTAAAGCTACCCTTTGTCCAAATTCTCTTTCAATATCGGCTAAAGTGTAGTCGGTGTCTTCAACTACGTCATGAAGCAATGACGCTACAATTGATGTTGCGCCTAAGCCGATTTCCTGATTGACAATTTTTGCAACGCTGATAGGGTGAATAATATAAGGGTCGCCCGATTTTCGCCTCATGTTCCAATGAGCCTCATTGGCAAGCACAAAAGCCTTTTCAATCAATTCCCCATCGCTCGGTTTTTCGCAGCGTCTAAGGTTTTTTATCAGCGACTCGTATTCTTTATTAATACGTTGAGCGTCCTCATCATCAAAAACATCTTTTTTTGCCATAAAATAAACAGCCCCTAATGAGGCAATTTACAAAGATAAGGTTTTTTGCTTAACTTTTTGTTAAAAATTAACCTTTATGTTGAAACCAAACGTCCGCGTTGAAGGTACATTAAAGTTGTCAAGCCCCTGCGAATCGCGTCCTGCGCTCATTGTTAATTCAGGATCGAAAGGAGCTTTATTGTATAGGAAGAAAAGATTTTGCCCAATAATCCCCACCGAAGCCGATTTCATTGGTAATTTTGTTACAGGTATGTTATACATAAATGAGAACTGGGTAAGCCTAACGTTTGTTCTATCGTACGCATAGTTTGCAAAAATGCCGTTTCTATGGCCTACAGACATTGCATACCATTCATACGCAATTACTTCGTTTACAGGATTTCCATTAGTACTTACGCCGTTAACCCTAACAACATTTCCGTTGTCTCTTGCATCAGCGGTTCTTTTTGATACGCCGTATGCGTCAAGCATAGCTTCTGTCATACTCATAACTTTTCCGCAAAATACTCCATTAACAAGAAAATCCAATGAGAAACGCTTGTAGCTGAATGTGTTGTTCCAGCCAAGAGTAAAGTCAGGATTGATGGAGCCAATATATTCAAGTTCCTGTGTTCTCATCGGTTGATTCCAAGCGTTAAGTTTTATTCTTCCCTGTTCATCATATACGAAATTGTAAGCGTAAAGGTCGCCAAATGAGCCACCGGCTGCAATGTAGCTGTAATAGCCCTCAGAATTTCCGAGTCCAATTGTAGCATTAGGGCGCTCCGGGTCAACTACAAGAATTTTGTTTTTATTATGAGAGTAGTTGATGGCTGTTTTCCATGAAAAAACTCTTGTTGAAACCAACTCGGAATCAACTGTTAACTCAACACCTTTGTTGATAGCTTTACCGTCGTTCAAATATAGATTCACAAACCCCATGCCTAACTGAAGCGGACGATTAAAAAACAAGTCTGTAATAGTAGTTTGATACCAAGTATAATCAACTCCCAATCTTCCTTCAAAAAATCTCCAGTCGGCACCTAACTCAATACTTTTAAATATTTCGGGTTTAACATCGTAAAGAGGAGATGTTGGCATTGGGTTGCCTGGGGTGTGGATGTAATTTGGACGATCATTGTAAGGAATAATATTATCATAAGGCGCTTCGTTTGCAACTTTAGCATATGAGCCTCTTATTTTGCCAAAAGTTATAAAACCTGGAAGCGAAACCATTTGACTGACAATAGCGCTAAGACCTATTGAATGTGAGAGATTTGATTGGCTGCCTTCTGATGAGAGTACAATAAAGTTGTCGTTTCTGCTTGACAAGTCTAAGTAAATCATCTCTTTAAACCCAATTGTTGCATTAGCAAATAATCCCTTTCTAATACCCGCTGCCGAAAGCGTTGCTTCTATCTTAACGTTTGCAGGAAGATTCTGGAATGTGAATATATTGGGTTGTATCAATGGATGTGTGCCGCTATCAACCCTAATTCCGTCGCCATAACGATACTCCTGATGACTTGCCCCTGCAAAGGCGTCAAAACTGATGTTGCCGAAATTATTATTATACATGAGAATGCCGTCAAAATACCGCATCTCACTTTTATACTTCCAATAACTCCACCTTCCATTGTAAGAAGAAAAGAAGGAGTCATTTGAGCCTGCAAAATATCTTTGTTCGTTCTTTATATCGGCATTATTATTATTTCCTCTTACTTTAAATGAAAGTCCTTTTGTTATATTCCAGCCAATATTAGCTCCGGCAGTTAACCTTTCTCCGCCGTCCCACCTTGGCTGCATGTTTATTAGCCACCATGGATTCGACTGGTGATAGCTTCTAACATGCCAGTTCTCTTGATACAGGTGTCGTGTATCATTCCAAATTCTCCAAGCATCGCCATCTCTATAATCGCTAATATTTAAGTTGCGTGGAAACCAATAAAGACCGGTAAGTGGGTTCAGATAATATCCGTTGGGCGGTCTGTTACGCGCCATTTCATCAATATACATTACGTTTGCACCTACCGTTAACTTGTTGTTGAAAAAGTTTGCCGACAGATTAAGGGTTACGTTATCTTTACGATAACTGTTTTCCGGAATAATGCCTCTGGAGGCTGTATTGGCGTATGAAAGATATGCTGTTATTCTGTTGGTTCCGCCGCTTATTGAAACGCTGTTTACAAAGCTGTTCCCCCTGCGGAAGAAATTTTCAACATCCTTTTCGGTGTAACCATTAGGATTATTATGAGGAGTCGTACTCCAACTATCTATTACTCCGCCAATTGCTCCATATTTATATTGCATTTCGGGTATAAAAAGCGCTTTTTCAAATACTGTAGAAGAGCTTATGCTGACATTAACTCCTTCTCTTCCTTTTTTTGTTGTAATCAAAACAACGCCGTGCGCCCCCTGGCTTCCGTAAAGAACAGCCGCGTTAGCTCCTTTAAGCACGCATATGCTTTCAATATCATTGGGATTAATGAACGAAAGACCATCGCCTTCGTCGTAGCCTCCCCACATGCCTGCACCTGCCTGACCACCTATTCGGTTAACCATTGGCACTCCGTCAATTACATACAAAGGTGAGCTAACCTCGCTAAACGACTTGGCGCCTCTTAGTATTGCTCTTGTAGAGCCTCCGGGACCCGAAGCCGTTTTCTTAACTTCAAGACCGGCAACCTTACCGTTAAGCGCATTCATAAAGTTGGCATCTCCGGCTTTCATCATCTCGTTGCCCGATATCTCCTGCAATGAGTATGGCAATGTTTTTTCTGGGCGCTGAACGCCAAGAGCTGTAATAACTATGGTGTCCAAAACCGAAATATCAGCTTCTTCATTACCAATAACCGCTTCGGTAGTTGTTTCTTGCGCAAAAGCGCCCTGCGAAACTGCAAACAGCAGCAATGCAAACAGAGTTGTGATTTTTTTCATAACTAATTGACAGTTTGGTTTTTTCAAATTCTCTATTTTTCAAAAAAATAATTGGTAATTTACAAAAAATCCATATTATTTTGGGGAGCAAAATTAAGAATTTTGAAAAATATTCAACCTGTTTTTTAGCAGGCTTTGCTATACGCAAAAAAGTCATAGATTGGCTAAAATACAGCGAAAAACCAACCCAAAGTCATGAAAACAGGCAAAAAAAGCAATTTTAACGTTTGTTGACATGTTTATCGACTTGTCTATTGTTTCTCTACGGATTAATTTCATATATTTATCGCCGTCAAAAAACACATTATAGATGATTCTATTTGAAGCAAAAAACATAACAAAACAATACGGCGCTCAAACGGCACTGGATGATGTAAGTATTTCTGTTCCATGTCAGAGCATTTACGGGCTGCTCGGACCCAACGGGGCGGGGAAAACAACTCTTATCAGAATTATTAACCAGATTACCGCTCCCGACTCCGGCGAGTTGTTCCTTGACGGCAAAAAACTGCGCCCCGAAGATGTGAGCCAAATAGGGTATATGCCCGAAGAGAGAGGTTTATACAAAAAGATGAAGGTGGGCGAACAAGCTTTATACTTTGCTCAAATAAAGGGACTTTCGAGAGCGGAGGCGATGAAAAGGCTTAAATACTGGTTTAGCAAACTGGAAATTATTGACTGGTGGGGCAAAAAAGTTGAAGAGCTTTCAAAAGGCATGGCGCAAAAAGTTCAGTTTATAATAACCGTTCTTCATGAGCCTAAACTATTGATATTTGACGAGCCTTTCAGCGGTTTCGACCCTGTAAATGCAAATATTATCAAGAACGAAATCCTGTTCCTCAGAGAAAAGGGAGCTACTATCATCTTTTCGACTCACAACATGGAATCGGTTGAAGCTCTGTGCGATAATATTACTCTCATAAATAAATCGAAAAACATACTCGAAGGCGGCGTTAATGAGATAAGGAGTAAGTGGGCGGCTAATGAATACGACCTTGTAATTGACGGCAACGCAACCCTCGAAAACAACGCACTTTATAACATTGTCAGCAAAAGTATCGAATGCGGCAAAAGCCTTATAAGGATAAAAACCTCTGACGGCGTTAATACTAACGATATACTTTACGATGTAATGAAGCAGGGAAATATATTGTCGTTTAAACAGGCTTTACCTTCTATGAATGAGATTTTTCTGAGAGTTGTTCAGTCGCGCAGTTAATTCTGTTAGATGTTGTTTGAAATTCAAAATGTATGGAAAATATGTATATATTTGTAGGTTGGCTGCAAGCGGAAAAGCGATGCAGAGAAAGTATCGTGTTTTGAAAAAGAAAGAGTGTGAATCGAAAAAATAGTTGAAATACGATTTTAAAATGAATAGATTAAAAGTATATGGAATAACGTTTTTTTTTGCTGCGATGTTCGTAGCATGTAACAAAAACGAGGAAAAGGAGCCCGATGTGTTTGTAGTCGGATGTGAATATGACCGACAAGCAAGCGCAAAGATTTGGAAAGACGGAGTGGTACAGAACCTCTCTGCTAGCGAAAGCCAAACGGCGAATGCTAATTCCGTTTACGTATCTGGGACTGATGTATATGTAGCAGGATACATAGGTATTGTTGCCAAACTTTGGAAAAACGGAGTGGCACAGGATCTTACCGATGGAATGGAGGCTCATTCCGTTTTTGTATCGGGTAGCGATGTATATGTAGCAGGAGTGGGAATGAGTGTTGCTAAACTTTGGAAAAACGGTGTTACGCAAACGCTGCCCATGGTGGCTGTCAATTCTTCCGTATCCGTTTTTGTATCAAAAAACGATGTGTATCTAACAGGAGGTGATTATCTATTGAAAAATGGAGTGGCGCAAAATCTTTCTTGTGATGAAAGCACAGTATTTACGATGACTAATTCTGTTTATGTAGTGGGCAATGATGTTTATGTAGCGGGATATGAAATTAGGTTCAAGGACGGTCAATACTATTACTGTGCAACTCTATGGAAAAATGGTGTTGCACAATATCTTACCGATGAAAGAACACAAAGGGTTGAGGCAACTTCTGTTTTTGTATCAGGCAGAGATATGTATGTGGCAGGATATGATTATGTTGATTACACAAATATTTATGGCACACATTCCGTAAGCGTTGCCAAACTTTGGAAAAATGGTGTTGCGCAAAATCTCTCTAACGGAAACGAAAATGGATTCAATGCAAGGGCAAATTCTGTTTATGTAGCGGGCAGAGATATATATGTGGCAGGATATGAAGATAGCGGCGCACTGCGCAAATACGTTGCAAAGCTTTGGAAAAATGGAGTAGCGCAAAACCTCACTGACGGAAACAGTTATGCTGTGGCTATGTGCGTTTTTGTTAAATGAATTTTAGTCTGACAAAAAATAAATGGTTGCCTCAATTAACAAAAAAAGAATAACAGAATGCCGAACATTAAACCGCTCGGACGTTATCGTCAGGTGGAAACAGCGCAGTGCAAAAATTTTCAGATAAAATGAACGATAAAATCAAAATATCAACAAATGTATTTGTAATCTTAACATTAACGAAATGAATAAAATACCGGTCATAATAAAGAGAGAATATGCTACGAGAGTAAGGAAAAAATCATTTATCATAATGACAATTCTTGCGCCGCTGCTGATGGCTGCCATTATTATTTTGCCGACTGTAATAATGATGAACTCTCAAGGCGACTATAAAAGAATTGCCGTTGTTGAAGAGGGGTCAGCACTTTTTAAGGGAGTGATAAAAAACACCAAAGACGCCGAATTTGTTTACATGGAAAATGTATCGTTTGAAGCCCTTAAAGACTCTATCGGCAAAAAGAGATTTTACGGCGTTCTTTATATCTTCCCCGAAATTGTTGTTACTCCCAATGCCATACAGTTTATTTCCGAAAAACAACCGCCGATGATTCTTCTTAACCGTATAGAGAGAGCGCTGGAAAAAGAGATTGAAAGACAGAAACTTCAAGCTCACGAGATAAGCAATTTCGACGAGATAATGAAAAGTATTCAGACAAGCGTTTCCATACAAACCCGAAAAATTGACAAAACCGGCGAAATGAAAGAGAGCAGTACGGGAATTGCAATGGCGCTGGCATATATTTTCGGTTTCCTAATGTATATGCTTGTATTCATATTCGGGTCGCAGGTGATGAGAGGCGTTATAGAAGAAAAAACAAGCAGAGTTGTGGAAGTAATAATATCGTCTGTAAAGCCCATTGAGCTTATGCTTGGGAAAATAATCGGCATAGCGCTTGTGGGACTTACGCAATTTCTTATTTGGATAGTATTAACCGTTGCAATTGCAAACAGTCTGAAAGTCATAGTTATTGATAAACAGCAAAGCATTGAGATTATGCAGTCTATGCCTCAAAGTTTGATGGAAAGCAATAACGCATTGGTTGTAAATGATATAACAACAGAAGTATCTCCCGAGTTAATGGAATTTGCCAAAATTTTTGATAACGCCATGAATCAACCCTGGGGATTGATGATTTTTGCGTTTATTTTCTATTTTATCGCCGGTTATCTTCTCTACGCCTCTATTTTTGCGGCGATAGGTTCGGCGGTTGACAATGAAACAGAAACACAGCAATTTATGCTTCCTGTTACTGTCCCGATTATTATTGCCTTGATGGTGGCGATGGGCGCGATGCAAAATCCCGACAGTTCGCTGGCAGTTTGGTGTTCTATAATTCCGTTTACCTCGCCGATAGTGATGATGGCACGAATACCGTTTGGAGTTCCTGCCTGGGAAATCGCAGTTTCGATGTCAATCCTTGCACTGACTTTTATCGGTTTCGTATGGATGGCGGCAAAAATCTACCGAACAGGAATTTTGATGTACGGCAAGAAAACATCATGGAAAGAGATGTGGAAATGGCTTGGATATAGTGGTTAGTTTTTTTGCATTAACCACTATCTACGGCGTTACCGTATGGTTTTGCGATGCCCCGCTAAACCCCCGAAGTACAGGCAACGATGTGCTTGAGTTCCATTGCCAAACGCTCGTAAAGTCCTATACACCACCGCTGCTCCAGGTGTTGGTATCGCTTCACCAGCCCGATGAGCCGTATGCGCACCATAAAATGCGGCGCAGCGGGTTTCATGTTTTGTCTCAACAACAGCCAATTGGCATTAGACTATAATGTAACACTCTATAGCTCTGGTGTTTCGACTAATACCGGCGCATAGGTGTTTTTTGCATCTAATTCTACATTCACCATGAAAGACGGCTCGATAATTACAGGGAACAACAACCCAAGTACAAGCACCCCCGGCGGCGTCACTGCCGGCAATGAAGCAAGTCAGTGGGGCAACGATGTGGGAATATTTTACTATGCCCATGGTACGGAAAAAACCAATTTCAACCTGTCGGGCAGTGCTGAAATAGGCAATCTTGCACTTAATGTATCAATCTGTGGGAAAATTCCTCGCCTTTAGTCTAAGACTTTAGTATTTTATTGGTAAGATTTTCTCAATAGCATAACCATTGTCGAAGTTTTTTTCGTTGTCATATGCATGGTAGGGGATATTTATACATTAAACTACTTTACGTTAAGAACGGTAAAGTAAGGTTAAAACAGCGTTACAAATGCAAATTGTGTGATTTCAATTTTGTAGCAGGCGATCAGCGCGAAAAGATTTCTCCAGAAGGTAAAGCGCTTGCGATATTGCTGTAT
>Ga0099364_10008343_pt1 | contig 14596 bp, 8 predicted proteins | sample TergutTh196P3_FD_73070 | JGI IMG/M metagenome (GOLD analysis project Ga0099364, IMG submission 73070) | Microcerotermes parvus P3 segment gut microbial communities from Pointe-Noire, Republic of the Congo - Th196 P3 | ecosystem: Host-associated > Arthropoda: Insects > Digestive system > Gut ... | reverse complement strand
TTGTGACACAGTCCCCGTAATTCGTAATTGCCGTTCTGCTACCAGCGGTAATGGGCAAACGCTTTATTGGCTTCCGCCATTTTGTGCGTATCTTCTCTCTTTTTCATTGCGGCGCCTTCTTTTTTGCTGCCGTCAATAATTTCCTGCGCGAGCTTTTCGCACATAGGCTTGCCGGTTTTATTTCTTGAAATTTCTATAAGCCAGTTAAACGCAAGCGTCGTTGACCTTACTGCCGGAACTTCCATGGGAACCTGATATGTCGCTCCGCCGACTCTGCGGGGCCTTACTTCAAGAAGAGGCCTGATATTTTCTATCGCTCTGTTAAATACCGAAACCGGATCTTCGCCGGTCTTCTCTTTTATTATGTCAAAAGAATCGTACATGATTGATTCCGCAGTGCTCTTTTTTCCTTCAAAGTTAAGTTTGTTAATGAATCTTGCGATCAAAACGGAATTATATTTTGAATCTCCGCTAGGCAAGCCTCTTTTTTCTCTTGGTTTTAACGCTTTGCGTGGCATAAGTTTCCTTCCTCTTTAATTTAATCCTGTATAGAAAATAAAATACGAAATATTTTACTCGCCGTTTTTTATATTTTCCTTATTACTTCGCCGCTGGCGCTTTAGCTTTTTTCGCGCCGTATTTGCTTCTTGACTGTTTGCGCCCGTCAACTCCGGTCGCGTCAAGAGTGCCTCTGACGATATGATAACGGACTCCCGGCAAATCTTTCACACGGCCGCCGCGGATAAGGACAAGCGAATGCTCCTGCAAATTATGTCCTACTCCCGGGATGTATGAAGATACTTCATATTGGGAGGTAAGTCTTACTCTCGCGACTTTTCTCAAAGCTGAGTTAGGTTTTTTTGGCGTTGTCGTGTAAACTCTCGTGCATACGCCTCTTCTCTGAGGACAGTTTTTAAGCGCTGGAGATTTTGTTTTTTTAATTACGTCCTGTCTTCCGTTTGCAATCAGCTGATTAATCGTTGGCATCTTTTTCCTCTTTATTAAAGTGTGGAGTTAGGAGTGTGAAGTGTGGAGTTGTTGTGTTTCGGCTCCGCCGAAACCTATTATAGGTTTTCGCGAAGCGAAAACACGTTAACTCCAAACTCCAAACTCCAAACTTCAAATTATTTTTTACTAAAACTCCTAACTGCCTTTAGTAATCAGTTTAAGTCCTGTTCCCGCAGGTATCAGGTGTCCTATGGACACATTTTCTTTCAGTCCTCTGAGAGTGTCAATCTGTCCGGAAACGGCAGCTTCCGTCAAGATTCTCGTTGTCTCTTGGAAGGACGCCGCAGAAATAAACGAGTCCGAAGACAATGACGCTTTTGTTATACCCAAAAGAATAGGATGCGCGACCGGCGCTTTTCCGCCTTTGGCCTTTACTTCCTTTCTGTCAATTTCATATTTATATCTTGAAACGATTTCTCCGTTAAGAAATTTGCTGTCGCCCGAATCCATAATTCTTACGTTAGACAGCATCTGTCTTACTATTATTTCAATGTGTTTATCGTTTATCGTAACGCCCTGCAGTCTGTAAACCTGCTGGATTTCATTAACAAGATATTCCTGGACTTCTTTAGGCCCTTTAACTTTAAGAATATCATGCGGATTTACCGCTCCGTCCGAAAGAGCTTCGCCTTCTTTTACTCTGTCGCCTTCATAAACGACCAAATGTCTTCCGGCGGGAATCAGGTAATCTTTTTTCATTTTTGTTTCAGGGTTTTCAATCTCGACTTTCACGCTGCCTTTCGCTGTCGGCCCGCCCAAATGGACTATACCGTCAATTTCCGAAACAACGGCCGCGTTCCTTGGTCTGCGCCCTTCAAACAATTCAGCAACTCTCGGAAGGCCGCCCGTAATGTCCCTTGATTTCGCAACTTCCTGAGGAATTTTTGCCAAAACATCGCCGACTTTTATCTTATCGCCGTCATGCGCAACAAGAGTCGTGTCAACAGGCAGCGGATATTCCGCAATGATTTTTCCGTCTTTCTTTATAACGATTTTCGGGCTCTTTCTGTCTGAAGGATGCTCAATAATAACTCTTTCAATCTGCCCTGTAATCTTTGATTTTTCTTTCTGCAGAGTAACGCCGTCTTTAACGTCCGCAAACTGAACGGTTCCTTCAAACTCCGAAATAATCGGCTTTGAATGAGGGTCCCATTTAGCTATAAGAACAAGCTTTTTCATTCCTGTTGCGGCGTCAACTTTAACTTCAACCTTTTGCCCGTCCTGAACGTCAATTATGGCGCCGTAAGGAATCTGGTAAACCTGTCTGCGGTGCACCGGAAATTCCGTATACGCAAGCTCCGTATTTCTGCTCAAAACTATAGTTTCGCCGTCTCTGTTTTTAACTGTTTTTAAGTTGTAGTAATCCGCGGTTCCGTTATTTTCAGCATAAATTTCCGAACGCTGAACAACGCGGCTCGCGGCTCCTCCGATATGGAACGTACGAAGCGTAAGCTGCGTGCCCGGTTCGCCGATTGACTGCGCGGCGATAATGCCTACCGCTTCGCCGACTTCAACCATTTTGCCCGTCGCGGGGTTTATGCCGTAACATTTCGCGCAAACGCCGTGTTCGGATTCGCAGGTTAAAACGCTTCTGATACCGATTTTATCAATACCCGCTTCGACAAGTTTCTGCGCTTTTTCAGGAGTAATCAGCTCTCCTCTTTTCACTATCAGCTCGTCGTGAACAATATCCACAACGTTATCAAGCGCGATTCTTCCGACTACGCGCTCGTCTATTTTTTCAACTATTTCGTCACCGCTTTGCAATGTGCCGATAAATACTCCGTTAACGGTTTTGCAGTCAGGATCTCTTACGACAACGTCGTGGGCTACGTCAACAAGCCTTCTTGTAAGATAACCCGCGTCCGCAGTTTTAAGAGCCGTATCAGCCAAACCTTTACGTCCGCCGTGAGTGGAAATAAAGTATTCCAAAACCGTCAAACCTTCTCTGAAGTTTGAAATAATGGGGGTTTCGATAATTTCGCCGACGCCGCCGGTAAGCTTTTTCTGGGGTTTGGCCATAAGTCCGCGCATGCCCGCAAGCTGTCTTACCTGCTGCCTTGATCCCCTTGCTCCGGAATCCGCCATCATAAATATTGAATTAAAACGGTTTTCGCCTTTTTTCAAAGGCTCTGCCTCTTCTTTTCTCATTTCGTCAAACATTATATCCGCAACTTCGTCGGTAACTCTGGTCCAGATGTCGATAATCTTATTATAACGTTCCGATTCGGTGATAAGGCCGAGTTTTGCCTGTTTTTCAATTTCTTTAATTTTTGCTTTCGCTTCTTTAACCAGCTTTTCTTTTTTAGGAGGAATTTTCATTTCATCTATCGAAATAGAAATACCCGCAAGAGTCGCGTATCTGTAACCCATCTTTTTTATTTCATCCAAAAGAACCACCGTTCTGTATTGACCGAGCTCTTTATAGCATCTGTCAACAAGCCCGCCGAGCTCTTTTTTAGTCATGCTTTTATTCTGGTATCCCAAAGCGTAAGAACCGTCTTCGTTTTTAGGAAGATTTTCATTAAAAACAACTCTTCCGACGGTCGTGTAGTTCATTACTTCTTTTCCGTCTTCGGACTTATAGTTTTTCCATTTTGCCGGATCCGACTGTTCATTATCTTTAAGTTTGCCGTCTCTTATATTTGTAAGCCCGACAACTTTAATTCTGGCGTGTAAGTCTATTTTTTTCGACTGATATGCGCTGATAACTTCTTCAACGGAAGAAAACACTTTGCCTTCCCCAGGCACTCCGGGTTTTGATTTTGTCAAAAAACAGCTTCCCAAAACCATATCCTGAGAAGGAACCGCAATAGGTTTTCCCGACGCCGGCGACAAAATATTTCTTGTTGCCATCATCAAAACTTTCGCTTCAAGCTGCGCTTCCATTGATATGGGCAAATGCACGGCCATCTGGTCTCCGTCGAAGTCAGCGTTAAACGCCGCGCATGTTAACGGATGAAGCTGTATTGATTTTCCTTCAACCAAAACAGGCTCAAAAGCCTGGATGCCGAGTCTGTGAAGCGTGGGAGCTCTGTTCAAGAGAACAGGATGGTTCTTTGTTACTTTTTCAAGAATATTCCAAACTTTCGCGTCGCCTCTTTCAAGCATTCTTCTTGCAGATTTAAGCGTTGCGTTTTCCTGTTTAATGAGTTCTTTTATAATGAAAGGCTTAAAAAGTTCCAAGGCCATTTCTTTAGGCAGGCCGCATTGGTTAAGTTTCAAATTAGGGCCTACAACGATAACGCTTCTTCCCGAGTAGTCAACTCTTTTTCCGAGAAGATTCTGTCTGAAGCGTCCCTGCTTTCCTTTCAGTGTGTCTGACAAGGATTTCAAAGGTCTGTTTCCTGCGCCCGTTACCGGCCTTGTTCTCGAATCATTGTCTATCAAAGCGTCAACAGCTTCCTGCAAAAGTCTCTTTTCGTTATTTATCATAACCGCAGGAGCTTTTAACTGCTCTATATGGCGCAATCTGTTATTTCTGTTAATAATTCTTCTGTAAAGGTCGTTCAAATCCGACGTTGCAAAACGTCCGCCGTCCAAAGCAACCAAAGGTCTTAAATCAGGCGGAATCACGGGAAGAGTCGTAAGAATCATCCACTCAGGCCTTGTTTCTGATTTCAAGAAACCTTCAACGACTCTGAGCTTTCTGATAAGCCTCGCTCTTTCCGCGTCTGATTTGGTTTTCTTTATTTCAGTGTGAATGCTTTTTGCTTCTTCTTCAAGTTTAATTTCTTCAAGAAGTTTTCTTACGGCCGCGGCTCCGATATCAACTTTTAAATTATCGCCGAAACCGTTCTGAAGATTTTTTATGTCGCTTTCTTCAAGAAGAACGAAGTTATCCGGTTTTGAAAAATCTTTCATAAAAGGAACATCGTTTCTTGATATTTCTATTCTTAAACGGCCTTCATATTTTTTAAGACCTTCAGGATTTTTCCTGAGTTCATTAAAAGCTTTGTCTTTTTCAATATCAAAAAACTCAATTCTGATTTTTTTGTCCGGCTCTCCTATTGAAACCGTATCGCCTTTTTCAAAAGACTCGGAAAAAATCTTTTTTACTTCGCTGCGCTGGGACGAATCCAAATCGCTGTAATAATACACGCTGTGCGATTTGAAATAACATTTATAGTATGTGTCGCCTTTTTCTATGTTAGCGGCAATTTTCTTTGCGGTTTCATCAGCGGACATTCCGCACCGGTCTGCCTGATATTTAACCAAAGATTTAAGCTGTTTTAAGGCTTTTGACGAGTCTGCGTCCAAAACTACTTCTTCGGAAACTATTTCGTCAAAAATATTTTTGAACTCTTCTTTAACTACCGGGCTGTCAATACCGTATTTAAAGAGATCAAACTCCTCCTCTTTCAAAAGCATGCCTTTTTCTGCAAAAGAGCATACCTGCGCGCGGTCTTTGAGGTTATCGGTAACAACATATTTCGTATAATAAATAACCTTTTCCAAATCCGAAATCTTCATATTTAAAAGAATTCCGATTCTTGACGGCGGCTTTCTTAAAAACCACAAATGCGCGACGGGAACCGCCAAATCTATATGTCCGAATCTTTCTCTTCTTACTTTGGATTCGGTAACTTCAACTCCGCATCTGTCGCAGACAGTGCCTTTGTGTTTAATGTATTTATATTTTCCGCAATGGCATTCCCAGTCCTTTGTAGGGCCGAAAGTTCTGTCGCAGAACAAACCGTCTCTTTCCGGTTTAAACGTTCTGTAATTTATGGTTTCCGGTTTTTTAACTTCGCCGAATGACCATGTTTTTACCTGATCGGGACTTGCAACCGTAACCTTAACGGCATCGAAATTCGAATAGTTAAGATTACTTATTTTTTTCTTTTGATTTTGAAAATTTATTTTAGTCATTTCTTGCTCGCACCCTTAGTTTTTTCTTGTTTTTCCGCATCTTTAGTTCCGTCTAAAAGCTCTACGTTTAAACCTAAAGCTTTCAGTTCGCTTACCAAAACCTTAAACGATTCAGGAACGCCCGGCTCGGATATTGATTCGCCTCTTATAATAGAGTCGTACATTTTAACCCTGCCGTCCACATCGTCGGATTTAACAGTTAAAAACTCCTGTAAAATATGTGCTGCTCCGTACCCTTCCACAGCCCAGACTTCCATTTCTCCGAATCTCTGTCCGCCGAACTGCGCTTTTCCGCCCAAAGGCTGGCGCGTAATCAGCGAATAGGGGCCTGTGGACCTTGCATGCATCTTATCTTCGACCAAATGGTTAAGCTTTAAAACGTACATTACGCCGACCGTAACTTTTTCCATAAACGGTTCGCCGGTTCTGCCGTCATAAAGCGTGATTTTGCAGTCGTTTGTGGGAAGCGCTTCTTTCGCGTATTTGGCAAGCGCCTCTTCAAGCTCTTTGCCTTTTAATCCTCTCGCTGCCAAATCTTTCTTTTTATTGTTTAAAATCTGAGCTTTAGCTTTTTCAACGTACTCTTTTATTTCTTCTTCGCTTGCTCCGTCAAAAACAGGAGTTATCATCTGGTTGCCGAGCGTTTTACCGGCCCAGCCCAGCATAATTTCCAAAAGCTGTCCCACGTTCATACGCGAAGGAATGGCTAAAGGAGAGAGAACGCAGTCAACAGGCGTTCCGTCGGGAAGTCTCGGCATGTCTTCTACCGGAAGAATTCTTGCGACAATACCTTTGTTTCCGTGTCTGCCGGCAAGCTTATCGCCGACCTGGACTTTCGTTTTTGAAGCGATATAAACTTTTACTATTTTGTTTACGGAAACAGGCAGCTCATCGCCTTTTTTAAATCTTTCTTTGTCGTTTTCGTAATTTTCTTTAAGCACTTCTTCTTTCTTTTTGTAGACAGCTTCTATTTTTGCGGATTCCGATTTGTTTGCTTTTGCAAGAAGTTCTTTTTTATCTTTACGAAGCTTGCTTTTGGCGGCATCGTAAATATCATACATATCTTCCTGTCTTTTCTTCTTCTCTTTATCGGTAAGCTTTTCAAGCCTTACGAATGTTCTTACGGCTATAATTTTTCCGGATATCCCGGGCGGAACTCTGAGAGAAGCGTCCTGAACGTCTTCGGCTTTTTTGCCGAACAATACTCTGAGAAGCCTTTCTTCCGGAGTTGTCTGCTGCTCGCCTTTCGGGGCGGTTTTTCCCACAAGAATGTCGCCTCTCTGAACCATTGAACCGACTTTAATAACTCCGTCTTCATCAAGATTCAATAAATCTTCAGAACCGACGTTTGGAATATCTTTTGTTATTTCTTCCGGACGGCCTTTTGTTTCTCTGGCTTCCGTCTGAAACTCTCTTATATGAATAGATGTAAATTTGTCGTCCTGAACAAGCTTCTCCGAAAGAAGTATAGCGTCTTCAAAGTTATATCCGTCCCAAGGCATGAAAGCCAAAAGAAGGTTTTGTCCGAGAGCAAGCTGCCCGTCTTTCGTAGCAGGACCGTCGGCGATAATCTGGCCTTTTTTCACCGTATCGCCAAGCATGACCAAAGGTCTCTGATTAATACACGTATCCTGATTTGAACGCGCGTATTTTCTTAAATTGTATACCTCCGTATCTCCGTTTTTGGAGTAAACCATTATTTCGTCTGATGAAACGGAGACTGCCTCTCCCTCAGATCTTGAAACAACGACAACGCCTGAGTCTCTTGCTACTTTTTCTTCAATACCCGTTCCTACTAAAGGAACTTCGGTAACAAGCAAAGGAACGCCCTGACGCTGCATGTTGCAGCCCATCAAAGCTCTGTTTGCATCGTCATGCTCCAAGAACGGTATCAAAGCGGCGGAAATGGATATAACCTGCATAGGAGAAATATCCATATAATCAACTTTTGCAGGAGGCTGGAACAAAAAGTCGTCCCATTTTCTTCCCTGCACTGTCTCGGAAGTCAGTCTGCCTCTTCCGTCTACAGGGGTATTTGCCTGCGCTACAAAAAATTCGTCTTCTTTGTCTGCCGTCAAATATTCAATTTTATCGGTAGCAATACCGTTTTCAACTTTTTTATACGGTGTTTCTATTAAACCGTACGGATTTACTCTTGCGAATGTTGAAAGAGAAGTTATCAAACCGATGTTCGGGCCTTCAGGAGTTTCAATGGGGCAAACTCTTCCGTAATGGGTATGATGAACGTCTCTGACTTCAAAGCCGGCTCTTTTTCTGTTCAAGCCGCCGGGCCCCAAAGCTGACAAACGTCTTTTGTGAGTAAGTTCCGCCAGAGGATTGATCTGGTCCATAAACTGCGATAGCTGTGAAGTTCCGAAAAACTTTCTTATCTGCGCCACAAACTGCGTTATGTTTGTAAGAGAGCGCGGAGTAACATTGGATTTATCCTGATTGTTCATATGCTCTTTTACAAGCCTTGCCATCTGAACAAGACCTATTCTTATCTGATTTTCAAGCAATTCGCCTACGGAACGCACGCGTCTGTTGCCTAAATGGTCTATGTCGTCCAAACCTATTTTAATGCTTGACCTGCCTTCTTTAAATTCCGTTTCGCCGTTATAAAGCATCAGCAAATATTTAAGAGTCGCGACCACGTCTTCCCTGGTCAATGTTCTTTTATTTTCCGCCGGAATAGTAAGTTTGAAATGCTTCGCGTAATATTCAAAAATGGGGGCAAGTTTCTTAAGAATTTTATATCTTCCCACCGTAGTCAAATCGTATCTTCTTACGGATTTAAAAAGGAGCTCTTCCAAAAACCCCTGAGCTCTTTCCTGCATTATGAATTCCTGAGTTTTCAACACTCTATATATATGGTTAACCGCTTCTTTTTGGCTCTTTATCGTATCTTTTTTCAATGTTAAAAGAATCGTCGCGTCTTTAAACACATTGACTGAAGCAAAACCTTTTGCCTGAAGCTTTTCTACCAGATCTTCTTTAAGCTCTTTGCCGGCATCGGCAATAATTTCGCCGGTCGCTTTATCGTAAATATCTTCAGAAAGATATTCATTGGCAAGAGTCGTCAAAGGCGCGTCAAGCTGAACTTCCTTTGATTCTCTGAAAAGGCTCAAAATTTCTTCATCGGTTTCAAAACCTAAAGCGCGCAAAAATGTCGTCGCAAATATTTTCCTTTTCCTGTCTATTCTTACGAACAGTATCCCGTTTTGGTCAAATTCAAATTCTACCCATGCGCCTCTGTAAGGTATCATTCTTGCAAAATATAAAGGCTTACCCAATACGGTAACCCTTTTTTCTTCGTCTTCTTCAAAAATAACGCCCGGCGAACGGTGAATCTGGCTGACAACAACGCGCTCGGCGCCGTTTATAATGAATGTCGCGGTATCTGTCATTAACGGGACATCGCCGAAATATACTTCCTGCTCTGACAACTCTTTCTCTTTGCCGTCTTCCTTTTTGTGCATAAGTCTGAGTTTCACTTTTAAAGGAAGAGCAAACGTAGCGTCTCTGGCGATAGATTCTTCGACTGAATATTTTGGTTCGCCAAAAGAATAAGAAACATACTCCAAAATCAAACTCCCGTCGGAATTTGTTAAAGGAAATATGTCTTTAAAAGCACCTTCAAGCCCCTGAAATTTTCTTTTCTCAGGAACGGTATCCTTTTGCAGAAATTCCGCAAAAGAATCTTTTTGCATCTTCAAAAGAAGAGGCGGATCTATCGGCGCGCCGATCTGTCCAAAGTTTACTTTATTCATTATTTTCAACCTGCTTATATAAGATGACCGTAATTTGACAACAAATGACAAATAAGTATTTATTATATATCAAATAAATACTTTTTGTCAAACAAATTATTTGTTTTTTAATGTTTTTTTTATAATTGAACTCAGCCTTTTATTGTCATTCCGCGCTTGGCACGGAATCCGTTTTTTGTCTGACTGACATGGATTGCCACGTCAAGGCTACGCCTTTCCTCGCAATGACAAAAGAGAGGAATTACACCCTGCTTTTGTCACTTAAGCTCAACCGTTGCGCCTGCTTCGGCAAGTTTCTTCTTCATTTCTTCCGCTTCAGCTTTCGCAACGTTTTCTTTTACTGTTTTAGGAGCGCCGTCAACCAAGTCTTTCGCTTCTTTCAAGCCGAGACCCGTAATCTCTCTTACAACTTTAATAACGTTTATTTTGTTTGCGCCCGCGCTTGCAAGCACAACGTTGAATTCAGTCTTTTCTTCCGCTGCCGCGCCGCCTGCCGCCGTACCCGCTGCCGGAGCTGCCGCTGCTGCTACAGGAGCCGCTGCCGATACGCCGAACTTTTCTTCCAAAGCTTTTACAAGTTCCGAAAGCTCCAAAACCGACATTCCCGAAATTGCTTCAATCAACTGATCTTTTGATAATGCTGACATTTTACTATCCTCCGTTTAAAGACAGAGCGGAGAGTGAAAAGCGGAGAGTGAAGATACTACAACTACAATACCTTTTCTCTGCATTTACTGCTCTAAACTCTATTCATTTTTATTTTTTGTATTTGACTTTGTCTTTGCCGTCTCTTAGCTCTGTACTCTTCAATCTTCACTCTGCCGTTCTAAGCTGTTTGTTTTTTGCCGATTGCGTCTAAAACTGTTACTAAACCTCTGATGTTGGCGGCCAACACGTTTACAAAACCTGTTATCGGCGCGTTCATGCTGCCAAGCATCTTCGCGATAAGCACTTCTTTAGAAGGAAGCGATGAAAGCTGTTCAACCGTAGCGGCATTTATGAACTTTCCTTCCATAAATCCGGCTTTTACTTTAAGCTTATCATGCGTTTTCGCAAACTCCATGATAACCTTCGCAGGCGATACGATATCGCCGTTTTGAATTACCAAAGCCGTAGGCCCTGAGAAGTTGTCGCCAGCGTCAATACCCACTTCTTTCAAAGCGATTTCGCTGAGCGTGTTCTTCACAACAGTATATTCACTGTTTAAAGGACGAAGCTTTGCGCGAAGCTCGGAAATTTCTTCTACGCTAAGACCGTGATACTCGGTAAGTATCATGCCTTTCATAGCTTTAAATTTCCCGGCTAAGCTTTTTACCTCTTCTTGATTTTTTAAATTTGGCATTTTCGACTCCTGTTTATAACTGCAATTAAAAATTACAAATTGGGTTTCTCTAAAACCTAACAAATCAACAGTATCCAAGCAGTGTCATCCTGGACAAACTTAGTTTGGAACTCGTTTCAGGATCTCGTCGTTGACATTAAAGACATTAAGGACCTTAAAGTCCTTAAAGACGTTAAAGGCCGGATCCTGAAACGAGTTCAGGACACCGGTAAGAAAAAAACAGGTTTTTTAGAGAGACCCGATTACGAATTACGAATAAAACAGCAAATAAAACAAAAAAACTTCCCGCGAGAGAAGTTTAAAATTAAAAAAATAATTCATTCTTCGTCTCGGTAAGATAAGAACAAAGTTCTTTTTAATGCCTTGCGGCATCTTACTGTCTTTGACTTTTTGCTTCAACAACATCTTTAAAGAACTAAACGTTTGGCAATTGTATCACAAACAAAAAAAAATGTCAAGCAGGATTTTGCTGCTTTTTTATTTCCGCTTAACTTATAGAGATTATATAACATCTAAAATTTCTTGTCAAATTCAGAAAACAAAAAGGCAAAAGCCAGGCAGCTCGGCAACTGCAGCGACGAGGCCTTTGTCTTTGCTGAACTGCCGGATTTCCGCCTTTTGCCTTTGCAAGGACAATTCCAGGTTAAGTCCTGACAAAACTGCCGGACTAACATCCGGCAGTTTTGTATTTTCGAATATTTACTTTATTATTTTATACATCTCAAGCATTTTTATAAAATCCGCTCTATAGCCTTCGTCGTCAGCGCCTTTAGCTTTTTTAGCCGTGCTTATTACTTCGTCAATTGTCATGTCGCCTCCGTATTGGCTTTTTTTAAGTATTTGCCCGAACTGCGCCACGCTTGCCGCAAAACGCATGTCATCGGACGCTTTGTTAAACGGAACATAATCTTTTTGCCGCAGTTGTCTTTCCATAAGTTTGCTCGTGTCCGAATCCGGGTCTTTATACCTTAATTTGAGCGTTAAAACTTCGCCGTTGTCTGCTGCCGGCGCGCTTTTTGCGTATTTAAGCGCTTCCACATCGGGCAAAAATTTGCTTTCAACGCCTGCCGGAATAATTTCATATATTACAGTAACGGTATGTCCCGCGCCCATTTCGCCGGCGTCTTTTGTATCATCATTAAAGTCCTGCGTGTTAAGCGCTCTTTTTTCATAACCGACAAGCCTGTATGCCGTTACAAACGCGGGATTGAACTCCACTTGCAGTTTAACGTCTTTTGCAACGGTAAACAATGTTGCGCCGAATTCTTTTACAAGCACTTTTTGGGCTTCAAACAAGTCGTTAATATAGGCGTAATTGCCGTTACCTTTATTGGCAAGCGTCTGCACTTTTGAATCTTTATAGTTGCCCATACCGTAACCCAACACGCTTAAAAATACGCCTGACTCGCGCGCGGCGGTTATCTGATTTTCCAGTTCGCTTTCAGAACGCGGACCGATATTAAAATCCCCGTCGGTGGCAAGAATTATCCTGTTATTGCCTTTTCTGATAAAGTTCTTTTTTGCAGCTTCATACGCCATTGATAAACCTTCGGAACCGTTCGTCCCGCCGGCAGCGTTAAGGCTGTCAATTATATTTTTAATTTTTTCTTTTTCGCTTCCTTTAGCTCCGGAAAGTACTTCGTTAACGCCGTTTGCATAAGTTACTATTGAAACTTTATCTTCAGGACGCAGTTCGTCAACAAGCATTTTTAGCGATTTCTTTACCAACGGCAATCTGTTTTCCTGCGCCATAGAACCCGATATGTCTATCAAAAACACCAAATTGCCCGGAGGCAAATTAGCTTTTTCAATATCTTTGGCTTTTACGCCGATTTTTACAAGTTTAAGACCTTTGTTCCACGGGGAATCCGTATATTCAAAGTTCATACTGACAGGGTCGCTTCCCTTAGGCTGCGGATATGTATAGTCAAAGTAATTTAAGAACTCTTCAATTCTTACAATATCGGGATTCGGTTTATTGCCGGACATAATAATGCGTCTGACTATATTGTATGCCGCAACATCAACATCCGCAGAAAAAGTCGAAAGCGGGTCGGAAGCGGTTGAGCGAAAAGAGTTTTCTTCATACTTTTTATAGCTTTCGTCTTGTATGCTGTTGTAATCCGTCCCTAAAGATGCCGATATGTTCGCTTCCATATTATAATACTTATCTCCGCCGCGCCGCTCATCTGTCATCCTCATATTTTCACCTGCTTCCATTGGCATCGGGGCCATTGCTGCTCCCCTCCGGGCACTGCCCTTCGCTTTGAGCTTCACTTCTTTCATTTGCATGTTAACCGCCGGTTTTGCGCTGGCTGCTTCCGGCAATGCCACTTTTCTGTCAGCATAATTCCCGCCTTCACTTTTTTGAGCTATGGACAATTCCTCCACCATTGCATCCGAAACTCCATCTGCGCCTTTATACGTTTTTGCATCATAACTTACAGCCATTATTTCCTGTTCCTGCACCGTAGCTTCGCCGGCAAACCGTTGAATATCCGGCTCAACTGCATTCTCCGTTAACACCTGCGTTTCAATATCGCTTTTACCTATTGGTTCTTCATTATTGTTTACTAAAACCACTGCTATTAAAACGCTGAAAACCGCAACAAAAGCAAAAGCCAGACGTTTATGATTCCTTTTTACAACGGGAAGCGTTATCTTATTAAAAATCTGTTTTTGATTTTTTTCATCAGGGTCAAAATCAAATTTTTGGAAACGTTCTATTATTTCTTTATCCGTGTTTTTCATTTTACCTCCAAAAAAACTCTTATTTTATTCATGCCTCTGTTGATTATCGTGCCTACGTTAGATTCGCTTAAACCGGCAAGTTCCGCTATTTGGCGGTTATTTAGTCCGGAATAAAATTTAAGCGAGATTATATCCTGCTCTTTTTTGCTAAGCGTCCCCATAGCCTGAAGCAGAAGCTGTTTTTCCTGATTGTCTATAAGCACTTCCTCTATACCTTTATCGTTAGAGGAACTTGCATCCTCAAATCCCGTCAGCGACAAAACTTTTTTTACATAGTAGAGGCGGTAGTACATATTGATTTCATTTCGGGCTATTGCAAAGAGCCATTGGCGCATACTGCCTTTGCTTACGTCAAAAGTATCAAAATTTTTAAGTACTTTTTGCCATGTCAGAGCTGCAATGTCCTTAGCCGTATTATCTTCCCGCACGCGGGTTATAATATAAGAGTAGATAATCTTAAAGAACTCTTTATACGTTTGTTCAAATATCATTTTCGGCTCCTATCCTTATTTATTTTTTCAAATTTCATTTACCCCCCTTTTTAGAAGATCGGAAGTTGGGAAGTTGAGATGCCGGGAGGAGCTCTGGCCGTTTTGTCTTTGCCGTTGTCCTTGTCTTTACCGAACTTCCGAGCTGCCGAACTTCTAAACTTCTGGCTTTTTCCTTGTCTTTACTCAGCTTCCCAACCTCCCAACTTCTCAACTTCTGCCTTTCTACCAATACTATGCGCGGGTACAAAAAGTATCACACCGGAAACTGACAACGAAATAAACCTCTACATAAAAATCAGTTGTCATTCTCAGCGAAGCCGCAGAATTTATGAATTTATAGACCCGGCGACGGAGTTTGCAAT
>Ga0099364_10008342_pt1 | contig 14597 bp, 14 predicted proteins | sample TergutTh196P3_FD_73070 | JGI IMG/M metagenome (GOLD analysis project Ga0099364, IMG submission 73070) | Microcerotermes parvus P3 segment gut microbial communities from Pointe-Noire, Republic of the Congo - Th196 P3 | ecosystem: Host-associated > Arthropoda: Insects > Digestive system > Gut ... | reverse complement strand
ATTATATAGTCCCTTGCGGGACTATATAATTCCTAATTAAAAAAATTACTCCGCTCGCATGGCGTCGATGGCCGAAATTTTTGTCGCTTTCCGCGCTGGGAAATAGCCTGCAAAAATACCTGCGACGATTAATAAGACGGTCGATGAAACGGCAATGCCCATACTGACCGTCGGATCACGGAACAAGGTGATGTTCTCACCCGGATTACCACCTAATGCAGGTTCGTTAGCGCCCGACATTGTCATGATATAATTAACCCCTTCCATCAGTCCGATACCCGAAACCATGCCGAAGTAGCCGAATGTAGCAGTTATCAGAATTGATTCGAAGATGATCAGTTTGATGATCGACGACGGTTTGGCGCCTATCGCTTTGCGTATGCCGATTTCGCGCGTGCGCTCACGTACCGTTACTAACATGATATTACTCACGCCGACGATGCCGGCCATCAGCGTGCTGATACCCACAATCCAGATAAACAAGATGATACCTCCTGTCATATTATTGAACATACGCATCTCGTTTCCGGTATTCCACATCCCGATTGCCGATACATCCGTAGGATCAAACTTATGCCTTTTTGCTAAACTTGCCCGTAACCGTTCTTCAAAGGCGTCGTTCTCCTCTTTGGTGGTCACTCCTTTGACGGTAAACGTCAGGTTATAGAACCCACGCCCTTTATTATAGAGCAATTGCGCTGTTGAGAACGGGATAAATGCAGGCGAATTGTTGCTTAAATTTTTGTCGTAATAAACGCCTACGACTTGAAACATCATTTGACCGCAACGAATAAATTCGCCGAGCGGGTCTTTGTCTCGAAAGAGTACTTCGGCCATACGCGGACTTATTACGATGACTTTGCGCTTGTCGCGTATGTCGACATTGTTAATGAATCGCCCTTTCCCGGGGTCGAACTGTATAAAATTGATCAACGCATGGTCGGGAAAGACGCCATTGAATTCGCCGGTGAAATATTCCCTGTTGTAAGCAAGTGTATCACTGCGACTAACGACTGCTGAGCTTAAAACTACCTCCGGATGCTCTAATTTCAACATGTAATAATCTTCATCCTTGAAGGCAAGACGCCGGTTAGGCCGCATCCCTTTCCATGGTTTCGAGGTCCAGCGCGGCCACATCTGGATGCGATTGTCGGCCATATCGCGGAAATTATACATGATACCATTGTGTAGTCCGTTGCCTGCGCCTAACAAGACGACGAGCATGAATATCCCCCAGGCGACAGCAAAGCCGGTCAGGAAAGTACGAAGTTTGTTTTTCTTCATCGTACTCCAAATCTCCCGAAAATTATCAAAATCAAACATCGTCGCTTTCTATGAGTCCGTCTTTTACATGAATGATACGATTCGTCGCCTCGGCAACCGATTTTTCGTGTGTCACAATAACCATCGACATACCTGTCCGGTTGACTTCGCGAAGCATATCCATCAACTCTACCGTCGTCTTGCTGTCCAAGGCGCCCGTCGGTTCATCGGCCAGAATAACCTGCGGCTTCGTAATCAGCGCCCGTGCTATGGCTACCCGCTGTTTCTGCCCGCCCGACAGTTCGTTAGGAAGGTGGTCGGCCCAATTTTTCAATCCCACTTTGTCTAAATAATCCATCGCAAGCGCATTGCGTTTTTTACGCGACATTCCCTGATAATATAGCGGAAGTGCGACATTCTCAAGCGCATTCTTGAATGAGATAAGATTGAACGACTGGAAAATGAAACCAATCATCCGGTTGCGTAAGGTAGCTGCATGGCTTTCGCTGAGGTCTCTGATCAGTTGGTCGTTTAAGTAATAATCACCGGAATCGTACGTGTCGAGAATACCTATGATATTAAGTAACGTACTTTTCCCCGAACCCGATGCGCCCATGATAGCAACCATCTCTCCCTTTCGAATATTGAGGTCAATACCTTTCAACACATGCAGGGGAGCCGCGCTGTGATAAGTTTTGTGGATAGCTTTAAGTGATATAATCATCCGCGTTATAATTTTTTAAAAGGAAAACAAAAAGTGTTTTTAGTTTCTGCTTTCGTTATTATTTCTTCCTATTAGACGACAAAAGTACTTTTTTGTTACAAGAAAAAGAAATATAACGGAGAAAAAATCAAAAGGGAAGGAGGGAAAGGGAGGAAAAGGGTGAAAGGGTAAAAGGGTGAAAAAGGAGGGAAAAAGTGTTAAATATTGCTTTTGGGGGACGATTTGTTTTGGGTAGCTCTGCCTGATTTCTTTAAGGCCTGGTCCAGAATGTATTGTATCTGGCCGTTTACGCTTCGAAACTCATCTGCAGCCCACTTCTCGATAGCTTCCATCATTTCTAAGTCAATACGAAGCACAAAACTCTTATTTTTGCTTTCTTTCTGCATTTAATTTTATTAGAAATCCTGACAGTTCTTCGGGTTTTCGTGTTCCGATGTATAACTTTTTATAGTTTGTCAACGTCAAGAGCAACACATGAAATCCCGAAATAGAATATGATTTGCTTCTAATGTCAAAATGCGTACCTCCGTTTCCAAAATTAAACCTTGGGAGCAGTCCGCTCGTGCGTATTCCCCAACCGCCAAACTTTTTTATGGGATTAATATTCTTTACTTCGGCTTCAGCAATTTGTTCCCAAGACTTAAAGTGAAACCTTGGATGAAACGGAAACATCCTGAAATATACGCCTTCTTTATTGATAACGGTATCTAAGCGAATAAAGAAAAACACGGCGGCAATTAAAATAATCAGTAATGCAGAAAAAAGATATATCATGTCATCAATCGGGTTATTTCCCAATATTTTCTCTACAAAGTATTGACTGATACCTACATAAAAAAACACCACAATCGCTATTATGGCGACAACAAACCAACGGTTAAATCGTTGACATTCAACAAATAAAAGCTCTTCTTTCATGCCATCTAATAATTAATTATGAATTTCTTACCCTCTTACGGTCTCAATTATAAAGCGTCCCTGAATTGATAATCGGCTGCGCGTTCTCCTCGCTGCAAAGCACTACCAACAGGTTGGATACCATGGCGGCTTTCTTTTGGTCGTCCAATTCTATCACGTTGTCTGCGGCAAGTTTTTCTAAAGCATGTTTGACCATACCGACCGCTCCTTCCACGATTTTCTCGCGAGCAGAGATAATAGCGTCGGCCTGTTGCCTACGCAACATCACGGCGGCAATTTCGGGCGCATAAGCCAAATAATTGATTCGTGCCTCCAATATTTCAATGCCCGCTAAGGCCAAACGCTCGTTCAATTGATCCTCTAAAATATCATTCAATTCTTCGCCACCCGAGCGCAGGGTGAGTTTCTCGTCCGTACCCTCCATGTTGTCATACGCATACATTCCCGCCACATACCGAAGGGCGGCGTCGCTTTGCACTTTTACAAAGTATTCGTAGGCCTTCATCTTGTCCTGGACAAAAGCCTTAGCCGAACCTAATTGTTGCGATTGCGACACCGACGTTTTTGATTCGCTATCAATGTCAAACAACGCTTTATAAGTGTCCTTCACCCGCCAAACCACCACCTGGCCAATCATTATCGGATTACCGCTTTTATCGTTCACCTTGATAGGCTCGGCGTCCAAATTACGGGCGCGCAGGATCAGCGGCTTTTTGGAATAAAACGGATTGACCCAAAAATAACCGTTCTCTTTGATTGTACCTTCATATTTCCCGAAAAACACCATCACACGCGCTTCATTCGGATCATTCTGCATAAACCCGCACCAAAAAATCGTATTAACGATAAGCAATACGACATCTAAGATAATCAATAAAGCCATCTGATTTGTACCAAAAACGCCCCGAACAATAGGGATAAAAACCCAGCAAACAGCTATTAGAAATAGCAAATTGAAAATTAGCATCGGAATACCCGGTAATTTTACGCCTGTAAAAATTTCTTCTTTAGTCTTCATAGTCATTTCATTTTTATAAAATCATTATAATATCATTTTGATATCGCAAAGATATTATACTTTTTTCGACTAAGAGAATTTTTTTATGTTAAAAATATCCCTCGAAATCGTTAAAAATATTTAAAATATTGAATTTCAGGAGCTTATGATCGCGTGAATTTAATCTATGCTGCCTGCATTCGCACCGATTTCACTTCAACAAATCGAACAGTTTCTCTAATTTGGGAGAGATGATGATTTCCGTCCTTCTGTTCCGGCTTCGTCCTTCGACTGTTTCGTTTGTTGCTACGGGCATAAACTCGCCTCTTCCTGCCGGATGAATTTGTAACGGGTTGATTTTGTAATCCACTGTCAGAATCCGAACAACGGAAGTAGCCCGTATCACGCTCAAATCCCAATTGTCTTTGAACTGAACCGTATTGATTGGTTTGGAATCTGTATGCCCTTCGATCATGACATCAATGTCGGTTTGTTTGTTCAATACCTCAGCTAATTTGGCTAACGCTTCTTTCCCTCTTCTATCGACCTGTGCGCTACCCGATTGAAAAAGAAGTTTATCCGACATGGCCACATAGACCTTGCCGTCTTTTTCCTGCACGCTCAACTCATCGCTGCTGAAACCCATCAGCGCATTCTTAACATTATTGAGAAGCGCTTGCACCCGCTCGTTTTGCGCTTTAATCATGTCCTGCAACTCGTTGATAGTTTGCTCCTTTTTTCTCAATTCAATCATTTCCTGATCGAGCAATGCCGAGAGTTTTTCCTTCTCGGAGACGTTAGAGCTAAGCGCCTCCTGACAATTTCCCAACGAACTTCGCAGTTCCGACACATCTGTTTCCAGGTTTTGAATCCGCGATGCCTGTTTCACGTTCTCATCCGAGCATTTCTCTAAATTTTCACTCAGGTAATCAATCCTGTTCAATGCGTCCAAACGACCGTTTTCCGCTATCAGAAATTTCTGTTTTGTGACACAGGATGTACACATTATCAGGATAATAATCCCTCCCAAAATATTCTTCTTCATACGTTTATAAATTAAAATGTGACTGTCATTTCGAGAACAAAGGTAAAAAAAGAAATCGAAAATTTGCTAATTGTTTTGAAGTATCCAAAGTAAGTTATACTTTTGTCAAGCCAATTATAAAATACAATGAAGAAATTATTCGAAACATCAAAAATTAGGGAATTAGACGCCTATACGATTGAACATGAGCCAATCGCTTCGATTGACTTAGTAGAGCGGGCGGCAAACGTTTTTGTGAACGAGTTTTGCCGCAGATACCTTTCCCGCCATACCCGTATCTATGTTTTTGCCGGTCAGGGTAATAATGGGGCGGATGCCTTAGCCATAGCACGCTTGTTGAACGAGCAGGGGTTTTATGTTTTTACATACCTTATTAATCCGACAAGGATGCTTTCGCCGGAGTGTGAAATCAATAGAAATCGTTTGAAAAGTGAAGGTTATCAACGATTGATAGAAATTGAAAAATCATTTACCCCCCCTAAATTGGAGCCGCAGGACATTGTTGTCGACGGGATTTTCGGTTCGGGGTTGAACCGTTCGTTAGAAGGCGGTTTTGCGAAAATCGTAGACTATATAAACCGGTCTGAATCGACGGTTGTTTCCATTGATATCCCCTCCGGTTTGTTCGGTGATGATAATAAGAATAACAATCCGCAATATATCATTAAGGCTAATTTGACACTTACATTTGAGTTCCCTAAATTATCGTTTTTGATGCCGGAAAATGCGATTTATATCGGGGAATGGAAAGAGCTCCCGATTGGTATTCATCCGGATGCGTTGTTGAAGACCCAAACATCCTACGGACTTATTACCGACGAGGATATCGCTTCGTTGATAAAGACGCGCAATCGATTTGCCCATAAGGGCGATTACGGTCACGCGCTGCTTGTAGCCGGAAGTGCAGGTAAAATGGGCGCTGCGGTGTTGGCGGCCAAAGGCTGTTTGCGTAGCGGCGCCGGCCTGCTGACTGTACATATCCCTTATCGTGGAGAGACTATCCTGCAGACATCATTACCGGAAGCTATGGTCACTTTAGATAAAAACGCCGATTATGTAACGGCATTGCCGGGCGTCTCGAAATCCGACGTTCCCGGAATCGTGCCTGATGTATCGAAATTCGACGCTATCGGAATCGGGCCGGGTATCGGAAAAGCGCACGAGACAAAAGAACTCTTAGAAAAACTTTTGGAGACAGCCCATAAAATACCGTTAGTAATCGACGCCGACGCCTTGAATCTGATTGCTGACAACCGCGAGTTTTTACATCAACTGCCCGAAGGAACGATCCTTACACCTCATGTCGGAGAGTTTGACCGTCTTACCGGAAGTAGCGATAATTCCTACGAAAGGATACAGAAAGCCCGTTCTATTGCTGCCGAGCAGAAGATATGTATCATACTGAAAGGCGCTTATACAGCGGTGTGCACCCCTACCGGACGGATATTTTTCAATACATCCGGCAATCCGGGTATGGCGACCGCCGGCAGCGGCGACGTTTTGACCGGCATTATCTTAGGCTTGCTGTCGCAAGGTTACCGCCCAGAAGAAGCCTCGGTGATAGGCGTCTACCTGCATGGCATAGCCGGAGACCTTGCCGCCGCCAACCTCTCCGAAGAAAGCATGATAGCCGGAGATATCATCCAAAATTTAGGAATCGCCTTCAAACAAATGCGCGGCTAAATGTATTCAACCGGAGGAAGGGCTTTTCGGGACGCCAATTCTGAAAAAATATTGATTTTAAGGCGTAAACGCCTGTCGGAACAATCCTTGCCTTGTCTCTTTTGGCTTATTGCTTTTGTAATATCTTCAATTGTCGGTGTTATTTTGCCAATAATCCGGTCGATTTGAGGACGTACAAAAATACCCGGCGCCACGCGGTCTAACTCTCCCGATTCTACTAAACGACTCAAAGTCCTTCTGATGGTTTAGGAACTCCCGATAGAAGTAAAAACATTGCCGAAAAAAGCGTACCCCTCCTGGCTTTTTTTGTTTTCTTAATAATTTTATATTCAATAGTTTCAGACATATATTATGTTATTTTTTGTCCCGATTTTTGCAATAATTCGGGACAGATTGTTTCAAAATTCTTATTCCATAGGTATCTTGTAAAGCGGATACCGCTTGTTGGCCTCTTCCCACGCTTCTAAGTAAGATGAAACTGAATCGGGTTCAAGGGATTTATCGGTTTCCTGGCGATTCTTTGACGTCGGTGTCAATCCAGCTCGACGGCTCTTCCCTGTCGTATTTCCTGTTGTCGAGTAACGTCCGCCATATCAACTCGTTAAGCGATTTCTCAACCAAAGGCATTTTGTCTTCTTAAACGATACCCGCTGTCCCAGTTTGTTACTTTCAAATTTTGTGCAATGAATTTGAAAACTACCAGCATTTCTGACATGCATAACCAGTCTTTCGGCAACCTTCTAAAGTTCCCCAACAGGTTCCGTGTCCATCGCTATAAGGTGTGGAAGAAGGGCAGCATCTTCCATTGTCACATTCCAAATAGCCGCTGTCACATTTTCCTTCCGTTTCGTCAAATTCAAAGCAAGACACTATTAACCCTAAAAAAGAAACACTGAATAGCAGAATAATAACCGTTTTCTTAATTCCGCTAAATAAAAAATTTTTTTTCATTTTAAAATATTTAATTGATAAGATAATTTTGATTAAACATATAATAGGTAGGTATACTGCCTTCAATAACATATTTCACGGTATCGTTTTGTATAAAATACATGGTTGGTGCGGTACGAGCAATACGAGTTAGCTCCTTTTCGTCCATTTCACACAAAGCAAATTCGGGTTTAAAGTAACTGTAAAAATCTTGAAGACTATCACGTCCGCCCATAAATACGGTAATATTATCGAATAATTCCGAATCATAATACCGTTTAACATTGTCAAAATAATTCCAGCAGCTTTGGCAACGATAAGAGAAAATGAAGACCAGATAGGTTGAATCGTTTGAAATATGCATAAATTCGGGTATTGCCGTTTCGCTCACTGCCCGTTCGAACATCGGATGTTGATTGCGGGATTCCGCTTTGTCTGTAAAAGAGTAACCACAAATGAAACTCCCAACTAAAAGGGTAATTGTCACAACTGAATATGTAAACCGGGTTTCCCGATTGCTATAATTCGAAAATTTCCAAACAAAAAACAACAATACAACCATACAGGCATTGCGAATAAACGTTCCAACCGGTGACAATTCAAGCTTCTTCAGAACGCCGAAACAACCACATTCCATTACTTTCCCGGTCAACCGCGCATATAAAAATACAATAGAAAAAACTACTATCATCGCTACGGATAATGCAGCAGTCCGTTTCGGATTAATTCTCAACAGCAAACAAAGACCTGCTGCAATTTCCACTATTATAATGACAGGCGAAAACCATATCAATGAGGGATAACCATACCGTGCTAACAAATCTGCAAAAGCGCCAGAGTCAAAAGCTTTTGCAAATCCTGACAGTAAAAGCATCGCGCCAACTATTAGACGGCTACTCCGTTCAATTATTTTTATTTCAAGCGATTTTTTTTTGTCCATCACTCTTTATTCCTGTCCCCTGTTGTCATTTGAAATAGTATCCCGCTCATATTCAAACCAAATTTTTGCAAAAATCCTGTTTCTTGTTTTATATCAGAAGGATCGTTTAAAATGTGAGCAGAACGCGTACTGTCGCCTATGCGTATAAAAATCAATCCTAAAACTAAAGTATCAAATAATTCTCCAAGGTCAGGATCAAATTGAGCAAAGTCTAAATTTAATTGCAATTTATCCCCGGTAACTGAATAAGTCCCTGTATACGTATTGGTATGCTCATGTATTGTGATTTTTTCTCCGTTCACAATATAAGTATCTACGTAATAACCTTCGCCAAAATCCATTTTACCACTTGCTGTACATTCCATTAGAGGGAAAAAATTATCGAAAACTTTAAGAATTACATTTTCAACCTCTTTTTTCTCAGAATTTGACAATGATATAGCCCACTTAATATCCACGATTTTTGTTTCGTAATATTTCCATACGCCTACAATATTGCCTCCCCCCCTTCCGTTGCCGACACCGTTTTCATCCTCATTGTCTTTGTCGTTGCCTTTGAAGCAACCTGTCAATGTGAAACCTGTAACGAGGGCAAGAAATAAAGCCCAAGTCTTCCAATTCAGTACTTTTTTTATCATAATTTTTATGGCAGTGTTTATGCTGTCGCCTGCAGAAAAGTAAATAAATTATTATTTCGTAATCATTAAAATACAAAAGCCAAACCTAAACTATTTTGGTTCAGATTGAGTTGCAGATGAGGCGGGAGGTTGGCAGTATACTTCATACGATAGGCATTTACCGCTCTTCTTTTCTTGGATTCGCCGACGATCTTGATTGGAATTCCTGCTGCCAGACATGCGCCACCAGCAACAACAGCCGCTATTCCTAAATAATAATCATCCTCATATTCGGCTACCCCGGCTGCAATTCCTCCTACCGTAGCTGAAACTATGCCTAAAATAATCATTGCAGTCCCGGATCCGCTCTGTCTTCTACCAGATAAGTGTTGTTGAAAGAGCGCAGGCTCTACTCTTTGCATTTCGTATAGGTCGATTCGTTGACCCGGCCTCAAAGTCGGAGGCGTTTGAGCGGATGTCGTTTGCGTTACCACATTCTCCGTTACAAACGTTTCAACATGTCCACTCTCATAAAGGATAGATACGATTTCGCTTTTCGGCATCGTATAAATCGGTCCGTCGGGATTATCAAATCGTTTATAACGAATATTGTCCACATTGACTTCCGTCATTTTGACTTCGATTTTCCTTGCATCCTTCGTAATAATTATATCCTGTGCAAAACATTCACACGTAAAAGCGATAAAATACACTGTTAGAATAAATAATCTTTTCATAGTTTTTTATTTTTGATTGACTAAAAGACCGGATTACATCCACTCAAAAAAATACATAAGCCAAAGGCTAATGTGAGTTTTCCAAAAAGTAAAGCTAAATTCTTCATCTACTAATTCCGTTTTTTGCCTCAAAGCCCCAAAGAAAGCGGTTATATAAAATATGAAAGCGTGGGACTTATACTTTATTTGCTTATTGAGGTCTTCTACTACCCTTGCACCAAATAAGTAAGCCCACGCCGAGAAGGCGTGAGCGCCGGCAACTTACTCTTGGTGCTTTGAATTTGTAGAAGTTTCAATAAGCCAGAATAAAAGCTAACGCTTTTTTATAATTATGTTTTATTTTATATTTTATAACATCATACAGTCTAATTTTTCGTATTAATAACGCACAAAGATACATAACATATTTCTTAGCAACAAATTTTTGGCGAATATTTTTTATTTTTCTCGACCCCAATAATATCTCTTTCGATTTGCTTTCTTCTGTGAAAAAATTGAATGAAGGTATAGTCTTTCGGATAAACAGCCGTATAAGTGTAATACGTTTAAAACCAGCGTAAAGGCTTTTTCGAAAATTCGTTTGCAAGATGGGAAATTTTATCATGTAGCAGACCGGATGAAAGCTCATCAACGAAATCAAACCGTATCCGTCTGCGCTATTTCACAACCGGTCGTTAGGTCATACGGGAAAAGTTGGGTAATCGAATCATCGCTTCCTTATTTGCCTCCTCTTTGGGTTTATAAAAAGACATCTATTCCGTCAGCGAATGAATGAAGTTGTAGAAGCGCAGGATACGTTCACTAAAGGTTTTATTGAAAAGGAGATGTTCAAAGTCCTTTTGTTTTTTCATCAAGTCGACTGTTTTCAATAATTCGGTCGTTGCCTGTTTGAAGTCCTGTAAATGATGAATGTCGCAACGTTTTGAAAGGAAATCGTAATCCGGTTTTGTTTGTGCGAGCAAAAACATCAGGTCGTAGAAGTCTCGTCCTTTGGAGCGGGCTAACATGGCGGCAATTTTCATACTGCACAACACACTATCCGAAGGTACGGGAAACGGAAAAAAATAACCGCAACCTTTGATGTTTTTTACAACAGGCTCATATTGAACTCCTTGATCCTGAATTTCTACCTTTATCAAAAACCGTTCTTCCCTGTGTCCGCTCAATCCCAGATCGTATAACAGTTCGGGGAAATAGATTGAACGTCTGAATGCGGTTAGCTTGGGATTCGTTTTATCCCTTTTTTCTACACGAAACCCCGAACGTTCGAGATATTTGATTATCTCATTTGTCATTTCAATAAATTCATCTTCCGTCAGGTCTTTGCAATCGAAATCAAGGTCTTCGGAAAACCGGTCAATTCCTTTGGACAGGCGCAGATTCGTTCCGCCAATCAAAACTATCTTCCGAGGGTAAGGTGTGGATGATAGTTTATCTAAAATCATTAGCTGCAAATACTCTTTCAATATGAATTTGTCGAAACTGGCGTTTTCGCGGATTTGTGCCGGGAAATAATGTCTTAACTGATCTATCCGTATCATAAATCGTAGGTTTTTAAAAGTAAGTTTAACCTTCTTTCGAGCGCTTTGCATTGGAACTTAAGGCAATAGTTCGCCAACAAGTCTTTATTCAAATCATCGTGCAAAAAACATTCATCCAAACGTAATTCCTCCATTTCCTGTGCGCTATCATAAAACGGATAAAGATATAATAAGTCAAGCAACGCCTTTTCGGGGGAGGCAAATTGCAGGGTGCGACTGTCAGCCAGGGGCTTTAATTCGTATCCGAACAATAGACTTTCCTTGACATTTTTGTAGGAATATTCACCGAAGTCGTTGCAAAAAAAGGCTGTCTTCAGGGTGGTTACGCCAGTAATCTGCACAACTGCTTCAGGTATCATCCCGTAAAATGCCAATGCCGTATGCAGGCTGATATAGGAAGGACGATATATCTGGTTGGAAAAGTAAAACGCATAATCCGGTTTGTTCTTATATTCCGGGAACGCATAGTACCCTTGCCGAAGACGGATGATATATCCTTTTTTGATCCACCGGGTAAGATTATTCCGGTCGAAATCCGGTCGCCAGGCGTATAACTGATTGACATTGAAACAAGCCAAATCAAACAGTATTTCTTTAAATTCCAGAAAGCTCATATATTCTTTTGTTTCTATTTTGCTGCAAATATACTGCGTTTTAGAAACAAAACAAAGGAAATCATCCGATTCCCAGCGAGGTCTTGATTCTTTCGATTTTAACGGAGGCCGCTTTCGTGGCGGCGGGGATGTCGTCGACCGAATCGACAGGTTCGTGCACTTCGATGTAGAACTTTATTTTCGGTTCGGTACCTGATGGACGGATCGAGACCTTCGTATCGTCTTCGGTGAAATATTGGAGTACATTCGATGTGGTAGGCATGTTGAGTGTGAAATCTTCGTTTTCTGCAAAGCTATGCCCTTTCAGCGAAGCAAAATCACAGGTCATGGTTACTTTCGAGCCGCCAATTTCTTTCAATGGTTGTTTGCGGAAGCTGTTCATCATTGCTTCAATTTCTTCGGCGCCGCTTTTGCCTTGCTTCACAACCGATATCCCGACTTCTTTTGAGTATCCATATTCCGCATAGATTTGATTCAACAGGTTATATACAGTCAGTCCTTTATCTTTTGCATAAGCGGCTATTTCGGCCATGATGCAACAGGCTGAAACGGCATCCTTATCACGGACGAAATCCTGACACAGGAAACCGAAACTCTCTTCCCCTCCTCCGATATACGTCTTTTTCCCTTCTTTTTTACGCATGACGTCGGCTATCCATTTAAAACCAGTATATACATCATAATAAATCACATCATTTTTTTCTGCGATAGCGCGAATGGTTTCAGTTGTAACGATCGTTTTGATGATATATTCTTTTCCGGTCAGCCGGTTCAGTTCTTTCCGCCTTAATATCAGGTAATAAATAAATAAGATAGCGGTTTGGTTGCCGTTCAGTAACACCCATTCGCCTTCGTTGTTTTTTACGGCTACGCCAAAACGGTCGGTATCAGGGTCGGATGCAAGCACGAGTTCAGCGTCTGTTTCTTTCGCTTTTTCCACAGCAAGCGACAGGGCGGCCGGTTCTTCCGGATTGGGGGATATGACGGTAGGGAAGTCGCCGCTCACCACGTCTTGCGCGGGTACATTAATTATATTAGTAAACCCGTATTTTTTTAATGCAGCCGGAACGAGTCGTACGCCTGTACCATGAATAGGCGTATAAACGATCTTGATAGCATGATGTCGGGTGATAACATCCGGCGATAAGGAGATCGTTTTCAGGTCATTAAGATAGGCGTCATCAATTTCTTTGCCAATGATTTCAATCATATCAACCCTTCCGTTGAACTTAATCTCGGAGACAGTGCGAATTTTATTTACTTCAGCGATTGTATTTTTATCATGCGGATTTATCATCTGTGCGCCGTCATCCCAATAGGCTTTGTATCCGTTGTATTCTTTCGGGTTATGGGAGGCTGTCAGGATAATGCCGCTCTGGCATCCGAGTTTACGAATGGCGTAGGATACTTCTGGCGTGGGGCGAAGGTCATCAAAAAGATAGACTTTGATCCCGTTGGCTGTAAAGACATTGGCCGATAACTGTGCAAACTCGCGGCTGTTGTGACGACAATCATAGCCGATAACAACTTTTTTCTCAGGCAGATCGGCAAATTCCTTGTTCAAGTAATTTGATAATCCCTGTGTCGCAGCGCCTACGGTATATTTGTTCATCCGGTTTGTCCCGGCGCCCATGATGCCGCGCAGACCTCCGGTGCCAAATTCGAGGTCTTTATAAAATGATTCGATCAATTCGGTCGGGTCGGTATTGTTCAACATTGTTTGAACCTGATTACGGTTGGTCTCGTCGTAATCCATACTTAGCCAGACTTCCGCCCTTTTTCTGACGTCGTTTATTAATTTATTGTATTCCATATTGTTAGAGTAAAATAGTGCCTAAAAATCTTCCAAAGGTAGGGAAAAAAGAGAAAAAAAAAGAAATATAGACTGAATTTTTTAAAACAGTTACCGTGTAAAGTCAAAATTATATTCCGATAGATTGCCGCACCGGTCTGTCACGGTCAGTTTCAAGTGGTGAGCGCCCGGATGAAGTCTCTCGTCATCAAAAATATAAGTAAGCAACGCATTCTTGCTGTCATATTCAAACAGTGCATACTTGCCATCGATCTCACCACGGTAGGATGAGATACCGCTCAGATCATCGGATATGCGAATGCTTATTTTCTTTTTGTAACTCCACCGGAGCGGCTCTATCGGCGTGATTTTCGGCGGGTTGAGGTCGCAGGCGACAGTATAAGCGCCAAGTTCGCTAATTGCCGCATCGATCCAGCCGTCGCGATAAATGCCGCCAATCCATGCTCTTCTTCCGTCGTTCAGGTTAATACGGACAATGCCATATTGATTTGGTTTGATAGAAGGTAAAACGCTGTCTATAAATAGGGACAACTGTGCAGGATAATGCAGGGGAACGGGTGAGGGGTGTAGGTGATGAATCAGGGGAGTCAAAGGGGAAATTGAGGAAGCGGAGGAAGCGGAGGAAGCGGAGGAAGTGGAGGAAGTCGGGGAAACTCTATATTGCATATACAGGTTATTGTAGAGGCTGTTGCGGGGGAGCGTCATACGGATGCCTTTTGCGCTGAATGAGTTATAATCGTACCATCGGAGAAGCCTTGTGCCGGCGGTATCGGGC
>Ga0099364_10008341_pt1 | contig 14598 bp, 13 predicted proteins | sample TergutTh196P3_FD_73070 | JGI IMG/M metagenome (GOLD analysis project Ga0099364, IMG submission 73070) | Microcerotermes parvus P3 segment gut microbial communities from Pointe-Noire, Republic of the Congo - Th196 P3 | ecosystem: Host-associated > Arthropoda: Insects > Digestive system > Gut ... | reverse complement strand
CGTTTCTTGTTTCAATTGTTGCGCCCTGTTCTACTATAAGTTTAATATCGTTGCCGTTGCCTAACCAAAATCCGCCATTATTAGTTTTTAGCAGACCACCGTCCGCTACGGTAAATGTGCCACTACTTAGAAGCATAAACAGATAGTAGTCTTGGGGTATATCAAACTTATATTCGGCTTCCCATAGCACGCTCTTTCCGGAAGGAATGGTTAGCATCGCTTGCTCTGTAACGTCTGTTTCGCCTTCGTAAAATCCTGTAACTCGTGCAATATCAACACCAGATACCGCAAGGGCATTTTGAATATCTCTTGCAATGGCGTGTGAATAGGTAAGGGCTGATCCTAGCTCAACAGGTACGTTGTTAACCAATATTGCTTGATTGGTCAAATTGAGCGAGTTATCATCCACATCAAATTCCACGGGCAATTTTTCTGCAATCCTTCCCGTAACGGTCATTTTGAAGTCTTCTGCGTTAATTGTTCCTGAGAAGATAATAATATTTTTATCATCATCATCAATATTATAATTATTGGCATCGATGACGGTGGGTTCTATATCGACGTCGGTAATTTCTAAGTCTTCGTTGAAAGTAGCAAAAACGTCTCCTACGTGAGGAGTGTCATCGCTGTAAATATAGGGATTGCCACCTTCAATTGTAAATGATGGGGTGTCTAATCTGTGGAGTATCCCTTCGTAGAAATGTCCCGGTTCAATTTTGAATGCTTGGTTGTCGTAGGTGTAATATGCACTTATACCCCAAAATTGGTCTATGTAAATACCGTCATCTACAATATTTGCATTGTTACCATCAACATAAATTATGTTGTCGTGCATCATTTTGATGACTTTTGTTGGGTCTTCGGTGTTTTCTATTGTACCGCCATATATACCGAGTGCCGAGATTGCCTCTGTTCCCATTTCTATAGTAGGCTTATCACCTTTTGTAGTTAGGTCGCCGTATATTTCAATTTTATGTGCGCCATTAGCTGATAGCACCGCTATACAAGAGCCAACAGTTTCAATTTTTGTGCCTGCCTCTACTGTAAGGTTTGGGCTGCCTTCGGAAATATTGCCGTCTAACCTAATTCCGTCAACAATTGCATCGGTTAAGTTTTGAATTATTGCGCCGGGGGCATCGGTGTCTTTTGCTAGCACGAATTCTCCGTTACCTCTTATTGCAATCATTTCTGGGGCGGATGATATCTCGCCTATGTACCGCGCTTTCCATATTAATTTTGATCCTCCTATAAATAATATGTCCAACGGAGATATTAGTGGTGAGTAAAATCCGTAAATTTCAACGTCTCCTTCAGTCAATAACTGCCCTATTCTTGTACCTATTTCATCAACGGTCAGCGCGGTTAAATTTTCAGGCGATATCGGTGGTGTCATCAATAATTGCGCCCACAACTCTTGCTGAGGTATAATATTTAAGTCAAAAGGTTCTGTTGTAAATTTAGTTTTTAGCCTGCCGTCAGCGAGTGTACCTTTAACAGTGAGTGTTACGTCGTTTTCGAGGTAGAAACCGTCGAACGTAACAGTTTCGGGTAAGTCGGTTATGGCATCACAGTTAATAATGTACTGAGTTTCATGCAGTCCGTTAACAGTAATGTCTTTAATTTCTAGGTCACCCTCTTCTTGCGGTATTATTGATGCAGTAACGGTTCCGTCGTAGCGGTCTGTAGGGTCGGGACCGAACACGTACGGGAGTCCGTCAGCGTCTTTAATGAGTGTTGGGGGGGTGTCGAGTTGGAAAAGGTCTGTTCCGAGGGTGAAAAATCTGTTACCAACGGAAGTGTTAAACTTTGCAGTGTTTGCAGAACCTGTGTAGAATGCTTTTGGGTCGTCCGTTGGAAAAGCATCTCGCAAATATCGTCCGATTCTTCCGTTTGGAATATTGCTATCGCCAGTCAAATATAATATGCTGTTTCGGAGCATGGCAACTCTGTTATTGTTAGTAGTAGATAAAAATTGCCCCCCCTTTATCGCAATTGCAGCTTCATCGAACATATGCACTGAAAACATATCTCCTTCTATAATTCCGTCTCTGATAATAGTTGTAGATTCATCCCATCCCTCTATTGCCGCTTCTCCTCCCTTTATTGAACCTCCCAATACTTCCAACGAGCTTAGGTTTTCCATTAGTATTGCCACTTGCGAGGCATCAGTCGCTTTTACATTTCCCTCTGTTACTACTTTAGTAGAGTTTTTGGCATTAATAGCTATTTCGAGAGCTTCTATTGTTGTTCCACTTTCAGCAATCAGCGTAACGTTCCCGAGCAGGTTAATTCCTTTTCCACTGCTTTTGAGTGCTGCGGGTACTTCATCATCTTCTCCAACTCCGACTAATATAAACTCCCCTCCACCTGAAATTTCTATAAAATTCGGTGACCATCGGGGGTCGTAAACTACTTCATACCCAATGGCTGCCCATTTAACAGTTTTACCTACGGGTACATCAATTGACAAGATATCGCTTATGTCCGCTCCCGCTTTTACAAAGTAGCCGATAACATCAACTATATCGTGGTCATCAAAGGCAGTATGAATTGCATTTTGTATTGAGGATACGGTACTATGCCGATAACCTGATGCGTCTTCGTTTACAAATATTGCGTTTACAAGATTAATCCAAAAAATATCGGAAATAAAGTTATCAACTTCCAATCTACGGTCTGCAAGTGTGACTTCAATAATTCCTATATGCGCTGCCATGTCATCAGGAAAAGTCAAATCAAAACTATTCCAGACCCCTGGCGACGCATTTCCTGAAATAATAACTACATTATCATTTCCTGCTGCCGCATACAATCCATCGTCTTCATGTGTAATATCAACATCTCTTATTTCCAACCCTGTAGGGAATACAGCCAATATCGGTCCTATGTATTCGATATCTCTTGGGTTGTGTATTTCATCGTCATCAATTATTCTGTTGTAAAGCGTAGGTAGATAGTTGAATAAATCAAAAAGGTTTTCACCTTCAAGGAAAGCACCTACTTGAAACTTATCAAAGTGATTAAGTGAGGGTTCGCTTTCCATATAATATGCTTTTACAGTCGTAACATCTGCGGAAATACCTCCATCTATTATATTAATAGCATTATTGTTCGACAAATATAAAATAGAGTTTCCATCCAAATTAATTACATCCTGTACTCCGGTAGGACATATAAAACTACCGTTCCCATATATGCCAAGTGCCGAATTACCCGACATATTTATTGCATGTATGTCTCCGCTTATTTCATCAGCGTCTTTAATTATAACGGTTGCATCCAGAGTTGCCGTTATACCATAGGAACCACCTTTTACTGTACCGCTCTCAACTACCAGCTTTGATGAAGAGGTGAGCTATATTGCAGAGTTCGCTGCTAATATGGTTTCTAACTCTATTATTCCACCTTCAATAAGAATGTTATTAGCACCTTCCGCTCTGATAGCATAATTATTTAGAAATTTAACTAGTGCCCCGTTTCGTACTTCTAACGAAACGTTACTTTCGGAAACAAGCTGAATTCCTCGCCACGCACTTAATGTGCTGGATATCTCGGAATCTTCGTCAATTACAAATCTACCGTCTCCATCCACTACCATCGTGGTAACAAACGCACTCGGTGCCGTTGCAGTTACTCTATAAATCGCTTCCCATGACAATGTTTTTCCTGAAGGGATTTCTAGAAACAAAGGCTCATCTGCATCGGTTTTTGTGCCGGCTATAATAACCTCTTCGTAGGCATCGTCAGCTAATGCCTCGTTTATGGCATTTTCTATTCCTGTAACAGGTTGCCCATTAGCAATGGTAATCGTTTCCGTTCCTTGCGCCTTCGCAAACGGCACTACCATCATCATTAATAATATTATTGCCGCATTTCTCATAAGTCGCGCCAATAACTGCCCGCTTTTGCTCTTTTGCCACGTATCTCTCTGATTGGCAGAAGTTTGCGGGTTCTTAAATCTATTTTCTCTGTCCTTATTAATATATAGGACTTCGCTTGCGACACTATCTCTACCCTGTCTGGGGAAATTGATGCCGTCTTTTTCTGGTTTTGTTAAAATACTTTTCATTATTTTATGATTTTATCTAATATTTTCTATTTTTTATTTTTCTATAATAGTGTGACACTTTCAGTGTCCTTTTTTCTATTTACTTATTTACTTATTTACTAATTCACTTATTTACTTATTTACTTCTATTGTTTGGTTTTTCATGTTAATTGTGAGTTCGGTGCCTTTGAAGAAGTCGAGTCCTAATAGACCGTCATAGTCTGACATAATGCCGTGTTTAGGGAAGTCGTACCTCTGCACTTTCATGCCTTGCACGGTATGCCCAAAGGCTGAAATTGCTTTTGTTTGTATAATATCTACTTCCACCATTAGGTTTGCAGTTTCTACAATGGTTGTTTCAATGGTATTACCTGTCGGATAATTTGCAATATACAAGGGATTGATGTCAAATGTAGTGTTTGACGCTCCTGTGTCAAGCACCATTTTGAATTCATATATTTCGTCTAACACAATGTCAACTAATATTAGCCCGTTTCCAGGGGCTTTTTCAAATTTATAAGTCATAGGTTTATAGGATTTGAATAAATACTTCCCAGCACTGCTCTTTTTGGGCGCGGGGTTACTCTGTTAAAAAAGTGTGCTATCCTATCGTATCCTTCTGTCCTTGGTCTCCCCAAATATGCCACTTCTCTTTTGTCTCGGCTATGATATAATACCACACCCGACAGGATGTCCCTTTCCTGTTCGCTCTTTCTTACAGGATTTCCTAACAGAATCCACTCGTCTGGATAATTCTTTTTTATGTCTTCGATGCTTTGCTGCGTTAGCGGCTCATCTAAAGATGCATTCTTTTGCTCGCTTTTATTGTTTTTGCTCATTTTATTTAATCTATAATTGTGTGACCCTTTCAGGGTCCTTTTTTTCTAATTTTCCTATTTTCTATAATAGTGTGACCCTTTCAGGGTCCTTTTTTCTAATTTCTAATTTACTCATTCGCTTATTTACCTATTTTCTTATTCACTTATTCACTTATTTACTCATTTTCAACTTTTTGTGTTGATTCTTGTCTGCTTTTCAGGGTGCAAATATAACACAATTTTTTATTTTATCAAAAAAAAGTTCTGATTGGTCAAAAAAAAATTAAAAAAAATCGTGTTAAGTTTTTGTTAAGTTTGTGAGGTTTTAGGTAAGTTGGTGGTAATGAGTGGTTTGTTTTTGGGTTTGTTTTTGGGTTTGTAGGGTTTGTAAAGTTTGTCTTGGGTTTGTATGGTTTGTATGGTTTGTTTTTGGGTTTATGCTGGTTTTATTTCTAAAATTTCTATTGTTTGGTTTATCATGTCAATGGTGAACTTTGTGTTTTTGAAGATGAATAAATACTTGCAATAACCTGTCTATTCTCCCTTGGCGTTACTCTGTTAAAAAATATCGCTTTCTTTTTGTAATTTTTTAGCAACGGCTTGTCGCGATACGCTAACTCTTTTTTGTCTTTACCGTGATACAACACAACTCCTGCAAGAACAGCCTGGTCGTACTTGTCGGTTTGAGGATTTCCTAATAAAATCCACTCGTCTGGATAATTCTTTTTTATGTCTTCGATGCTTTGCGGGGCAAGGGCATTGGGGGTGGGGGTGGTTTCCATGTTTTTTAGTTTAGTTGGTTTGTATGGTTTGTGTGGTTTATATGGTTTGTTTGGTTTGTTTGGTTTGTTTGGTTTACCGAGAGATGCAGTCCTACGGACTGCAAAATACTGTTTTTGCTGCTTTTCTACCGAAAGATGCATTCCTAATGGGATGCTTTTGCTTGCTTGTTGTTTTTGCTCATTTTATTTAATTTATAATTATGTGACCCTTTCAGGGTCGATTCCTTATTATTATATTTTCTATAATTGTGTGACCCTTTCAGGGTCCTTTTTTCTAATTTCCTATTTTTATTTTTTCTATTTTCTATAATAGTGTGACCCTTTCAGGGTCCTTTTTTTATTTTTTTATTTTCTATAATCGTGTGACCCTTTTATTTTTTTATTTTCTATAATCGTGTGACCCTTTCAGGGTCCTTTTTTTATTTTTTTATTTTCTTATTTTTCTACCGAGCGATGCAGTCCTACGGACTGCTCTCATTCACACTCATTCACTCATTTTTCTACCGAGCGATGCAGTCCTAACGGACTGCTCTCATTTACTTATTCACTCATTTACTTATTCACTCTATCATCCATTCACACGTTCTCTCGCTTTCTATTTTTATTTTTCCTTCTCTCATGAGTTTCCAATAATTGCGCTTTTCTATCAAGGTCATTCCTTCGGTGGCTTTTGCCATCTTTTCTTTTATTGAGCGGAAAAAGGCAACTGCCTCAAATTCTTTTCCTCTTTCTATTGCTGGTATCATATCTTTGAAAATTCTAATGGTGAACATATATAAATTAACGGGTATCCAAAACGCATATTGATTGCGTTGAACAATTTTATTTTATTGTAATTTACAATGTGTTTGAAGTTCCAACTAATCAAACAATCAATTCTGTAAACCGACGCAAATGCGATGTGATATGCATCGTTCTCACTGGCTTTACCCAATGCTTTTTCACTGATATAAAGTTGCGACAACGTTTCTACTTCGTCATTAACGATTATATGATGAAAACAATCGACAGGAATTAGGTCTTTAACCTCCTTTACTCTTTGCGGGGCATTCATTAATTCGGCATCGTTGACTTCTGAAAAGTAAACCTCAAATTCTTTTTCTACGATACGTTCAAAAAGCTGCCTTGTTGCAGCCTGCAAAGGGGCATCGTAATAACCGCCTATTACCGATGTGTCTATGTAAATTCTTTGTTTCATATTTTTTCACTTATTTACTCATTTTCAACTTTTTGGGTTGATTTTTGTCTGCTTTTCAGGGTGCAATATATACAAAATTTTTATTTTATCAAAAAAAAGGGTTGTTGGTCAAAAAAAATTAAAAAATTTTTTCTATTTTTTTTCTATAATCGTGTGACGCTTTCAGGGTCGGTTTCTATTTTTCTATAATTGTGTGACCCTTTCAGGGTCGGTTTCTATTTTCAGCTATTAGGGCAAACACGTAGGTTTGCCCCTACACGGGGTTATCTACGTTGCACACCTTGCGGTGTGCTGCTGACATTTGCAGATTTCCTATCATATCACAACATCCCACGGTACACTGAACATGAAATATAGTAGTAGGGACAAGGCATGCCTTGTCCCTACAATCCCAGCCCTATACCCAACCTTAAACTTTTATTTTTTTTTAAATTCTTTGTTCAAACAATAAATGCACGCTGCAATGAGTAGCATTAATCCGTTAATTGCTAGAAATAAATTTAAAATGCCACCAAAAATTTCAATAAAAATTTGTGAGTCAAAAATATCAAAAACTTTCAAAAGAAATCCGCTTAAATTTACAGATGCATGCAATATTATTGCCAGCATAACGCTTTTTGTTTTGTAGTAAATCCAACCTACAAAGATCCCCATAAAAAATCCCGTAACAAATTGCCATGGATTTAAATGAACTAAACCAAATAAAATACTTGAAATTAAAATGGATTTTTCAGGCGAGTAATTTTTTAATAGTCCGTCCAACATTATTCCTCGAAATATCAATTCCTCGAAAAAAGGGGCTAAGATCACCATTAAGAGGAAAGAAAAAAGACCATGTTTCTCTCCTAATGAAACAAACATTTTTTCAATCATTTCGGGCATCGGTATTAAACCGCCTATTCCACTACTAATGATATGTATCAATACAACAACTACAACAGATACAACAATAATAACTGTTTTTTCGTCTATTGAAAACTTAAACTTATTATCAATTTTATTTTCTCGTTTTCTTATAAAAAATATTATCAAAAAAGATGTTCCTAAAGATAAAAAATAGTAAAAAAAAATTAAAAATTCTACTTCAATTAAATTGTTGAATATTATATTAATAGGGGCAAATAATATTATGCTCATTATTACTATACCGGTGATGCCCATACTTTGAACAAGGTTAGGATAGTGATTTATTTTTGACTCTTCCATTAATGTGTATTTTGTTATATACTATAAAATAAAAACAAATTCCAATAAAAGCAAAAAACAGCGTTTTTATAATCATTTTCGCAATGTTTTTTTTGTTTGTGTTTTTTTCCATATATTTTGTTTTCTCTTCGTTGTAAATCATTTTTTTCCTGTTACGCTTTTTTCCTTATTTTGTTTCTAAAAATTATTATTTTCGTACAAATTTGGATATTCGATTTTTTTGTTGTACTTTTGCACCTTGTATTTCAATTTTCATAAAATAAATATGCTGATACAACTGATAAAACTTTATTTTCGTGAAGCGACCCGCTCTCCCGCGTTGAGTAAAAATGTGATTATCAATATTTTTTTAGGGCTGTTTATGCTCTATTTATTGGCTATTTTCTTGATTTTGGCACTTATCCTCGAAGAAATATTATTAAGTATAATCCCCGAAAAAGCACCCGTTATTGTGTTCAACGGAATAATTCTCTACTATTTTGGAATAGAATTGTTTATACGCTTCCTAATGGTTCCTGCGCCCGCAATGAGCCTGACACCTTTTTTGCATTTGCCTGTCAAAAAAACGTTTTTGATGCATTTTTTATTAGGGCGAAGTGTGATTAATCCACTGAATTACATATCGTTCGTTATATTTATTCCATTTGCAATAAAAACAGTATCCTCTTATTATTCAAGCGAAGAAGCAATCGTTTGGCTGCTTTCGATTTTTCTGTTAGTTGTATTTATCATTTATACAAGCGTTTACATTAAGCGGCAAATGGTAATAAAGCCTGTTGTTTCGCTGAGTTTCGGATTGATATTTGCGGCATTGTTTCTTTTGGACTATTTTAATTTATTTTCGTTTACAGAACTTTCATCTTCAATTTTTGGCACTGTAATGGAACAGCCAAAGTGGTTATTTGTACCGGCAACGCTTGTTGTCGGGATTTATATACTCAATCATCGCTTACTGATTGCTCGTTCTTATCCCGAAGAAATAGATTTCACATCAAAAAAGAAACAAGAAGTTGTACATATTTTCGGATTTATGCACCGTTTCGGTCACATAGGCGAACTGATTGCATTGGAACTTAAACTGATAATGAGGCATAAGCGTACAAAGTCAATATTTTACATAACCCCAATATTTATGTTTTATGGATTACTTTTTTATCCTAATCCTATCTACGATAGTACAGGGTGGCTCTTGTTTGTAGGGATTTTTATTACAGGATTTGCGATGCTAACCTATGGAACTTACGTTATAGGTTGGGAAAGTCAGTTTTTTGACGCTGTTTTGACAAGGAAAAGCTCTTATTTTGACTATTTTAGGGCAAAATATTACATGTTAGCCGCATTCTGTTTAGTCTGCTACATTCTGGCAATACCTTACATCTATTTCGGAATAAAAGTATTTTGGACACAAACAGCATGTTTCATTTTCAACATTGGAATAAACTCATTTATAATGTTATGGTTTGGGTTGTATAACCGAAAACGTATGGAATTGTCAAAAGGCACGGCGTTCAATTGGCAAGGAACGAGTGCAGCAAATTTTATCGTTATGCTGCCGTCGTTGTTTTTACCGATGTTTATTGCGCTAATGCTAAGTAGGTTAGGATATGAAAATTTGTGGATAATTGTGCTGGCTGGGTTAGGATTGATAGGTATTTTATGCCATAACCCCATTTTAATGGGAATAAGCCGTAGTTTTGCAAAGATGAAATATGAACAAGCGGAAGGATTTAGAGCGAATAATTAAATTTTAATTAAAAATTGTATAAAGTAAAAATAATTTATGAAAATCAGCGTTGTAATAGCAAAAATAATATAATATAAAATGAAAAAAACAATATCAATATTTATCATTTTACTGCCATTTATGGTTGGCAACGCACAAGTAACATTAGATTTGACGTTAGAACAAGCAATTGAATTGGCTAATGTTCAGTCGCTCTACAGTTTTAGGGCAAAAAATATGTATCTTGCAAGCTATTGGGAATTTAGAAGTTTCAGAGCATCAAGGCTGCCGGGGTTAAATTTGAGAGCAACGCCCGTAAGATTTTCAAGGACAGTGCAAACTGATTACACAAACACTGAGTTTGTAGAAGTCAATAGTTTGACCACGTCAGGAGATTTGGTAATAAGTCAAAATTTTACGCTAACAGGCGGTGTATTTGAAATATCGTCAAGTCTTCAACGGTTAGAAAATTTTGGCAATGAAAATAATCCCGTCAATTTCACTTCATATCCTATTTCTATTGGTTTTGTACAATCTCTTAACGGATACAATTCATTCAGGTGGCAAGCAAAAACCGAGCCGCTGAAGTTTGAAATGGCTAAAAAGAACTATTTGCAATCGCTTCAGAGTATTGCATTACAGACAATTATGGTCTTTTTTAACGCCATTGATGCCGAAATTGAAAAAGTTATAGCCGAAACAAACTATTCCAATGCCGATACGCTTCACCGCATAGGGAAAGGACGTTTTGAAATTGGCACCGTTACGCAAGACGAACTACTTGATTTGGAACTCGGACTACTTAATGCAGAAATTTCATTGGCACGTTCCGAAATCGGTTTGAGGGAAGCAAGAACTTCTTTAAACTCTTTTTTGGGGTTGCCCGACGATATTGAAATTAAATGTATTGTGCCTTTTGATATACCTGCATTAAAAGTAAATGTCGATGACGCACTAAATTTGGCACTTGAAAACAATCCCGATATACTGAATTATGAGCTTAGTCTATTGAGTGCCCGAGAACGAGTTGCACAAACGAGGGCAAATACAGGTTTAAACGCAACTATCAGAGCAAGTGCTGGATACAACAAAAGAGACGAAACGCTTTCAGGTGCTTATCAGTCTCCTTTTGAAAACAGTAACCTTGTAAATATTTCGCTCAACGTTCCCATTGTAGATTGGGGATATAGAAAAGGACAAGTTCAGATGGCAAAATCAAATCAAGAAGTTACTGAAATTCAGGCAGCGCAAAATATGATTGATTTTGAACAGAGGATTATCAACGAAGTTATGAAATTTAATCTTCAAGAAAAACAGGTTGCAATAGCCTCAAAAGCGGATACTATTGCACAGTTAGGATTTAATGTTACAATGCAACGGTTTAAGATAGACAAAGTTGATGTAATTCGTTTAAATTCAGCAAGAACAAGCCTTGATGCCGCACGTAGAAGCTATTACAACGCTCTAAGAAGTTATTGGGCAAGTTTTTATACAATCCGACAACTAACTCTGTATGACTTTCTTAACAATAAAACTTTGATAGAGGAGTTGGATGAGTTGTTGCAGAAGAAGTAGGGGGAATGGGGAATGAGTAAATGAGTAAATGAGTAAATGAGTGAATGAGTGAATGAGTGAATGAGTGAATGAGTGAATGGGGGAATGAGTGAATGGGTGAATGGGTGAATGGGGGAATGAGTGAATGAGTGAATGGGTGAATGGGGACTCCGTAGGGGTCAAATATTTATAGAAAATTAGTAAATTAATAATATTAATGGCAAAAAATATAAGTGTATGAAAAAAATATGGCAATTAGTAATTTTCCTCGGAATAATACTTGTTGCGCTGCTAATCTATTATTTCGCTACGCGCGAAAAGGGTGAAAAAGAGGCGGCGGTAGTACGAGTTGAAGAAGGAAATTTTGAAATGACGGTTACGTCAATGGGCGAGTTGGAAGCACTTGTTTCAACGGATATCACAATCCCCGAAATAATGATGACTTTGCCTTGGAATTTGAGAATTTATCAACTGCCTATCAATGATATGGTAAAAGAAGGAACGGTCGTTAAAAGAGGTGATTATGTTGCAACATTGGGCGCAATGGATATAGAAGAAAGTTTGAAAAGAATTGCAGACAGAGTCCTTACGCGAGAAACTGATTATGAAAATGCAAAAATCGACAGTTCGTTGGCATTATCCGAAGCAAGAGACGGTATCAGAAGGGCAAGGGATGCCGTAACGGACAGAGAAATAAAATTAGAACAATCAGTTTACGAATCGCAGGCAGTACAACGACAAGCACAGATAAATCTCGAGGTGTCGCAAAGAAATTTTGAACAAGCGCAACGAAATTACATCAGTCTGCAACGAAAGCACGTAATCCAAGTAGATAGACAAAAAGAAAGATTAGACAAGGAAAATAAAGATATTGAAATCCTTGAAAATCTACAAAAACAAGTTGTTATTCGTGCTCCCGGACGCGGTTTGGTTGTTTATCGGCGAAATAATGCAGGAGAAAAGATTAAAACAGGGTCTTTTGTTAGCCGCTGGGAACCTTTTATTGCTATGCTGCCCGATTTAACTACGCTTCAATCTGTTACATACGTCAAAGAAATTGATATTGCAAAAATTGAAACAGGACTACCCGTACGCCTCAGAATTGACGCATTCCCCGATAAAGAATTTAACGGCGAAATTACACGCGTTGCCAACGTGGGACAAGAACTGAGCGGACAGTTCCTAACAGGTTTTAAAGTTGATATTAAAGTTGAAACAGGAGGCGAAACTCTGCTTCCGGGGATGACTTCAACAAACATTATTATAGTGCAAAATCTCAAAGACGTGCTTACTTTGCCACGAAACGCTATCTTTACAGAAGAAAATATTTCTTATGTTTTTAAAAAAGAGGGCTTATCAACTGTAAAACAACAAGTAGCATTAGGCGGCGAAAATGAAACCCACGTATTGATAGCAAACGGCTTGCAAAAAGGAGACCGCGTCCTTACACAGCCCCCAAAATATGCTGAAGATTTGAACTTAATTGCGTTAAATTGAATTGGAAATCAGAAATAAAAGAGTTTAAAAACTATTTAAAGTTAGAAAAATCTTTGTCGGATAACTCTATTCTGGCATATATTGCTGATTTGGAAAAATTAGAGCAATTTTTGATTGACAACGGTTATGAAATCTTACCTGCAGAAGTTAAATTATCTCATCTAAAAGAATTAATTGAGAATATTAATGAGGTAGGTTTAAGTCGGTTGTCGCAAGCAAGAATAATCAGCGGAATAAAAGCATTTTACAAGTTTATGATGATAGAGGACAAAATTAGTGAAGACCCCTCTTCACTTTTGGAAGCCCCTAAAATGGACAGAAAACTGCCCGATGTTCTTTCCGTTGAAGAAATTGATACAATCATTAATGCCATTAATTTAGACAAACCCGAAGGACAACGAAACAAAGCAATGATTGAAACTCTTTATAGTTGCGGTCTCAGAGTTTCGGAACTTATAAATTTAAAAATTTCCAACCTCTTTTTCGATATGAATTTTATAAAAGTTGAAGGAAAAGGAAACAAAGAAAGATTTGTACCTATTGGAAACAAAGCCATTAATGAAATCAACCTTTATCTGAAAGAATACCGCTCAAACTTAAATGTCTATAAACCTGATGAAGACGTACTGTTTTTAAACCAAAGAGGAAAAAAAATTACACGTGTAATGATTTTTATTATTATCAAAGATATTATGAAAATAGTCAATATTCATAAAAATATTAGTCCACACACGTTTAGGCATTCATTTGCAACCCATTTGATAGACGGAGGCGCAAATTTGAGAGCGGTACAAGAAATGCTTGGACACGAATCAATTACGACAACTGAAATTTACACCCATTTAAACAAGGAATATCTCAAAAGTACCATAATTCAGTACAATCCGAGGTCGTAATTCAACGAAAAATAATATCTCTAACAACCTTCGAGCCAACATGTTCATTAATAGAATCAATTATTTTTCGCTTGTTTAGAAACAGTTCGTGCCGCAAAATACTTGAATTTATACTGACAAACAATACCTTTTCTTTAATATAAATATTGGTTGTTTTCCGCAATGCCGATGCTCCTAAAACTTCCCCCCACGCCTTGACAGCAAGCGAATCGCTAATCCCCTTACTCATAATGGGCTGCTCCATTATTTGAGACAAAATTTCTTTGATATGTTCCATTTTTTAGTTTGTAAAGTTTGTTTCGCAATATTCAAAACTTTATCCTCTTTATCAAGATATCTTTTTAACTACCCCACACTTCCCTCCAAATTCATCTTCAAAAGCCCTTGTGCTTCAGCGGCAAACTCTAATGGCAGCTGTTTTATTACTTCTTTGGCATATCCGTTTACAATTAATGCGATAGCATCTTCGGTTGAAATTCCGCGCTGGTTGCAATAAAATATCTGTTCTTCGCCAATTTTGGAGGTTGTAGCTTCATGCTCTACTTTTGCGGAATTATTGTTAATTTCAAGATATGGAAATGTATTTGCACTGCATTTATCGCCCAAAAGTAGCGAGTCACACTGTGAAAAATTTCTTGCATTTTCGGCACTTGGAATAACTTTTACTAAACCTCTGTAACTATTACTACTTTTTCCTGCCGATATACCTTTCGATACAATCAAACTTTTGGTGTTTTTTCCGATATGTATCATTTTTGTGCCTGTATCAGCTTGTTGAAAATTTTTTGTCAACGCCAATGAATAGAACTCGCATGAGGAATTGTTCCCTTTAAGGATGCAGCTAGGGTATTTCCACGTAATTGCCGAGCCTGTTTC
>Ga0099364_10008340_pt1 | contig 14599 bp, 17 predicted proteins | sample TergutTh196P3_FD_73070 | JGI IMG/M metagenome (GOLD analysis project Ga0099364, IMG submission 73070) | Microcerotermes parvus P3 segment gut microbial communities from Pointe-Noire, Republic of the Congo - Th196 P3 | ecosystem: Host-associated > Arthropoda: Insects > Digestive system > Gut ... | reverse complement strand
ATCATTTGCCGTAGTAACAGGTCGACGGCTTCGGTCATGTCCATTCCCAGCAATGCAAGCACACTCTGCGCCTGGGCTTCCACTTCGCTGTCAATACTGATGTTAATGTTCGTGGTTGACATAAGTCTTTCTCCTTCGGACGCAGTGTACTCAATGATGTTTCGATTGTCAATGTCGGCATTAGAGCCGCTCTTTCCAATCATTCATTTTGCTCTTTCGAGGACAATGGTATAAACCCGTTCGCCCGGTGCGGCCGCACCGGAATCAAAGAGCCCCCGACACAGCGCGGCGCCGACCCCGGATTATTTAACCCAAAAAGCCGCAACGTTCAAGCATCTCCCGATCCTTTTCAGGCGAAATACCCGATGTCGTAAGATAGTTGCCCGTCATCAAAGCGTTCGCACCAGCACGAAATAAGAGTTCATCCTGTTCCCTACCAGCAAAAACAGCAGGTCTGCCGCCGCAAATTCGAAGCGTCGCCTTCGGCAGCGTCAATCGGAACAATGCGATAATCCGCAGCGCTTCGTCGGGTGAAAGCAACGCCCTGTCTGCAAGAGGAGTACCGGCGATCGGGTTCAAAAAGTTGAGGGGTACGGAGTCGACTTCTAGTTTTTTAAGCGTAAGAGCGAGTTGATGCCGGTCTTCCCAAGTTTCGCCGAGTCCGAACAACCCGCCGCTGCACACCGGCCAGCCTAACTCTTTAACCCGTTCGACTGTTTTTCGGCGGTCACGCCAACTCTGCGTTGTGCAAATCGAAGGATAGAATTGTTCCGAAGTTTCTAAATTGTGATGGTATCGGCAAAAACCTGACTCTTTGAGGCGGCTCAGGGCCGAGGACTCTAACTGTCCCAAAGAAGCACAGCAAAGTTGGTGTTCGTCTTTGGAGGATAGCAGGGAAGCCGCCGAGTCGATGATTGCATCAAGTTCTTCTGCGGTAGGGGAGCGTCCGCTGGATACCCAGCCGACTCGACGGATGTTTTGACTCCATAACCTCTCCGTTTCGGACGCCAACTCTGCGGTTGATATGAGAGGATAGGTTTCGCTCGCCGCATAATGATGTTGACTTTGGGCACAGAATCGGCAATCCATTGTACAACGTCCGCTCTTGATATTGACGATGGCGCAAAAGTCAATGTCGTTCCCGAACGTTTCGTTTCGGACTTTGTTTGTTTCGTTGAGTAATTCGTCTAACGAGGCGTTGATGATGTCCGTGAGCATTGCGGTATTATAACAAGCGTGTTTGAGCACCGACACAGTCGCCGGCTCTCGGGCGGCTGACAATAAAACATTGACAATTCTAACAAAATAACGGATAATGTCCTCTCCGACTCACACCATCGACTGTTTTTTCAATGGCTTTTTTGCGCACGCGAGACTCCAGCGTTATCGCGAACACAACTTTTCCCCTACAAGACAACGTCATCCGAATCGGACGAACCGCCGGAAACGAAATTACACTCGACCATCATGGAATCAGCCGGGAACACGCCGTCATTACAAAAGAAAACGAAGAGTTTTATATTACCGACCTGGCCAGCCGAAACGGGACTTTTATTAACGGACGCTCCGTGAAAGAAAAAATTAAATTGACCGAAGGCGATTTAATTCGGTTATGCGATCTTGAACTTGTTTTTTACGAAAACGACCATCCTTCGGATAATGTTTTTAAACCTTCCAAACACGATATACGGAAACGTAAAAATGAGAATCAAGTCAGCCGGGTAACGCTTTCCGACCATGAGCCTCTGGACGGCTACCAGGTTAAGGCCAGTATTCCATTAAGTGAAAAACGGCCTGTCCTCACTTCGGCCAACGCTGCCGTAAAATTGCAAGCGATGATCGACATTGGGCGCAATCTTGGTGCCGATGTTGAACAGGTGTTGCCGCAACTCGTCGAGAATCTGCTCAAGATTTTTCCTCAAGCCGACTGTGCTTACATTCTTCTTATCGATTCTCAAACAAAACGTTTGGAACTCAAAGCGTTTCAACATCGTAATCCAAACAGTCAAGAGTCGTTTCGGGTTAGCCGGACTATTTTGGAAAAGGTAGTCCAAACCAAGGCGGCCATCCTTTCCGATGATGTTGCTAACGATTCCCGATTCGAGCCGACTGACAGTATTATCAGTTATAATATCTGCTCCATTATGGCAGCCCCCATCATGGATTACGATGAAGCCGAAGTGTTGGGTGTGATTCAAGTCGATGCGCGGTCGCGGGGGCAAAAGTTTTCTCATGAGGATCTTGATTTGCTTGTTTCTTTGGCCTATCAGGCGGCGGTCTGTTACCAAAATGCGAAACTTCACGAAGCAGCGATTTTTGAGAAGATTATGGAGCGTGAGATGAACATCGCGAACACGGTGCAGCGCGGCTTGTTGCCTCAGTCTCCTCCTGTCATTGCGAATTATGAGTTTTACGATTTTTACCGTCCTGCGAAGTATCTTGGCGGCGATTATTATGATTACATAGCGCAGGCTGATGGCCGGTTGGTTTTTGCATTGGGGGACGTATCCGGTAAGGGCGTGCCGGCGTCGCTCTTAATGGCGAAACTTTCGGCCGAAGTTCGCGGCGGGCTGGTCATCGAATCGTGCTTTACCGCCATGGTGGAGCGGTTAAATCTTATATTCAGCGATCCGCGTTGGGATAACCGGTTCGTGACATTTTTCTTCGGTGTGTTGGATCCCAAAACGCATGAAATCCGATTTCACAATGCAGGACACATTCCGCCGATATTGGTTTCGCCCGACGGTTCTCACGAAATGCTTGGTGAAAATAACATTGGTTTTCCCCTCGGTGTGATGGAAGATTCGGAATTTCCTGAGACAAAATTCACGATACAGCCGGGGCAAAAATTGGTGATTATCAGCGACGGAATCACCGACGCGATGGATGCGCAGGGCAAGTATTTCGGTACGGAGGGGGTGCTAAAGTACATTTCCAATTCCCCGGTAGCGTCTGTTGTCGAGTTTGGAGAACGCATGATCAATGCAGTTCATAGTTTTTCAGGGCGCACGGCGCAGACCGACGACCAGAGTCTCGTGATTGTCGGCCGAGTGGAGTAGGACAAAGTCGGCGGCTCTGTCAACGATTCAAAAACCATGTTATAATTACCGTGTTATCTGAATAAGGTTACCGAAATTATACTATGCAGGCAGACGAAATTCTTCTCGATGTCGAGGATCGTATGGAAAAAGCGATCTCAAAATTACGTCAGAATTTGACGGGGATCCGCACCGGCAGGGCGAATCCGGGCCTCGTTGATTCAGTCAAGGTGAATGTGTATGGCGCGGCCGCGCCGCTCAAACAAGTTGCGACCGTTGCATGTCCGGAACCGGATCAAATTGTGATTCGTCCGTTCGATGCCGGTACACTCAAAGAGATTGAAAAGGGGATTATCGCCGCTGATTTGGGTTATACTCCGAATAATGACGGCCGCGTGATCCGCTTAAACATTCCGCCGTTGTCCACACAGGTCAGGCAGAAAATGGTTACCCGGATCAAAGAAATGTGCGAAGATTCGAAGGTTGCCATCCGCAACGTCCGCCGGGATGGCAACAAAACAACGGAGCAGTCGGAAAAGAGCAAACTCTTTTCAGAGGACGTCCGGGACTCGACCAAAGAGGAAATCCAAAAACTGACGAAAAAATACGAAGACGAAGCAACCGAATTGGCAAAGAATCGGGAAAACGATGTTATGGGGGAATAGCCCTATTGGGCTTTTTACAAATCGGAATGACGCTTGAGTGAACGTTTCCGAACAAATCTGATAGACGAGGCCGAGCATGAAAGTATTGGAAATTTATCAATCACGACAAGGCGAAGGGCTCTGGACAGGCAAGCCGAGCGTTTTTGTTCGGTTTCTTGGTTGCCGGCTGCGTTGCCGGTTTTGCGATAGCGTCTATGCTCGGGGCAACGACGAAGACGACGGCCTCGGTGCCGACCTGACGCCCGACGAAATTGCGGGACGCGTGATGTTGCTCCCCACCGCACACATTGTGCTAACCGGAGGCGAACCGATGCTCTCGCCGGAAATTGTTGAACTCACAAAATTACTCAAAGACCATGATTGTCAAATTACTATCGAAACTTCCGGCACGATATTCCAGCCGGTCGTCTGCGATTTAATGTCGATTAGCCCGAAGTTGAGCAACAGTTTGCCGATCCATGACGAACCCTCGGTCATTCGGCAACACGACCAAGACCGAGCAAGGCCGGAGGTCGTCCAAGAACTTGTATTACGGTATTATTGTCAACTCAAGTTTGTCATTGATACCAGAGAGGATTTAAGCGAGACGGAAGAGTATTTATCCCATTTTCACGGCATTGAACCCAGTCAGGTCTTGTTGATGCCGCAGGCGGTTGATGTCGAAACGATGAATGAAAAAATGCATTGGATCGAACATTTTTGCAGTGTAAAGGGATACCGATACTGTCCCCGAATGCAACTCGTCTGGTATGGAAATCAAAGGAAAAGTTAGGAATTGCTCGCCACCGTCAAAAATCATGCGATCCGGTATAATGGTTTTATGCAAATCATTTTCGATTTAGACGCACTGCCCGAAGCACTCAAAGGCGGTGCCGTCAGCGTCGGGAAGTTCGACGGTATGCACCTCGGACACGCCCTGATAGTACAGCGTCTCAAAGGATACGCTCAACAACGTCATATACCGGCAATCCTTATAACGTTCGATCCGCATCCTGCCGCGCTGCTGCGGCCTCATGATAATATAAAACCGATTTGCACACTCGAACGTAAAATTGAATTACTTCGTAACGTTCACGTCGATGCCGTCGCCGTCATACGGACAACACCGGAACTCTTGCAACAAAGTGCAGAAACGTTTTTCTACGATACTTTGCAAAACCGGTTTCATGCCAAGGTTGTCGTAGCGGGCAAAGATTTTTCCTTTGGGCGAGACCGGATCGGGACGCCGGATGCGATTCGGCTTTACGGTCAATGGACGGGTATCGAAGTTGATATAGTTGAGCCGGTGCAAATTGGTGCTGATCGGGTATCGAGTTCGGGTATTCGTCGTTTGATTCAGGCCGGGCATATTGAGCGTGTCAATGAGTTGATGCCGATGCCTTACCGGTTGTCGGGTCATGTCGTTGTCGGCGACCAGCGCGGCCGAACGCTTGGATTCCCGACGGCAAACTTGGGGGATGTCCAAACGATTATGCCGAGGCAGGGAGTTTATGCGACGGCGGCGTGGTTCGGGGGGCAACGTTTCGGCTCGACGACGCACATTGGAACGAATCCGACGTTTGGCGTTGCGGAACCAAAGATTGAAGTGTTCGTACACGACTTTAGCGGCGACATTTACGGGCAACGGCTTGACGTCGATTTCTTAACATATTTGCGTGAGCCGGTGAGGTTTGATTCGGCGGAAGCACTGATTCGGCAAATGCAAGACGATGTGCGGCGCAGCCGGCGTATGGGGGCATAAAAAAAGGGACAGTGAACTGCCTCACTGTCCCCAACCCTCTCACATTTACACAGGAGAAAACAACTGTGTTCGAGAAAATTTCATATAACCGTTTCGGGTTGTATTTCTTATCGGCAAGCGGCACACGGGTCGCACGCAACCGGTTCGCACGGGTCGCAGGATACGACACATCCACGCGGAGTGAACAGGTTTCGGAAAAATCCGCCGAACGGGGCTCGGACGGGGGCGCAACCTGTTGCACAGGGATCGCACGGGTCGCAGGCAACGGGTTCGCAGGCAACGGGTTCGCACGGTTCGCATCCGACTGGTGCACATCGAACTGTTGCGAGTCGTGCTTTTGCATTGGCGAAGAATCCGCCGAACGGCCGGACGGGTCGGGCGCCGAAATCGCAGGCGACGGCACAGGGATCGCAGGCGACGACATCGCACGGATTGCAAGCAATCGGTTCGCACGGTTGGCAAGCGACGGGTTCGCAGGGATTGCAGCCGTTCCAAACGACGGAAAGGCGTCCAAAAATACCTGCTTCAGCGGTTGATGCGGCCGCAAATACAATAAGAGCGGTTAACGCAGACAAGAAAAATTGGTGTTTCATTTTTAGTCTCCTAAAATACGGTTGGGGAAAAAAATTATCCGGCAACGATTGCCAGTCATTCTGATAAATGCAATATCGGATAAATTAAGTCCGGCGTCAATTCAATTCCGAAAATAACCGGTTATAATTTTTGTAACGATTACTGCGGCATCAGAACTCCGAGCCCCATATACGGATTATCGAACAAAAGAGAGGGGAAACATGAGGAAAAATAGAAATTATTGCTGGATGCGCCGACGCAGCCAGCGGTTCTCGTCGGGGGGTGACACCCCCCGCTCGCTGGTTGCCGGCAAAAGGCCGTGTTAGACGCAACCGATCCGTCACCCAACTTACCAGTCATTACACATCACCGATTGAAATGTTACGCCCTGCATGCTATCTTAAAGCCAAATGAATGTACACGAACACTCCCTCGATCTCGCCAGCCGGGCAAAAGCCGCATCGCTTAAAATGACCAGCGTGAGCGGAGCGCAGAAAAATGCCTGCCTCGAACGCACCGCAAAACTCATCGAAGAAAAAACCAACTTTATCCTTACCGAAAATCAAAAAGACATCGCCGCCGCGTCCGGCTTCGGATTAACCGCCGCCGAAACCGACCGGCTTACACTCAATCCCAACCGGCTGGCCGACATTGTTACCGCACTCAATGAAATCGCCCTCTTTCCTGACCCCATCGGGAGCATAATCGAATCGACGATTCGCCCCAACGGAATCGAAGTACAGAAAGTCCGTGTACCGCTCGGCGTCATCTTTTTTATCTACGAATCCCGGCCCAACGTAACACCCGACGCAGCAGCGATTTGCATTAAGAGCGGTAACGCCGTCATTCTGCGCGGCGGAAAGGAATCACTTCATTCCAATGAGGCGCTTGCCGACATACTGATTCAAGCCGCCGAAGAGACCGGCTTGCCGGGCGACGCGGTGCAACTCGTCCGCAATCCCAACCGGGATATTGTCGGTGAATTGCTGAAAATGCCGGAGCAGATTGCAGTAACGATTCCCCGGGGCGGCGAAAGTCTTATCCATCGTGTGGCTGCCGAAGCCGCAATGCCCGTCATAAAACATTTTGCAGGAAACTGCCACGTTTATGTTGACCAATTTGCCGATGCCGATATCGCCGAAAAAGTGCTGGTCAATTCCAAATGTCAGCGGCTCGGCGTTTGCAATACGGCAGAGTCTTTGGTTGTACACACATTGGCAACGCCGATGCTGCCGAGATTGGCCAAAGCATTGCTCGACCGAAATGTAGAACTTCGGGGTTGTGCCAAAACGTGTTCGCTGATTCCCGAAGCGGTCAGAGCGTCAGAATCGGATTATAAGACGGAGTATCTTGCTCCGATCATTTCGGTCAAGATTGTCGATACGTTTGAAGAGGCCGTCGAACATATTAACAAATATAGCGATGGACACACGGAGGCGATCATTACAAAAGATGTCCAATCAGCCCGGAAGTTTGCGTCGCAAATTGACAGTTCTGCGGTGATGATCAATGCAAGCACGCGATTCAACGACGGCGGGCAGTTTGGACTCGGTGCGGAGATCGGTATCAGCACCGACAAGTTTCATGCCCGGGGACCATGCGGAATTAAAGAGTTAACAACGTATAAATACATCGTGTACGGCGAAGGGCAAGTGCGAAGTTAAAAACTGTAAAATGACATTATCAAAATAACAGTATCAAAGAGCCGCCGGCTTTATCGCGGTGCCGCCCCGTTCACGTCCTATCAAACATCTTGTCAATCTCCTCCCTCGTAAAAACCAGCGTCGATGGCCGGCCATGAGGGCAATGATGAGCGTTAATTTCCGATTCCGCAAGTTGAACCAAATGCTGCATCGAACTCGCCGATAAATGCTCTCCCGCCTTGACCGCCGCCTTGCACGCCATACTGTGAAGCAATTCGTCCAGCAACTCCTCGCGTCCCAATTTTTTGCCGAGTTCCAAAAATGGTTCGACCATTGCCGACAAAACATCCTCCGGCGAAGTCTTCGACAGCACCGCAGGAAATGCCGAAATCAACATCGTGTTGCCGCCGAAAGGTTCGACATTCAAGCCGAGCGTCCTAAAAAACTCGCTGTTTTCTTTCGCACAGGAAAATTCATTCGGCGAGAGATCGACCGGAACCGGCACCAAAAGCCGTTGCGATTCCAACTGTCGTCCTGCCTTCATGCGTTCCTTTAACTGTTCGTACAGAATACGTTCGTGCAAAGCATGTTGGTCGATGAGTGCAATGCCGTCGGGCAGTTCCATAACGAGATAGCGGTCGAGCATTTGGACGACGTGGGGGGAGGCGGCAGGCGACAGGCGGCAGGCGGCAGCAGAGTTGGCGGCTTCGTCGCCGGACAAATCAGCAGAGCCGCAATCGTTAGATTGCGCAGAGCGAGTTGCGCAATCTAAAGATTGCGGCTCTGCTTTTCTGTCTGCCTTCGGCGGCACAGCCGCCGACTCTCTATTGGGTAAATGATGAATCGACAGTTGTGAATAATCATTGTTCTGCGGTCGTCTTTCCTCATAGATCGTCATTGCGCTGCGCTCCATTCCGGCTTTTGTTGCGCTCCCGGCAGTTTCAATTTTCGCAATCCAATCTTGCACCTGTTGCCGCTTCTTTTCGGCGGCGGCAGGATCGAGAGTATGCTGCGGGGCTTCGGCAACTTCCCACGGCGGCACAGCCACCGACTCTGCCGTCTGCGCTCCGCTAGGCGGAGCGGCTAACCTGCTCCGCAAATCGGATTGCAAAAACTTTTCCCGAATCGCCCCCAAAAAGCCGGTGTAAATCCGATTAGAATCGCGAAAACGCACCTCCATTTTCGTCGGATGCACATTGACATCGAACATATCCGGCGGAAGTTCGATCTGCAAAAACGCCAACGGAAAGCGACCCGACACCAAAATTCCCCGATACGCCTCGTTCAAAGCATGCTGCAACGCCCTGTCCCGAATGAAACGCCGATTAAGAAAAAAGTATTGCATCCGATTGTTAGGGCGATGTTGATTCGGATGCGAAACAAAGCCCGAGACACGAACAGCAACGTGCGGCGGCGTTTCGATGGCAATCATATCCCGGACGACTTCTTCGCCGAAGAGTTGACGAATCCGAGCCAATGGAGCATCGGTCGGCGGAAGTTCGTGAACGATGCGTCCATTGTGTTTGAGAGTGAAGTGGATGTTCGGTTGCGGAAGTACAAGGCGGGTAAAGGTTTCGGTAACGTGTCCGAATTCGGTCGTGATGGACTTCAAGTATTGGCGGCGCACCGGCGTATTGAAGAAGAGGTTTCGCACTTCGATTTGCGTACCGACGGGCATACCGCAGGAAGTTGTTTCCGAATGTTGCCCGCCGTTGCTTTGGATCATTGCTCCTTCGTTATTTTCGGCGGTTCGGCTTTTGATAGTCAGTTGACTGATTTCGGCGATGGAAGCCAGTGCTTCTCCGCGAAAGCCGAAGGAGAGGATGCGGAAGAGGTCGTCGGCATCGGTCAATTTGCTGGTGGCGTGCGGCGAGAGGGCGAGTCCCAGTTGGTCGGGTTCGATACCGCAACCGTTGTCCACGATTCGGACGAGATTACTTCCGCCGTTTTCGAGGGCGATGTCGATTCGTGTGCTTCCTGCGTCGATGGCGTTTTCGACGAGTTCTTTCACGACGCTCGCCGGTCGTTCGATGACCTCACCGGCAGCGATTTTGTTGATCATAGATTGCGAAAGGGAACGTATCGTCGGCATAGGGTTAATTCTAACACAATTTGAGAGCGTGCGAGTGCCGCGCAATGACACAAACACAAAGAGTCAAAGAGCCGGGGACGGAGCGCAGCGCAGTCTTCAGCCCTTTGATATTGTTGACGGAAAAGCATCTTCTGACTCTTGCTTGACCGGGCGTTCCGTGCAAGATACAATGGGAGACACTTTTTGTTTTTCTGTCAGTTTTTAAGAGGAATCCCTAATGAAGGTCATTAGAGTACAAGCAACCGGGACAAGTCAAGTTGTGTCTTACACAGGGTTTCTTAAAAGCAAGTTAATCCCGCTGTCAAGTTGGGAACGTTACACATTCGTGACAACAATCATCCCTGATGCTCTATCAGACGTGATGGATTATTGCAAAGATATTGACCCGCAATATACATTTCGGGTTATTGTCCCTAATGGACCAACATCTGCTTCTTTTGATGTCGTATTGACAGGAAATAGTTTTAAGATTCAGTGTTCACGAAGGCTGGTACGAGGTTGGTTTCCATTATTTCCTCTTGCTCCAGAGTTCGGTTCAAATTACGATGTGATTTTCTGTATTATGGCAGAGGAGTCAATTCAGTCCCATTTATTGAAGACTCTCAAGGACAAATATATTGCATTTGAACTATGACGCACGACTTCCGCCTTGTGGGGAACATCGCTTGAAGTGTAGCGTAGCGGAATTTGCGGCTCCTTGGAAAAAAACACCAAAAACTTACATCCCTTGCAACAGTTTAAGGAAAGCGGCAGGAGGCAGAACGACGGGACGGTCAATTTCGACACCGGAAAAATCTTTGTCGCCGGTAATCAAAAAGTCCACATCGGCAAGAATCGACGAGGCAAGCACCGGTTCATCCTTCACATCACGGACTGACTGTGCGCAATTCGTCTCGTTCCTCTAACACTGCTGTCCGGCGAATATCGGCAATGATTTGGGCAACATCGTTTTCATCCCGAATGTTGTGTGCTTGTGCGACTCCCTGCATTTCCATTTGGAATTCGGCAATCGCTGAAGTGTAAGGTCGTACCTCAATCAAACCGACGTTTGCCAAGTCGTCGAGAATGTTCCTCGCCTTGGGATTTAAGATTCTGACGGACAATGTGGGTATTGCACTCATAAGTCCCTCTATTATACTATATTTTTCGTCAGGCGGAAGCGAAAGAGGTCGTCGGCATCGGTCAATTTGCTGGTGGCGTGCGGCGAGAGAGCGGGGGTAGTTGGTCGGGGTCGATTCCGCAACCGTTGTCCACGATGCGGATGAGATTGCTTCCGCCCCCCCAAATAAGGATAGCCGAGGGCGATGTCGATTCGTGTGCTTCCCGTGTCGAGGGCGTTTTCGACGAGTTCTTTCACGACGCTTGCCGGTCACTCGATGACCCCACCGGCAGCGATTTTTCCGGTGAATCTTGTAGGGCATACTTTGCGAAAGGGAGCGAATCGTCGGCATAAAGAGATTGTAAATGTGTTCAAAAATTGCTTGCTGCCGCTTCAAAGTCAGGCAACGTTACAATTTTCGTGTTTTCAAATTCTTTTATAATCAACAGGTCTTTATCGCCGGTAATCAAGTAATCGGCACTGCCGTCCTTTGCCAAAGCGAGAAGGAAATTGTCCTTGGGATCGCGGCAAACTTCAACAATGGAATAGACTGCGACGAGGTCGGCAACGGTTCGCAAGTGGGCAACGAGTTCCATGTAAACCGTCTGTCTGATTTTCTTTGCAAGGTACGGTTTCTGGACGGCATCATCCAATTCCTCGAACAACTCGTCGGATGCCAACAGATGGTAATCCGAGTCAAAAACGACTTCGAGACGAAATTGGAATTTTGGCGATAACATGGAACTAATCCATGCGTTGACATCAACGACAAGCCGAATTTTTTTGTTTTTCCGCATAGCGTTCCGCCCTGACTTCTTTAACGATTGCCACGATTTCCTCCATCGTCATAGGATCTTCGTAGGGCAGTCCCTCTTGCGCCCGCCATTCATTGCATCTACGGCACCAGCCTCTGAACCATTCAATGTTCGATTCCTCCTCTTCCACTTCGACAACATTCTGCGGTGCAGGATTGCTACGCAAGCGTTCCGCCTTCGATTCACGCAAGGTTTGTGTTGTACTCATAAATTGCTCCTTTCCTTTTTTTGATTCTATACTAACGCCGGTAAAAACACAATGAAAGCCGGAGTAGCGGCTCAATGATTCTCGTTATTCAAAAATCTCCGCCAGTTTCGTTTGCAGTGCCTCGCCGCGTGCTTGCGCCATGATGATCCTGCCCTCTTTATCGACCAGTACCATCGTCGGAACGCCTCCGGGAACGGAGCCCCATAATATCTTTTTGGCCGTAATCCCCGAATGCGTTTTAATTCCCGAATGCGTTGTGCGTTAAAAGCGAGGAGACTTTGCGGACTCTATTTTTTCCGTTTTTTTTGTGAAGTCTGATTCCGGCATTTACCGATAACCGAAGAAGGTACACCGTTGCGAAAGCCGGTTACACTCCACCAAGTAAAACGTTCGGAGAATGTTATGCGATTGCTCATCGTTCCATTTGTTTTAGCCGCACTCCTTGTTCACGCGTCCGCCCCCGCTTGGGGTAATAACCAAGAAGCGGCAGAGAAAATTGCCAGTGCCATCGGCGCAAATTTTCCCGATGCGGATATTGATGTCGCCTATCAGGGAGGGCAAGTTTGGCTGAAAGGAAATGCCGTTTCAGCAGAGCAACGGACAGGTATCATGAATCAAGTCCGCAACGTTTCCGGCATCACCGTGACCTCGGTCAACAACGACATTCAAGTCGTTTCCCCCAGAGCGGCCATCATCGGCGTTCCGACGAGAACACCGACTCAAATGCCGCGTCCGGCAGTGTCGGCATTGACAAATCCGCCGCCAATCCCGAATTTGACCCAAATAACTCCTGCGTCCGCGAACCCCGCGCCCGCGAGTCCCGCTCGGACGGCTCCCATTCCCGTGAGTCCCGCTCCTGTCAATCTCGCCCAAACGAATCCGGTAGCGGCGAGTCCGGCAGCAGTGAATTCGGCACCGACGAATTCGATGCCAGCCGTTCCGAGGTCGGCCAATCCCGCACTGGCGAGCCCGGCGGTCGGTGTCCCCGCTCCCATCATCGCTACCAGTGACCGACAGCCGCCTCCGCCTCCGCCGCATCAGGAAATCGTGCCGATGCGTCCGCAACTGGCACCGCCGCAACTCGTCCAATCGCAACCGCAAATGTATGGGCAAACCATTGCACCGCATCCGCAGGTCGCCGCCGTGATGACCGGAGCAGACTTGGCTCCCTATCCCTTGCAGCATTACCCGGCGGCTTATGGATTGCAGCCGGGACAACAGCCGGTACATCCCTATCCCTATCCCTATATGCCCACTTCCTACATTCCGGTAGGGCCTGAACACATGGCATATGGTCAAATGGCGTATGGTCAGATGCCGCAGGGACAAATGGCGCAGGGACAACCGGCACATGGGCAGCCGATGCCGATGCAATCGCATGCTCCGCACCATCAACCGCCCGCCTATTATGGGCCGCAGGGGCCCTTGCCAGGGCAGTATAACCAGCCGAATCTGCCGGACTATGCTTGGCCCTCTTATGCAAACTATCCGAATTACGCACAGGTTTCCTATCCGAGGTCTTATTCGCCGAAAGCGTGGCCCTACATTGGCCCCTTCTACCCCTATCCGCAAGTGCCGATGGAGTGGCGGAAAGTAACATTAGAACACAGCAACGGCTGGTGGTGGCTGGACTTCAACGACGGTTCGCCGTCGGGCCCCTTCTCGGCATTGTTCCGGCACCCGCAACAATATAGATACTAATCGATACTGAAACAACCTAAACAACAGAGACACACACATATACTCGGCGTACCCTCCCGACTGCGTTTTGGCCGCTTGCGTTTTTAGCCGCAATGAGCAAAAGAAGGTACGCTTTCGACCCGAAAAAAATCAAAGGAGTGACAAGATGACAAAGAAGTTTTTCACAATAGGTTATGTGGGATTGCTTGTGCTGGCCGTCGCTGCGACGAGCGGTTGCGTCGGTGTCTCGGGCCCTACGCTGGGAGTGCTCAGCATTCCCGCACCGGTGCTCCCTTATCATCAACAGATGGCAGAGGATCAGGCATTTGAGGCACAACGCTACGATAGAGTGGCAATCCTTCCGCCGATTGTGGGGGAGAATCATATTGCCCTTGATCCTCCCTCGGATGACGAGGTCATTCGGGCATTGGAACGGGTGCGTCCCGTCGGGGGGGGGGTTCCGGGTTTGGAGATCACGATGCGTAACGTCAAGGGCATCACGAAGGAACTCACGGCGGACTACCTTGATCCGCCTCGGCACATGCCGTTGGTTGGGCCGGTGCAGTTGCATCACTCCCATTGGAAGTGTACGGTCTATTTTGAGGAAATCACGCAGGTCGGTTTTCCCATCCCGCATCGGCAGACGACCACCGACGGAATCGAGGTGTTGTACATCGACAAGGATCACCTCCACCGCGTCGGCGGCGGCGAAGCCCATCCTCCTATGATGTAGAATGCCGATAGAAAGGTAGAAAACCGACCTCTGGTCGGCAACGTCGGCGACAGCCGCCTAGAGAACATATTCGGCAAAATAAGTGCGCTCGGGTACAGGTATTGCGAGCCGCCCGTTGCCGCCCGGCGGTCAGTAACCTACCCAGTTTACCCAAGTCAACAACGTGTCGACGGACTCCCCTTACACACAGTCCACTAACAAGTTTTTTTCCGAAATGTTGCCTTCATCACTTCCAGGATTGAAAAACTGGGCACTTGCCTGCCGAGGGCAGGTTAACAGTCACCGATTGGAGTTATCTTGATAAAAACCCTT
>Ga0099364_10008339_pt1 | contig 14599 bp, 15 predicted proteins | sample TergutTh196P3_FD_73070 | JGI IMG/M metagenome (GOLD analysis project Ga0099364, IMG submission 73070) | Microcerotermes parvus P3 segment gut microbial communities from Pointe-Noire, Republic of the Congo - Th196 P3 | ecosystem: Host-associated > Arthropoda: Insects > Digestive system > Gut ... | reverse complement strand
ACTGCTGGACGCTCGAAGCGCCGTCGATCTCCGCCGCCTCGTACATCTGAGGGTTCAAACCCAACACGCCCGATATCAGTATCAGCATCGTGTATCCGTACCACATCCAGAATTGTATGAACGATATTATCAACTGCGTCCCGAGTTTGCTTTCCCCGAAATTAAACGCCGTTTGAATCACGCCCAGTTTTTGCAATATATAATTCATCACCCCGGTCGGGTACATGAACAGCGCGTTGAATAAGATAGCTATAGTCGCGGCGGTGATGATGTTGGGCATATAAAACAATACCTTGAACGCGCCCTGGCCTTTTATCCTGAACCGGCGGCTCGTGAACCACGCGGTGAGCAGCAGGGCGAGCAGCATTTGCGGGATGAAGTTTATGATCCAGATTTTCAGCGTGTTTTTAAGGGATGTGCGGAAAGTATTGTTATTAAGTATCCTAACGAAATTTTCGAACGGCTTTTCCAAAAATTGAAATTCCATCCTGCCCAGGCCCCTAAGGTCCGTGAAGCCTATCACGGTGGTAAACAGAAACGGATAAAGCATAAATACGAGGAACGCCGCAACAAAGGGGATAGAAAACCAGTAACCGTATTTTGAATAGTTTATAGTTTTTCGTCGCATAGCACCCGCCCCGATTATAAAAAATCCGGGGCGGCGGTTTCCCGCCGCCCTCGGCCTTGACCAGTATTTAACTCAGTTAGGCTTTCAATTTAACGAGCCGACTATTCGGCTGCTTCAATATCGAGCGTATCGTAGACGTTCTGTTTGAAATCTGCGATTGCCTGCTCGCGCGACTTCTGACCGTAGGCGTACTGGTTCATCTGCGTCCTCCACATGCCGGGCCCGAGCCATATCGTCTCGTCGTACTGCGTGAAGTGATCGCCTTTCGCAGCGGCGTTGGCCGGAATGTATACTTCGAACATATCCTGGCCGCCCAGGAAATCAATCCTGCCATCCGATTTCGCCATGACTACGCCGGAACCGACCGTATCCTTCGTTCCGCCCGAGCCGGGGAAGGTGCCGTTGGCCCACATATACTGGAGCCCTTCGTCGGATGTGTCGAGCGTGACCCACTTTATGAATTCAGCCACGCCTTCCCTGACTTCATCGCTTACGTCCTTATTGGCGATAAGCCACGTTCCGCCCCATGAGAATCCCCTGGGGGGCTCGCAGATCGCCCAGTCGCCGACTGTGTCGCCGGCATTGCCCGCCATTACGTAGTTAATGAGCCATGCCGGTCCTAAGTACGCAAATACCGGCTGCGCTCCCGCATCCCTCATGTCGGCGAACCACGGATCGGTCCAGTCCTGGGTATCGTTCATCAAACCCTTATCGAAGAGTTCCTTAGCGAGGTCAAGCATTACTTCGCGCTCGGGATCAATGTACAGTTTTCCGTCCTCATTGAGCCAGCCTCTCGGCGAACTATGCTCGACGGCTTTCCATACGTCGCCGCTGCCGGAGACGATCGCGTATCCCTTCTCCTTGAGTTCAACGGCGGCCTCAAGGAATTTTTGCCAACCGGGGCCGACCTTATCCTTGATCACGGCGGGATCGTCGGTGCCCCATACATCTTTGGCAATCGAGCGGCGGTAGATGAGCGCGCTTCCAGTCGCCTGATACCCGAGACCGACTACCTCTCCATCCGAAGGTCTCGTCCCAAGTTCGTACATATACCGCGCGATCTCGCCGGCGGGTATGAGCGTATCTACGTCGATACCGAGGTCCTTATACGCAGCGGCGAAGCGAGCGGCGTCGCCTTGGGTGTACTTCAGCACGAATCCGGCTTCAGCGCAGTAAATGTCGGGCGCCAAGGCCCCCCCGCCGAGAAGCGCCTGGTCGAGCGCGGGCTGGTATGCGCCGTCGGTGGTCGCGACGATCGTAACGTTGAAGTCATACGGGAAATCGGGGTTCATTTCCTTGAACACCTCGGCCATCCTCGGCACTTCGTCGGTAAAGCTCCAGAGATTGATCGTGTTCGCCGAAGCCGCGGACGCGACGAAGACGAGACACAGCGCAAACAGTAAAACTTTCTTCATGTGATACTCATCCTTTCTTTGATATATATTTTTTTTATCCTGTGAAATGACGGAAGCTTCGAGCCTCCGCCATACACATTCGGGTTGGTACGATTATAACAAAAGTTTTTTGAGAGCTCGCGTCACGTGAACATTCGAAAATCCATTTCCGCAACGTAATTATTTTAGCGTTTTCCGTTTCATTGCACAAGTATTTTTTTAAGTATCTTATAAGCGATAGCCCTCATCCCAATGCCACATCCAGCACCATCATGACCAAAAAACCAAACATAACGCCAAGTGTGCCCACGTCGGAATGCTCGCCCAAACGAGCTTCGGGTATTAATTCCTCCACCACGACATACATCATGGCGCCCGCCGCAAAGGATAACAGCCAGGGCATGAACGGCGCAATCCACACAGCCAGAAGTACTGTAAGAAAGCCGAAAATCGGTTCCACCACGCCGGATAAACAGCCGAAACGAAATGCCTTGCCGGTTGAAACGCCCTCTTGACGCAGGGGAAGCGAAATCGCCGCGCCTTCCGGGAAATTTTGAATGCCGATTCCGAGCGCCAAAGCCGTCGCGGACGCATACATCGCCGGGTCATTACCGTACTGCGCGGCTAAAGCGTAAGAAAGCCCGACAGCCATGCCTTCCGGTATGTTATGCAAGGTCACGGCCAAAAACAGCAGCGTCGTTCGTTTTGACGCGGTAACCGGCCCCTCCTGGACATCCGAAAAGGGATGGAGGTGCGGAATTAAATGATCCAGCGCCAAAAGGAACAAAACGCCAAGCGCAAACCCGAAGGCCGCGGGTATCCACCCGGCTTGCCCCCGAGCTTCCGCCGCTTCGATGGCGGGAATCAACAAGCTCCATACGGAGGCCGCTATCATCACGCCCGCCGCGAATCCCAGGAAGACTTGCTGAAATTTCCCCGGCATCGACTTATGGAAGAAAAATACGGTCGCGGCTCCCAGGCATGTCATAACGAAAATGAATCCTATACCGCCGCTCGCCAGAATCAATGATTGTTGCAAGGGATACTCCTCATCACAGAAAATAAACGATAAAAAAGCCGTCCCCGCCGGAGACGGGGACGGTGTTTGCCGCTAAATTTCAGTTTTCCACATCCCATGGATGTTACAGTAAGCGTAGACGGCGATCGGTTTGTCGTCCACAAAGCTGAAGGTGAGCTTGGGTTCCTCGCCGACCTTCAAGCATTTGCGCTGTCCGCCGCGTTCGGTCTCCACATACACAAACACTATATGGTGCTCGTTTTCCATCGGATGCGGCGTGCTGCCAACCTGAACGCTGAGGCTGCCGCCCGAAACGTTGACGGCGGGCAGGTGCTTCTCGACGCTTGCTTCAACGGTATTGGATACAAGCTCCGTCATATTCTCGCCGCAACACACCATCGGAACGCCTTTGTCGTCGATAAGGCCCACCATATTACCGCAATGCTTGCAAATATAGAACTTGGTGCGACACATATTCATTTCCTCCCCTTACTGAATTATTATTACTAAGATAACTGTTTCGCAGAACAGTATTACACGCAGGTCACGCGCCGCTCAATTTGGGGTTGGATGGGAACGGATTGACGAACGACCGCGCGGCAAGTTCGTTGTCGAGGGAGAGCAGCAATCCTTTGTCGCTGCCGATCAATTGGACCTTGCTTAATATATCCGAAGCGTTGGATTCTTCTTCCACCTGCTCATTGACGTACCACATTATAAACTGATAACTGGCGTGGTCGTTTTCCTGCATAGCGAGGGTTGCTATGGCGTTGATGAGTCCCGTGACTTTCTGTTCGTGTTCGAGAGTCGCTTTGAAGACCTCTTCAATATCGGTAAACGAAGCCGGGGGTTGCGGGATGGCGGAAAGCGCCGGAACCACGCCTCGATCAAGGACATACTGATATATATTTATGCCGTGAGCCATCTCTTCTTTTGCCTGCACGAACAGCCAGTTTGCGACGCCCTTCAAAGCGGCGCTCTCCATGCAGGCAGACATGGAGTGATACAGATACGCCGAATAGTATTCCGCGTTTATCTGTTCGCTTAACGCTTTAGCCATCTTTTCGCTGATCATTTCGTTCGCCTCCAAAGAATTCTATTGTGATATGCCTCTCTTCCATCAGTGTACCATATCCTTTCAATCTTTTTACATGTTTTGTAGTTATTTTTTCGCTACAGCACAAGAAACAACGTGCCGGCCGTGATAAGCGCGCCCCCGATTATCACCTTTACGGTTACGGTTTCTCCCAATATCACGAAGGCGAGCACCATCGTAATTACAACGCTTAACTTATCGATGGGAACAACCTTTAAAGCCTCGCCCATTTGAAGCGCCTTGTAGAAAAACAACCATGAGAGTCCCGTTGCGCAGCCTGACAAAACGAGGAATATCCAGCTTTTTTGACCTATATTCGCTATCTCGCCCTGTTTGCCCGTGAAAAAAACTATACCCCACGCAATGATGAGGACAACGACGGTCCTTATCGCCGTTCCCAAATTGGAATTGACATTTTCGATTCCTATCTTTGCGAATATTGAAGTGAGAGCGGCAAAAAGGGCCGCGAGCAAAGCGTAAACAACCCACATATTATCTACTCCTCCTATCGCGATTGTCTGTTTTCATTATGCTATGATCCCCGAAACGGCGTGGATCATCGCGATAACGACGCCTATCACGGTCTCGCCGCCCAGGACGCCGGACGCGATTATCCGGCCGGTTCCGTTTTCGTCCGATTTCGTTTTGGCGGTGAAATATTTTAGCAAGCCGCCTATCAGAGCGGTGGTCGAAAGGTAAAACGGCAGATAGACACCCAAGCCCAAAGTCATGACCGGGAAATTAACCATATAGAGCGCAACCCCTGCCCCAAGCCCCGCCAAAAAAGCGGGCATATGCGAAATCCCTCCCACCATGGCGGCGACCATTCCGGCCTGAGGGGCGATGAACATTTCGGGATCCCCGAAAGCAGCCGGCCCGTAAGCCCGGAGGATGACATAGAACACGCCGACGGATACGAAAGCGCCTATAACGCCTCCGACGCATTCGCCAAGCCATTGCGCCTTCGGATCGGTTTTCAGGATGTAACCCGCCTTGAAGTCGTTCATCACATCGCCCGCCAGGCCGCACGCAACCGCGACAACGGCCGCCGTAAAAAAGGCCGCTGTCTGCCCCATCCCGGGAGACGCCGCCTTGACGACGAGCATAATAATAATCCCGAAAACCTCCATGGGGTTGATGCCCGTTTGTCCGCAAATCTGCGCCGACATGGCTGTGGCAAGCCAAACGCCCAGGATGGTAATAACGCTGCCTGTAATACCCATATCGCAGACGGCTGTGAAGATAAAAGCGAGCGCTGCCATCACAACAGGGGCCCATCGCATATTAACCGCGCCGGAGTTCCAGGCATCCCGGCTGAACATAGGCCCGAATATTTCCCTGATTCTGGGCAGGATACCTTTAACGACGATTCCGGCGCCCGTGCCCACCATCAAGCCGATCCCGAGGGAGGCTTTTATCGTCGCCGCCGTTTCGCCGTTCCACAAGCCCGTTTTCACGCCGCCGATCAGAATGCCTACGTCGCCGATGAGCGCTCCCAAAAACCAGATAACGATAAAGACCGGCCCTATGATATAACCTATACCGACCAGCATGGGAGAAACCCAAACTCCGGCCAGCGAGCCATAAGCCGCCATTCGCTGAATAAACCCCGAGGGCAGGATTTGCGGAATTACCGCAAACCAATCACGTAAAACGGTAAACACGGCGGCGAATCCCATCGAACCGAAGAGGGCGGCGGATTTTTTGCCGCCCGCGTCGCCCGAGATAACGGCCTCGGCAGCCGCCGTGCCCATCGGATAAGGCAGCCCTTGAGTCTCTATGAAATATTCGCGGATCAATATGGTAAATATAAGCCCCAACACCACGCCGCCCAACACGACGGTCAACAGTTGAACGAAATTCACTCCGGCCTCCGGGTTAAGCATATATAGGCCCGGTATGGTAAACGACAGCCCGCCGGCAGTCATCGCTCCCGCCGACATGGTGGTGTGCGCGACATTGATTTCATTGAAGTTGGTATTTCCGAGCAGTTTTAAGAAGAACATCGATACCATCGCGACAAAAATTATCGGCCAGGGCAGCGCGCCGAGTTTGAGCGCGACATACATGGAACTCATGGTGAGTATAACCGCACCGACGCTTCCGATGACTACGGCCCGGGCCGTAAACTGCTCGCTGAAAGAAGCGGCGTATCCCAGTCTGTTTTCTGTTTGCTCTTTTGACATTAGGTCTCCTTGTCCGGCCCGAAATCCCCTGGGCTACCGGCGTGGTTTGGGGCTGAGCCCCAAGGGTTTTTACCTGAAATAATCAGCCATCGGGTGACTGCGCCTGGCTTCCGACAGGGCATTCATCACGCCCTCGCGAAGCGTCGGCAGCGCCTCCGTCCCCGGCGGCACTTCACCTTGAGTCACGATTCTCCGAGATTTGACGAAGAACGCCGAGCCGGGACTTATCCCGTCCCCCTCTACTCTGATGTCGAACGGGGCCGTCTCGAGATCGAGAAACTGCCACAGCTCCGACGCGACGCGGTCGAATACGGCCCTTGTCGCCTCATTCGCCGCCCCTCGCCACACTGTTGCGCCATCTATCATCAAAGCGAGGCCGAAACCGTCGGAGTCAATCTCGCCGACCGATGGCCTGAGATTACCCAACGCGTGTTTTCTGTTCACGGGTATGCCGTTGCTTTCGAGATACCTTTCGGCGGCGCGGATACGTTCTTCTACGTCGGGGTGCGTCCGATAGATGCCGGGATTTATCTCGGGGCGCTTCAATCGCTCCTCCTTCAGGCGTTCCTGGATCGTCAGCATTCCGACCGGGTTGTACCCGGCTTTAGTCAACGCATCTATGGCGTATGCGTCGGCTTCCTTTTCGATGTCAACGCTGTACGCGCCCATAACGGCAACGTGCAGCACGTTCGCGGCCATCACGGCGGCTCCGTGGCCTCTGCCCGCAACCGCAGCCATTATCGCGAGCAGCGTCATCCTGCTATTTCTGGCCATCTGTATCAGGACATGCTGCCTGTCGGCGTGGACCATCTCATGAGCTATCACTCCGGCAAGTTCGAGGTCGGTCTTCACGAAATCGAGCATCCCGGTCGTGACGTACATCTTACCGCCGGCGATCGAAAAAGCGTTCACCGTCACATGATCGATGATGCCGACCTCGTAGTTAAGGTGGCGCTCCATATAAGGCGACAGCCGGTTGACAATCATCCCCACCCTCGCCTCGTAGGCGGGGTTCACGAGGATGGTCATTTCTCTCTCTATCTGTGCGGCAACCCTCTCGCCCAGCCTTTTTTCCTGCGGTGTCGCTTCGCTCTCCAAAACCTCGCCGGACATAAGTTCGGAGGCGGAACACACCGCCCCCAACGCCGGAATTGCTATCATTAATACAGATACTAACGCAAACTCCAAATAACGCATAAATACATCGGAATGCCGATTAATAGGCCCCCACTCCTTGAGAATACCCTCTCATCGCGACGCGGTTCTTGCCGATTCTAAGAAGGGTGACTCTCATCTCGGCAAGATTCTCCTCCAGAACGGCCCTGATCTCACTCTCTCTGTCGAGCAGCCTCTGACCAAGCTCGCGAATCTCGTTGATGCTTGCCACTATCTGATTGTACCCGTTTTCGCCTATACGGGTGGCCAGCGTGTCCCAGAACACCGGGCCTTCGCGTCCATCCTTCACGCCGAGAGAGGCGGAGACGCTGTTCCATCTTTCGAGCAGAAATTCCTGCCGCGATATGATCGACTGCTTCTGCTGAAGCACTTCAAGCAATCCCTCCATGTCGGACTGGCGCACTTTTTCTTCCTCGTGGTTCACAAGCTCCTCCAGGGATTTATAAAGGCCCAGTTCCTCTCTGACGAGGGTGTTTACAGTATCGAAAAAATCAGTAGGCAAAATTCGTCCCTCCCGGTTGCGGCGCTGTCATGGCAACGGGTTTTTTACCCTTCTTGGCCTCTGTCTTCAATTTTGCTATCGCTTCAATCCAGGTTGCCTTCAGCTCCTCCATCATCGAACGAACTGTCTGGACCGTCTCGACGTTGTGCTTTACATTCGCGTCAACGAGCTGAAAGTACATAAAATCATAAAGCCGCATCAGGGAAGCCGCGACCTCCCCTCCCTGTTCGAGATTAAGGGTCACCATCAGCTCCCTTACCACAGCCTGAGCCCTTTGAAGATTGGTGTTTATCGACTCCACGTCACCGGAGGCAATCGCTTTTTCCGCCGCCGCGCAGGCCCTTATTCCGATGTCGTAAGTGATGATCAGCAGCTGCTCCTTCGACGCCATCTGGATCTGGTTGACCCTGTAGGTGTCCTGAGCCTGCTGCGCGAAACGTTCATCCATTCGATCCGCCTCCATGCCGATAATTCCCGCCCTCAGGTCACAATACAATAACCCTGTCTTTATTATCGGCACACGATCGGCGCATTATTAACCGTTTAACGGATACCCGGCGTTTTATTCGCTACAAACTCAGTGAGCCGACGAGTTCGTTCACGTCGGCGACGCCCTGCTCCTCAATAAAATCCTCAAGTTCGCGTAAAATTCTCGGGCCCGCGAACGGGTCGGTCATGTTGGCGGTTCCGATCATCACGGCCGCCGCCCCGGCGATGAGGAATTCGGCGGCGTCCTCTCCTGTCGTTATGCCGCCCATTCCGACCACAGGCACGGTAACGGCGTTCGCGGCTTGCCAGACCATGCGGAGCGCGACAGGCTTTATCGCCGGGCCCGACAAGCCGCCGGTCACGTTTGCGAGCAGCGGCCTTCTCGCTTTCGCGTCGACAGCCATGCCGGTTATGGTATTTATCAGGCTCACCGCGTCGGCTCCCGCTTCGGCGACGGCGCGGGCGATCGCGGCTATGTCGGACACGTTCGGCGAAAGCTTAACCATCAGCGGCTTGCCGCACACAGGCCGCACGATCTCCGTCAACGCCGCCGCATTGCCGGGGTATATCCCGAACTGGACGCCGCCCTGCTTCACGTTGGGACATGATATGTTCAACTCTATTATATCGACCGCGGAATCGGAAAGTTTCCGCACAGCCTCGCGGTAACTTTCCTCCGTCGCCCCCGCGACGTTGGCAATCACCGCAACGCCGCGTTTCGCGAGAAGCGGCAGTTCGTCGCGTATGAACGCGTCAACGCCCGGGTTCTGCAAACCCACGCTGTTTAAAATGCCCGACGCGGTTTCGGCCATCCTGTGAGGCGGGTTTCCCGGTCTGGGCTCGTTTGTCAGGCCCTTCACGGAGACGCCGCCCCACACGCCTATGTCGTACAACTCGTTGTATTCGCGCCCGAACCCGAATGTACCGCTCGCCGCCACGAGCGGATTTTTGAGCTTTACGCCGCAGAGCTCTACCGACATGTTGCTCATGAGAGTTCGACCTCGCTGATGTCGAACACAGGGCCGTCTTTGCACACCCTGAGATATTCGGCGTCTTCCGCGTTCTTCCGGCAGTTGCAGACGAGGCACGCGCCGATACCGCAGCCCATTCTCGCTTCAAGCGACACGTATGCTTTCAGATTTTCCTCGCGGCAGATTTTTTGCAGCGACGCCAGCATGGGCGTCGGCCCGCAGGCGAATATGACGTCCGGCCTCCCGAAAATCAGCGCGTCTTTCACCAGATCGGTCACAAAACCGCCCGTCTCCGTCGATACTTCGCCATATGACGCCAGTTCGCGCTCCCCGAAAATATCATCCTTTTCCCTGAAACCGATAAAGGATTTTGTCGTGTTTTTCGCCCGCCCGTTACCGGCGCCGCAAATACACTGCGCCGCGTAGACGAGCGGCGCGACGCCCATGCCGCCGCCGACCAGCCACACATCAGCTCCGTTCGCCGGCTCCACAGGAAACGGATTGCCGAGCGGCAAAAGCGCCTTTGTCGCGTCGCCGGGGGACATGGACGTTATCGTCCCGGTTCCCCTCCCGACGGCGCGCACAAAAAATCTGACGCGGCGGCTGTTACGATCGTATCCGGCGATGCTTATCGGCCGGCGCAGAAAAACGTCATGGGCCGCGATGTGCGCGAACTGTCCGGGCATTGGGGAAAAATTTTCCGGCGCGTCCAACTCCGCCGCCATATCATACAGGTCATGCGCGATTCGCTTATTCGAGACGACGCGCAGAATATAATCTCCCGTCATCTTCCTCTGCCGAGGACGGAGCGCAATTCATCCCTCATCCTTATCGCTTCGTCCCTCGCGGCGTTCTCGAAATCTTTCTCGCCGGTCCTTTTGTGGGCGCAGATGATGCTCCTCGACGCGGCGACGATGGCGCCCTCCCCTCGTTTGTCGAAACAGAGCGCCAGTTCCTCGGCGGCCGCGCCCTGCGCGCCGTAACCCGGCAGCAGAAAGTACGTGTGGGGCATCAGCGCCCGCAGCGCCCTTCCCTGCTCCGGATATGTCGCGCCGGCCACCGCGCCGACCGAACTGTACCCTTCCTCGCCGATAAGCCCGGAGCCCCATTCGGAGACGCGGCTGCCGACCAATTCGTAAAGAGGCCGTCCGTCCTTCGCAACTATATCCTGAAACTCAGGGCCGGAGGGGTTCGACGTCTTGACAAGCACGAACAATCCTGTTCCCGAAGCCTCGCAGTCGGCGATGAACGGCTCCATCCCATCCGTTCCGAAGTACGGATTCACGGTCAGGAAATCCGCGCGAAAGGGCGAGCCGCCCCTAAGGTACGCGGCGGAGTATGCCGACGCGGTTGCCCCTATGTCGCCGCGTTTAGCGTCCACTATCACGACATAACCGAGCCGCCTCGCCTCGAAAATCGTCTGCGAAAAGCACTCCATGCCGTCCGTTCCCAACGCCTCGTAATACGCTATCTGTATCTTAACGCAGGGAATAATATCCGCGAGCGCCTCAAGCAGAGCCGCGTTAAACGCGAACACTGCCCCGCCCGGGGATTTCGCCGAAACTTGCCGCGCGAATGTCTCAGGGATGTAATCGGGCCTCGTGTCGAGGCCGAGAGCCGTCGGGTTCCTCATATGCCGGACGGCCCGAATGAGCCTGTCTATCTGCATATCCAATCCTCACCCCAGGCGATGCTGCCGCCGGCTATCGTACATTTAACGACGCCGGACAGCACGCGCCCTCCGAACGGCGAGTTGTGTCCCCGGCTTATAAATTTCGACGGGGCGACCGTCCATTCCCCGTCAGGGTCGAAGATCGTCACGTCCGCCGTTTTTCCCTCGGCCAGCGTCCCCGCGTCGAGGCCCAGGATTTTTGCGGGAACAGAGGCCATCTTCGCTATCAACGCCTCCGGGGACATGAACCCTCCTTTTACCAGCGTCGTCCAACAGATGGAAAACGCCGTCTCGAATCCCGATATGCCGCTCGCGGCGACCGCGTATTCCACGTTCTTATCGTCAATGTGATGCGGGGCATGGTCGGTCGCTATGCAGTCGATTGTCCCGTCCAACAGGGCGTCAATCAGCGCGAGCCTGTCGTCCTCGGTCCGCAGGGGCGGGTTTACCTTCGTGTTTGTGTCGTATCCCGTTACCCACTCGTCGGTCGCGTATATATAATGAGGGGCCGTCTCACAGGTCACATTGACGCCGCGCCGCTTCGCCTGCCTGATTATCTCCGCGCCGCCAAGCGTCGAAACGTGCGCTATGTGAACGCCGGTGTTCTCCGTCTCGGCCAGGATACAGTCGCGCGCGATCATCGTCTCTTCGGCCGCGCGGGTTATTCCGGGCAGGCCGAGCGCCGTCGACCAGTAACCCTCATTCATCAGGCCCCCGTCCGCGAGCGCCGAATCCTCGGGGTGCGATATTATTTTCAGGCCGAATCTGCGCGCGTAACTCAACGCGAGCCGCATCCGCAACCCGTTGCCGACGCACTTTCCGTCGTCGGAGAGGGCAACCGCCCCGGCTTCGGCGAGCTCACCCGCTTCCGTCAGTTCCTCTCCCGCGAGGTTTTTCGTTACCGCGGCTATCGGGTACACGCGAACGGGGCCCGCCATAGCCGCTTTTTTCTTTATGAACTCAGTCACTACGGCGTTGTCGTTCACCGGATCGGTGTTGGCCATGCAGCATATCGACGTGAAGCCGCCGCGCGCGGCGGCCGCCGTGCCGCTTGCGATGTCCTCCTTCTCCTCGTAGCCCGGCTCGCGCAGGTGGCAATGCAGATCGACGAAGCCGGGGGACACGAACATCCCCGACGCGTCGATCAGGCGCGCGCCGCTCTCCGATAAACCGCTTCCCATCGCGGCTATCACGCCGTCCCGAATCAGCAGGTCAAGGTACTCGGCGCCGTCCGGCGTAATCACCCTGCCATTTTTAATCAAAAAATTTTCGATTTTAAACTTTCCGCTATTCATATATGTGTCCCCCCGGTTTCGGGTTTCTGCCTCGTAAGCATAAAGAGCAGCGCCATACGCACAGCCACTCCGTTCGTCACCTGTTCGTCGATCTTCGAGTCGGGCATGTTCATGACCTCCGTTGAAATTTCAAGGCCCCGGTTGACGGGGCCGGGATGCATTATCAGCGCGTGAGGGCGCGCCAAGGCCATCATGTCCTCGGTGAGCCCGAAAAATTTGTGATACTCCCGAACCGATGGAAAGAGCCCCTTCCTCTGCCGTTCGAGCTGTATTCTGAGCCCCATCACGACATCCGCGCCGCGCACGGCGTCCTCGACCCTGTCGGTCGAGGTAATCCCCAGCCGGTCTATCTCGGGAGGGAGCAGCGTCGGCGGCCCCGCGGCGACCACCGACGCGCCCATTTTCGTCAGCCCGTAGATGTTCGACCTCGCCACCCTGCTGTGTCTGATGTCTCCGACAATCGCTACGCGCAGTCCCTTGATGCCACCGAAACGTTCCTTCATAGTGTACATGTCGAGCAATCCCTGCGTGGGATGTTCATTTATCCCGTCGCCGGCGTTGATCACGGCGGCTTTTACGTTCTTCGCCATAAGGTGCGGCGCTCCGGTCATCGGGTGCCTCATTATCAGAACGTCGGTGCCCATCACGTCGAGCGTGCGCGCGGTGTCGATAAGCGTCTCGCCCTTCGACACACTCGACGTGGAGGCCGATACGCTCGAAGCGGCGCCCGACATGAACTTGCACGCAAGCTCGAAAGACATCCGCGTCCTCGTGCTGTTCTCGTAGAACAGCGTGATGATCGATTTTCCCTGAAGGTGCGGCGTCTTTTTGTTGTTCGACGCGATTACCACCTTCATCAATTCCGCCGTGGTCAATATTTCGTGTATCTCCTCGGCCGTTGTGTCCCTAAGCCCGAGCAGATCTTTGAATTCAAGCATGTCCTATTCCCTTCCTCCATTCTCCATGTCGAGGACCAGAACACAGTGCTCATCCTCAAACGGCGCTATCCTGACCGCAATCAGCTCGCTTCTCGAAGTCGGCACGTTCTTGCCGACAAAATCCGCCCTTATCGGCAGCTCTCGGTGCCCTCTGTCGATCAGCACTGCCAACTGGATCGTCTTAGCCCGCCCCAACTCCATGATCGCCTCCATCGCCGCCCTGGTCGTTCTGCCCGTAAAAAGAACGTCATCCACAAGGATGACGTTCTTTTCCGTAATACCGAACGGTATGTCCGTTCCGTTGATAACCGGATGCGCCGAGAGCATCGAGAGATCGTCCCGGTAGAACGTTATGTCCAGCGTTCCGGTCGGCGGCGTGGCCTGCTCAACCTTCCCGATGTGATCCGCGAGGAGTTTCACAAGGGGCACTCCCCTTCGCTGGATGCCTATCATGACCACATCGGACGTGCCCTTGTTCCTCTCGATGATCTCATGGGCGATGCGGTGTATCGCCCTGGTCATCGAGGCGCCGTCCATTATCCGCGCTTTTTCCTTCAAATCTCCCACCTCCGAATGTCGGCGGGTATACTACCATCACCGTTCCGGTTTGTCTACCGCTCGCGCGTCCAACTCGTCCGACATTTGATCCTTTATTTACTGCTCATTATTCTGAACAATGTCTCGGGAAAAAAAATTCCTTAAAAAAATTCTTAACGTGAAGAGGAGAAAATCGATCTTGGATATGAATAATAAACAGCGTGAGGAATCTTTACTCGGCGCGCTGCTCTCGCTCAAGGGCAATCCGCGCGCCTGCGTATATACCGAGCCCCTGTGGGCTATTCCCTATAACCTGTATATCCCTTTCTTTACGCTGTACATGTTTACCTTGGGCGTGGCCGATGTGCAAATCGGCCTTCTCATTTCCATCGGCATGTTTTTACAGATGTTTTCATCACTGTTGGGCGGGGTGCTGACCGATAAATTCGGGCGGCGGAAGACCACTCTGTGGGCCGACATCGTCTCCTGGACGATTCCCTGCCTTATTTGGGCCTTCGCGCGGGATTTCCACTGGTTTCTGGCAGCCGCTTTATTTAACGGCATGTTTATGATTACCCATAATTCCTGGCAATGCCTCATGGTTGAAGACGCCGATAAAAGCCAACTGGTCACGATTTACAACTGGGTACACATCGCCGGGCTGCTGGCGGTTTTCTTCGCGCCGCTGTCCGGTTTT
>Ga0099364_10008338_pt1 | contig 14599 bp, 12 predicted proteins | sample TergutTh196P3_FD_73070 | JGI IMG/M metagenome (GOLD analysis project Ga0099364, IMG submission 73070) | Microcerotermes parvus P3 segment gut microbial communities from Pointe-Noire, Republic of the Congo - Th196 P3 | ecosystem: Host-associated > Arthropoda: Insects > Digestive system > Gut ... | reverse complement strand
ATTCGGCAATACCAGCGGCGGTATCGCCTGCCCGATCTTCAAGGAACGGGTCGAAAGGGTTCCCTGCGGTCATTGCGAAAAATGCCGGCGTGGTGAAACCTGCGAACTCTACAAGCCGTGTGGTGAGTGTCTCTCCTGTCTTGTCTTTGAACTCTGCGATTTATACCGAGCCGAGCGGAATTGCGTTTTGCCGAATCGGACGAACTCGTGCAACCGTTGCGACAATACCATTCATGGCGAACCGTGTGGGACTTGCGATTGGTGTCGTGAAAATTCCGGCTTAAACCATGAGCCGTGCGGACATCAGGAAGTCGGCATCCGTCCGAAAACGATTTACAATCCGTACAACGAGCCGAAGCTGTTTTCCGCTCCGCCGCGACAGATTACGGACCGGTTTAACAACCGGGCAAGCCGGTTCCCGGTTTATTACAATCCAGCCCCGTACTACAAGGAAACGTCGAATCCATCGCTTTTAGGGGGATACGCCAGGCCGTTTACGTTTCGCTATACCTGTGCCCAATGTGTGAACAGCCCCTGCACCTGTACGGCACCCGGTATCGCAGGGCAGGTCGCTTACGTTTATGCCTGTAAAATATGCAACCGGAATCCTTGTGCGTGTGCGGCGGAAATTTGTAATGCGAACGCGGCGTTCAACCCGGCAGGTGTCAAGGCACAACTGGAACAAATGCGTGAGGAAGCCAAGCCGAAACTTCCATGGCAAGAAGCAACAGCGGGATCGGAAGAAGGTGTGTTCGATGGTGTTGATCCGACAACGGAAACGAACGATTGGGGTATGCCGGCTCCACCGCCAAGCACGACGCCGGGAGCGAATAACGCAACCGAGTTATTGCCGATTCCGACGGAAAGAGAACCACTTCCCTTTGAGGAAGACCCGAACGCCCCGAAAACCGACTTGGATGCTTTGTTTGAGGAAAGGTAAGTCGGCAGACAACAGGCGGCAGACGGCAACATTTCTGCCATCTGCCATCCGAAGTCTGACGACTCGTTGTAAACTTTTCCTGATTTTCCGAAAATGCCGTGTCGCCGGGAATTTTCTCTTGATTTGATTGAAAGGAATCCAACGCCCATTCTGGTTTTTCGGCGTTGTGAGGCTATCATTGTGGTCATTCGCCATTTGCCATTACATAATTGCCTCATGCGTCCGATACGGTTTATTTTCGCTCTGCATAATCACCAGCCGATTGGGAATTTCGAGCATTTGTTCGAACAATCGTATCAGGAGAGTTACCTTCCGTTCCTTGACGTTTACAGCGAGTATCCCGCTGTGAAGCTCACTCTGCATACCAGCGGTTGTCTTATGGAATGGTTAAGCGCGAACCATCCCGGCTATGTGGACCGGCTTGCAGAGTTCGTCCGGCAAGGACGCGTCGAGATCGTCGGCGGACCATTTTATGAGCCGATTCTCGCGATGCTCCCTTCCCGGGACCGAATCGGGCAGATTCACCTGTACACCGACTGGTTGCAAAACCGTCTCGGCACCACTCCTTGCGGTCTTTGGACGCCGGAACGGGTTTGGGAGCAATCTTACGTCCGCAATCTGACCGAAGCAGCAATGCGTTACACGATTCTTGACGACACACATTTCAAAAATGCCGGTTTGCCTGACCATGCGCTCTGGAAACATTACACAACCGAGGACGACGGTAAAACAATGTTCGTCTTTCCCGGCAGTGAACGGCTGAGGTATTTAATCCCTTTCCGAAATGTCGAGGAGTCGATTGAGTATTTTGCCCGGCAATCCGAGATGAACGCCGACGCCGTACTGGTTCATGCCGACGACGGAGAAAAATTCGGTTCCTGGCCGAACACCTCTGAAACCGTGTTCGGTGAACGCTGGTTACACCGCTTCTTTCAGGCACTCACCGACAACGCTGACTGGATCATCACCACGACGCCGAGTGAAGTGATCGAACATGTCGCACCGCTGGGAAGCGTTTATCTGCCGGATGGGAGTTATCGGGAAATGACTGAATGGGTTCTTTCCGCAGAAAACCAGAATGAGCTTGCGCGATTGACCCAGGAACTCGGACAAAACACCAATTGGTCGTCCGTGCGGCGTTTCATGCGAGGCGGCTTTTGGCGTAATTTCAAAGTCCGTTACCCGGAATCGAACGAAATGTATGCGAAAATGATGGAAGTGAGCGAAGGAATAGACGGCAGACAGCAGACGGCAGACGACAGAAAAATCCTTTCGCATCTGTATCGGGCGCAGTGCAATTGCGGGTATTGGCATGGGGCGTTTGGTGGGGTTTATTTACCGCACTTACGCAATTCCGTCTATCGGGAACTGATCGAGGCGGAAAAAATTCTTGACCAAGCCGAACATCACCCGAAATCCTGGGTCGAAGCCCAAGTCAATGATTTCAATTTCGATTCACTCAGCGAAATCAAGCTCGCGAACGAAAACCTCGCGGTTTACGTCGCTCCACACAGCGGCGGAATGGTGTATGAACTTGATTTGAAACCCATTGCGCAAAACCTTCTTGCGACCATGAGCCGACGCCAGGAATCGTATCATGGTTTGATTCACCGTGCCGCCGCTGATCCCGATACGGTGGACGTCAACGGCAATCGCGTTGTTTTCAAGCAGGAGGGTTTGGAGCGGCAAATCCAGTATGATTGGTATCCCCGCAAAAGTTTGATCGACCTGTTTTACGACGCCGACGCGAGTTTCGATGCGGTCCGATTCGGACATGTCGGGCAACACGGTTCATTCGTTGACGGAGATTACGAGTCGGTTATCCGCAAAAAGCCGGGGAGGATTCAAATTCTTCTCACCTGCGATGGAACCGCTTACGGAGTGCCGGTTCGGATTCAAAAAGGGATCACGCTCAGCACAGGGAGCAACGAACTGGAAATCGCGTATCGCCTGGAAAATCTTCCCAAGGAGTACCGGATGCACTTTGCGGTAGAGTTGAATTTTGCCGGCTTGCCAGGCGGTGCGGAGGATCGGTATTTCACAGTTCGAGCTCCTGTTCAAACTCCTGCGGAAACACTGGCGGAACCAAAGCGGCTCGGCAATCTCAGTTCGAATCTGGACCTTTACGGTGCGAAAAACCTTTCGCTCATCGACGAGTGGTTGGGGGTCAGGGTAGATTTTCTTTCCTCCCGTGTAACAGACCTTTATGCGTTTCCGATTGAATCGGTCAACCAATCGGAAGGGGGATTTGAGTTGGTTCACCAATCGGTTTGTGTTCAGCCACATTAGATTTTGGAACCGGAACCGGACGGGAGTTGGTCGGTCGATTTTACGCTGGCGTTCAATGAATTGTGAACGACAAATTGCCTTGCCGATGCGGTTTTTTTGCCAAACCTTGCCGCTAACAATTTTCCCAAATTTTCCTCTGGACGTAAAACCGTAAAATCGGTATTCTTCGCGTGAAAACCTGTATTTTCACTTTTTTACGTCCCAATGTTCGATCAGTTCAAGCAATTCCTTGGTAGCGGCCGCATTCAGGAACTCCTGTTCCCGGTGGGAGTTGCGTCGAGTATCATCGTCATCCTCATCCCGCTTCCGGGGTGGGTGATCGATATTTTGCTTTCGCTGAACATCACCGTTGCGGTCGTGATTCTTCTTTCGACCGTTTTTGTAAGAAAACCACTCGATTTTAGCATTTTCCCTACGGTTCTCCTCGCGACGACATTGTTCCGGCTTGTGCTTAGCATTGCGACCACCCGTGCGATTTTGACGCAGGCTGGTACAAAGGATATGTTAGCTGCCGGGCAAGTTATTAAAAGCTTCAGCGAATTCGTTTCCGGTGACAGCATTGTTGTCGGGTTCATTATTTTCGCAATTATCGTCGTCATCCAGTTTGTCGTGATTACCAAAGGTTCAACGCGGGTTGCAGAAGTCGCCGCCCGATTTACGCTGGATGCGATGCCGGGCCGCCAAATGGCGATTGACGCCGACCTGAACGCCGGAATCATCGACGAGCGGGAAGCAAAACGCCGCCGGGAAGAAATCACCGACTCCGCCGACTTTTTTGGGTCAATGGATGGTGCGAGTAAGTTCGTACGCGGCGACGCCATCGCCGGAATCGTCATTATATTCATCAACATTCTTGGCGGCTTATTTATCGGTATGATGGAATATGGCATGCCGTTCCTGGATGCATTAAAACTTTTTACAAGACTGACCATCGGCGATGGGTTGGTCAGCCAGGTCCCGGCCTTTTTGATCTCTCTGGCAACCGGTCTTTTGGTCACCCGAAGCTCGCAAAGCTCAAACCTGCCGGAGTTATTCTTCTCGCAAATCGTCAACAGGCCAATCGTACTGGTTTTGGCGAGCGTGTTTCTGTTGGTTTTGACCGTCACGAGCCTTCCCCGTGAACCGTTGATTACGCTTTCGCTTTGCGGGTTTGGACTGGCGTACATGATCAATAAAAATTCCAAAAAGGTCGAGGTGGAAGAAAAAGTCAAGCAAGCGGAAAAAGAAGAAGCGGAAAAAAAGCCGGAAGATCGGATTGAGGATTACCTTGTGATCGACCCGATGGAACTGGAAATCGGCGTCGGCTTGATCTCTTTGGCTGATCCGGGACGCGGCGGCGATCTTTTAGACCGGGTTCACCGGATTCGGCAAAGCGTTGCCGCAGAAATTGGAATCATTTTGCCGCGAGTCCGCATTCGGGACAGTTTTCAGCTTGACCAGCTCCAGTACCGCGTGAAAATCGCCGGAATGCCGGTTGCGATTGGTATGGTTTACCCGGAAATGTACCTTGCGATGGACTCCGGCGAAGCGGTCGGCGAGGTGCAGGGGATTCAAACGACCGATCCGGCGTTCGGGGCACCGGCACTCTGGATCGACGAAGCGGCCAAAGATCAGGCGGAATTGTACGGCTACACCGTTGTCGAACCGGGTGCGGTGATTGCAACGCATTTGACCGAAACGATCCGCAAGCACGCCGACGAACTGTTGACGCGAGACGCGACGCAACACTTGCTTGATGAATTGAAACAATCGACTCCGGCGGTCGTCGATGAATTGATCCCGAACGTGATGAAACTGGGACAAGTCCAGCAGATTCTGCAAATGCTCCTCCGTGAACAGGTTCCGGTTCGGCAACTCGGCACAATTCTGGAAACGCTCGGCGATTACGGTTCAAGAACACGCGATCCGATCCTGTTGGCCGAATACGTCCGGGCGAAACTTGCCCGGACGCTTTGCACGAAATACCGCGACGCCGACGATGCACTCCATGTCGTGATGCTTGATCCGTCGCTGGAAGACCAGATTCGCGGCGGTTTTGAACACAGTGAGCAAGGGATGTTCATTCGCTTCTCCCCGCAGGCTATCGATCATTTGTGCAGCCGGATCACGCAGGAGATTGAAAAGTTAACGCAGGAGAATCACCCGCCGATTGTGATTGTCAATCCGCAGATTCGGCCTGCCCTGAAACAAATGACCGCCGCGCAGATTCCGCATTTGATCGTCCTCAGTTACAACGAAATCACCCGTGATACGAAAGTCGACTCGATAGGAATGGTAACATTGTAAACGCTAACTGTTGATCAAGCGTTTCATTTCGGCAACCGCGTTTTGAAGTCCGACATAAAGAGCGCGGCAAATGATACTGTGTCCGATATTCAATTCAAACATGTTCGGAATCCTCGCAATCGGCAAAACATTGTGGTATGTTAAACCATGTCCGCCGTGCAAACGCATACCGAGCGACGTAGTCAATTTCCCCCCTTCGATCAGGCGGACGAGTTCTTTTTGACGTTCCGATTCGGTTTGTGCGTTGGAGTATGTACCGGTGTGAAGTTCGACCGCATCGCAACCAAGTTTTTTGGCCGCTTCAATTTGTGCGGTTTCCGGGTCGAGAAACGCGCTGACAAAAACCCCCTTGTTTTTCAACCTCGTAACGATTTCGGCAATCGCGGACTGTGCGGCGAGAAGGTCCAAGCCCCCTTCGGTTGTGATTTCGTTCCGTTTTTCCGGGACGAGCGTTGCCTGCTCCGGCACGGTTTCGCAAGCAATCTTCACGATTTCCGCCGCGCAGGACATTTCCAGATTAAGCTTTGCCCGGACGGTTTCCCGGAGGATTCGCACATCACGGTCGTTGATGTGCCGCCGGTCTTCCCGAAGGTGAACGGTAATCGTATCGGCACCGCCAAGTTCGGCGAGCGCGGCACCCCAAACCGGGTCCGGCTCCACCGTTTTTCGGGCTTGCCGAACCGTTGCAATGTGATCAATGTTGACGCCTAATTCAATCATGGGAATCATGGGGGAAAGAGTTTTTTTTTATTTCTTGCCGACCTGGTCAAATGTTCCGCCGTCGTCGAAATGGATTTTTTGCGCGGTCGTCCAACCGCCAAAAACGTCGTCAATTCTGAAAAGTTTCAAATCGGTGAACCGGTCGCTGTACTTTTGGGCGATTTCCTCGTTATACGGTCGATAATAATGTCCGGCACAGATTTCTTGTCCTTCCGGTTCGTAAAGATATTGCAAATACGCCTCGGCAATTTTGCGGGTTCCTTTTCTATCGACGTTTTTATCGACAATCGCAACCGGAGGTTCGGCGAGAATACTGACGCTCGGATAAACGATTTCCAAACTTTGCCCTTCTTTGGAGGTGAGAAAATAAAGTGCCTCGTTTTCCCAGGCCAAAAGTACATCGCCGACGCGGTTTTGGACAAACGTGTTTGTGGATTGCCGTGCGCCGCTATCCATCACGGGCACCTTTTGGGCGTTGAAAATCGCTTTGACAAACTCAAACGCTTTCGCATTCGCGACGGCGACTTCCTCTTTTTTACCGGGATCGTTCACCAGCGATAAATCGCCGAGTTCTTTTTCTAAAATATAGGCCCAGGCCGCAAGGTAATTCCAGCGTGCCCCGCCCGATGTTTTCGGGTCCGGAGTGATGATTTTCACGTCCTCCTTCAGTAAATCGTCCCAATCGCGAATCCCTTTCGGGTTCCCTTGGCGAACAAGAAAAACGATTGTCGAATAGTACGGACAACTGTTGTTCGGAAATTTCGCCTGCCAGTCCGGGGGGATCAATTTTGCATCATGCTTGCTGATATTGTCAATATCATACGCCAGGGCAAGCGTGACAACATCGGCGTCTAATCCGCCGATGACTTTTCTCGCCTGACTGCCGGAACCGCCGTTGGAGCGTTGAAATTCCAATGTTTCCCCGGTCGTTTTCTTCCAGTGTTCCGCGAAAACCCGATTGTATTCCTCATAAAGTTCCCGGGTTGGATCATAGGAAACATTGAGAAAATAAGTGTTCGGCTTGCAACCGACAGACAGGAACAAGCAGGCAATGGCAAGAAACAAAAGTTTTGGCATGGAAAGAGGGTGGAGGGAAGAAGGGGAGAGGACTGCGGGAAAAGAGAGGGCACCCATTATGAAATATTTCGTGAAAAGTACAAGCACACAAACATGTAAAATTTGGAAGTATAAAAGTTTTTATAGTTAGACCTGTTTTCTAACCTCGAAAAATTTACCTATTCTGCCCAAAAGCCGTGCTTTTGGTAAAATGGGAAAGAATTTAGGGTAAGTTATCAAGGTTAGAAAACAGGTCTGTGTATTTGCGGATTTTACCCTACAGGGCGACTTCTTCGGTTTCAAGAGAAAAATTCGAATGGCTTCTGATAAGCCCGGAGGTGCCGGAGGTTTTCTTTTTCCGCCTCCCTTATCCCCCCCTTGTTTCCCCCCTTTTTTCGGTTATCCTTTTGCAACCTAATTTTGACGATGGTCTGCTAGTGTAGCTCAATTGGCAGAGCAGTTGATTTGTAATCAACAGGTTGCGGGTTCGAGTCCCATCACTAGCTCTGCCAGCGGGTGAGCTGTGAATTATGAATTGTGTAAACCGCCAATTATGATTCAAAAAGGGGGATTTCCCGAGTGGTCAAAGGGGGCAGACTGTAAATCTGTTGTCATCGACTTCGGAGGTTCGAATCCTCCATCCCCCAGTGAGTTATGAATTATGAATTCTGGTCTGACGGCCTACATTTTCATAATTCATGATTAAAAAGGCGGGTGTAGCTCAATGGTAGAGCCACAGCCTTCCAAGCTGAAGACGAGGGTTCGATTCCCTTCACCCGCTTGCGGGGAATTGTGAATTCTGAATTAGGAATTATGAGTCAAGCATCGATAATCAAATCATAATTCATAATTCATAATTCATAATTTCCCGGACCCGCTGCCGTAGCTCAGTCGGTAGAGCACGTCCTTGGTAAGGACGAGGTCGTGGGTTCGATTCCCACCAGCAGCTTACTCGGCGGCAGACGACAGACACCAGGCGGCAGAAAGTCATTTTCTGCGATCTGCTGTCTGTTGTCTGCCGACTTAAAAGAAACAACGTGAGTCGTAATGCGTGTCTCGTGAGATGGTTACGATGATGAGGCGGCTCACGCGACACGTGACACGCGTAATACCTTTCCTTTTTACATTAGGGAGATTTTAACATGGCGAAAGACGTATTTCAGAGAACCAAACCTCACGTCAACGTCGGAACGATTGGACACATCGACCACGGTAAAACGACGCTGACCAGTGCCATTTTGGCAGTGCAGGCGACTAAAGGCCTTGCGAAGGTCAAAAGCTACGCGGACATTGCCAAGGGGGGGACCGTTCGTGACGCGACAAAAACAGTGACCATTGCCGTTGCTCACGTTGAGTATGAAACCGACAAGCGGCACTATGCCCATATCGATTGCCCCGGTCACGCGGACTTTATTAAGAACATGATCACCGGTGCCGCGCAGATGGACGGGGCGATTCTCGTCGTCGCCGCCGATGCTGGCCCGATGCCGCAGACCCGCGAACATGTCCTCTTGGCCCGGCAGGTGAACGTTCCGAAACTCGTCGTCTTCCTGAACAAGTGCGACCTGCTCGACGACCCGGAACTGCTCGAACTCGTCGAACTCGAAGTTCGCGACCTGCTCAACAAATATAACTTCCCCGGTGATGATACGCCGATCGTTCGCGGTGTTGCCCGTGACGCCCAAACCAAACCCAACGATCCGGAAGCCGCAAAGTGCATTGGTGAACTGATGGACGCCTTGGACGACTTCATCCCGGAACCGCCGCGTGAACAGGACAAACCGTTCCTTATGGCGGTTGAAGACGTGTTCTCCATCGAAGGACGCGGAACCGTCGCCACAGGCCGTATCGAGCGAGGAATCATTAGGGTCAGCGAAGAAGTGGAAATCGTCGGCTTCACCGATGAAAAACGCAAGACCGTTTGCACCGGCGTCGAAATGTTTAACAAGACGCTCGACCAAGGGCAGGCAGGCGACAACGTCGGCCTCCTTCTCCGGGGCGTCAAACGGGAAGAAATCCAACGCGGGCAGGTTCTCTGCAAGCCGGGTTCCATCACGCCGCACACCGAATTCGAAGCCGAGGTTTACGTCCTCTCGAAAGAGGAAGGCGGACGTGCAACCCCGTTCTTTAGCGGGTATCGTCCACAGTTTTATTTCCGAACCACCGACGTTACCGGGTCACTCACCTTGCTGGGAGATGCCGAAATGTGCATGCCGGGCGATAACGTCAAGCTAAAGGTCGAACTCATCTCGCCGATTGCGATGTTCGAAAATGTTCGCTTCGCCATCCGTGAAGGGGGTAAGACCGTCGGCTCCGGTGTCGTGACGAAAGTGCTAAAGTAGGAATTAGGAATTATGAATTATGAATTGGAGAGTCAATGTTCAATCAAAATAATTCATAATTCATAATTCCCCCAGGAGAGTAGTTTAGTGGTAGAACTGCGGTCTCCAAAACCGCTGGTGGGGGTTCGATTCCCTCCTCTCCTGCTTTTTTTATTTTGAATTATGAATCTATGAATTCATAATTCACAATTCGTAATCCACAATCCATCATGTCTGGCTTTTTTCAAGAACTCCTTCGCGCGAAGCGATATAAGCCTTCACAGGGAAAAATCGCCCGCCTTCTGACGGGAATCGCAATTGCGATCATTTTTTTCTGTGGAGCCTACACGCTTTATTACCACACCAGCGGTTGGAACCCGGTTGTCCAAGGTGTCATCACCCTTATTGTGGCGGCAGTCGGTAGCTGGCTGGCGTTTCGGACGATCAACTGGGCGCCCTTTGCGGACTTTCTTGTCTCCGTTGAAGCGGAAATGATGAAAGTTTCTTGGCCGTCCTACCCGGAAACCCACTCCTCAACGGTCGTGGTTTTGGTCGTGTTGGGAATTTTAGCGTTGGTTATTTTTGTGTTCGACCTTTTTTGGCTTTCGGTTTTTCGTTTCTTTTTCCAAATTATTTAGTTTCGCGTAAAATAAAATACGAGAGCAGACGCCTTGTCACAGGAGTAGCGGGAATGAGTGAATCGATCAATGAATCGGACCTGCCAAAAGAAGAACAGTGTGAAGAAATGCAAACGGTCGCCGAACCGTTCGAAGAATTTCCGGCGGTAGGGTCAGACGCACCCTTGGAGCCGGTTGTGGAAGCAGAGCCCGCCGCAGAGGTTGTTGTCGAAACGCCGAAAATTAAAAAGGTCAGGGTGCGCAAAACAAAGCCTGTTGAGTCGCAACCGGAAAAAAAGAAAAAAGAGCAACCTTTGGAAGAAGTTGATCCGAACTATGTGCCCGGTTCCAAAAAGCAATGGTATGTTCTCAAAGTTCAGGTCAACCGTGAGGAAACCATCCGTGATGCCTTGCGGCGGCGTGTCGCTATTGACGGGAAAGAGGTCTATTTCGGCGATATTTTGATTCCCACGGAAAAGGTGACGGAAGTTCGCGGCGGAAAGAAAAAAATTGTTAAGAAAAAACTGTATCCCGGTTATCTCATGATTAACGTCGAGGTGACTGAGGAAACTTGGTTCCTTGTGCGTGATACGCCGGGTATCGGTGATTTCACCGGTGCAACCGGAAGACCGACCCCGATGTCGGAACATGAAATTCAGGCGATCCTCCGCACGGAAAAAGAAGAAACCGAAGATTCACCGAAATTGAAAATCGCTTATCAAGTCGGTGATAAAATCAAAGTTAAGGAAGGTACGTTTGAAAACTTCGAAGGAGAAGTGTATCAAATCGATATGGGAAGCGGTCGCGTGACCGTGATGATTAACATTTTCGGTCGAAGTACCCCCGTCGAATTGGAATACTGGCAAATTGAAACACTTAGCTGATGAATTATGAATTCTAAATCATGAATTCTGAATTTGACGATGTTTGTTATTGTTCAAATGCAGTTCATCATTCGTCATTCGTCATTCATAATTAAAAAACTATGGCAAAGCAACTCGTCGCAACGGTAAAATTTCACGCAAAGGGCGGTCAGGCAACGGCGGCACCGCCGGTGGGGACCGCACTCGGTAAATACGGTCTGAACCTCGGTCAATTCGTTCAGCAATTCAACGAGCGAACCAAGCCGGACCTCGGTATGAGAATCCCGGTCGTCGTCAAGGTGTTCGGGGATCGGACCTTTGAATTGGAAACCAAGAGCCCACACAGTTGCGATTTGCTCAAAGCGGCTGCCGGGATCGTCAGCGGAAGCGGAAACGTGCCACGTGTCAAAGTCGGGCAGGTCACACAGCAGCAACTCGACGAAATCGCCGCCAAAAAAGCCAAAGACCTGAACTCCCGAAGCGTCGAGGCCGCCAGAAAAGTCCTGGAAGGAACCGCCCGAAGTATGGGAATCGAAATCGTTTAGGAGGAGGATAGAGAATGGAGGAGAGAGGATAGAAAAATTTCGAATCGCTCTCTCCTCTCCCCTCTAACTTCTCTCCTCTCTCCTCTAACTTCTATCCTCTCACCATGAAAAAATCTAAAAGAGTTCGAGCTAATCTTGGAATGAATAAAAGCAAGGCACCGATTCCGCTTGTCGATGCAATCGCTTTGCTCAAGAAGTTCAAGCCGGTGAAATTTGACCAGTCGGTTGAAATCGCGATGCGGCTTGGTATTGACGCCAAGCAGGCGGACCAGATCGTTCGCGGTTCCATCGTTTTGCCGCATGGGATCGGAAAAACCCTGCGTGTGTGCGTCATTACCAAAGGAGATAAAGCCGTCGAAGCCCAAGCGGCAGGGGCCGATTTCGTCGGAGACACCGATATTGTCGATAAAATCAAAGGCGGCTGGACCGATTTCGATGTTTGCATCGCGACACCGGACATGATGGGACTCGTCGGGCCGCTTGGAAAAATACTCGGTCCGCGCGGTCTCATGCCGTCGCCGCGAGCCGGAACCGTAACAATGGATGTGACCAAAACCATCCAGGAATACAAAGCCGGTAAGGTCGAATTCCGAAACGACAAAGCGGGCATCGTTCACGCCATTACCGGGAAAATCAGTTTTGACGACCAAAAACTCGTTGAAAACCTGGAAGCGTTTATCAACTACATCAATACCCTCAAACCAGTCGCCGTCAAAGGGCAGTACGTCAAAGGAATCGCGATTTCCCTAACCATGTCCCCCGGCGTCAAGGTCGCTGTTTAGGGATGAGAACCTCTCTCCTTTATCCACCATTCTCTCCATCCTCTCATGAGTAAATTTGTCAAGCAACTTGTTACCGATCAACTGAAAGACCGCCTTTCCGATGCCAATTACGCCTTCCTTGTTTCTCTGGTTGGGATCGATGCCAACCGGAACCATGCGCTTCGAACGGTGCTTGCGGATCGCGGTATCAAGATGACCGTCATTAAAAACAGTCTTGCCCGCCGCGCGACCGAGGGAACACCGCTTGCCGCCGGGTTCGAAAAGATCGACGGGGCTTGTGCCGTCTGCTGGGGAGCCGCTGACGCTGTTGCCCTGGCGAAAGAACTTGTCAAACTGACAAAAGACAAAAATCTCAAGGGTTTTGCCATCAAAGCGGCGGTGCTTGACGGTGAAGCATTGGATTCCGCCCAGGCGGTCGGTGTCAGCAAATGGCCGAACCGGGAGGAGCAGATTGCGATGCTTCTCGGTCAGATTGTCGGTGTGGGGGCGAAACTCAATTCGCAGATCATCGCCGTCGGCGGCGGCTTGGCAAGCCAAATCAAACAACTCGCCGAAAAAGACGCAGACGCCTGACATCGGGCGGCAGGAGTCTGCTGGTTGCCGACTCCAAACAATACACTATTTTTTTCTCACGCAAGCAATTGCGAACACTTACGAAACGAAAGGAACCAAAAATGAGCGAAGTACGTGAATTTTCCGCTGCAACAAAAGAACTCGGTGACAAGATCGTCGGAATGACGCTCAAAGAAGCGAAAGAACTGAGCGATTACCTCGAAGAAGTTCATGGTATCAAAGCCGCTGCCGGCGGTGCCGTGATGATGGCCGCTCCGGTAGGCGGCGGTGACGGTGACGGCGAAAAGCCCGAAGAGAAGACCGAATTTGACGTCATTCTCGAAAACTTCGGGGCGAACAAGATTGACATTATCAAAATTGTCCGCGCCGCGACTGGAGCGAGCCTCGGTGATGCCAAAACGATGACGGAAACCGCCAACTCGAAGATCAAGACTGGCATACCCAAAGAGGAGGCGGAAAAACTCAAGAAAGAGCTGGAAGAAAAGGGCGCGACCGTTTCCATTAAATAACCGAAGGAAATTGATTCCCGGCGAGGCGAACCAATCGGTTCGCCTTTTTCATACCTGTTTCACGATCTTTGGTGATGCTTGATTTTTTTCTTTTTCTTGCGGAAATCTTTTTCTGGCTCTTTGTCTGGGAGAACCGGGATCGTTCGGAGATCGCACTTCGAATCCTCGTGATTTCATGCGTACTTGCCGGTATTGCCGGGCTGGTGTATTGGTTCTGCTTACGGTAAAATCCGCACTCACCGCTTCTTATGTAAACATCGTCTGGCCCGGGGTCGGAACCGGGTAAATTCCTTTTTCGTCTGGTAAAACAGGCGGCTCCATCCCGTCTTTGCATTCCGCCGGGTCGGGACCAAAACGGAATTTCGAGTTGTAGGCGTCCGTGTAGTTGTGCATTTTCCCGGTGTAACAGGCGAGCTGTCCGAGAATCGCCGTCATGGTCCCTTCAATCAGGTGTTCGCCGGAAATGAGTGCTTTACCGGCCTTGATGGCATCGTTCAGAGCAACCTGTTCCTCGAAATGTCCGCCGTGATAAGGACCGTCATGCTTCCAAATTGGGTTCCCTTGGGGATCCACGATTTTTGCCTCGTTCCATCTCACGGTTCCTTTTGTACCGATCACCAGGTCATCATATTCATTGTAACAACCGGTGGTCGTCCGGCACATCGCGTACAAACGGACACCGTCCGGGTATTCGTAGACGGCGGTGTGGTGGTCGAACACATCGCCGAATTCCGGGGCGATCATCGACGAGCGGCCGCCGAGTCCGAAGCAGCGGATCGGGAGTTTGTTGTCGCCGAGCACCCAGTTCATCCGGTCGAGGTTGTGAACGAGCGATTGCGTAACATCGTCGCCGCAAAGCCAGCGGAAATGGTATTGATTGGCCACCTGATTTTGCAACTCGCTTCGATCTGCAGACGGCGGATAAACACCGTAGGGAGCACGGAGAAACGTCGATTGAATCATTTTGACGTCGCCGATCATTCCTTCGCGGATTTTTTCGATGGTTGCCTGCCATTGACCGCACCAACGGCTGTGTAAGCCGGACAAAAAGCTGAGGTTTTTCTCGCGTGCGATTTTGAGGGCCTCTTCAAGCACATG
>Ga0099364_10008337_pt1 | contig 14599 bp, 17 predicted proteins | sample TergutTh196P3_FD_73070 | JGI IMG/M metagenome (GOLD analysis project Ga0099364, IMG submission 73070) | Microcerotermes parvus P3 segment gut microbial communities from Pointe-Noire, Republic of the Congo - Th196 P3 | ecosystem: Host-associated > Arthropoda: Insects > Digestive system > Gut ... | reverse complement strand
ATCCATTGCGGGCTGTTGCGATATGTGCTTTTGTTGCGTCTTTCCTGGTGGGTTGCACCACTTCTACCCACAAAGATTTCGAAGAATTGATTAGATTTATTAAAGTTGTCGTCTATTCCTCTATTATTATCAGTCTTATTTTGTATGTTCTCCCATTTTTGCTTCTGTTAGCAGGGGTGATATTGTTCATTCTTATCTCAAGAAAACTCAAATCCGATATAGCTGAACTGGAACAAGAGTTAGAGGAATTAGAAGAATCGGAAGAGGAGTGATTTCAATGACTGTGGTTTATTAATAATAAGGGGATATTATGAAAAAAGCCTTGCTCATCTTAAGCGGAACAATTTTATTTGTATTTTTTTTGCTGCCGTTGCTGGTGTTAATTGCGGTCATCTCTATAGACCCATCCACCGAAAATCTGTTCGCCGCTCTTATTATCGTTTTGGCATCTAATCATGTTTTTTTCAGCTATATTTTCCCTGCTTTTTTGATTGTCGGCGGGGTCTTGTTGGTTGTGTTTATCTCAAGAAAACTCAAATCCGATATAGCTGAACCGGAACAAGAGTTAGAGGAATTAGAAGAGTCGGAAGAAGAGTGATTTCGATGACTGTGGTCTATTAAACAAGGGGGTATTATGACGAAGAAAAACACGGTATTTCTGATTAGAGTGATAGTATTTGTAATTCTCACGATTCCTATCGCAGCTGTAATAATAGGAATAGTGGTGGCGGGAGTGCTTGGCTGTTTTGGTGTTGTTTTTGCTGCATATGTTTACTCCCTCCTTTTAATGCCTGTTTTTGTTATTATAGGCATATTCATAATCATTTTAATCAGCTGTAAAAGACTCAAATCCGATATAGCTGAACTTGAACAGGAGTTAGAGAAGTTAGAAGAGTCGGAAGAAGAGTGATTTCGATGACGGTGGTCTATTAAAAAGGAGGGCAGATATGAAAAAGAAGCTATTGATTTTAATCAGCGTGCTTATTATTTTATTTGTCATAATACCCCCAATAATTCTATTTGCGCTATTTGCGACTGTAATGCTGGGACCGGTGGCAGTGGGAATATTTGGCGGTTCCAAATTGGTTTCTTTTACAGCTATTTACTCTGTTGTTTTCATGCCCGTTGTTTCGGTTATTATAAGCATATTCATAATCATTTTAATCAGCTGTAAAAAACTCGAATTCGATATAGCTGAACTGGAACAGGAGTTAGAGGAATTAGAGGAATCGGGGGAGTAAATCGGTTTGTTGCGTAGGCAACGAAAGTTGGTACTGTGCGCCGAACTTTCGTGTTAGAATAGTATCATGGAAAAATCGAGAAGAAGAGCGGGAGCTGATTCTTCTGCGGTTTTTTCTTATTTTAATCAAGAGAAATCGAGAAGAAGAGCGGGAGCTGATTCTTTTGCGGTTTTTTCTTATTTTAATCAAAATTAAAGAAAGGGGTAATTTTTGCTTATGAATGAATTCGATGAAGCGGTAAAAGCCGTAATCGAGCCTGTCGTGAAGCAAATGCAAGAACAAATCGATTCTTTACGTGTAAGAATCGATGAGGCAGAATTCCGCAGGGCTGAAAGAAAAGCGGAAAGAAAATCACAAAGAAAGGGGGCTTTTGCGAAAATCGCGGGGATTCAAGGCGCAATCACCGGGGAAACCGGAAGAGAATCTCCCGATGGGCGGGTGGATTTCTCTAAACTCAGTTATAATGAGCTTTGTGCGTTTTTAGAAAGAAATCCGCAGGCGAAATTGCGAAATTAGGCAAAATTTCAAAAAAATTAAGAAAGCAAAGGAGGAAATTTTAATGAGAAGTACCAAATTTAATGCAGGGTGTTTTAATCCGAAAGCGTTTGAGTACTCGGTCAAGAGGGTCAGCGGACTCAAAATCGACGAATTGGTCAAGGCGCGGGCTTTGTCACCTAATCCCGATATAAGAAACGTGTTTTCGGGGAGTTCTGCCGGGTATTCCCGGGTGATTATGCGCGGGGCTTTAGACGGCGGCGCGCTCAACTATGACGGGGCTACCGATATTGTTCCCGAAAACGCAAAGGTCTTTGAGCAGGGGGTCGTTGTGGTGGGACGCGCGAAAGGCTGGGTCGAGAAAGATTTCACGTTTGATTCCGGCGGTGGGGATTTCATGGACAACGTCGCGCGGCAGGTAGCGGAATACCGTGACTTCGTCGATATCGGGGTTTTGGGGGCGATTCTGCGGGGGATTTATTCCATGCACGGTTCGGAGAACCTGGAATTCGTAAACGGACACACCCTCAACGTTTCTGCCAGGGGCGACGGAAAAATCACCGCTATAGACCTCAATAATGCGGCGTTCAAGGCATGCGGCGTGCAAAAGAAGAATTTCACGGTAGTCCTCATGCACTCAAACGTGGCTACCACGCTCGAAAACTTGAATCTCCTGGAATTCATGAAGTATACCGACAAAGAGGGGATTACTCGTGAGATTCAGCTTGGGACGTGGAGCGGTCGCTTGGTAATCGTTGACGATAGTCTCCCGGCAGACGACGGATTATATACAACCTACATTTTGGGGGACGGCGCGTTCTCTTACGAGGATATCGGTGCGAAAAATTCTTACGAGTTGGCACGCGACCCGAAATCCAACGGAGGAGAAGACACCCTCTACATGAGGCAACGAAAAGTCTTCGCACCGTATGGGTTGAGCTACGAGAAAAATATTCAAGCTACCCTTTCGCCGACTAATGAAGAGCTTTCCGACGGGGACAACTGGAACTTAGTCAATGTGGATTGGAGCGAGTTTGTTGACCACAAGAAAATCCCCATTGCGAGGATTATTTCCGGGGGATAGGAGGCTTATGATTGGTGAGATTATTTCCGGGGTTGTGAAAAAGTTGGAAGAAGAGTTCGGCGGGGGCGAAACGCCTAAAATCTATACAGGTAATTCCCAAAGGAAAACCGGTGTGCTGGATTCAAAATCACCTTTGCGAGAACCTAACTTCTATATCTCATGCAGAACACCCGGATTAAGCAAGAAGAGCAAAGACAGATATTTCACCAGTACGCAGTTACTGGGGAATCGCTATTTGAGAAGCGTTTCCCTCTGCGTTGAATGTCGTTGGTTCGAAGATTGGCACCAAATCCTCGAACGGTTGTTCCGTTGTTTGGAATATGTTCCTATAGAGGATTCGGCAGAAGATTCGATAGTCAGAGGGCAATCTATGCAGGGGGAGTACGTTGATGACGTGCTCTGTTTTTTCGTCAATTACGACGTGTTCGTGTATATCGACGAAGAAAAAGTCAAGATGCAAAAAGTCAAGATGAAAAAAATCAAGACGGAAAAAATCAAGACGGAAAAATAAAGGAGGTTACATGGCATTAGGAGGAGGGGCTTTTACAGCCCGAAATAAAACACTGCCGGGGGCATACGTGAATTTCATTTCTTTGGCGCGGGTGGGGGCGACGTTTTCCGAGAGGGGAACGGCGGCTTTCGCCCTGGATTTGGATTGGGGTCTCGAAGATAGAGTCTTCACCGTGACGGCAGCTGAGTTTGCCAAAAATTCGCTTTCTATTTTCGGGTACGATTACGGTCACGAAAAGTTGAAGGGGTTGCGTGACCTGTTCGCTAATGCGGCGACGGTTCATGCTTATCGATTGGGCAATCCGGCTTCACATCGGCACGCCGATTGTGAGTACGGGGCTGCGCGATTTTCGGGGAGGAGAGGCAACGACCTCACACTCATCATTACCGAGGGGGATAATCAGTACACGGTCAGGACTTTACTGGACGGAGTTCTCGTAGATTCCCAGACGGTGACTAACGCAGAGCAGTTAGTCGATAACGATTTCGTGATTTGGGACGATGAGGCGATTCTCACCGCTACGGCGGGGATTCCTTTCACGGGAGGAGAGAACGGCGAAATCGGCATTTCGGATTATCAGCGATTTTTAGCGCAAATCGAGAGTTATTCCGACGTGAATGCGATTGGCGTGTGTTCGGATAATCCGCAGATTAATTCGTTGTTTGCGGGCTTCGCCAAACGGTTGCGTGACCAAGTCGGTATCAAACTGCAGTGTGTGGTTTTCAATCATGCCGCCGACCACGAGGGGTAATCAACGTGAAGAATTCGCCCGATTTAGCGTATTGGGTAACGGGAATTGCGGCGGCGTGCGGCGTAAACAAGTCTAACCTTAACCGGGTTTATGACGGCGGTTTCGAGATTGCGGCGGATTATACCCAGGCGCAATTGGAATCGTCAATCAAAGCGGGGGAATTTGTTCTGCATAAAGTCGGCGATTCGCTTCGGGTTTTAGCCGATATTAATTCGCTCGTGACGATTTCCGACGAAAAAGGTGAGGTCTTCAAAGATAATCAGACGGTGCGGGTGATTGACCAAATCGCTTCCGACATTGCTATGCTGTTCAATACGAAATATCTGGGCAACGTCGCTAACGATGAATCGGGGCGGATTTCATTCTGGGCGGATATCGTGAAACATCATGAAGAACTGGCGAGAATCCGTGCGATTGAAGACTTCTCGGATGAAGACGTTGAAGTCCTCCCGGGGGATGACAAGCGTTCGGTTATTGTTCGCGACAAAATCAATGTGGTAAATGCAATGGCGCAGGTGTATATGACCTGCGTTCTTCAGTAAAAACAGAAAGGGGTACAACACATTATGGGTAAAGGTACAAACATCGTTATGAGGGGCAAGGACGCGGTTTCGGCGAAGCTTGCCGAGTGCTTCATCACAATTGACGGGAATCGCTACAACTTCATGCAGGCGATTGATTTTGAGGCAAAGTTCGAGAGGACAAAGACGAAAGTCCCGATTCTCGGGCAGACGGGTTCGGGAAATAAGTCTACAGGGTGGAGGGGGACCGGTAAAGCGACCTTCCATTACAATTCATCGATTTTCCGTGACTTGATGTTGCGCTTCAAGAACAGCGGCGAAGATGTATACTTCGAGATTCAGGTAACGAATTGTGACCCTGCCTCATCTTCCGGCAGACAGACCATCGTCTTCGTGGACTGCAACATCGACGGCGGGATTTTAGCCAAGTTCGACGCTAACGGCGAATACCTCGACGAGAAACTGGAATTCACTTTCGAGGATTTCCGTATGCCTCTGAAATTCCGTACTCTGGCGGGAATGTAAAGCAAAGCAAAAGAAAAGCTCACGGGTCGGCGGCTTCGCCGTCGAGCAGGTGAGCTAGATAGGTCGCGTTTGCGACAGAAAAAAAGGAGGAAAATATGTCTGAATTATCGTTGTTTTTAAGGGAAAATAAAGTTAAGCGGGAGAATCGCTTCTTCGCGGCGACAAAGTCGCTGACCGACACCGACGGCAATCCGCTGATGTGGGAGATTCGACCGATTTCGACAAGAGAAGACGAGACGGTTCGGGATGAATGTATGGTGTATGATTCGGCAACGGGGCGGTTTCGCCTTGATGTGAATCGTTATATGGCGAAAATCACCGCTTTGGCCGTGGTCGAGCCTAATTTGTATAATGCCGCACTCCAGACTTCTTACGATGTGAATACACCCGAAGAGCTGATTCGTGAAATGCTGGACGAACCTTCCGAATATCAGGCGTTCGTGAAGCAGGTTCGCGCGGTCGGGTTGTTGGACAAGGTGTTCAGCGAAAGGACGGAAGAAGCAAAAAACTAATCAAGGGCAATCCCGAAGCGGGGATTGCCCATCTTTGTCTGCATAAGTTTAATCTTCTGCCGTCGCAGTTCCTGGCATTGGAACCCAACGAAAAAGCATTTATAATCGCGAGTTTAAGTTTGAGGGGAGGTTGCCCGTGAGTGATTTCGAGTATGTGGAGGGGTTGATGAATCATGAGTCGGATATTTCGGCGGATTCACAGCTCCTGAACAATTTCAACTTCTCGGTGGGGGAGGTGGTGCTGGATATTGACAAACATTCTGCCGAGTTCGACGAGACAAACAACGTCGATAACTCACGGGTTTTCGGCGATGAGACGAGGGTTTCGAATTATTCTCACGTTTTCGGCGATGAAAGCGAGGGCGGGGATTCTGTCGTGAATAATTTTGAGGCTTTCGAGAATTTCAAGGCTTCTGAGAATTTCGGGAATTTCGAGAATATCGAAAATAATCATGTTTTTCACGAAGCGAATTCGCTGAATCAATCAAATATTGTCAGCGAAGTTAGTGAAGTTAGTGAAGTTAGCGAAGAGAATACCGTGAGTAATATAAGCAACTCCGGCATAATTAACGAGATTAACGAGATTTATCCGGCTAATCGGGCAGAAGAAATCCGGGCGGGAGACGTTTTCAACAATCAAGATTCAAGCGTGAAATCCTCCAACGTGACGGTTAATTTCAATGCCTATAATGAGTTCCGTGCAACAACGGCAGATGCCGATTCGGTCTTATCGGCGTTCAGCGAGAAGTTGGCACAAGCGGTTTCTTCGGCGGCGGAGGGTTTGAGGCTGTTTTAATTTCAAGAGAAAAATCAAGAGAGAAAATCAAGAGAGGACACGAATGTATAATTTTTATTTAGGCAATCTGCATTTTCCGGTGACACCGTCACGGCTCGACATCAGATACGGAAATCAATTTCAACGAATCGATACTGCGGTAGGCGGGGAATTGGTGTTCCACAAATCCAACGGGTTGGCTGAAGTAAGCTTTACCGCGCTTCTGCCGCAGATTCGTTATCCCTTCGCGGTTTATCGTGCGGGATTCGTTCGGGGGTGGCTGCTCCTTCATCGATTATTGGCGTTAAGGGATTCCGGCAAACCGGTTCGGTTTGTTATACTGCGCCGAAGTCCTTCCGGCAGGATTTACGCCCCCACCAACATTAACACCTTGATTTCACACATTAATTCCTACGAAGATGCGGGCGAAGGCTCGGACATTTTCGCGGATATTAAGTTGGTGGAGTACAGAGAGGTCGAGTCGGGAGGTCTCTTACAATGACACTTGATTTGAAAATCACGCAGGGAGACATGACTTTTACGCCGCTTCTCTGCGGGGAAATCATTCACGAGAGTTTTCGGCGGGGTCGATGTTCAATCTTAAACTTTACTTACATTGGAGAAAGCTTTTCTTCGGTTAGGGAGGGCGGTAACGGCGTTTCTCCTGGCGAATGAAGGGATTAGCATACTGGAAAACGTCTCGGGTGCGGGATTGCCCGTCCCCGAAAAACTCAAAAGTGTGTTGCGACAATTGAAGGAAAAGTGAAAAACATCACGAAAATCTCACGAAAAAAGCCCTTGTTTTTTTATTTTCGAACTGCTTGACAGGGGCTTTTTTTTGTGATATACTGGAAATAAGTACATATAAATTAAGAGGAAGTATTCATAGACAGCCGCACCCTATAAATACAACTTCTGAAAAATTAATAAATTCAAAAAGGAGAGTAGTTATGAACAATCTGTTTATCATCGCGCCGATTAGCGCGGCGTGCGCACTGATTTTCGCATTCGTCCTATACAGGTGGATTCTGAAACAAGACGAAGGCACCGACCAAATGAAGAAAATCGCCCTGGCAATCCGCAAAGGTGCGAACGCATTCATGAAGCGGCAGTACTCCACGGCGGCAATCTTCTTCATCGTGATGACGGTTTTACTCGGAATCCTGGCGGCACTCGGCTTCCTGACTGTTTTCGTACCGTTTGCATTCATTACCGGTGCGTTCTTCTCGGGTCTGGCGGGAATAATCGGCATGAAAGCGGCGGTCTACGCTAACTCCCGCACGGCGAATGCCTGCCGAAACAGCCTCAACGGGGGACTGCGGGTGGCGTTCAACAGCGGCACGATTATGGGTATGACAGTCGTAGGGCTGGGGGTTTTGGACATAAGCATCTGGTACTATTTCCTGCAATGGTGGTATACGAGCGTTCCGTCTGCGGTAGCGGAACTCGCAACCGAAGCCGAACTCCTAGTGGTTAACAGCGATGTCTTTACAACGGCAGCCGCTGCGGAAATCGCACTGAGAACCCAGTATATAACCAGTGCGATGCTGACCTTCGGGATGGGGGCATCGAGTATGGCACTATTCGCGAGGGTGGGCGGAGGAATCTTCACCAAAGCCGCCGACGTAGGTGCGGACTTAGTCGGTAAAGTCGAAGCGGGGATTCCCGAAGATGACCCGCGCAACCCCGCAACAATCGCCGATAACGTGGGCGACAACGTGGGCGATATAGCGGGAATGGGCGCAGACTTGTATGAGTCCTACGTCGGTTCGATTGTAGCGACCTGCGCACTCGCCGTTGCCGCATTCATGCGAATAAACGAAAACCTCGTAGTTGCCGCGGTAATGATTCCCGTGGTTATGGCGGGGGTGGGAATTTTCGCTTCAATATTGGGGACTTTCTTGGTTCGCACAAAAGAAAAAGCCACCCAGTTGAATCTCCTGGCGGCGTTACGGCGGGGGGTCTACAGTTCCTCCATCGTGATTGCAATCGCTTCTTTCTTCCTTGTGCGCCACTTCCTGGGCATGGAATACATCGGAATTTACTTCGCCATTTTGATAGGACTTGTCGCGGGGAACCTCATCGGGTTCGTCACCGAGTACTACACTTCCGACGCGTATAAACCCACGAAAAACCTCGCGGAATCGACTAAAACAGGAACGGCAACCCTCGTCATCGGCGGGATTTCACTGGGAATGGTCTCTACCTTTGTTCCGGCACTCATTGCCGGTGCGGCGATTATCGGAAGCTTCTTCGTATCGGGCGGTCACATTGACGGACAATTCTCACTGGGAATGTACGCCGTCGCTATTTCCTCAGTGGGAATGTTGTCAACCCTCGGAATCACTCTGGCTACCGACGCTTACGGCCCGGTCGCCGACAATGCGGGGGGAATCGCCGAAATGTCGAAACTCCCTCCGGAAGTACGCGAACGCACCGACGCACTGGATTCATTGGGAAACACCACTGCGGCAACCGGAAAAGGCTTCTGCATTGGGTCGGCGGCATTGACCGCTCTGGCACTTCTGATTGCCTACGTCGAACAGGTCGAGTTGATTATCGCACGAACCGGCAGCAACAAAGTCCTGGATTTAAGCATAACGAATCCGCCTTTAATCGTAGGACTCTTCATGGGCTCGGCGGTTGCGTTTACGTTTGCGGCACTGCTCATTCGTGCGGTGAACCGTGCGGCACAGGGAATCGTGGTCGAAGTGCGGCGGCAGTTCAGCGAAATCAAAGGGATTTTTGAAGGTACGACCGAACCCGATTATGCAAGTTGTGTCGATATCTGCACGAAAAACGCACTCAAGGAAATGATTCTTCCATCGGTTCTCGCAATAGGAATACCGATTTTAACCGGATTTTTCCTGGGCGTGAACGGGGTTGTCGGTTTGTTGGCGGGCGGTCTCGTCACGGGATTCTCACTGGCTTTCTTCGTGAACAATTCGGGCGGTGCATGGGATAACGCAAAGAAATATATCGAAGCGGGCAATCTGGACGGAAAAGGCTCTGACAATCACAAGGCGGCGGTGGTGGGCGACACAATCGGCGACCCGTTCAAGGACACGGCAGGGCCGGCGGTGGACATTCTGCTGAAACTCATGTCGATGGTCTCAATCGTCTTTGCGGCTCTGGTATTGAGCATTTCGATAATGTAGATGTAAAAGCAAGCTTAAAAAATTCCCTCTCTTTCGAGAGGGAATTTTTTAAGCTTGTTTGGGATTTAGCCTTAACCTGCCGGCTTCGATTTCTTGGCTTTTTTCGGAAGCGATATCGGCATATCGGGAGGAGTGTCTTTGGTATCCGCGTTACGCGGTTCTCCCCTCTCGACATGAAGTTCGCTCTTGCCCTCCACGAAATCCGCAGTGACTACAACTTTGCGAATGGTTTCGTCTCCCGGTGATTCAAACATGATATCGGCGAGCAAATCCTCAAGAATGGTGCGAAGCCCCCTTGCACCGGTCTTCTTTTCGAGGGTTTTGCGTGCAATGGTCACGAGTGCCTCATCTTCTACATCGAATTCGATTCCGTCAAGCGCGAACAGATGCTTATACTGCTTGATTATAGCGTTCTTCGGCTCTTTCAAGATTTTGACGAGTGCATCTTCGTCCAGTTCATCAAGAATCGCCAATACAGGAAGCCGCCCGACTAACTCGGGAATAAGCCCGTACTTGATTAAATCCTCCGGCTCGACCGAGTGCATTATTTTATCCTGCGACTTCTCTTTTGAGGTCTTCACGCTCGCCCCGAACCCCAACGCCGACGAATTAATCCGCGTCGCGATTGTTTTCTCCATCCCCTCAAACGCGCCACCGCAAATGAAGAGAATATTCTTGGTGTTAATCTGAATAAAGTCCTGATGGGGGTGCTTTCTGCCACCCTGCGGCGGAACGTTGGAAATCGTCCCCTCCACTATTTTCAACAGAGACTGCTGAACCCCTTCCCCGCTGACATCACGGGTTATGGAAGTGTTTTCGCTCTTCCGCGTGACTTTGTCGATTTCATCAATATAGATTATGCCCTTCTCGGCATCTTCGACGTTGTAGTTTGCGGCTTGAATCAACCGCAGGAGTACGTTTTCCACGTCTTCCCCCACGTATCCCGCTTGAGTCACCGTCGTAGCATCGGCAATCGCGAACGGTACTTGAAGCACCCGCGCCAAAGTCTGGGCGAGCATGGTTTTACCCACCCCCGTCGGCCCGATTAAAACAACGTTACTCTTCTGGATTTCCACATCGTCATCGGTATTGTGAATGTGTTCATTATGAAAAATCCGCTTATAATGATTGTACACCGAAACGCAAAGGATTCGTTTTGCTTCCTCCTGACCGATAATATACTTGTCCAGGATTTTCTTGACTTCGGTAGGTTTGACGAAATCCCCCTTGTGGACATCCGAAATATCGTATTCGCTTCGTAACAAACTGCGATATTCTTCCTGTGGTTGTTGCGGTGCGGACGGTAAGACAAAATCTAACTCGTCGGCAAGCTCCTCATACAACATCTGGAAAGAGGTGCATACGCATTTATCACAAATGTACCCGCTTTTCCCCTGGAGCATACGTTCAACCTGATTTTCTGTCTTCCCGCAGAAATTACATCTCAACATATTTATGACCGTTCGCCTTTCTTGGATTTTCCGGAATCTTATCTCTTGTCCATGACCTTATCCACGATTCCGTATTCGAGGGCTTGTTGAGCCGTCATGAAGGTATCGCGGTCGGTATCCTGCTGAACTTTTTCAAGCGGCTGACCTGTCATTTCCGCAAGCAAAACGTTCATCTTCTCTTTAGTGCTGATGATATGGTCGGACCGGATTTTAATATCACTCGCTTGACCCGACAATCCACCGTGAATCAACGGCTGATGAATCATAACCTCACTGTTCGGCAACGCCGAACGCTTACCTTTTGTTCCCGCCGCAAGGAGAAACGCCCCCATAGAAGCCGCCATACCGAGACAAATCGTAGCGACATCACACTTAATATAGTTCATGGTATCGTAGATAGCCATTCCGTCACTGATTGAGCCGCCCGGGCTGTTGATATAAAGGTGAATATCCTTATCGGGGTCTTGACCTTCAAGGAAGAGCAACTGCGCCACAATCAAACTCGACGTGATATGGTTGACATCTTCGTGCAGCATGACGATTCGGTCGTTTAGCAACCGCGAATAAATGTCATACGCACGCTCTCCCCTTCCCGTTTGTTCGATTACCGTCGGAACAAGTGCCATTTGCGGATTATAATTCATAAACGTTACCTCTATTTCTTTTTATTGCTCCGCAACGAAAGTCTTGACACTCACGGCAAAGCCGCTCGTGACTTTCGTTGCTCAAAATTGCCCTGCGTCTCGCCCCTGCGGGGCAACCGACGCAGTTGGCGAATTAAACCGACAAATGTCAAGACATTTGTTGCGGTTTAATATTACTCCGGTTTTTCTTCGGGGACTTTGTAGGTAATCTTCGCGGATTCTTTTATAAGGTCTAACGCTTTATCCGCCTTAAGGTCGCTTTCCAACGAAGCCGCCGTAACAATTTCACGGACTTTCTCGTCGCTCATACGGTTTTCTTTAGCGATTTTATCGTACTCCGCCTGAACCTCTTCCTCGCTTACCGCGATTTCTTCAAGCTCGGCGATTCTCTCCAGTGCAAGACGGAACTTAACCTGCTTTTCGGCGATTTCACGGAAACCGTCGCGATATTGTTCGGTAGACATACCCGAATACCGCGCAAAGTTATCGGTACTCATATTATACTTGAACGCCCAATCCCGTGCGACTTCGTCCACCCGGTCTTCGAACATTACCGGCGGAATTTCCGCTTGAATCAACCCGATGATTTTCTCGGCAACCTCCCGCTCAAGCTCCATATCGCTTATTTCCTTGTTGCTTTCGACGAGTTTCTCGCGGACATCTTCACGCAACTCGGCAATTGTATCGAACTCACTTATATCCTTTACGAACTCATCATCAAGCTCGGCAAGCTCTTTGGACGATTTCTCGTTGATTCTGCACTTGAACAGTGCGGGTTTGCCTTTCAAACTTTCGGAAGGGTATTCCTCCGGGAAGACCACGTTCACATCGAAATCCTCACCTATGTTCTTGCCGACAATCTGCTCTTCAAACCCGGGAATAAACTTTCCGCTGCCGATTTCCAACTCGAAATCGGTGGCGGTTCCGCCGTCAAACGCTTCATCCTCACAGAACCCGGTGAAGTCAAACTTGATTATATCCCCGTTTTTAACCGGCGTATCGGATGAATCAATAATCCGCGCGTTATCGGCGATGAGTTTCTCCATCTCTTTATCAATATCTTCCTCGGTGACTTCCTTGGATTCAATCTCGACTTCTACGCCTTTATAATCCTCGATTGTCACTTCCGGCTTAACCGTGAAAGTCGTCTTAAAAGTTACCCCGTCGATTCTCGTAAGTTCGGTCACTTCTACCGTAGGAGAATCCACGATTTGCAATCCAAGCTCATCCACGACTTTGGGAATCCAGGTTCGATACAACTCATTAACCGCTTCTTCGTAGAACACACCCTCCCCATAGGTAGACTCAATCATCTTACGGGTGGCTTTTCCTTTACGGAACCCCGGTATAGAGATGTTCTTCTTTTTCTTCAGAAACGCCATCTGAATAGCCTTCTCGAAGTTATCGCCGTCTATGTTAAATTGAACTTCGACTGTATTAAGCTCCGTCTTAGTGTTCGAAATGATTTCCATTTTGTTCCCTTCCTTTTTACATTACAAAAATTTTTATATTCTTTTGCTTTTACAACAGATTCGCTACCGTCGCTTTAATCTCGCTTTTGTCGAGGATTTGGTCGAATCGCGGTTCTTTATACCAAATGTCGTCTATTGTATTGGGAATACGTAACCCGGTAAGCTGTTCAAGCCTGAACATGATGTCTTCCTCGGTGATTTCCCGCGATAATCTCAGGTGGGGTTGCATTTCATCCGGTTCCGAACCGTTGCCGTCTTCCGAAGCGGGAGCAAAATCGGGCTGATATTCGTTTTCGTGCGTCTCGATTATCTCCTCGTTTACCTCCTCGGCTATCTCCGAATCGTCCTCCAACTCGGGCGGATTCTCTAAATCACCGAATTTCTTCACGTCCCCGTAAATCGAACGGTAGACCGACTCACTGAATTTATACGGATTCGCCGTGGAGGTGATAAGCGTTTTCACACGCCTTTTACCGAATTCGCCATTGAAATCCTGCAACACTTTATACGCCACTGCAGTGTGGGTATCCATGAGGTATCCGTGCTCGTTAAACACGGTCTTAATGGTATCCGACGTGTCTTCCTCACTGCACCAACCCGCATGGAAGAGTTCTTTCAGTTTAGCCTTGACATTATCGTCAACTTCGAACCTTCCGGTCTCTTTGAGCGAGCCGAACCACTCTTTAATCAAGCCGTCGTTTCCGCCGGTCAGATGATACAGAAGCCGTTCCACATTGCTCGAAACCAGAATATCCATGGACGGCGAAATAGTCGCATGAAACTCACGATTTCGGTCATAAACCCCGGTATTGATGAAATCGGTAAGAATCTTGTTGGAGTTGGAGGCGCAAATCAACTTTTCGACAGGAACACCCATCAGTTTAGCGTAATATGCCGCCAGAATATTCCCGAAATTCCCGGTCGGGACACAGATGTTAATCGGAACCCCGGGACGGACAATCTTATCCCTGAGCATCCGGGCATATGCCGAAATGTAGTACACAATCTGCGGGCAGAGCCTGCCCCAGTTGATGGAGTTCGCACTGGAGAACATAATCCTCTTTTGTTTCGCCAAACCCAACAATTCGGTATCGTTGAAGGCTTCCTTCACCGCGTTCTGGCAATCGTCGAAGTTTCCTTTAACTGCGAACACATGAACGTTATCCCCTTCTTGGGAAATCATCTGCCGTCTTTGAATCTCGCTGACCCCTTCTTCGGGATAGAACACGGCTATTTCGATGCCGGGTACGTCCTTGAAGCCCTCAAGCGCGGCTTTCCCCGTATCGCCGGAGGTTGCCACCAGAATCAGAATCTTCTTTATCGGCGGGCCTTTATCGCTCGAAACCCGCATCATACGCGGCATAATCTGTAACGCCATGTCCTTGAATGCCGCAGTCGGCCCGTGCCAGAGTTCGAGGGCGTGGGTACGCTCATCCAATCGAACCAGCCGCGTGACCCC
>Ga0099364_10008336_pt1 | contig 14600 bp, 11 predicted proteins | sample TergutTh196P3_FD_73070 | JGI IMG/M metagenome (GOLD analysis project Ga0099364, IMG submission 73070) | Microcerotermes parvus P3 segment gut microbial communities from Pointe-Noire, Republic of the Congo - Th196 P3 | ecosystem: Host-associated > Arthropoda: Insects > Digestive system > Gut ... | reverse complement strand
GACGCCATTGTTCTGGACATTATGCTGCCCGACGGCAGCGGCCTTAATTTTCTTAGGGAATTAAGAAATGAAAATGGAAAATGGAGAATAAAGGAAAAAGAAAATTATCAACTCTCAACTCTCCAATCTCAATTCTCAATTATCCATTCTCAATTATCTAGCATTCCCATTCTGCTCTTAACCGGACTGACTACGCCGGAAGATGTGGTTCACGGTCTTTCCGAGGGCGGCGATGATTACCTTGCCAAGCCTTATGACTTTGGCGTACTGCTGGCACGGATTGAAGCGCTGTTACGCCGGGCAGGACAAATCCCAAAAACCCTGACGAAAGGCGCTTTACAACTCGATATTATCGCGAACAGGGCATTCCTGGGCGGCAATGACATGCTACTTGCCCCCAAAGAATTTGCCCTGCTGCTCCTGATGGTTCAAAACGAAGGCCGTTTGCTCTCCACAGAGTTTCTCTACGAAACCATTTGGAAACTGCCGCTGGACGCTGACACCAGCGCAGTCAAGACCGCAATCAGCCGTTTACGCCAGAAATTAGGCCGCGGATTTTCCATTGAAAATGACAAACAGGAAGGCGGCTACATTTTTACCCATATTTCCGGCACATAGCATTGCCGTATTTACTTTAAAAATTGGTCCGCAGATTACGCGAATTAACGCGGATTGCTTAATTTTTTTCTTTTATTATTCTTTTATGCTCTAAGCTTTGTTTTCCAAAATTCATAATCAGTCCAAGATTTAACCTTGATGCTTTTAAGTAATTCAATACTTGGGCATGATGCTCGGAAGTAATTGCAGATAGAGCCTTTAGTTCAACAATTATTTTGTCAAAACAAATGAAATCTACTATATAAATTTTATTCAAAGGCTCATTTTTATAGTATATTGTTAATGGCGCTTCGCGTTTGTATGGTATATTTCTAATCAGGAACTCTTTTTCTAATGCTTCCTGATATACTGCTTCAAGAAATCCATTCCCCAATTCTTTATGTACATCTATAGCAGCTCCAATAATCGCATAAGATTCTTCTTTGTATAACAAATCCATATAAAAATAATATCAAATTATGATTTTATTTTAAACTATAGTCTTCGCGTTAATTCGCGTAATTAGCGGACTCTTCTTTTTCGCCTTTGCGTGAGGAATTGGGAGAAAAGCTTTAGTTAATGAAATCCGCCCCAGCTTTGCCCTGTTTCCACGCTTACCCTTAACGGCACATTAAGCTTAACTGCATTTTCCATTTCCCGGCGTATGAGGTCTGCGGCAGCTTTACTGTCATCTTTTGGACATTCAAAGATCAGCTCATCATGTACCTGCAATAAAAGTTTGGCAGGGCATTTGGCTTTTTCAAGGGCAAGCGAAAGTTTGACCATTGCTGTTTTTACAATGTCTGCCGCAGACCCCTGGATCGGGGTATTTACAGCAATTCTTTCTGCAGCGGCTTTTTCGGTTTTGTTGCCGGAGTTGATGGCGCGTATAAAACGCCGTCTGCCCATTATTGTTGAAGCATAGCCTGTATCTTCTGCTTTTTTTATTAACAAAGAAATAAAATCCCTGACCCCGGAATAGGTTCTGAAATAAGCCTCGATAAAAGAAGATGCCTCTGTGCGCGTTATGCGCAGTTCATTTGAAAGCCTGAACGCGCTCATGCCGTACATGATCCCAAAGTTTATTGTCTTGGCAATACGTCTTTGCTCAGGGCTTACAGCATCTTCGTCAATGCCAAAAATCAAGGCTGCTGTTCCTGTATGAACATCCTTTTCTTTTAAAAAAGAGTCCATCAGGTTTTTGTCCTGTGAAAAATGGGCAAGGATTACAAGCTCGATCTGGCTGTAGTCTGCGGAGATCAAAACACAGCCGGGTTTTGCAATAAATGCCTCCCGGATGCGGCGGCCTTCATCTTCGCGGATCGGGATATTCTGCAGATTTGGCTCGCGGCTTGAAAGGCGGCCTGTGGCAGTTCCTGTCTGGATAAAGTTTGTGTGCAGGCGTTCTTCGGCATCTGCCAGAGAAGTAAGCGCGTCAACATAAGTGGATTTAATTTTTGACAGGAACCTGTACCTTAATATAAGCGCCGGAACCTCATCCAAATGCGCCAGCTCTTCAAGGGCTTCTGCATCTGTGGAAAAACCTGTCTTTGTTTTTTTGCCTGGTTTTAAGCCGCGTTCTTCAAATAAAACTTTTTGAAGCTGCTGGGGTGAAGAAAGATTAAACTCATGCCCGACTGTTTTATATGTCTTTTTTTGAACTTCTTCAAGCTCAGCAGCCAGCTCTTTGCCATAGTCTTTAAGGATTGAAGTATTAATTTTTATCCCAAGCCCTTCCATTTCTGCAAGTATGGGGAGCAGGGGCATCTCCAAATCCAAAAATAGTTTTTTTGATTCAGAATCCCCTGTTTTTGAATCCTCTGATTTTTGATTTTCAAATTGTTTTTCAAGATGTCTCATAAGCCGCAGGCAGAGGTCAGAATCTTCTGCAGAGTATTGGGCAGCAATCTCAAGCGGCACTGCTTCAAATGTGCTGCCTTTTGGAACCACCTCGTTATACGATATTGCTTTGTAATCAAAGTAAAATAGCGACAGGGAATCCAGCGAGTAATTGTTCCAGTCAGGATCAATTATCCAGGCAGCAACCATGGTGTCCCAGATCCTGCATTTCCATATTGGGATCCCCCAGCCGCGCGAAACCTTGTAATCAAACTTTGCATTATGGGCTGCAATGGTCATGTCCGGGTCTGACAAAAGCGGGGCAAGGAGTTTTTTAACCGCATCAGGGTCAAGAAAAGGCGCTGGAGTTTCATCATCTTTTGTAATGCCGCGATGGGAGGCCAGCGCTGCATAAAACCCTTGCTTTACATTTAAAGCAAGCGATATACCAACAGGTTTTGCATTCCAGGCATCAAGGGAATCTGTCTCAAAATCCAGGGCCAGAAGTTTTTGCTCTTTGGCTTTAGCTAAAATGCTTTCCAGCTCCTCTATTGTTTCAACTATCTTGTAAGTACCTTTGCCCAAAAGTGCGTTGTCTGCCGCAGCGCCAGTGCCAGCGCTAATTGCCCCGCCAGCAGCAGCCCCGCCAGCCGTCGCAGCTGTCGCCGCAGCTTTAGCCCTGCCTGCGCCACCAACCGCTGCCTGGGGTTTTTCCTGCGCTGTTTTATCATCTGCTTTTGAGTCGAGCAGCTTTGCAATCTGGCGTATACCTTCACGCAAAAGCATTTTCGCGCCTGCACTGCGATCAGGGTTTTCCACGTTTAGTTCATCAATATCGTTAATTGATAAAGGCACATTGTATTCCAGCTTTATCAGTGATTTTGAAAAAACCGCGCTTTCCCTTCCATCTGCAAGTTTTTTTCCAATAGCGCCTTCTATGCCTGCAATATTATTATAGATTTCTTCGAGTGAACCGTAACGAGTCATAAGCTTAACTGCGGTTTTTTCACCAATGCCCTTGACTCCAGGTATATTGTCAGAGCTGTCACCTGTAAGGGAAAGCAGGTCAAGAATTTTTTCAGGGCTTACACCCCATTCGCTTTTTACTTCATCATAACCAATGATCTCATAAGGGAAAGATTCCTCGCTTTTTGATGGACGCATTTTCCAGATGCCATCTCCCACAAGCTGTAACAAATCCTTGTCTGTGGACAATATATAACAGGGCCTTTTTTCTTCCCGACATTTTTCTGCAAGAGTTGCAATAATATCATCAGCCTCAAAATCATTATGAACCAAAAAAGGAATTTTCATTGCCAAAAGAAATTCTTCAACAAGAGGAACCTGGGCATGGAGTTCTTCCGGGGCTTTTTGCCTGTTAGCTTTATATTCAGCATACATCTTGTGCCTGAATGTCGGGGTTTTGGGATCAAACACAACTGCAAGACGCAGCGGCTTGATTACTTTTCCGTCCTTACCTGGTGCGCCTTGATCCAAGAGATTTATTAGGGTACGTGAAAAACCAAACAGGGCAGAAACATTCTGGCCTTTAAGGTTGCGTAAAGGCCGGTTTATAAAGCCAAAATAAGACCTGTATATAAGTCCGTAAGCATCGATTAAAAAAAGGGGAGCTTTCTGAATCATTATTAATTATACAATAGGGCTCTTTCAAATTCCAGCTTGGGGTCTTCCCTTCCTCTTAGTGTTTTGGCTGCTTCTATATAGGCTCGCATATTGCTCCCGGATTTTTCATAAAGATCCTTAAACCAGGTATTGCCTTCATAATATAAACGAAATAATTCAAGATATGCATTGTTTATTGGCATATCAACAAAGCCCCGGTAATTATCAGTAATAAACATGGACTCATAATTTTCTTCAAAGCGGATTTTTAAATCAGCTATAATTATTTCTTTATATTCAAGTTTTTGTTCCCTGGAAAAAATAGGGTTTGTATAAACAGTGTCAAGCTCTGCAATTAATTCTCTTATAAAACCAAGGTAAGTTGCCTGGTCTGTTCTGGAATCCTGTTCTGTAAGTTCCGGCGCTTCATAACCAATGCTTTCCAGGTAAAGCCGCGCTCCTTCTGTTCCTATAAATGATGCAAGCTCCTCGTTAAATTGGACATGGTTTCTTAGAAAAACCGTTGCATGCACAGATTCATGAATAATCAAATCCGCCAGATTATAAAGCGTATAATTTTTCATAAATGAATAAAGGGGATCGCTGAACCAGCCAAGCGTGCTGAATGCGCTGACTCCCCTGATCCAGACATCAAGGTCTCTTCTTTCAAGCTTGTCTCTTTCCCTTCTGGCATCTTCAACATTAAAAAAGCCTTTGTAAGGGAGCCTGCCAACTATGGGGAACCACCATTCATGCCTTGAAAAAGAATCTCTGGCGCTGGCAGAAACCACGGCTGCCAGATAATCCCTGTCCAGCTCCACATATGTTGTATAATTTCTTGTTGCATTAAGGCCAAGTTCCTCCATTGCAAAGCGCCTTATATCCATTACAGCAAGGGCAAAGCGCTGGTTTTCTTCGAATGCAGCGGGGGCCTGGGCAGAACCCGGGTCTTCGATTAAAAGGTCTTCCAGCGGTATGGCTCTGTTCAAATAGCCAAGCATGGTGGTTCCCTGCTTTATGGTATAGCAGCCGGAAAACAGAATTGCCCCGGATATAATTATAAGTAATGCCAATGGAAATGGTGAATAAAGAAAGGGCGGTGAAAACAGTTTTTTCATTCTGGTAAATAATAGTATATGAATGAATTATTAACAATAAAGGATAAAGGCGGTGTCCGAAAAGTTGGAAACTTGTTCGGACACCTTCCTTATAACTGTATTTTCGTACTGTTTCTGCGAAACAGGAGAAAATACAAGGGCTGGCTAAGGAGTAACCAACTTCTTAGCCAGCTCCCAGCCCTATTGCAATTAATGGTAAAAATAAGCTATGTTAGTTTTATAACTATGAAAAAACTTAAAACAATATTAATTTTATCTCTTTCGGCAATTATTTTACTGGCTGTGTCCGGAGGGATGGTTTTTGCCCAGGAAATTGTTACTGCAGATCGTTACATGGAAATTGTTGCAGAACGTTATGGGGCAATCAGGGATTATGAAGCAAATGTAGCAATACGTTCCGGAAATAATGACATGGTCGGAACCATGAGCTTTCTCGATCCTTCTTTTATGAGAATAGATTTTACACGCCCGGCAGAACAGGTTATCTCTTTTAATGGAGAGCAATTGACAGTTTATCTGCCTGAGTTCAGGGTTACGCTGAATCAAGAAGTGAGCTCCCGTGGATCAGCTGCTGCCGGCGCTTCCATGGCTTCTGCCCAGGGACTTATTCTTTTAAGGCGTAACTATATACCTTCATTTGTTTCAGGGCCTGCTCCTGTACCGCTTGATGAAAGAACCCGTGATATGGTTGTTAAGATAAGGCTTACACGGCGTACTGCTTCAGAAAACTTCAGGGAAATAATCCTTAGCATTGATCCTGACACCCGCTTAATCCGGCGTATGGAAGGAAGAACCGTTGCAGATGCCCTGATTACATTTGATTTTACAAATATCAGGACTAATCTGGGGATCCCGCCGGCAAGATTTATATTCCTTCCTCCATCAACAGCAAATATGGTCAATAATTTTTTGTTTAGGGATAATGATTAAGCTTTGATTTAGGTAATTAGGAGAAAAAACGTGGAATCCCTTGGAGATAAATTAAGAGAAGCTCGTGAAGAAAAATCATTATCCATAAGCTATATCAGTCAGGAAACAAATATATCGAGCCGTTACCTCGAAGCCCTTGAAAAAGAAGATTTTGCCCAATTTCCAGGTGAACCTTATATACTTGGTTTCCTTAAAAACTATGGCACTTACCTTGAGTTGGACGTAAACGAACTTCTCTCACTTTATCGCTCATTCAAAATTCAGGAAGAACCTGTCCCGGTAGAACAGCTTCTAAGGTCTCCTTCCAAAGCTCCAAAGTATTTGATAATCTTGGCTATAATCCTTGCAGGTCTGGCTATTATTGGCGGCGGTGTATATTTTTTCCTTACAAACTTTACAAGGCCGTTGATTGACGCTCCTTTATCACACTCTCCGGTTGAATATACCATGAGTACAAATGTCCTTGAACGGCGTTTTTACCAGGGCGATACCATAATTGTTCCGTTTGGAGACAATAATTATAAAATTGAAGTTTCAGGCATAGGGGAAACAGTAATGTTTACTACGCCTATTGATAATGTCAGACTGGATCTTAATCAGGATGCTCTGGTGGATTTAGGAGGTAATGGTTTTGCAGAAATTCTGATAACTGTTTCGGATTTTGCAAGAAATAACAATGCCTCTGGCGCTCTTGTAAGATTTGAGCTTCAATCTTTTCCTGTAGCTGAAACTATAATTTATTCTGATGATGAAGAAATTGTTTTAGGTACAGCCCAGGAACCTATAGTAATTATCACATCCCCCAATCCATATCCATTTACGCTACAGGCCATGTTTTTGAGATATTGCCTTTTCCGCTGGGAAATTCTTTTTGAACCAGCGCGCGCTGGCAGGAATGAGCAGTATTTTCAGCCAAACGATGAATTAAGTGTCCAGGCTCAAAACGGAATGCGGCTTGGGATTTCCAATGCCCAGGCTGTAAGGCTTCAGGTTATTGGCGGCGGCAGAACTTATACTATTGAAGCAGGCGGTCCAGGAGAAATTGTTGTTGCAGACCTTCGCTGGCTAAGAGACGATGATAACCGCTTCCACCTGGTATTATCCAGACTTGAATAGGCTTTGAGAAACCCGCAGCTTCCCATTACAGATTCTTTACGATACTTTATCGACCCCTTTGGCTGCGCAAAAAATCAGGTTGATGCTGAAAATCTCATGGCGCATCTTAATTCAAGCGGCTGGGTAAATTCCGGGCATGAAGAAGCGGATCTGATAATAGTCAATTCCTGCGGGTTTATTGAAAGTGCAAAGCAGGAATCCATAAATGCAGTCCTTGGCTGGCGCAAGCATTATCCTGGAAAAAAAATTATGCTTGCAGGCTGTCTTAGCCAGCGTTATAAAAAGGAGCTTGAACAGGATCTGCCGGAGGCTGATATCTTATTTGGGATTACAGACATTCCAAAAATTGCAGCCGCAGCAGGAGAGCGTCCCCTATTATCATTTCCTGGCTCTGCTTATGTCAAAATAAGTGAAGGATGCAACAATAATTGTAGTTATTGTGCAATTCCCCTTATACGCGGAAATGTTATTAGCCGTAGCATCAGCGAAATAAAACAAGAATGTAAAACCCTGATTGGCCGTGGAATAAAAGAACTTTGCATTATTGCCCAGGACATAGCTTCCTATGGCATTGATTTTGGAAAACACGAACCCTCTGCTGGAGAGCTGCCAGCCTTGCTTAAGGAAATATCAAAAATTAAAGGGGACTTCTGGGTACGCCTTTTGTATATTCACCCTGATCACTTTCCGCTTGAAATACTCGACATAATAAAAAAAGACAAGCGCTTTCTTCCGTATTTTGATCTTCCATTTCAGCATGGCTCTGAAAAAATACTCCAGCAAATGAACCGCAATGGCAATGCACAAACATATCTTGAGCTTATAAACACAATACGCAGTGCCCTGCCTGACAGCATTATACGCTCAACATTTTTGACAGGCTTCCCTGGTGAAACTGATGAGGATTTTAAGGCTCTTACAGCTTTCCAGACACAAGCAAAGCTTGACTGGGCTGGCTGCTTTGCATATTCACGCGAAGAAGATACCCCAGCCTTTTCCATGAAAAAGCAGGTTCCCAAAAAGACTGCGCTTTTGCGTAAAAAATTATTCGAAGAAAACCAGCTTCTTATTACAGAACAACAATTGGACAATTTTATTGAGCAATATAAAGGACAAAACCTTAAAGTGCTTATCGAAGAAAAGATTGAAGGTGAAGACGGCCTTTGGTTTGGTCGCCTTTTTTGCCAGGCCCCGGAAGTAGACAGCCTTGCAGTAATTACAAGTGACAGAGAACTTGAAGCAGGGAAATTTTACAACAGCAGTATACTAGGGCGCAGGGGCCTTGATATAAAGGTGCATGTCTAAAATATTGCTATCCTCTATCAACCTAATCCAGCTTTGCGGCGGGTATATATATCATAGAATACTGCCAGAACAAGGATTAATGCCTTTACCACATATTGAAAATGAATACCCAGGTTCATCAAAATCATCCCATTGTTGATGGCTGCCATGACAAGAGCACCGACAATGACACCTATTACTGTCCCTATGCCGCCTCCTGCTGAGACACCGCCTATATAACACGCTGCAATTGTGTCCAGTTCAAAGAGGTTGCCGGCCTGGGGCAGAGCACTGTTCATATAAGCCGTAGAAACAACAGCAGCAAGACCTGTAAGGCCGCCCATAAAAAGAAATACAATAAAAATTACCATATCCGAGTTAATACCGGAAAGTTTTGCAGAATGTGGATTGCCGCCAACAGCATAAATATAACGGCCAAGAACAGTATTGTTTAATATAAAGTGAAATATAAAAACAACAACACCAACAACTATCACTACAATGGGAAGACCTCTGGAACGGCCAAAGCGATCTGCAAGTCCTAAAACAAGGAGGCTTATTATTACCAGCTTTGTAATAAATAGGGATATGGGAGCAACTTCAAATTCATTTGCTATTTTTTTTCTGCGTCCTGCAAACTCGGCAAAAAAGAAAACCAATAAAATTATTACAGCAAAAATTATGGCAAGCGGCATATATGGCCCTATTCTGCTGATATGAAATACCTCATCAAGAGTTCCTGTTGCTATATTGGAATAATTAAAATCTATAAAGTTGATGGGAGTAACTCTTGTAACAATGTATGTAAGACCGCGGAAAAGCAGCATGCCGGAGAGTGTTACAATAAATGCAGGCATCTTTCCAAATGCCACCCATGCACCCTGATAAGCACCTACTGCAACACCTATCAATATTGATGCAAAAACTGTCAGGGGCATTCCAACACCTGTATTATAGATCATTGCGCTTAAAGCACCGACAAAAGCACAGACCGAACCTACAGAAAGATCAATATTCCTTGTAATAATAATCATTACCATGCCTACAGCAAGGATCAGTACATGGCCGTTTTGAAAGAAGATATTGATAAAGTTACGCGGGTTAAAATTATTCCACCCTGTAAGCGGGGCAAAGATTAACATAATAAGAATCAACATAAGAAACATTGAATAATTTCTGATATTGCTTTTTACCATGGTTTTAAAATCAGAAGTGTGAATAGCTTTATTGCTCATATTTTCTCCTTATCCAACAAGCGCCATATGCATTATTTTTTCCTGGGTTGCCTCTTGTTTTGACAGCTCCCCTTTTATTTCACCTTCGTTCATAACATAAATTCTGTCAGCCATTCCAATTGCTTCTGGCAGCTCTGAACTGACCATAATAACACTCTTGCCCGAAGCAATAATATTGTTCATTATTCCGTAAATTTCTGTTTTTGCACCAACATCTATACCACGGGTTGGTTCATCTACAATAAAGATCTCCGGTTCTGACATCAAAGCCTTGCTTACTACAACTTTTTGCTGATTACCGCCAGACAGGTTACGTACAAGCTGATTTATGGAAGGTGTTTTTATATTGAGTTCCCTGCGGTATTGTTCTACATCATTTATCTCTTTCCGGTTATTTATAACACCAAACCGGGAAATTTTATTTAAACTGGAATGGGTAATATTTGTTTTAATATCCTGAATCAAAACAAGTCCCAAACTTTTGCGGTCTTCGGAAATATAGCCCAGGCCTGAATTTATTGCTGCACGGGGACTATTAAGTGTGTATTTTTTTCCATTTATCAGCAAATCACCTTCGCTGCGAAATCCATAAGAACGCCCAAAAAGGCTCATCATAAGCTCTGTGCGGCCTGCACCCATGGGGCCGCAGAATGCCAGGATTTCGCCTTTGCGCAAATAGAATGAAACATTATCAACTACTTTTATTGTGTGATACTCAGGATGATAGACAGTCCAGTTTTTTACTTCCATTATTGTTTCACCAGGGGATGATATCCTTTCCGGGAAACGATGGGTAAGATCGCGGCCTACCATGTCTTTTATTATCATCTCTTCTGTAAGGTTTGCATCTTTTACATTGTAGGAGCTTATGGACTTACCATCCCTTATTATCGTTACTGTATCTGCAACTTTTAGAACTTCGTTTAATTTATGGGAGATCATTACAAGTGTAATACCCTGTTTTCTAAATTCCAGCATTAGATTAAGGAGTTTTTCACTTTCATCATCGTTTAAAGAAGATGTAGGTTCATCCAATATAATCAAGTCTGTTTTTTTGGATAGAGCGCGGGCAATTTCGACTAACTGCTGCTTACCAACACCCAGCTTGCTTACTATTGTTTCCGGCGGCTCCTTGAGTCCTACTGTATCAAGATATTCTTTTGATTCTTTTAAGTATTTATTCCAGTTTATAATTCCAAACCTGGTTTCCATGTGTCCCAGGAATATATTTTCATATATTGATAAATATGGGCTAAGCGCAAGCTCCTGATGTATAATTGCAAGCCCTTTTTTTTCGCTATCCTTTACACTATGATAATTTGTTTCTTGTTCTTTAAAAAATACTTTGCCTTCGTAAGTTCCCTTTGGATAAACACCGGATATACAACTCATCAGAGTTGATTTCCCGGCTCCGTTTTCTCCGCAGACCGCGTGTATCTCTCCCTTTTTGACTCTTAGGCTGACATTTTCAAGAGCCCTGACACCCGGGAAATCTTTTGTTAGATTTTCTATCTCAAGTATATACTCGCTCATGGATCCTTCTATAATAAGTTAAAAGTTAATAGGTAATAGGTTACAGGGACAGATTCCTTCCCTTTATTACCTATTACCTATTACTTATTACCTGTCTTATCTCAGCTGGTTAGCTTCAGCTTCTGTGTAGAACTCTGCAACAATCGGAGCATTAAAGTTGCTGTTTCTTGTTACAAGAATTGGATCCAGAAGATAGGTTGGTACATATCCGGTACCAGTCCAGCCAATTTCCCTTAAGTCACCTGTTGCTTCAACTACACCAGGGACATTGATGTTCTGGCCTCTGAGAATCTGATCTACAAGAATGGCAGCTGCTTCTGCGAGTTTGGCTGTGTCTTTGAATACTGTGCTGTACTGTTCACCGTTTCTTATTGACATCATGGAAGAGAACTCAGCATCCTGGCCTGAAACCGCAGGCAGTCTGTCGCGGTATCTGGCATCAGCTCTAAGAGCTTCGATAATACTAAGTGCCAATGTGTCATTAGGAGAAAGTACTGCATCAAGTGTAACACCAGCTGCATCGCCGATCAAAAGAGCTTCCATGCGAGCCTTGGCTATGGGTCCTGACCAACCTTCTGTTGCAATACGCAAAAAGTTTGCAGTATCTGAATAATGCCTGGGGAAGGGACCTACGACTCTGAGTACACCCCTGTCAATATAGGGAATAAGTACATCCATTGCACCTTGGAAGAAGAAGTTGGCATTGGCATCTGTTGGTGAACCGGCAAACAAAGTGATGTGCCTGGGATTGGCAGCAGTTGCTGCAGACAAGTTCATGGCTTCTACAAGGCTTTCACCCTGGAGTGTACCGACTTTGTAGTTGTTAAATGTGATAAAAGCACTGAAGTTTGTTGAACCCTGGATAATGCGGTCATAAGCAACTACAGGTATACCATCACGATGTGCTTCCCTGATTACAGAGCCTATACCGTCATTGATACTGCCTACTATAAGCGCTCTTGCTCCCTGGGTAAAGAAGCTCTGGATCTGCTGGTTTTGAACAAGCTGATCTGCGCCTGCATTCTGATGCAATGCTGTGTAACCCCGTTTCTCAACTTCTTCAACCAATGAGGCACCATCTTTTATCCAGCGAAGAACATGTGATTCTGGCATTGCAATACCGATTATGCCGGTGCCACCTGCTTGCTGACCGCCTCCTGCAAATGCAAATGTGCCTGCAAGAAGTAAAACTACTAATAAAAGTGCGATTTTCTTCATAAGAAAATCCTCCTTAAATAAATGATGATTTATTATATTATGCATGTTTGTTTTATGTAAATAGAATTGTTAAAAATTAATTAAAAAAATTGAAACATTACCATATAATGTTATACGTTAAACGTTTAGCTTGCTGCCTGTTTAAAGCAATATTGGGTCACTCCTGTTTCAACCCAGTCTTGGCCATATATTTGTCTTTTCTATGGTTTTTAATGAACCCTCTATATCTCCCAGTATATTGATATGCCCCATTTTTCTTTTCTCCCTTGCATCTGCCTTGCCGTAAATATGCAGTTTTCCATTGGCCAAAAGCGGTATATATGCATCCCAATTTGACATGTCTTTTCTATTTACATGGTCTCCCAGAATATTAACCATAACAACAGGGCTGTGTAAGCTGGTATCTCCCAAAGGCAGGCCGCAGATTGCGCGTATATGCTGTTCAAACTGGCTTGTTATACAGGCATCTATTGTATAATGCCCTGAGTTATGAGGCCTTGGAGCAAGCTCGTTTATATAGATGTCTTCGCCAGCTACAAACATTTCTATAGCCAATACTCCTATTACATTCATGATCTCTGCAATTTTTTTTGCATAAGTTATGGCTTTTTTTTCCAGGTTGTTGGAAATGCGTGCCGGTACTATGCTTTGATGCAGGATATTATTAACATGAATGTTTTCTGCTATGGGAAACACAGAGCTTTCTCCTGTTGTGCTGCGGGCTGTTATTACAGATATTTCCCTGTCAAAGGGTATGAGTTTTTCAAGTATACATTCATGTTTTTCCGCAATATTTTTTGCAGCAGCGAAATCTTCTTGTTTTCTTATTACAAGCTGGCCTTTGCCATCATAACCGCTTGTAGTTGTTTTTAACACACTTGGGAAAAAAAAGTGCTTTTCCAATGCCTCTATGCTGTCTATAAGAACAAAATCAGCTACAGGAATTCCCATGTCCCTTATTGCAGTTTTCTCTTTGTAACGGTGCTGTGTTATTTTTAAGACATTGCTTCCCTGCGGCAGACATGCGTTTTTTTCAAGATATACAAGCGCATCATAATCTATATTTTCAAACTCGTATGTAATGACATCACATTTTTCTGCCAGGCGTTTTATGGCTGCCATGTCGTTATAATTGGCTGTTATTTCCATGTCCGCAACCTGGCCGCAGGGGCAGTTGGGTGTGGGGTCAAGAACAGCCACATAATAACCCATGGCTTTTGCTGCCAGGCACATCATTCTGCCCAGCTGTCCGCCTCCAATAATACCTATTGTTTTATAAGGCATAATTACCTTTGTCATTATTGGAGCTCTTTCCTATAATACATTTTCTAAAACTGATTTTTCTGTTTTTGCTCTTAGCTGTTGCAGCCTTGTATAAAGCTCTTTGTCAAAAGCCCCTATGATCTGCGCTGCAAGCAAGCCTGCATTTTTTGCCCCTGCTGTTCCTATAGCAACAGTTGCCACAGGAACACCGCCCGGCATCTGAACAATGGAAAGCAGGGAGTCAAGTCCATTCAGGGCTTTGGATTGTATGGGGACGCCAATTACAGGCAGATTGGTTTTTGATGCAACCATGCCAGGCAGATGAGCTGCCCCGCCTGCGCCAGCAATTATGACCTTTAAGCCCCTTTCAGCAGCTTTTTCTGCATAAGAAAACATATAGTCAGGTGTACGGTGCGCAGACACTACTTTTTTTTCATAGGGGATTTGCAATTCATCGAGTATTTGGCATGTATGCTGCATTGTTTCCCAATCAGATGTACTGCCCATTATTACTCCAACAAGGATATTGGCTTCCATTTGTTCAATATAAAGGAAATCCAGCCTGCCTGCAAGACTGCGGTAAGTATACCGCGCGATGAGTACACTGTGCGGTAATTAAGCTGTTATCTCTCCCATAAATAATTTACAGGAAGCGCCCAAATATTTCTTCTGATCTGCATAATGCTGTTTCCTGTATAAAATATAATACCTTTTTTATATTTACTTCCAATAACTTCCTGCATATTACCCATGTTTATACAGTCTTTTTCGTTAATAGTATTACTTAGCTTTACCTCTATCCCAATGGCTTCACCCTTGTGGTTTTCTATAATAAAATCCACTT
>Ga0099364_10008335_pt1 | contig 14601 bp, 9 predicted proteins | sample TergutTh196P3_FD_73070 | JGI IMG/M metagenome (GOLD analysis project Ga0099364, IMG submission 73070) | Microcerotermes parvus P3 segment gut microbial communities from Pointe-Noire, Republic of the Congo - Th196 P3 | ecosystem: Host-associated > Arthropoda: Insects > Digestive system > Gut ... | reverse complement strand
AAACTGAAAACTGAAAACTGAAAACTGAAAACTACATTCTATGAACAGACGAAATTTTATCAATTTAAGTGTTGCAGGAGGGGTGTTATCTGCTTTTCCGGTATTGACGGCATGTAACGGCGACCGGCTAACTGCGAAGTCGAAAGAGTTGGCTGCCGACTTGGTCATTGCCGGGGGCGGATTAGGCGGTTGCGCCGCTGCATTGGGGGCGCTACGCAACGGATTAACTGTCATAATGACCGAAGAAACCGACTGGATAGGCGGACAGATCACCGCGCAAGGCGTTCCGCCCGACGAGAACCAGTGGATAGAAACCCATGGCTCAACCCAACTGTACCGCGATTTTCGCACCGCTGTGCGACAGTATTATATCCGTAACTATCCGCTTATCGAACAGGCGCGCGCCCGCCAGTATCTGAACCCTGGCGACGGCTCCGTGTCACGCCTGTGTCACGAGCCACGGGTAGCCTTAGCTGTCTTGTACGAGATGCTGAATCCGTATATCAGTACAGGTAAGCTGACGCTGCTGATGGAATATAAAGCCGTGGCCGCCGATGTGACAGGGAATAAGGTGAACGCACTGAAAGTGGCGCATGTCCGCAGCAAAGACGAAGTGGTGCTGACGGCGCCGTTTTTCGTGGATGCGACCGAGTTGGGCGATCTGTTGCCGATGACGGGCGCCGAATATCGTACGGGCGCTGAGGCGCGAAGCGAAACCAACGAACTGCATGCACTCGAAAAAGCCGACCCGCAAAACCAGCAGGCTTTTACGGTATGCTTTGCCATCGATTACGACAAGGACGGTCATCATGTCATCGACAAACCTGCAACATACGATTTCTGGCGCGACTATGTGCCAGAACTGACGCCTCCCTGGTCGGGACGTTTGCTCAGTATGGCCTATAGCAGTCCGGCGACGCTGGAACCGAGAACACTGGGCTTTCACCCCGAAGGACTAAGCACCGGCGATGCACTCAATATGTGGAACTACCGGCGTATCATCAACAAAAATAATTTCACGCAGGGCGCCTATACCGGCGATATCACCGTCATCAACTGGCCTCAAAACGATTACCTTTTAGGTAACTTGGATGGCGCCGAAAAAGAATTCAACCATCATGTAGCGCAGGCTAAACAGTTGAGCCTGTCGCTACTGTACTGGCTGCAAACGGAAGCGCCCCGTCCCGACGGCGGACAGGGATGGCCCGGCTTACGGCTGCGCGGCGACATCATGGGTACCGACGACGGCATGGCCAAATATCCCTATATCCGAGAAGCGCGCCGGATAAAAGCGCTCTTCACCGTCTTGGAAGAGCATGTGGGAAAAGAGAACCGCATGAAAGTATCGGGCAAAGAAAGGGCAGCCGAGTTTTATGACAGCATCGGCATCGGTTACTACCACATCGACCTGCATCCCAGCTCCGGAGGTAATAATTACATCGACTTCCCGTCGCTGCCGTTTCAGATTCCGTTGGGAGCGCTTATCCCTCAACGCATGGAAAACCTGCTGCCCGCCAACAAAAACATTGGCACGACACACATCACCAACGGCTGTTATCGCCTGCATCCCGTAGAATGGGGTATCGGCGAGGCCGTCGGTATGCTGACAAGTTTTGCACTGCAAAAGAGGACCGCCCCGCGCGCCGTCCGCGAAAATACCGGTTTACTATCCGATTTTCAGCAGATGATTCAAGCACAGGGTGTTCTAATTCATTGGCCTGAATAAAATAATAGAATTATGAAAGCGCTTTTATACGTACTTTTTCTTTCTGTCATTGCAGCGGTAGGCGGATTCCTGTTCGGCTACGATACGGCAGTCATTTCGGGTACGACCGAAGACGTGAAGGTCTTCTACAACCTTACTGATATTCAGCAGGGCTGGTATGTGGGTTGCGCCATCCTGGGCTGTATCATCGGCGTACTGATGGCAGGCCGGTTGAGCGACGCCTTCGGACGCCGTCCCGTCCTGATGACAGCCGCCGTGATGTTCTCGGTTTCGGCTATCGGATGTGCCATCTATACCGGTTTCAACCAGTTGGTGACTTACCGTATCATCGGCGGCGTGGGTATCGGCATGGCATCTATCATTGCGCCGTTATACATCTCCGAGATATCCATCCCGAAGTATCGCGGACGGATGGTATCGTGCTACCAGTTGGCCATCACCATCGGCATACTTGGCTCGTACCTGTCGAACGCCGCCGTACTCAAGTGGTCGCAGTCGGTTCAGTACGGGAGCGGCTTTCTGAAACTCATCATCAACGATGAGGTGTGGCGTAGTATGTTAGGAATGGAAACCATTCCGGCGGTTCTGTTCTTACTTGTGTTGTTCCTGATACCGGAGAGTCCGCGCTGGCAGGTCGTAAAGCAGCAAGAAAACAAGGCTTTACGTACCTTCGGGAAGATTTATTCGCCGGAGAAAGCGCAGGCGGAGATCGACGAGATACGCGATGTCATCCGCCGCGAAGAAAAATCCGACTGGCGTTTACTGCTCAAACCGGGGTTCCGCATCGCACTGATTGTCGGTGTCTGTCTGGCGATGCTCGGACAGTTCATGGGCGTGAACGCCGTCTTTTATTATGGACCCAAATTTCTTTTAGAGGCCGGCCTCGAAAAAACAGCGTCACTCGATTTTCAGATATGGGTTGGTTTAGTAAATGTGGTCTCGACAATTCTCGCCATGTTAGTGATCGACAGAATTGGCCGTAAGAAACTGATTTACATTGGCGTCAGCGGTATGGTGATGTTGTTGGCGGGTATCGGACTTTTCTTTTTCAGCGTCGCCGCCGGACATGCCATTTCTATCTGGGTGTTGTTCGGTTTGATTCTTGCTTATGTATTCAGCAGCGCCATCTCCATCAGCGCCGTCATCTTTGTATTGTTATCCGAGATGTATCCCGTCAAGGTACGCGGCTTCGCCATGTCTGTCGCCGGCTTCTCACTATGGGTCGGCACCTACCTGATAGGGCAACTAACGCCCTGGCTCACAACCCGTCTATCGGCATCAGGCGTGTTCTGGCTATTTGGCGTCATGTGCATCCCCTACCTGTTGATCACCCGTTTCCTCGTCCCCGAAACAATGGGCAAATCGCTTGAAGCCATTGAACGCGAATGGACGGAACGAAAATAGTTAATACTTATGCAATCAAATAATATAATAAAAGTCATCGGCATCGGTGGAGGTGGGGTGAATATGGTTGATTCCATGTATAACATGGGAATACATGGCGTTGATTTTGCAGTTTGTCATACGGACTATCAATCGTTTGAAGGGGTGAATGTTCCTGTTAAAGTGCATTTCGGAGAATCCGTATTCGTAAGAGATATTGAAACAGCCAGAAGTGCATTTGAGGAAAACGTCGACAAATTCACAGAATTACTGACTGATAATATCCGGATGGTATTTATTGTTGCAGGAATGGGAGGCAGTACCGGATCAGGCGTAGCGCCTCTTTTAGCTGAAATGGCTAAAAGTAAGGGCATTTTGACGGTCGGAATCGTTACCGAACCCTTTCTTTTTGAACGATGGCCTCGGATTATCCAAGCAGCAGAAGCTGTAGAGGAAATGAGTAAGCATGTAGATGCGCTGATTGTCGTTAAAAATGAACTGCTGAAAACGTTATTTCCGGATTCATTTATGGATGAATGTTTTAATAAAGCGAACGGGATAGTAGCCATGACTGTGAAAAGTATATCCGAGATAATTACACAGAAAGGTATTATCAACCGCGACTTTTACGACATCAATTATATGATGAAAGATAGCGGTTTGGCGCTTGTGAGTTACGGTTTCGGAAAAGGCGAAAACCGGATAGACAATGCAATACGCGAAGCGCTCGATTCACCTTTGCTGAAAAATAATAACATCTATGATGCAAAAAAATTATTATTTTATCTGTCTTTAAAGCCTGAATCACAAATAAAAGTGGAAGAAGTACAACAATCGCTTAATAAATTCATGGACCATTTTGATATATGTACACAAGTGATCTGGGGATTTGAGGATTGTACCTCGCTAACGGAAGGACAGGAGGTGAAATTTACGATTATTGCAACCGGAACAAATTGAAGAACTAATCACATGAACGTAAAATCCATTTCATTTATTCTTATCCTGACCCTGTTAATTTTCGCATGCCAGCCTGCAAGACAAAGCGGGGGAGACGCACGGAATGCAAATCCGCGCAAGCATCCAATTGCCGACATGCCGGTGAAGGACACGCCTTACAAGATGCCTGTTTCCGTGAAGTTTACCATCAATCCCAAATGGGCAGGCGCTCAGTTCAGGAAACTTGTCGTTGATGGCGATGATAATGTGTATGTCTTATCCGACATAGGACTGTACCGCGATTTTCCGGGTAGCGTTATTTCCAAAGACCTTTTGTACAGCTCGTTGGCTGATAAAATTCCGACGGATGTCTGTGTGCAGGAATCAACCGGCTATTTGTATTATCTCTATCCCGACCGATTTCTGACCAATGCACATGCCGGCGCCATTTTCGGACACCTTCCGGACGGTCGTTATACCCGCATGGCGGTCAATGCCGACGACTTGGTTTTACTTGTGGGGAATACCGATGCCGCTCTTTATCACAAAAAAGAAAAAAAGTCCGACCTTGCCTTGCCTGCAGGAAAAATCATCCGTTTGTATGTCCATGACAAATCATTCTGGGTTCTGACCACCGATGCGATTTATCGTCTTGACGGGGACAACCGGAAAACTGACGGGGGCAATTGGAAGGTTGTTCACAGGGGAAGTATGCTCACCTCATTGGCTTTTTCAGGCCAACATATTGCTGTGGGTACGCCGGACAGATATTATGTGATTGATAGGAACAGTAAAACGGTGGAAGAGAAAAACAACCGCCTGCCTGTTCCGGCCATCACCGGTTTGTTGTATGTCGAAACTCCCGAAACCGAAGTGCAAACAGAGACCGCTTTTCTCTGGTTTGCCTCCGATATGGGCGCGTTTGCAAAGACGCCTGATGGGTTTCGTTATTATGCTTCAAAAAGATGGCTTGATAACGATCTTATAGTGGATATGGCAGCCGACCGGCATGGAAATATCTATTTGTTGACGCCAACCGGCGTGAATAAGATCGATTTTCGTGAAACCACCCTGCAGTCGAAAGCGGAGGCCATACAGGACAATCTCCGTAAATACCATTACCGCTATGGCTTTTCGAACGAGGCGACACTGCTTGATCCCGACGACCCGACATCGCTTCGCCTGAACGATACCGATAACGACGGTTTATGGACAATGTTCTGGTTTGGCAGTCAGGTGTTCCGTTACCTGAGCACAGGCAGCGAGGAATCCAAACGGTTTGTCTGGGAATCATTCGAGGCTTACGAACGTTTGATCTCCATACACCACCTTCCCGGTTTTTCAGCCCGCACGTTCGAACGTACGGGATACAACCAAAGCGACCGCGACCGGTGGCGGCCTGCACTCGACCCCGACTGGGTGTGGAAGGGAACAACCAGTACCGACGAGTTTGTAGCCTATATATTTAATGTATCGCTGCTTGACATGTATATTGCCAAAACGCCGCAGGAGAAAAAACGGGTGGCCGATTATATCGACGCCATCATGACCCATATCATTACCAATGATTATTATTTTATTGACGCTGACGGACAACCAACACTCTGGGCGCGATGGAACGCCGAATATGTCAATTCATTCGCCAAAACACAGTTCGACCGCCGGCTGAACAGCTGCCTGACCGTTGCCGGACTGCAATTAGCCTACAAACTGACCGGTAAGGAAATCTATAAAACCGAAGCCTTCCGCGTGATGGACGAATGGGGTTATTATGAAAACATGCGAATACCGATGAAAAACATTGTTTATACGGAAGGATTCTTCCACAAGGGCATATCGTTGGGCAGGGATTGGAACCATTCCGACGACGAGATGGCGTTTCCAACCTATTGGGTGCTTTACCATTATGCCCTCAACGACACCCTCAAACAAACATACGCCGACATCACCAGAGACCATTGGCAGATCGAACTGCCCGAATGCAACGCCTTATGGAATGTACTTACATACGCCATTTCAGGCGACATCGACCTGGAATCGACCATCTGGTACCTGAAAGAATTTCCGGTGGATTGCCGCCGGTATGCTGTTTACAATTCACACCGCCGGGACATCGACCTGTTGCCCCAGGATGTCCATACGAATTTCAGGGAACAAGCCTCCGTCCAACTGCCTCCCAAAGGGGAACGCCCGATGAACCGGCACAATACCAATGAGTTTGTCTTGGATAGCAGGGGCAGAGGCGGTTCTATCCTTGCCGGCGATGAATATTTGCTCCCTTACTGGATGGCGCGATTTCTGAAAGTGGTGGAATAGTACCCCATCGTAGTTGAATTAACACTTCAGTGGCAATAATAAATTAATTCTATGAAACAAACATGTTATTTTAATCACACCCAAGCTATAATGAAAATTTACCCATTAATCATTAATCATTAATCATTAATCATATGAAAAAAACTATTCATCTTTTTCTTGTCGTTTATGTTTTCAGTACATTAGCGACATTTTCATGTAAAGTAAATGAACCTGAGCCTGCTCCAACAGAAAATTTGAATTTCTTTTTCAGCGTGGACGATGCGCTCAAACAGGTTGCTTTTACAGCCATGATTAATTATGGCGATGTTTTTCAGTGGGATTTCGGCGATGGGAACACCAGTAGCGAAAGAAATCCCGTAATCACTTATGCAGAAGGCGGTTCATACTTTGTAACGCTGAAAGTTACCGGCAGGGGCGCGACGAAAGAAATCACAAAACGCGTATCTTTGGCGCTCTCCAACTTACAGATGCTTGCGGGTGATAACACCTATCCCGAAGGAAAGAAGTGGAAGATAAGCTCCAATCATTCCGACACCGACAGGCTTGCCTGGGCTGACGAACCGTTCACAGTCTATGAGGGTACCTACCTTCCTGCGGGCGCTTTAGGTATGGCGCTAGGATTGGGCGACGCTTATGACGATGAGTATCTGTTTACGCGTAACGGCAGTTATCAGCGGCTGTCCCGGCACGGCGGATCATTTGCCGGATTAGTCTATGTTATGATGAACGGCATGAAGATTTTAACACCCTCATCAGATGCAGCTTATCCTTTTTGTTATGCGGAATACGCTCCTAAAGCCGCCACATTCACCTTTACAGAAAACGAAGATTTCACGATCACGACCGCCGCTTATGGCAACGCAGGCAATGTAACGTATCAAAATGTGAATACTTTGAGTTTTTCCGAAAACGAATTTATAGGTTTTTTGGATTATACCCGTAAATGTATTGTGCTGTCATTGTCGCCATCAACCATGCAATTGGCATTTTTTGCCTGCTTGGACCCCTCAGCAGCCGCCGCCGGCGGTATACCTACCCACGCCATCGTCCTGACATTTGAAGAAGTCAAATGACAATTCATAATTCATAATTAATTTACGTATGAACTTTATAATAAATAGCTTTAAATTAGCAGGAAAACTTTTCATCCTCACCATGTGCTTTAGCGGCCTGGCGCTGGCGCAACAGGAACTCACCGTCAAAGGTACGGTAACCGACGCCACCGACGGTCTGGGATTACCCGGCGTCACCATCGTGGCGAAAGGTACGACGCAGGGCATGGCCACCGACGCAAATGGCGTTTATACGCTTACCGTCGCCTCCGATGCGGTGTTGGTTTTCTCGTTTATCGGATACAAAACGCAAGAAATCGCTGTAGAAGGTCGCACGATTATTGATATAGTCATGATCGAAGAAACGGCCATGCTGGGCGAAGTGGTGGTGACAGCTTTGGGTATCACGCGACAGGAGAAATCGTTGGGTTATTCCGTTGGAAAAATCAGCGGCGACGACATGGTAAGGGTGCCGCAGGAGAACGTACTGAGCGCCCTGGCCGGAAAAGTATCGGGTGTACAGGTTTCCAACACAGGCGGCACAGGCTCGTCCGTAAGTATGGTGATACGCGGGGCTACCTCGCTGAGTAGCGATAACCAACCCCTCTTTGTGATTGATGGCGTACCCGTCTCCAACTCGCTGAATAACATAGGTTCGTTCGGAAACGATAACCGCGTGGACTACGGTAATGCCATCTCCGACCTGAATCCGGAGGACATAGAGAGCATTTCGGTGTTAAAAGGGCCAAGCGCTGCAGCGTTGTATGGCTCCCGCGCAGGCAACGGTATCGTAATGGTGACCACCAAGTCGGGAAAGAAAAATAAAGGATTGCGCATCGACGTCAGTTCCAATACCGTTTTCGACAAGCCTTACCGGTTTTTTGAAACGCAGACTCAATTTGCCAATGGCACGCAGTCTTTTACACCCGCCTCTTTTCCTGAAGGGTATGTCTATACCTTAAACCCGGCAATTGATTACGGTTTCGGCATGGAGTTAAACCGTGGCTACTACGCCATTCAGTGGAACAGTCCGAGAGACGCCAACGGGCAGCAAATTCCGACGGAATTGATCTCACACCCGAATAATGTTAGAAATTTTGTACAGTCGGGTATCACCTCCACCAACTCGGTATCCGTATCTAACAGCAACGAATGGATCAACTATCGCGTTGGCGTCACCAATATGTCAAGCCGTGGGATTATACCCGGCTCCGACCTGTACAGGAATAATATTACAGCCGCCACCTCTATTAAGTTACATAAAGACTTGACTCTCAGCTCGAATATCAACTACAGCCAAAACTGGTCGAACAACAGGCCGGCAAGCAACCGGGGCGCCAATCCTTTGCAGTGGGCCTACTGGCTGCCTGCAAGCACCGATATCAGGGAACTCGAAAACTACTGGATACCCGGCCGTGAAGGATTTGAGGTGTTAGTCCCCGAACGCTCCAAATATGATAACCCCTACTTTTTGGCGCATGAGATCAAAAACGCCTTTCAGCGGGACCGCATATTCGGAAATTTGATGTTAGAGTGGCAGATAACGCCGCAATTGAGTGTGATGGGACGTTTTGCCATGGACAAACTGTTTGAACGGCGCGAAACAAAAATACCACCCGGTTACCGCTCGGAACCCAACAACGGAGCGTACGGCCTTAGTAATTCGATGGGATATGAACGCAACATCGACTTTTTGATTAAATATACCGACCGTTTGGGCGATTTCAGTTATTCGGTTTCGGCAGGAGGGAACGAGATGTACGCAAAAGGAACATGGACTTCCTCCTCCTCGAAGGGAGGAACGGGGTTGATTGTTCCGGGTGTATTTACACTCAACAACATTGCATCCAATAACCTGGATTATGGCAGCAGTTGGTCGCAGCAAGCCACACAAAGCCTGTATGCGTTTGCCAATTTAGGATGGAAAGACATGTTATACCTTGATTTAACGGCGCGCAACGACTGGAACAGTACGCTCCCGGCGGAAAACCGTTCCTATTTCTATCCTTCGGCATCGTTGAGCCTGTTGGTCGACCAGCTGTTCGATTTCGGGCGAAAAGTATCCCTGATCAAACTGAGGGGCGGCTGGGCGCAAGTCGGAAACGGTACTTCTCCCTATCAGTTAATTGCCAACTGGGGTAATTACGGGCAATGGGGCGACTACCAGCGCTGGGGTACATCGGGCACCTTGTTAAGTCCCGATCTGAAACCGGAATTGGCTACCTCGATGGAAGCAGGCATAGACCTTGGCTTTTTTGAAAACAGGTTACGATTCGAAGGGACTTATTTTTTGGTAGATAATAAAAATCAGATCATACGCGGCGTTCCCGACGCCTATTCAAGCGGTTACAGTTCTTCGAACTTGAACGTGGGATGGGTGCAGAGCAAAGGATGGGAGTTTACCATCGGAGGGACGCCCGTTAAAAACAGAAATTGGAACTGGGATATCAGCGCGAATGTGACACGTCTCCGCACCACCCTCAAAGAAATCGCACCCGGCGTCGAAAAATTGGAGTTCTGGGATGACGGGCGTGCAAAAGCATGGACATTCGTCGGCGACGAGATAGGCGACATCTACGATAACGGCGTACTGAGGGTAACCGACAAGAATTCGCCTTATTACGGTTATCCAATCATCAGCTCTTCCGAATATGAATGGCAGTATATCCCGCAGGAAGAAGCCAAGAATAAAATAGGAAATTACAATCCGGATTTTATAGTAGGGTTACAGTCTACTTTGACATACAAAAACTTCTCGTTGAATTTCGTCATCGACTGGCGATGCGGCGGACAGTTTATATCGCAAACAGAACGTATTGTGAGGGAAGATGGTCATTCTGCGCTTTGGCTCAAACAGGCCATCAATCCCGAAGGTCGTACAGGCAAAGAGTTGAGAGACTGGTTGGTGGCCAATGAAGATAGATATATCAGAAACGGGTTTCATATTGTCGGAGGCCCCACGAAAGAATATGGCGGCTTCCTCGACCCATGGACGCCTTCCACCCCCGTTTATGACGCCTGTTTCGTGCCGGGTGTCTATATCCGGAAAGATGCGAACGGCAACGATACATACATTGAAAATCTGGGAGAAGACGGCACTTTCTTCTATCCTTTTGCTTATTCAAATCCCTGGGATTTTGCGGCGCCCGCCCTCTTCCCTTCCGATTATGTCAAACTAAGGGAGATATCGCTTACTTATCAGATTCCCGCAAAGGTTATGGAAAGATTAAAGATCAAAGGGCTGGCTGTTTCTGTTTACAGCAGGAACATCATGCTCTGGACAAAAGCCGGCATAAACGTCGATCCCGAACGCGCCTTCAAGCAGGAGACAAGCAACGACGGGCGCAGAGGAACACAATTCAAGCAAGGCCTCGAGACCTTTAACATCGAACCGTGGGCAATGCCCGTGGGCGTAAAATTAAACTTAACTTTTTAAAAATCATCGTTATGAATACAAAAATTTCATTGATAACAGCCTGTTTGATTGTTCTTTTTTCATGCAAAGACTTGGATGAAATGAATATCAACCCCAATGGCGTCGATCCGGCGAAAGGCGATGTCAGCCTTTTGATCAATACGGTGATAGTCAGCAGCGGTACCACCACGCTTGACCTTGGCTTCAATGATCTGGCTGGCGTGATGCAACATACCCAAAAAGACGGCTGGGCCGGCGGGCACAATGCTTATGACTGGTACCCCAGAGACTGGAGTTATGACGTCCTGCGGAACGCAAATGAGATGTTGCGTAAGGCCGAAGAAGCGAATAATGACTTTTATGCAGGCGTAGCCAAGTTGTTTATGGCTTATAACTATGGCTTGATCACCGACTTGTGGGGCGATGCGCCATTTTCGGAATCGCTTCAGGGCAATATCGGGAATAAAAAACCGAAGTTCGACCAGCAAAAAGATATTTATACCGGCATCTTAGCCTTTCTTGACGAAGCCAACACGCTGCTCTCCAAGAACCAGGGCGACTATGCCATCAATATGTCGCAGGATGTGCTGTATGGCGGTGACGTCGCCAAATGGCGGAAGTTCGCCAACTCGTTGGCGCTCAGGTATTATTTGAGAATATCGGAAAAAGAACCCGCGATGGCCGAAAACGGTATCCGGAGAATATTGAGCGACCCCGTGACCTATCCGTTGATATTAGATGCCGCCGACGACGCCGCTTTTGTTTACCCCGGCGTCAATGCAGGCACGGCCTGGCCTTGTAACCTCGTTTACCACGCCGACCTGACCACTTGGAGAAGATACAAGATGTGCTCCACCTTGGTCGAGCCGATGCGGGCTACGAACGATCCCCGCTTAGCGGTGTGGGCCAGCAAGGTAGATATACCCTTGGTGCTTGATACCGACAGGGCGCCTGATTTTGACCAGGTTATTGATGGCAAACGCGTGATCGGGCAGGGCGTGGCAGACGAGTTTCTCGCGGTCTTCGAAGCGCCGCCATGCTATAATGACGATTATGTGGGTTACCCTCCGTCATGGAGCGAGATCATGTATGCTTATAATTTAGTTGACATCTCACAAGTGGAGCAGGCGCCCTACCATCCGCATGTCTCCCACATCAGTACGCTCTACCAGAAAGCGACCGATCCGCTCTTGAAAGCCAGGATGTTATCGGCGGCAGAGACCCATTTCAGCCTGGCCGAAATAGCGCTGAAAGGATGGGGCGGAAATGCTGCGGAGCATTATTACGACGGCATCAAGGCCTCGTTCGACACATGGGGCGTAAGCGCTGGCTACAACGCCTATATCGCCATGCCGGATGTGGTGTTCAACAATACCCTGGCGCAAATCATGGAGCAGAAATGGATAGCCGCCTGGACCGCCGCCGCCGAAACATGGTTTGACTGGCGCCGCACCGGCTTTCCCGCCTTGCAACCGGGGAAGAAAAATGTAAGAAGAGAAGCGATTCCCATCCGGTTTTTTTATGGCGATAACGAAATGAATTATAATACGGATAATGTAAGAGAAGCCATCGAACGCCTCCAAACGACTGTTTTCACGTATGAAGAGGAAGGAAAGAACAGCGCCTGGTCGAAGATGTGGCTCCTGCAGGATACGGGCAAGCCGTGGTAAAGAAATTAATGATTTTCAATTCTGAACAACTTATCGTCTTGTTTTAGCTTAACAATAAAAAAATCTTCATTATCCAATTCGGGAGGCAGTTTGTCTTTTAGTATGGAGGCAACAAATTGAATGTTGTTTTTATTAACTACGTCAGCTATTTTTATCAACTGATTATCATGGACTAATTCCTTTTTATCATTGAGTAAAAAATGAAGGCAAGCAATTTTTTCTTCATCGGCAAATAATGTATAGGCTATATCGAAGCATGATATTTCACCCTGCTTCTTACCAGAACTGTGATTAACATTAAAGGAACTAAACTTATATTTTTTTTGCCCTTGACGATTCATTTCAATACTGTACGTAATGGCATATTGCTCCTCATACAGTTGATTTGAGATTTCACCAAAGAATTTGTTGAATTTTTGTAATTGGGTTTTTACAATAGATTCAAAATCCGGAGAGAACAATTGTTCATCAATTTCTTTCAGTTTCTTATTCTCTTTGTTGATAATATTTTCTACTTCGGATATTTGATTTATTATATTTTCGCACTCTCCCTTCTGCTGAAAAAATTCATTTAATTGCTGAATAATAACCTCTAACTCTTCAAATGTATCCGATTGTGTTATTTTCTCCGACAGGATATGTTCCTGGGTAAGAAGCACCGCAAGCATTTCGTTTTTTTCTTCAATTTTCCTGTTGATTTCAGGCAGGTCCTGCGTTATAAATTTAATTTTCTGGACAAGCATTTGATTATGATAGGTGACAAGTTCTTCAAATTTATGCTGTAAATTCGGTATTAATGAATCGGCCTGCTGATATATCGTTCTTAAAATGTGCAAGTCAATGTTAGAATTTTGCGCTTCAAAATCTTGTTTAGCCTCCAAAATTATATTTTTGCGTAGCGTTAACGTTGCTATTTCCGAACTTAACGTATTAACGGCATATTTGAGTTTGTTTAATGCATTGATGTCTGACTCGAAATCCTCGTTTATATTTAGCGCTGATTTCTTTTCATTAAGAGCCGCTATTTGATTGTTTAACCATTCAAGGCGGATTTCATATTCGTGACGGGTTTGAATCTTTTCTAATCGTTTCTTAAATAAATTCTCCGTTTTTAATTTTTCCAAAATCTGTTGCCTTTCAGCGCCTGATTTATAATCACATCCGAATAAATGCAAATAGAGCGTTTCGTACTCGGCATCTGTGGTATGACTGTCCAGCGTTTTTAAAGTATTGGAGATTCTTAAATCACAATACCGGATGTTGTGAGCAATAAGTTGCCGGAAAGTGGGCTTATCGCTTTGAACATCAGGATATATCAATTCCATCAACTTTTTTTCAAAATCTTCTATGGTATAATTGATCCCGTTTATTTCTCGAATAGAATCTTTTCTTCGCGATAAAAAATTACGCCTTATAGTAATATCATCATTGCCTCCTTCTGTGTCAACCTCTAAAGTAAGCATTATGACAATTTTTTTTTCAATTAAAAAATCTTTCACGCGCGCATACTCTCTTTTCTTATTTTCCGGATCAATATAAATGTCTTTCGCATCTCCCCCTAAACAAAAGTCAATAAGGCGGAGTACGGTTGTTTTTCCGACATTATTCCCTGTAATCTGTTCGTCGCTTTCATCAACAATCAGATTTATTCCTTTACGAAAAGGGATTTCACGAATGATTTTAGTTGGGGTCGATATGGTTAGATTTTTCAAGAACATAAACTAACTTCTCCTTTCTTGTTAATAATGGCAACGTTCAGTAAATAAAGCCAATCCAAACATAAAATCAGGACTGGGAAACTCATATTCTTTTTCTCTTTCACAAGAAAAAACAATTCGGAAAGAGCAATTTGCTTGTATTGCTGTATCAATTCAAGTACAATTGCTCCATTGTAGTATATACAATTATCAGGATGGATGTTATCAGGGAGTAGCATAGTCGCAGTCATTAGGATTTTCAAAAATTTTACATCGTATAAAGGCATCCACGGTAAGAATGCCTACACACATTTCCAATTCCTCCCGCGGTATCGGTTCAAAATTGGAACTGTCAAGTATCCTTTTTAAGATTGCTGATGAAACTTGATTGAATAATTCA
>Ga0099364_10008334_pt1 | contig 14602 bp, 7 predicted proteins | sample TergutTh196P3_FD_73070 | JGI IMG/M metagenome (GOLD analysis project Ga0099364, IMG submission 73070) | Microcerotermes parvus P3 segment gut microbial communities from Pointe-Noire, Republic of the Congo - Th196 P3 | ecosystem: Host-associated > Arthropoda: Insects > Digestive system > Gut ... | reverse complement strand
TTGCGGTTTAATTGGACAATCGCATAAAGCTTACCAAAAACTCGCGCGCTCCACTTACTAATTTGCGTACTTCACCTAGTAATAGCACCTGCCGACTTCGGCACGAACTCTCTAATGATTTTCGTGATGAGCGCATCGGATTGATGTTTTTCATCTCCGCAGAGGATGTCGAAAACTCGTTCCAAGACTTTCTTCTGCTCAATAGTGATGTTGGTCTGCAAATTCAATGCCTTATACTTTGTATTTGATTGTTGCGCTCCTATCAGTATGTCGAGAGCAGCCACCAGTTCCGTGTGGTTGACTTGCTCCGTTTCCGTTCTTCTTATCAAGGTTTCCTCTGGTATTATGGCCGTGGTTGTGGATTCTATATATTGGGTGGTCGCACTTTGAGCGAATTCGATTACTCGCTGGGCTTTCTTATCCAAACTCCGCTGGTTGGATGTTTTCCTTATCTCAGACGAAATGCTGTCTGCCCAAGTCCGCAGTTCAGCAATCATAGCTGAATATGCCGCGTTTTTTTCCATCTCGTCACGTCGAGCGTTGGGTATTAGTCTGTCGGAGAGAATATGAAGTTCTCCGAGCAGCCACCCATTAAACCTCTCATCCTTGAAAACATGGTTCAATGTCGTTTTATCTCCGATGAGGATATTGCCTTTTCTTACACGGAGCCCCTTAACTGCCTCGTCTTGCAAAGTACCATAGAAACTCGTCCTCGCATACCAAAGATATGCCACTATTTCGTCCTCATAGGTAAAGACTTTTGTTTCAACTTCCGAGATATTATCTTCGAGTTTTCGGAGACGGTCAGAAATCACGATGTCACGGTATGCCTTAACAACAAGTGTGGTTGTTTGTCCGTCACTCACGAAAATATTGTAACTTGAAGGTGTGAAGCCATAAACCCTCAACTTTGACCTGATAATTTTACCCCACCCGAACGACCTATCAAAATCGACCGGAGCAACTTGTTCAAGGTACTCATTTACCTTGTCTACATCGAGTATTCCATCGGTATCTTCAACCCCAGTCATAATTACGTTGAAGTAGTGCTTCGTCCTCGCTTCCGGTTCAACCTTTACCGTTACCACATCGGATATAAGCGAAAGAAGGTCAATATCAACATCCTCGTTGAGCATTTGCTCACACAAGGTTCTGGCATCGAATTCAATAATCGTCCGTTTGTCTTCACCGAAAGCGGATGTTTCAAAAGACAGTATGCGGCAATACGCCAAACCAGCCAGCCTCCCAATACCCCGGAAACCACGGGCATTAGTGAACCTTTTCGGAGAGTGTCCGATATCCAACAGATACTTCCCAGCGTAATCAACGCCGATTCCTGTCCCATTGTCAGATAGCCGAATAAACCGCCCGCCTTTGTCAATTTCAAGTTCGATTCTTGCCTTGGCTGCGTTCACAAGACCTTCAGCCACGGCAACATCAATGGAGTCAACAGCATTCTGAATGTATTCGCGGTATATGTCTTTAGGACGCTCATACATCCCTGATGTCAGGGTTTCGAGCGTGAATTTTCCAATCGTGATTTCCATTTCTACTTGACCTCCTTTCGGTAAACTTTTTGTAACAGAGCGATGATTTCTTCAATCTTCTCAATGATGACCTCGCTTGCAATTTCGTCTGCATTTTGCTCTTGTAGGGTTTCTCTTAATTGTTTTGACTTTTGGTACAGTCGAGTTTCAATTCTCTTCTCGTCACACTCAAGCCCTAAGCGCATAATGTTTTTCAACTCGGTATCCGTTATTGCGTTTGCCATTCTGTATCGCAGTGCGATGTCCAAACTTCTGGTGTCCAAAACAATCCTTTTCAAATCTTTCTGTGCCTTGTACAGGGCGTCAAAGACATTTGTAGTAAGGTATGGCTCGTTAATAAAGGCACGGATGACATCGGTGATAAAAACTGTCCCTTGGAGCGTAAGCATTCCCTTAAGGCAAGAGAACTGGGTATGTTCCGAACGGATTACATATCTCAACAGTTCTCCATATAACAAAGAAAAATCGCCCTTCATGTAGGAGAGCATTTCCGTACCAAGCGTTTCAATGTTTCTCAGGATACTCAGGTACGAAAGATTGTGAATAAACATTTTGCGGAGCGTTGAGGTGCTTGCGCGTTCATAATTGTTCATCGAAAAGTCGTTGTCCTTAATGAGTTCCACATAGCTTATATAGTCTTCGCCTAAAGAACGGTAGAGCTTCGTCCACTCGTCAATACGCCCGTGGTTAATTTCCCATCGGGCATAACGTTTTTTTCTCTCATCTTTCAGTTCGTCTTTGCGCTCAACAAAATGTCCACGAAGTGCAAGCAAGTCTTCCGGCATCGCAAGGTTCTCTAAGAACTCTTCTGCGGTCGTTCCAAAATCAGCCTCAAAGAAAGAGCGAGAGGAGATGCCTTTCCCTTGCGTTGGAATTAGCATACGCTGTACAGCGCGAAGGTACTTCTTGTTCCAATGTGTACCGACAAATGACCTATCGGTTGCATTAAGTGGTATATATTTCATCGGGAATGAGAAAATATGCACTCTACCGCTTTCTCCATATTTTGCGTTAAGTTCATCACAATAGTCCATTGATGTCTTCATTCGGGTAAATAAGTCCTGCGGTGTGTCAGCGTGATAGTACCGACCTTTTCCAGTAAAGGCTTCACCGTTATAAAGTATGTAGTTTGATAAATACTTTATTCCGTTTTTAGCGCAAAGTTCCAATGCTCTTTTATACTGCTCTTCGTCCTCTATATGGTCAAACGCAATGCGGGCAGGGCTAATCGCCAGTTCTCCGAGCCGCGCTGCTTTATGTTCATTTAGCAGTTTTGCGTCCAACCCTTGATTGAAATCAATATAACGTTGAAGCGGTTTACCTGTGTGAGGACTTGAATAGGTGCAACCTTTACCAAAACCCAAGTTTATCAGTTCATCAACGATATGGTCGAACTTATTAGACCGAAGCACATTGTTATCTATCAGAAGTAAATGTCGCTTTGCTCCGAAAAGCCTATCGACTTCTTCAATCTGATTGCGGATTGAAATGTATGGCACATACTCAGGTTCAAGTGTTTGTACGGCGCAGAATTGGCACTTCATTCCGCAACCGCGCGTCATATAGAGAAAGTAAGCATCGGTAACTGGATACTTATAATCGACATCATTTAGAATGTCATAGTCTGGAGTCAGTCGGTCAATGCATTTTTCATTGCGTAATCCAAGCGTCCCGTCACGGTTGAGCAATCCCTCAATTAACTTTATCGTTGGGAATGTTTCCATAAATAATTTTGGCATGAGTGTGGCCATGATGCCGCCAACGAATACCATCCGTTGGTCTTTGATAACTGAGAGAGCATACGAAATGCTCTTTTTGGTTTCTTCCCATTCAAAAGTGAATAGCGTCGAGACATAGACCCTGTCCCATTTTTTCTCCGCAAGCTCATCCGGCAGTTTTCCTTTTGCAAAAACTACGCAGTCGCCCAGTTGCTTGTGGAAGGTCGAAATCTTCATCAACCCCAATGGTGGGTATTTATTAGCATAATTTGGCTCTATTAGCAGAATGTCCTCCATTCATCAAACCCTTCCGCTTTCTTCAACATCCAATGCATACAAGTAGAAGCGTGCTCGCGTTTGTGCCGTGTATAGGATGGCACGGACGCTGTCGGTTTTCGGCTCGTTTTTGTATGTATGGTTAATATAAATAACAACATCAGATTCAAGCCCTTTGAAGCTTTGGATGGTTCTGTAAGCGACAGAAACTTTGTCTGACAAAGTACGTTCATCGCTGAGAGTATAACCGCCGACAGTAGAGATGTCTCTCAAAATGGAGTTTTCCTTTTTTCGGTTGCTCAGAAGAACAATCTTCTGCGGAGCAACACCCTCTTTGTTAACTAATTTGTTTATAATAGAATCTATAAACGCCACCGCTTGTGTTTTCCGGGTGTAGTTGCGGTAGTCAGGCTCAACCCCCTCAATTTGATTGGCGATAGTGTCAAGCCCTAAATTGCTCTGCACTTGGGCATACCGATAGATGTTCGCAGTGTTCCTGATGTTATAGCGAAGCACAAATGGCGGTTCTTCAATAAAGAACTTCTCGCCAAATGTCCGATTGAAAATGTTTTGACATTCATCATAAAAGACATACAGAGATCCCTCGTCCTTCACCATCAGATTGGCACAGAAAGCCCAATCTTCGGTGAAGTCCTGTCCCTCATCTACGACGACCAAATCATATCTTTGTAAGTCGGGGAAATCACTGATAAGATTACAGTATTCTTTGCAGCCATTAGCTTCAGGAGCTGTTACCGCTTTATCTTTGAGCAGAGAGAAAGCGAATGAGTCTATATTGTGGCAGTCGGCGCGTTTATCGTCAATGATTGCCGATACGTTCTCTGCCAAGGCTTTGTTATAACACAGATACAAAGCTCTCCCGCCACCCTTTACACAGCGAATGATTTTCTTGATTCCAACCCACGTTTTGCCTGTTCCTGCACCACCTACGATAAACGCTCTGGGATAATGGGCAAGCAAGTCTATGACCGTGTCCTGTGTTCGGTTAATTTCGAGTAGTTCACGCTCCTTGTCCTGAATCAACGCACCCGCAGAAATAGATAGAGCAATTCGTTTATTAACCACGCTAATGAACTTCTTTTTAGCGTCTGGCGATAAGAATGTGGATGCACCATGGCGTTGCACCTGAAAGAAACGGAAAATCTCTGTTACTCGCTTATGCAAATCGTTCATATCAGAAAGGTCTATGGTGGTCTCCATAGGAGAGCTAACTGTAATCGTTGAGTTTATTGAGTAATTCGGATAAGCTACTGCACAGCCATACACTCCAGAGTATTGTGACTCAACCTCGTCCTCGAAATACTTTTTAAAAAAACGCATACTCTGTTCGGCTTGATCATATGGGGAACGCTTCAGCTTGCGCTCGCCATCGTGGTCAACCAGATACCATACGCCATCCTCAACTCGCATTCCCGTTCCGCCCTTTACCTCAACACAAAGAAATCCATAATCGGGATTGAATATCAAGAAGTCACACTCGCTGTCTTCTCTGATGCCGTTGTTCGTGGAGTACCATCTGACTGAGTAAAAAACGTGATGCTTGTCCGACAACTGCTCTTTGCAGGCGTTGAAAAACTTCACCTCAGAATAGGCATTGTGAACTTCGATTATTTGAGCAGGGTGCATGATAGCCATAGTCAATCCTCCCAAAAACCAGTGAACTTCTCCTGCTTCTGCTTGTTAAAGTATCCACAGAGATAGCCGCGATCTAAGTCTTTATTGAAGTGCTGGCACGACACCTCGTTTAGGAATAAGCATCCCGCACAAGCCTTCTCTTTGTCAATGCAGATCGGGTCGAGAATGCATTTCTTAGACCTTTCTTTTGCGTGCTTCAGCCAACGGTCAAAATGCGACTGGAATGCACTGTATAGCGCTCCCATATTGAAACCTTGCGAATTCGAGCAGTACACAAACACAGCTGGAATACTGGGCAGGATATACTCGGAAAGGGAACTCTTGTCCAGTCCGCATATCTCCGATGCTTCATTTATCAAAGCGTGTGAGATGCTGTGTATCAGGGTATAAATTCTCTTTGTAATCGCCCCATAGGTGTCGGTCTCATCAATCGGGGTAAATGGTGCAATACGGTTAAGTCGAACTCTATCTAGAAACCACATCTTTATACCATAGTCGCTCATATCTTGCGGTAAGTCTTCGTTTTGGATTAGCTTGTTTGCCAATAGCCACTCAAGAACCTTGCGGCGATCGAGTTCAAACAGAACTCCCTCCGTTTCGAGGCGGGCAGCATAGATGTTTTTTTTATCCATTTCTTGTGGGAATCCGTGCAGTTTGACGCCATCTTCGGGTTCGTGTTTCTTTCTGGTATATCCGTATGCTGCAAGAACAATGGGAACACCAGAGCAGATTTGTACATTTGAAAATCCAAGCGCTTTTGAAATACCTATATAGTTTGGTTTGATACCGTCATTGACGATTTCAGCATCGCACTCTGCATCCTCAAGCGATAGAACAACCTTTGCATGAACAAGTTCGTCATACTCAAGAATTTCCTCGGCTATAGGCTTAATATCATCGCCACTAATAAGCGAGAGTCCTTGCCCGACTTTTTCGATGGCTTCAAAAATCTTCCCGCTTGGGTTTGCCCTACGCTTTGCGTCCATTACGATAGCAATAGTAGCTTCGTCTAAGCTACCGAGCCGTAGGTTTTCCGCCTCCTTTTGCAACGCTACTTCAAACTCATCTTCTTGGGTGACATTACCTTTTGCAATAATTCCGATATACTCTTCTTGCGGAATCAAACCTAAATACTGACCGATGACAACCTTTTCCCCACGACTTTCTTTCTCATTATCCAAGAACACATCCTTTCGCTTATCGAGTAGGTCGATAAGCGAAAGCGTGAAAGGAAAAAAGTGTGACGAATCTTGCGCAGGTCTGATGTCGAGTTTTGATTTACAATCAGGGCAATAGAAAGGCAAGTCGGCCTTTTGTCCACACTTTTTACAGACAAAATCAATCCCGCTGTCGCGACGAGTCATATATTTTGTACCGTGTTCTTTGTTGCGGCATTTTGGTACGAAAATTCCATCCGCATATCCGCATTTGCAGAATCGAATCATCCTAAGCTGTGTCATGTGTTTTTCACACACATCGCATGACTCATGCACACGACGTTTGAATTCTTCATAGCTATAATATTGACGGACACGACCACAGGAACTGCATACAAAAACCCAAGGCTTGACTGATGTGACAATGGCGCGTTCTTGCTCACTGACCTTTGGAGTCAGCACATAATAATTCTCATCGTTGATATTTGACGAGAAATTGACCACGGATGCCGCGCCATTGGGGCTTCCGTTTTTAAACTCACTCACACGCTGATTAACAACGCGCAAAAGTCGTTTGTTGTTAATGCCCGTCAGGTGAACGCTGTTCCAGCGGTCAACGTGAACGGCATAAGTGACGCCGCCACCGCTTTGTGTAAAGCCCACCCAACTGCCTGGTAAATATTTATACAAGGCTTGGTAAACCCCTCGACTCATTGTGTTCTTGTCAGATGGCATCTCTTTTACCCCCTATTTCATCTCGACGATGAGTTGCTTGTCTGTATCACGAAGGCTTAACATAACCTTGAAATAGCAATGGTTGAAGACCTCGGTTATATAGGCGTTTCCATCAAAGGAACCGTTTTTTAAGTCGTCAACCAACTGGTCTATCAATCGGTCTATAGTCTGCCGATAAAGCTTCCCGACCGAGCTATCGTCATCGGAGCATTTGTAAACTCTGTACGCGTGTTTTTTTAGCTCTGCTGATGTAATCTTGTCCGCAGTCAATGCCGCCTTGAGGTTGGCATACTTACTGATATCGCCTATGCCGGTTTCAAATTTCAACAGATAAAGGTAGTGGTTGAGAATGAGGCCTGAAATCACGCCCGGCAAAGTATTCTCAACTGCTTTTGTTGCCCAGCGGTTAATGGAGACCGAATCCACAAGGATGTCTTTATATTTGTGGAACTCGATAAAGTTCTTGAGGTAACTTTGGTCTTTTTCGCGTGATGGACGCATGATGTCGATTACAATGCCAGTATACTTTCTGCCGACACGAGAGTAGGCCTGAATGTACTCAGCGGTATTCCCGGGTATTCCATAGAACAGCATTAGGTTGAATCTGTCGGCATCAACACCGTGGGAAATCATACTGGTAGCAGCAATCATATTAAAGTCGATATCGTTTATCATACTTTCAGCGTGTTCAATAGCCGAAAGCGTTGTCCTGACGTCTTGGAATGAATCGTCACCCGTCATTTTCTTGGCGGTCAGCGGCTGAACCCCCTCATCGATAAGCTCTGTATTGATGGGGTCTTCCAAGGCTTGAATAACTCTGTCGCTTTCAAGTTTAACATTGTTGTATTCGAGAATAATCCAATATTCCTCTAACAACCGCTTAGCTTCAGCTAGTTGATCTTCCTCTGAACCTGTGATTTCTATTCCCTTGAAAGCGAGAACCTCTTGTGGGTTAGTGTAGAGATTCCAGACTACCCGCTTAAGGTACTGGAGCGAATAGGCAACACTGTTCACGATTGCCTTTCCGAACGGCGCATAACCTACAATGATTCTGCCGATGTCATTTGTATCAATAAAAGAGTAGAAGTTACGGTCCAGGTAGGGCGAAGCCGTTGGGAAACGGATTGCACCTTTCCAGTACAAGTGCTTTGCCTGTTCAGCATATGCGGATATTGTAGCAGTTGCTCCAATCACCTTAATCCCACGGTTGCACCCCGACAAGTTTTTGATGAAGTATTCAATCAGAGTTTCGTAATGCGAGTCGTATGCACCTAATGACTCCCGAATAAGGTGCAACTCGTCTTGAATCATTAATGTAGGAGCGGGGTCTTTCATCGACACTTTTCTGTATTCGGCAGGATTGCATTGGCAGCCATAGACCAGACATTTTGTCTTTGAAGTGAATCCGTGTTCCGGGCATTCAAACTCTGCACCATATAAGAAATTGTGGAAGTTTGAATTAAAGCCAAGCGCCGTCATTTTATCCACAGTAGAGATGATGACGGATGGCAAATACCTGTATATGTCGTTATCCACCATAAAGAGCGGAATAATGCCCTGAGAAGTACATTCCGTATTGCAACAAATGTGTCTCAGTGAGTTTGCATCTGCATTGTAGACCACATGAACAGTTTCCTCTTCACAAAACGGGCAAATATCAACTAGACGATATTTCGAGTCCATTTCATCTGGAGATAATTCAAGAAGCGTTCTTTGTAAGTCTTTATCTATGTTGTTTGGCGTATTTCCATCGCCGACATAATACCCAAGACTGAAAGTGCTACCTCCTATATCTTGAGCTTGGCGGATTATCTCAGCGGCAGCAAGGATATTTGCGACACGCTGAACTTGCTGTACCGACAGCAAACGGAGAGGGTATTTCAACATAGCCGTGACCCCATTATTTTTGCCGCGCAAACGGTCAAAGAAAAGATTGAAGACTAAAATGCCCAAGAAAGCCTCTGTTTTGCCACCACCAGTCGGGAAGAAAAGGATATCAACCTCGTCCGTTTTTGCCTTGCTTTTCATTTCATCATCAAGCATAAGGTCTGGCTCATGTGCCACAACATCAAGAATTAGCGAAACGATAAAGACGACCTGGAACAGATGCCAGCTATCATAGCCTTTGCTCTTTGCGGAATCCTTGAAGGTTTGATTCATATTGCGAAAAGCATCACTCAACATATTGTGCTTACTTAGTAGTTCAATGCCTGTAGCAAATCGCGTCATTTCTAACTTGAACGCTGCGATTTCATTTCCAAACTGCCGAACACCATTAAGTGTTAATCCGATATGCATCCTATCAAAGTCCGTTTCCCATCTCACCAGTTCCTTTTTCATCTCGGTATGTATGGCTTTAAGTACATTGATTGGCTCGTTAATCAGGTCATCAAACTTGATTGCCATTTTGTCATTGGTCTTTAGCCTGTGCTGAACAAAGTACGGGACATGGGTTGTCTGTATCTCGGCTTTGCCTTCGTCGTAGGAAACATTGCAGTTGTTCCCAAGGGCATAGACAAATCGCTCATACTTATAGTCGTCTGTGAAGTAATCAAGTTCAATCGGCACAAATTTCGTATTAAGGCACTTTACCTTAATCCCCGAATTGAAAAGAGTGCTAATACGGTATTTATCAGTTTTAGCAGCGGACTGCCCAAACCCAGCACTTTCGTCTCCCCATGGTGTTTCGTTGCTAAGGGCAACAGTCACATTAAGATGATCTCCGCTACCTTTCAAGTCCACGCTCAAAGAGTAGTCAAAACGGAGGAACATATCAAATTCCCCTCGCGTTCGTTGTTTCTTAATATACGCTTGCCAAGTATCCTTAGAGAGCAAATCCTCAATTTTCAACTTTTCTCTGAATTGGCAAGGTATAATATTTGGATGAGCCTTTGCTTCTGAACATAATGCCTCAACCTGTCGCTTAATCTCCGCATTAATGGGAGTCTCAGTAGGAATGCTTCCGCAGTCGAACTCAGGATTGTAGATGTCTGCAACTTTTATCTCGACGAAGGCATTCTCACGGTCAATAGCGATTTTTTCGTATACTGGTAAAAGTTGAACTTTGTGGGCTTGCATCTCCGCTGTCAGTTTGCCTGTGTTGAATGCCTCGGCAAGTGCGATGAAATCGGCAAATCTAGACTCGGTAAACGTTGATGTAAAGTCTTTGAGGTAGAATGCTCGCTGTTGGTCAAGGGTAGGCAATACGCGGAAGAAAAAGTTTCCCTGAGGAAATATCTGCACTACGGCATTCTCGATGTCCTTTTTGGGAATGCGAAAGTCAACGCTGATTTGCTTTATCAGGACGCTCGATGAGAAGCTGTCCTCCGCACTTTGGGGAGACAGTTTGCCAACATAGATGCGGTCTTCAGGGCTGTTGACCAGCCACTGCTTTTTATCAGTACCTGATATAGCCGCTATAAACCTTTCGATGATGTTGCTTGCTAGTATTTCTCTGTTATTCGCCATGAGCTTCCCACCCCTTTTCATTTAATCTCTCGGATACGAATTTCGCTTTTAATCCGAGATTTGAAACCACGAGTTCAAACGCAAAGTTGTAGACATCACGGTCAATCAACGCACCGAAACGGCTAAGGATTGCGAGAGCTTCCAGCCACTTATCATAGCAGTCGATTTCACAGCCAATAGCATTTTCGTTTTGGGTAATCTAGCCTTTGAAGTGCGTTTCGAAAGCATCAAAGACATCGTCTACTGCTGCCCAGTTTTTGAAGTAATCCGAGTACGCTATTTCAACTAACCAAATAATGATAGCAATGTTTAAATAACCTCCAATTCCGCTTTGTCTTGCTGCTACAGCTTCGCTAAGAACTTCTTTCCAGCGAAAAAACTTAGCCTTGCTCTCGCTGTCAAAAATCATAGAAGTTAAATAATCCAAATATCCTGTGAACTCTCCAGATTGAGCGTACTCTGATTCGCCATATGATATCAAGTCATCTACTATCGTAGGAGCCACATCTCCCTGTGTCGATTGTGGTTGAGTTGCAATTGATTGGTATAAGTATGGTGACTCTACGGCCTCTTCTCCATCGTCTAAATCAAGCGGTTCTCCTGTGATAATAATTTTAGCTGCAACTCTTCCCGCTCCATATGCCGTTTCTCCACAGAGAATGTTTTTTCCGCTCTTGACGAGTTTCTCAACAGCTAGGGTTTTGCCAACGATGATACTGCCATCAGCGATGATGATGTCTCCGTCAATTTCATGGGCGATAATTCTGTCGCGAGCCTCAATGCTTGATGCACGGAGGTCATTCGCCCAAATCTCGTTTTGAACAATAATGGAGCCAATTACTGCACAGTTGCCAAGGCATACAAATCGACCTTTGACATCGATTTCGTTGGCTTCAACGTTGCCAAGGACTATGAGGTCAAATAGGGCAGTTATCTTTCCGTTGCATCTAAGGTTGGATAAAACGATGTAACTGGCTTTGAAAGTGACATCATCGCACTCTTTACAAACCGGCATGACAAACTGTCTACCCGATGCAACAATGCCTTCCGTTTTGTCATCATATGTGGTCATCATTTACTCACCTCCTGCATCGATTGCCTAATCAAATCCATATATATCGACTCTCCTTCTGGAGCGGAGAGAATGATTGTTAGCTCGTCTTTGGCTCTTGTACAACCCGTGTAGAGAAAGTTTATGTTTTTTTTGAATGCATCGAGTTTATCTGGCAACTGTTCTGTAGTTGCCGATTCAAACTCTGCCAATGTTCGCACTTTTTCATGTGTGCCAAGCGGCCGGAGACCTGCAATAACAACCGCTCTAAAATCCAACCCTAATGAACCCTCAATGGTAGCAATGGTCACACCTCTTCTCGAACCATAAGTGGCTCCTTCTGACTCGCCTGGAATCAGAATGGCGGGGTTCTCCCAACCTTGGGCATAAAAATACTGTTTGATAAACGGCAATAACTGGTAGTAGTGTGTCTTCCAACCTTTCGTTGTGTATCTCGCTGCTCTATTGTATAGAATAATTGCGATATCGACTTCACCAAGCCCTTTGCTGACAACAAGGTCACGGACGGCATTTCCAATCGCTATTCCCTCGCCTTCATTGCTTAGGTCGGATAATTCAACCAATGTTGGTTTATTACCCTCACGGTAAGCTGTCCCTCGCAAGAACAATTCGGGGTCGGAAGTCAAATCAACACCAAGTGTTATCCCCAGTGTTTTTGCGGCAGCAACGTAGTTATCGATTGCGTCATTGATTGGCTTCGAGTTTCTATAATTCGTTTCTATCGGTAGCGTTTTGCCTCTGTATTCTGGATACTCTTTTCCGCCACCTTGCCACGGCGCTTTACCATGCTTGATGTTATTTTTAATATCTTGTGACTTGTCGCCAGCTATCGTAAAAAAGTGGCTATCAGCAGTTTTACTTTTCAGTAGGTTAAAACAAAACCGATACCATTCGGGTTTGAATATCTGTACTTCGTCAATGAAAATACCATAAAATCTCTGGCGAATTCTTCCTTCGGCAAGAGCATTGCTAGTCGCAAGGAAGAGCCTGTCATAATATTCATCTTGCTTATGTTCTGTAGGCAAAGCAATCCTGTTGCCTTCTAGCAAGAATCTGCACAAGCCGAAAAAAGTTGAGCACCGCACATTTCTATCTGTAAACCCAGCTTGGGCTATTGCCCAAGTGTAATAATTGTTTAAGTTTCTGTTGTAACAGGTGATAAGGAAATCCTCACTTGGATTAAGGCTTGCCAGCTTGAAGCACTTGGAAATAAGTAACACGCTTTTACCGCTACCCGCACAGGCAAGAATAAGTTGATTGCCTTTTGCAATCTTATTGATGATATCAATTTGCTTGCTATCCAAACGATATGACTGCACGGCTCTATCTGTAGAATCCACGGAACCATCTGTCCCGGAAACTGTCTTGTTCTCATCAAGAATGTATTTGCGCGGAATCGTTATTTCGGGGCAAAGCCGCTGAAACACGTTGTTAATTTGGTCTTCCTGAAGTTCATCTCCCTCGCTCAAATACGCTTTGACCGCATCCGCACCCTCTTTTCGAATCTGCATGATGGTGTCTTTGAAAAAGACGTGGTCAGTACAAAACTGACGCTCACTTTCAGATAGACCAGATATTACCTGTGCCTCATTAGCTTTGGGAAACACAAAACACACATTGAAAGCGAAGCGCAGATTGCCGACTGCGTTAGTAAGATAACGACTTTCTTCAAGCCTTTTTATAATATCACTTCTGAGTATTTCATAGACAGCGGGATTGCCAAGAGCATTGATAGTCATTTGAGCCACCAAGTCAGGCACTTCAATAAATCGTAACAAGAGAATCCCTTTATTTATGAGCAAAAGGTTGAATAGTTCGGGTTTGCCTTCGCCTGCGTCTTTCTTTCGCGGGTTTATGTGCAATACATAATAAGCCATCTCCTCATTGGAAAAAGCCCTCTCAACCGTTCGCAGAAATGACTTTTCATCAACTGACAGTTCCAATTGCTCATTCTTTTCGGGATAAATCTGCATTACTTATTTTCTACCTCCCGACTTCAATTCAACTAAGAATTCACGGTACAAGCTGTCTACGGTAGTGCGTTCGAAATTGCGCGACAGCACTTCCATCATTGCCTGCACGATCTTCTTCTCAGCCTTAGAAAAGTTCGACGGTATGTCCTTTTTCACCCTGTAATTCGATGACTCCTCAACATCATCTGCAAGGGTTGTGAGACGTTCCATTAAAGCGGTTTTTTGCTCCACTACTTCAGCAGGAGCATTTTTCGGAATAGTATAAAGGTCACGTCTTGTGGCGGTAATCCCTGCGGCAACTTGTTCTTTTTCGGCTGATGAATGGAAGCCAGTCGTCAGGACTTGCTCCACATTTGCGACCTCACGCTCCACCTTTTTGAGCATCTTTTGCATCGGATTATTTCTGTCCTTGGATGCCGAACGGATTTTTGCGCTGATTTCAGTTCCAATTGTCTCCCGCAACCCGATTGTGAACTCCGAGAACATGGTGTTCTGCTCAAAATCATCGCGACGAGCATTCGGAATCAAGCCAGTGGATAAAATATATACTTCACCAACAGTCCACCCATTGAATCGACGTTCTTTATAGTATGGAGCAAGTGTGCGTTCGTTACCAATTAGGATGTTTCCTTGACGCACCCTGACTCCAGAAATCCGTTCGTCAACTAAGGTGCCTGAAAACTCTGTATTGGCATACCATCCATAAGCTATCATCTGCTGACTGCCATCGTTGATTCTGAAAAAGGAAAGGCTGAAAATTTCGTTTTTTAAGTTGCCTTGGCGGGATATTTCAAAAGATGACTTATACGGCTTGTACACTTGAGAAAGAGACTCAAACGACTCGCCGATGAATACCGGATATTCTGCGATGCCTATCCCTTGCTCTGTGAACTTCGATTTTATTTCACTTGCCCAGAAGAACCTATTCCTAAAAGGAATTGGTGCAACTTGCGAGACATAGTCTTTAACCATATCTATATCTAAAAGCGAGGAGATGTCA
>Ga0099364_10008333_pt1 | contig 14603 bp, 15 predicted proteins | sample TergutTh196P3_FD_73070 | JGI IMG/M metagenome (GOLD analysis project Ga0099364, IMG submission 73070) | Microcerotermes parvus P3 segment gut microbial communities from Pointe-Noire, Republic of the Congo - Th196 P3 | ecosystem: Host-associated > Arthropoda: Insects > Digestive system > Gut ... | reverse complement strand
GTTTAAGCGATTTTGCTACCAAAAAACCAATTATATAATTGAAAAACCAATTATATAATTGCTTTTTCAATTATATAATTGCTTTTTCAATTATATAATTGCTTTTCCGATTATATAATTGCTTTTCCAATTATATAATTGCTTTTCCGATTTAATAATCGGTAAATCAATTGACAAAATGTCAATTTTGTTAATAAATTAGATATACAATTTACCACCCCGTCATTTGCTGAAGCAAATGACACCCCTCCTCGGAGGGGAACTGTTCCCCTCCTGTGGAGGGGTAGGGGTGGTATAATTCCTAATTTTATGTAGATGCTGAAACAAGTTCAGCATGACTGATTAACCTCTTCTGTCATTCCGAACTTGTTTCGGAATCCCCTTTTTAGATTTGCTGAATAAAAATAAGCCCACTACACCTATTATTCCGATGATTAAAAAAGGTATCCAAAACCGCCACGGATGATATGTCTGCCATAATAGTTCTGTTGCTGCGTGAATATCTAATCCTGTTTTGCTACATAAAATATAAATTGCTTCGCCGTGTTTTACGTCAGTTAATCCGAAGTTATCTGCTAAAAATCTGATTGCAAAAGATGATTTTTCGCCTAAATGTTGATATAAAAATCCGCCTACTATTCCTCCACCTGATAGCCCGATAGTCCAAGATAAATTGGCATATCCTAAATATTGTGAACTATTTCTTTCATTAGAAATGGTGCTGAAGTATTGAGATATTCGGGGGGTTATTAGTATCTCGCCGATTGCAAGAATGAATACACCTGCTATTAATACTGCTCCATTCATTGTGCTTCCTGCTAAAAATAATCCTCCCGCAACCATAAATAAACCTATGCTGCACATTCGTAATAGGTTTCTGTTTCGCGTTAAATAGGATGATAAAAGGACAAAAAGCACTAACATTGCGGAGTTGATATTGTAAATCCATTCGAAGGAAATCATTTGTCCTCTGCTTGTTTCTACTAAAAAAAACGATGGTAAATGTTTTGCTAACTCTGTTGTATCGGACCAATCGGATACAAAATTGGGTAATGTTTCGTAGAATTGCATGTGGTTTAGTGTGAAGCAGGATATGAATATTATAAATAGTATTATTTCGGGGCGAATTAGGTTTTTAACCATATCTTTTAATAATTTTTTTGCTTCTTTGAAGAAAAACATTATAGTTATTTTGCTATCAATTTTAACATCATCTTTCACTATAAATGCGAGTAATAATAGGTTTAGCGAGTGAATTATCGCACTGCCATAAAATATCCATTCCCATCCAAAACTTTTTAATTTAACCGAAAGTGCAGGACCTAAAAAATATGCTATATTAACAAAAGTGATATATACTCCCCATGCGATAGTATGACGGCTATTATCTTTTTTTCTATCGTTATTTATTTCGTTTGATACTACGCCTTGTAATGCGGGTTTGAATATTCCCATACCTAATCCGAGTAATAATGTGCTAAATAAAAAAGAATAAAATTCACGCGTCATTCCTAATAAAAAAGAACCTAATACTATCATCATTACGCAAATATACATAACTCTTCTGCGACCCAATTTATCACCTATTCCGCCCAATATCGTAGGCGACAGGTTTTGAACTAACGCCCACCAAAAGAAAATTATACCTTTTGTTGCTTGTTCCCAATGCAAACCACCTACTATATCTTTTTGTGCTATATATACGGGCATCTGTAAAAGAATCACCCAATAGCCGAGTCGTTCTATTGTTTGTATTATATTAATTAGATAAAATTGCTTTGAAAAGGTTTTAATTTTTTTTATTATTTGCATATATATTTTTGTGGTGTTAAAACTTTAAAAGAATGTAAATTAATGTTTTTTCGATAAGATAACTAATTTTTATTTTTTTTATTATTTTTGTAAATTATATGTAAAAATATACATTATAAAATGCAGCAGGAAGATTTATTAGTTCAAATTGATGCTCTAAAAGAGCAGTTGTTACATTTGTTGACTATTTGGTATAAGTCGCAAACAGAATTATTGCAAGAAATACTTTTCTTGTATGAAAATATTTTTGGCAACATAGAAACCGAAATAGAACAAAAGGAACAAAATGCTAAAAAATTAGAACAAAAATTTAAAATACTATCTACCTATTTAGAAAACAACGAACCCGTTAAACGCCAATCAATAGAGTTTATAGACAAGTTGTTGTTTAATAATGATAACACCAAGTTTAAAAAACAAAATACATATACTAATCCTAAAAATTATTTTATTCGAAGAGATATTAATAAAAAGTTAGATACAACTGCTAATGATAAAATAGACATCGTAAGTATATATAGGCATATAGTTAAAAAACTGCATCCTGATATAATCCAAGAAAGCAACATATTTAAATTATGTTGGGCTAATGTTCAGTTTTGTTATCAAAACCAAGACGCAGAACGATTAAAAATGTTTTATCTAATTTTGTGTGGCAATTATGAAGGTAATATAAAAATTGAAGCACTAATAAATGAAATTAATCAATTAAAGGATTATATAGAAAAACAGCATAAAGATAACGAATATTTGCAAACACAGGAACCATATTGTTTTAAAGATAAATTGAGCAACGAGCATTGGATTATAGAAAGAAAAAACACTTTGCGAAACAAACTGGTCCAAGTTAATAAACGAATCACACATAATAACAGATTGTTGCGACAAATTAAAATAGTTGATTAAGAAATATGTTTTGAATAGTAGATTAAACTAACTTGTATTACGCCGATACTCGTTGAATATAATTTCTTTTAAAAACGTATTTTTGTAAAAATTTAATTAGAATATATCCAAAATATAATGGAAAGTAAAAAAAACAACTCTGCTGTTAATATCAGGCAGTTTCAAAAAGTATGTGATATTTTAGAAATATATAACTATAATCCTAATAAATTGGTGACAATTCTGCAAGAAGTCCAATACGAATATAGGTATTTGCCTGAAGATATATTAACTTTTGTGGCTTCCTCGTTAGATATTTCGCCTGCTAAAGTTTATGGAGTAGCAACTTTTTATTCACATTTTACACTTGTGCCAAAAGGTAAATATATTATAAAAGTATGCGATGGAACTGCCTGCCATGTAAAAAAATCTACTGCAATTATAGAAGCATTGCAAACAAAATTAGGACTAAATAACAAAAAAAATACTACCGATGATTTACTTATTACATTGGAAGTTGTTTCGTGTCTTGGTGCTTGCGGTATTGCTCCGATAGTTGTAATAAATGATGAAGTTTATAGTAGTATGAATCCTGAAGCAACAGAAAAACTAATTGATAGTATAATAAGTGTAGAAAACAATTAGAATTGTTATATTACCTATAAAAAATGTCATACCGCACTTTATACAGCATCCCCTTACATATAATAAGGGGATGCTAAAATAAATTCGGTATGACATTTTTAAAATGGTATCTTATATTTTTAATTTATTTTTTATGTTTTGAAATACTTTTTCTATGCTTTGTGTAGCATCAATTATAATAATTCTTTCGGTATTATTTGATGCTATTATGTCAAATCCATCAATTACTTTTTGCAAAAATACTTCGCCTAATTGCTCAATTCTATCAAGTTTTTTTATACTATATCTTTGTTTTACTATTGAAAGTGGAAGTTGAAGATAAAATGTAATATCGGGAATAAGCATTTCCGTAGCTATTGTATTTAGTATATTTATATAATTAGTATCTAATCCTCTTCCATATCCTTGATAAGCAAGCGTAGAATCAATAAATCTATCAGTTAAAACAAAAACTCCTTCATTGCAGGCAGGTTTTATAATATTATGAATTAGTTCTGCCCTTGCTGCTTCAAATAAAAGTAGTTCTGCAATATTACTAATATTATTGTTTTTGTTTAGTAATATTTCTCTAATTTTTTCAGACAATGGAGTTCCGCCGGGTTCTCGGACAGCAATTACTTTATACCCTAATTCATTTAAATAATCATTAAGTAGTTTTAGTTGTGTGGTTTTTCCGCATCCGTCAATTCCTTCAAATGAAATAAACATATTTTATGTATATAATTAGTTTTACCAGTTTAGATTATTTTCTACACTTATTTCGTTTTTGTTTATAAATTCACTGCTTCTGTTAATAAATTCTTTATATGCATCTATTAGTTTCTCTTCCGACCAAAAAGAAGATGAAAACGACAAACATTTATTATCATCAAAATATATCATCAAGTTTTTAGAATGATTGTTGTTGTCAATAAAAGTGCGTATAAGATTTATTTCAGTATATTTTTCGGTAAAAGTTTGTTTAGATATTTTATAACTAAATTGGTTTTCATTAAATATAATATATTTCTTCTTTTTGCCAAAAATTATAAACATTCCCCCCACCAAAATGGCAAAAGTCCCAAGATACAAATTATTATAAATATAATTTTCTGTTGGTGAGATTTGAGTAATAGAATTAACTATTAAGACAATAGCAATTCCAATTAATAGATATCCAACCATTGATAACGATTTATTATTCGTAGAAATAATTTTTTCCATTAGCAAATATACGTTTTTTCAAATAAATATAATATTTTACTATTTCGTGGAGATATAGTATCAAATGCTGTATTATAACTTAAAAAACGTATTTTTGCAATTATTTATTAATCATATTATAGAAACTTATATGAAAAAGTATTTTTTAACCTGCTGTATTATATTTGCAGCAACTATTCTAATAACATCTTGCGGCGAAGATGAAGGTAGTACTGATACAAATCCTACTTTTGCTTCCTATTTTGAAAATAATGAAGGAACTTCTTGGGTATATGATAATTATGTTATAACCCAAGATGAAGAAGAAACATTTATACAAAAATTGGCTCTGCAGGATACCTTAACGCAAGGTGCTAATAAGGTTGTATTAGGCAAGGATGCAATGTCTATGCGTCATCGTTTTATTAATCCTATAATGTCGTCTTCTACGGTAGCAAATTATGCTATGGCAGAAGATAAAAGTGACAGCAAACTCTATGTTAATGACGAGTTTTTGAAAATATTTGTTATAGAGTATTTGCAATCATTTTTGGATATAGTTTTTGATTCTGAAAAGTGGTATATTCTTGCTGATGCTAAAGCAACTAAAGAATGGACAATAGATAGTTTTCTATTGACTGAAGTAGAATTACCTGGTCCGTCTGGGATGCCTATAACTTTGAATGGGCATTTGAAGTTCGCAGGAATACGAGAAAAAGATACAACTATTAAAAGTATAAATTCACATACTTTTTCTTTAAATATCTTTTTTAAAGGCACTACTACACTTGCAATTGGTCCATTTCCTTTTACTGTTCCTGTCCGAATAGATTTCAAAAAGATTGATTTTTATTTAGGTGAAAAGAAAGGTTTATTAGGAATTTATTCGCCTGCTAATACTGTGTTATTAACACTTGAAAATCCAGTGCCAGATTATCCTAGCACAATGTCATTACCTATGACATTAGACGGCTTTGATAAAAAGTTAGAAGATTAAGGATATCTAAAAATGCTATGCCGTGCTTGTGTTTCGGCATCTCCTTATTTTATGCAAGGAGATGCTGAAATGAATTCAGCAGGACAAACATTTTATAAAATAAATATATTTTTGCATAGAAGTAATATAAAAATATTATGAAAAAGATTAATATTATCTTGCTTCTGCTACAACAGGCAAGGAATATTTGAAGGAAAGAGAATATGATTATGTAGATTACGTATATTTTTGTGATGGTTATGCATATGTATGGAAGGATGGAGAGAGTTTTTATGTTTCGCTTCCAAACACCACAGAATAATTTAAATAAAAATAAGAATATAAAAATTATGACTGAATTATTAAATAATAAAAAGGTAATATTAAGCGGTGTTCAGCCGTCTGGCAATCTTACAATAGGGCATTTAACAGGGGCGTTAAGTCAATGGCGGCAAATGCAAGAAGAATACGATTGCTTTTATATGATTGCAGATTTGCATTCGCTAACAATACGTCAAGAAGCAAAAGTATTAAGAGAAAAAACACTTGATACGCTTGCAATGTATATTGCTTGCGGCATAAATCCTGATATTTCTACTTTGTTTGTGCAATCACATAATCCATATCATTCGCAATTACAATGGATACTAAATTGTTATACGGGCTTTGGTGAGTGTTCTAAAATGACACAATTTAAAGATAAGTCGCAATCGCATAGTGATAATATTAATGTTGGCTTGTTTGCTTATCCTATTTTGCAGGCAGCAGATATATTGCTTTATCAAGCAGATTTAGTGCCTGTGGGAGAAGACCAAAAACAACATTTAGAATTAACACGCAACATTGCTCAAAGATTTAATCATTATTATTCTGATACATTTAAAGTTCCTGAACCATTTATTCCAAAGGTAGGAGCAAAAATTATGGCATTGCAAGAACCAACAAAAAAAATGTCTAAAACTGATGTGAATGAAAAAAATACAATTTTTCTTACAGATACAAATGAGCAAATTATCAATAAAATTAAGCGTTCAGTGACCGATAGTGGGGCAGATATTAGAATTAGCGATGAAAAACCCGGCATAACAAATCTAATAACTTTATATTCTATTGCATCAGAAAAAACACTTAAAGAAGTTGAAGAAACGTTTGTTGGTAGTAATTATGGTGATTTAAAGAAAGCAGTTGGTGAAAAAATAGTAGAATACATTTCGCCAATAAGAAATAGTTTTTTTGATTTAAAAAAGAACAAAGATTACTTAATGCAAATTATTACAACAGGTGCTGAAAAATCCTCTAATGTGGCATTCAAAACACTTCGCAAAGTCCAAAAGAAAGTTGGATTGTTACCGATAAAATAGAAAGCAAGTGACCTATAAAGAATGTTATGCTGAACTTGTTTCAGCATCTTCTTGCTTAATTAGGAGATTTCGTGTCAAGCACGTAATGACATAATACAGAAATTTTTATTTTTAGATATTACAATAAAAAAGTAAAATTATTTTGTTATATTTGCATAATAAAATAATTTTTTATAATATAATTTGAAAAAAAGAAAAAAAGTTATAAACAATATAAAAATAACTCGAACAGCAATTCCTAATTTATTAACATTAGGTAATGCATTTTCAGGTTTTGCTGCAATAGTATTTATAGCACAAGGCAATTTTAGATTTGCGTTGTTTTATATATTTATGGCTGCAATATTTGATTTGTTTGATGGCATTGTAGCAAGGATACTACATGCAACAAGCGAATTAGGTGCTGAACTTGATTCGCTTTGTGATACAATTTCTTTCGGGGTTGCGCCATCTTTTTTGTTGTATAAAGCATATTTTGAGCAATTTGGTGATATTGGAATAGTAATTTCATCTATCCCTACATTAGCGGGAGTATATAGATTAGCAAGGTTTAACTCGCAACTTAACTCTTTCAACGACAAACTATATTTCAAGGGTCTTCCTATTCCCGCAGGAGCATTAACAATTTTGTCATACATTTATTTTTATGTTAATACTAATTTTTTTAGCACTGCAACAACGAAAACATTAACTATTATTGTTACTATTTTGGTAGGAGTGTGTATGGTGTCAAAGATTAAATTTGATAACTTTCCTCGTCCTACTATTAAAAACTTTAAAGCAAATTCTATTATGTTTTTGGGAGTTATTATTGCTATTGTTGTAGGGGTTATTACAACAGGAAAATCTATATTCCCAACGATGTTAGTATATATTTTTTATTCTATTTTAAAAAGCATTATTATTTTTATTAAAAATTATAAATAACCTATAAAAGTGTCATACCGCACTTGATACGGTATGACATTTTATATATTCCCCATAATTTTTTAATGATGTGCTGCCTCTGACTCTTCAAATGTCTTATGAATTGTGTTATGAGGATGCTCTACTGGTGAATAAATAGAATAAAGTTTTAATGGTTTATCGCCTATATTTATTAGATTATGCCATTTTCCAGCAGGGATAATTATAGCATAGTCATCTTCTGCAATAGCATTAAAAGTAAGCGATTCTTTACTATCGCCCATTAATACCTTTCCTTTTCCTTCTTCAATTCTTATAAATTGGTCTATATCGGAATGTAGTTCTAAACCGATTTCGCCACCGACAGGAATAGACATTAAAGTAAGTTGTAAGTTTGTTCCTGTCCATAATGCAGTTCTAAAATTATTATTTGCCTCAGTATAATCTTCTATATCTAACACCAATGGCTCTGGACCATAATCTTTTAGAATTACTTCTGCATTTTCTTTTTTTGTTGCTTCATTATAATTTTGTTTACAAGATATAATGCTACAGCACAACATTATAGTTATAAATGTTGGTAACAGAACTTTAAATTTTAAGTTTATAATATTCATATCTTTTTTATTTATAATATTACAAATATACATTTTTTTTATAATAAATGTATGTCCCTGAATTTACTTAATCATCTATTAATTTTACAAATAATTTACTCGTATTTGCTAATAATATCTCACAATTAACAACACGGGGGCTAAAACCCCCGTGTTAGAAAATGTTTTTGTATTCTTATTTTTTCTTTGTTTTAACGGGTTCTTTCCATTTCATTTCGTAGTAGCCGGGTCTTTCTTTTATTACTTGTTTGAAGAAATCGTTTCCGTAACCTGCACTACCAGGGCTTCTACCTGCTTCGTTCCCTTCTTTATTTACATCGTTGATGTATCTGTCATTGTATTTAACTACTAACCTTTCCCAAAGTTCTTGCCAACATTTCAGAGTATAATCTGACTGATTTTTAGAATAACTTGTTAAATATTCTATTGCTAAATCTTTATCAGTTTTGTATAGTTCTAATGCTGCTGATTCTATTGGTTTTTGGAAAGTAAAATACTTATTTTCAATTCTTTTTTGTTCTACTTGAATGTCTTTAATAATGTGCGAATACATATTATATGCAAGATTGCCAACTAAATTAAACGTCCAAGTAGCAGTATTGAAATTAAATTTTGTAACGTTTGCTTCTTTAAATGGAGCAGGAACTTCAGTAATACAGCAATATAGTGGCGTATAGCAAGTAGAGTAGGTGTCATCTACACCATACCAAAATACACCGCCAATTTCTCTCGGCATATTAGAACGCATCTGTGCAATAAACGACCAAGCAGTTTGTTGCGTAGATATAGGACGTTCCCAAGCATAAGGAGTGGTATCACCTTCAATTTTGAAGTATAATGGCTTCCAACGATAAGGATTTCCGTATGGTCCGGCTGCAATACCTTTTGTCATATCAAACTCTGTTCCTTGGAAGTGGTCACGCATTAAGTCAGTAACATCAGACAAGGTTAAAAGTTTATCGGGTTTGATATACAGAGGATATTTTGCTGCACCTTTTACGCCTCTAAAATAATCAGGTTGCAAGTTCAACGATGGCGCACTTCTGCGAAATAGTGACCAAACTCTGCCTTCGCAAGCAAATAATGAACTTGGCGTTGCAGGATCATAAGCATCAGCAAATGAGAAAGGAATTCCTTTTGACCTATCATAATATCCCATCTTTTCTGCAAAAGACACTACATCAGGTGCATAAAGAAATTCATCAGGTTTGCCTTCAATTATTTCATCTATGCGTGATTTGTTGGCATGTGCTGAAATATAACCATCAGGTATTCGGCGAGCAACCCATACGGCACCTTTTTCTACTTTACCTTTAGATATCATTTCTAAAATCCAGACCTCGTTCGGGTCACAAATAGAAAAAGATTCACCACCGCTATGATAACCGTGTTCTTTAACTAAATCGGTAATTATAGTAATTGCTTCGCGAGCAGTTTTTGCTCTTTGGAGAGTGATATAAATTAAACTCCCATAGTCCATAATACCAGTGGTATCTATTAATTCATCACGTCCTCCGAAGGTTGTTTCGCCGATAGTTAGTTGGTGTTCGTTCATATTTCCAACTACGCGATAGGTTTCTTTAACTTGTGGTATTTTGCCGAGGTATTTCAGCCAACCTGAATCCCATTCGTAAATATCAACCATCTCACCTTCTTTGTGAGTTCCGCCGGGATGATAATATAGTGGTTCCATAAAACCACCTGCATCGGCAGTGTAAGTAAGCATAGCAGAACCATCCGCTGATGCCCCTTTTGTTATTAATAAGTTAGTGCATGGATATAAATTGTTGCTATAACTCAAGCAACACAGCACTACAATCAAAAAATACTTTTTCATAATAAAATGTATATAATAATAAAAATAATCTATTTGTAAATCTTTATATTTTATTCTGTTATACCGTGCTTGACATAGTATTTCCTTATTTTATAGGACTTCCTCGCAATAAGGCATTACCGACATCAAGTTCTGTATGACGTTTTTATATGTTGCTAATGGTTTATTTCCGTCCTTACAATCCATTTTTTACTTTCTAACAACAAAAGAAGTTGAAAAATCTTTCAATCCTGCAATTGTTATTGTATATGTTCCATTCTCTTGCAAATATTCGCTTGTAATAATAACTTTGTTATCTTTAACATTGGAAAATTCTAAAGTATTTATCTTATTTCCCATATAATATAAATCTAAACTGATACCACTTTTTAGATTCACATCTATGCTTTTAAAAGGAAAATCACGAGCAAATTCCACCGTCACTGCACCTGAAGTAGGATTAGGATAAACATATAACATATTCTCAAGCATATTTTCAAGTATAGATTGCAACGTTTCGGGTGATTCCATTGCTATCTTAACAAATTCCTTAACAACGTCAGACACTATTTTTTTAGTGTTTTCATCTAAATCAAATTCATCGCTATTCATTAAACTATCCAATAAACCATCTATTTCTGCTTTAGAAGGGGTGTAGTTAGCAGCGTGTATATCCGATTTGCTATCCGTATTTTCTGTATTTGCTGTTTTGCAAGACAGAAGCAAAAACGTTGTTATTGCGATTATTGATATTATTTTCATAATTTTATAAAAGTTAATTAGTATTACAACAAAATTAATCTTTTTTTATATATAAAAAATGCGAACAGCAAAACCGAAGCCATACTGTTAAAAGAAAATATTTATAACTTTTTAATAAATCATTATTCCGCCCGTCCAACATTCTACTTTATCATTGATAATTTGAATAACACCGATGCCATATTCTTTTGCTTCTTTTATTGCGTCTTTATCAAAACTTGCCCCACCAATACCTAAAATTATATTATATTTTGCATATTCTGAAAAAAGTTTTCTAAAATTATCTACTTGTTCGGTTGCAAGTTTAATAACATCTTGCCTGCGGACCCTATGTTTTGTTTCAATCAGGGAAATAGTATTGCAATTAGTTAAAACTATATCAAACTCGCCTTCTAAATTAAGTGATTTTATTTTTTTATGTTTATTTATTTCTATGTAATGGAATTCAATTCCTGCGAATTTCATATCTTTTTCTAATGAATTATAAATCATTTGCTCTGCTGCAAGTCCATTAGATTCAGACACTCCACCGATATTACGAGTAAGTTCTTTTATTTTTTTATTAGTTTCTGCAGAATTTTCTTTTATTATTCTTTCTGTTTCTGCAGAATTTTCTTTTATCATTCTTTCTGTTTCTGCAGAATTTTCTTTAAGTATTTTGTCTGTCTCGGCTGACCTTTTATCTGCGGCAGCAGAAAGTTCTTTAAGTATTTTGTCAGTTTCGGCGGACCTTTTATCTGCTTCGGCAGAAAGCCTTTTAATTATTTTGTCAGTTTCGGCGGACCTTTTATCTGCGGCAATAGACATTTCTTTTATTTGCTCGCGAAGTTCATTTGCTTCTTTTTTTGATTCTGCGAACATTTGCCATACTTTTTCAAAAGTATAAGTTGTAATTTTATTTTCTTCTGATAGCATAATAATAACAAGTTTTTATAAAATAAATATATACAAAAATAATTTTTTATTTTCAATTTTTGAATAAATATTCTGTAATACCGTGTCAAGCACGACAGGACATAATTATATGCGAGGAGATGCCAAAACAAGTTCAGCATGACTTTTTTTCAAAAAAGTTGTTATTTTTGCATAAAACTATATTTTTTTATGAAAAATATACTAACAACAACGTTTATACTTCTTTTACTAATAAACATATATTTACTTTCTAATGACATTAATTTAGAAAATGGATTTCATATTCCGCTAAATATTTGGAACATTAATACTAAAGATGATGACTTTGCTCCATATTTTATAGAAGAATCTTCTATGTTAATGTTTAATTCTAACGTTAATAAATATTCTAAATACTTTTATTCTATTGTAGAATATCAGATGGATTCTATTATTGATTTTCAAAAACCTGTTATTCTTAATTCTAATCTTAATCAAAAAAGAAAAAACAATGCTTACTTTTGTTTAATTGATAATAAAACAGCATTCGTTAATGCACATTCTATGTTCAGAAATGGCAATTTTGTTAATATAAAAAAGACAAATTTTGAAAGAAATGCTTGGACTGAACCTACTATTATTCCTGAATTTCATACAGACAATTTTATTGGACATCCTGCTATTTCGCCTAATAAAAGTATTCTAATTTTTACTTCTACAAAGCATTCACATAACAATACTACTGATTTATGGTCTGCTAATTTGCAACCCGATGGAACTTGGGATATGTTAATTCCTATTGATGAACTTAATTCTAATGGCAATGAAATTACGCCTTATTTTCTTAATGATACTACGTTAATATTTGCAAGCGATGGATTTGAAGGAAAGGGCGGATATGACTTATATTATGCTCATTATGTTAATGGCAATTGGACTAAACCACTGCCATTAGGAGATATTAATACAGAATATAATGAAACCGACCCGCATATTGTATTTAATTATCTAATTTTTGCTTCTAATAGAACTGGAGGAAAGGGAGGATATGATTTGTATTATGCTAAAAATAAAGATAACTATAAAGATGATAGTTATAAAAACACTTTATCTATTTCTGCCACTAATTATCAACTAAATATTACTAAAATAATAGAATATGACTTAATTTCTGAAGTAATAAAAAACGATATTGATACTAAAATTAATGTAATTAATGACACTTCTTATATTCTCTCGCCGAATAGTATAGAGTTTAAAATACATTCTGATTCTATAAATAATCTTTATTATAAATTATTTGCCGATGATAACATTTTAGAAGAAAACATCATTAATGATAGCACTTTTATTATTAGATTTACTCCCAAAGTTTTCTTATATGATACTTGCTTTTTGCAGATAATTAACAATAGTATTGATACTATTACCCTTCCTTTAGAAATTACTAAAAATGAGAAAAAAGAACCTAAATTGCATAACGATAATAATAATTCTTTTTACAAAGTTATAGCAAAATATAGCAATGATTTTGAGGAAATTAACAAAGATATTACTTCTAATCTCAAAGAACTTATATATTTTAACAAAAAAGTTGCTATTGTTGCTAATTCTAATAAAATGTATTCAGATATAATAAATAAACTAAATATAAAGAACATTCGCACTAATTTTATAAAAACTAATAGTCCTAATCTAATAGAATTCAGGATATATAAAGAGTAATTCCATAAAAAAATATCTGTCCTGCTGAATTTATTCCAATATCTACTAAATTATATTATTATGCCGAAACAAGTTCGGCATAACAAGAAAAAAATAGTGGAATTCCAGTATCTAAAAGTGCTAAAAGTGTTGTGAAATAGGGAAGTTTAGTTATTTTTTATAAAAAAAAGCAGGGTAGTTATGCCCTGCTATGTTTTGTTTGAATTAAATTTAAAAGTTATATCTTTTTTTCCAAACTATCAGATGTAAAGCATCCTGATTTTAATTCTTCATTAATAAACCACTGACATATAAATGAATTTAATGGACATATATTTCCATTTTCATCTTTATCTTCAGAGCATGTTACATACGAAACAGTCATTTTTGGTCCACCTGAATTTAATTTTACAACATCACCGATGTTAATTTGTTGTGACATTTTAAGTCCTCCGTAATTAACTTTTACAAATATAACGAATTTCCTCGTCATTTAAATCATACATCTCATAAACTATCTCGTCTATCTGCAATTCTAATATCTCTGTTCGTTTTCCTAATGCTTTTAGGTGCAAAATCTCGTCTACTAATTTTTCTAATTGTGCTTCTACTTTTGTAGCAGGAATAGGAATGGGAATTTGCTCTAAATATACTGTTCTTACAATATTAGAATTATCTGATAAACGAGGAAAATACCAATTAGAAAATACTTTATAAAATTTAGAATTTAAAACGGATAAAAGATATTTAATGTGATTGTTTTTATTAAAAGTTAGAAAATACATTGGAGCAAGTAAACACATTTCTTTACCAACATAAACAAATGAATTATCTTTTATATTTCTGCTAAAAGCTCCCCAAGCAATTTTTTCTTTTTCTAATTCATCCATAATTTCAATTTTTGAACGATGCATAGCATACCATTCATATCTTACATTTATACTTTCCTCTGTCATAGATTGTGGTTTTTGAATGTCTGGAATTTTAGATTTAACAATGTTTTTAATGCATCCTTGTTCTCTTTCCGGACTGTCTTTAATAAT
>Ga0099364_10008332_pt1 | contig 14603 bp, 4 predicted proteins | sample TergutTh196P3_FD_73070 | JGI IMG/M metagenome (GOLD analysis project Ga0099364, IMG submission 73070) | Microcerotermes parvus P3 segment gut microbial communities from Pointe-Noire, Republic of the Congo - Th196 P3 | ecosystem: Host-associated > Arthropoda: Insects > Digestive system > Gut ... | reverse complement strand
AAAACCGTTTGGAAAGCATCACCCCGTCGCACATCCAATCGTTTGCCAAAACCCTTATTGAGCAGGGCAATCATGTGGAAGTGATTATGGAACCATAAAATAATTCAATGTTCACAATCCCCCTTTGAAGGGGGTAGGGGGATGTTGGGTGTTCAAGGTTTAAAGTTCAAGGTTCAAAGTTCAAATCAGATAACAATTATCCCTACTGTCCCCAATGTCTCTACTGTCCTTACTGCCCCAATAAAAGAACCCGAATAATCCAAAAAAGAGGCCATGCAATTTTGCACAGCCTCTTTTTTCAATTGTCAATTGTCAATTATCAATTGTCAATTACCTAATAATGACTCTATGCACCGATCCATCCTTCAGTTTGACGATAAAGACGCCTCGTTGCATCGGGAACGATATGCCGCCCTCCGGTACTTCAATCTGTCTGACTAACGTACCGGTAACGGAGTAGATATTTGCAATATCCTGTTGAGCCACATTGATATACAGCGTATTCCCATACGACCAGACGATTGCGTCTTTATCAATGGATTCATTCGGGACGCCGATGGCATTCGGTCCAATATAGATATACAGCGGTTGTGTCTTCACAACCGGTATGGTATATTCATATTCGCCGTTCTCGTTCCTTACGCCTCTCAGGATTTCCTGCGTGCCATCGTTTTGGAAACGATTGGTAAGCGTCTCATAGACAATGTCGTCAAATGTGATCCTAAAGGTGAAGTCATATCCCCAGGGCACATAGTGTACGCCCGGTTGCGGATTGACGGATACGCCTGCCGGCGGTTGCGGAATGATGACTGCGCGTTGTACTACCGGTAATCTCTCTTCGCCTACGCACAAGTTCACGATGCCCGGTTCAGTGAAGTCGAGGGTTAAGATGTAACCGTCGAGCCTGAAGGTGGCAAGCTGCAGATTATTCAGGTTGTCTTCATCCACTGTTTCGTACCGGATAATCGGATAACAGCCGGGGACAAATGTCTGTCCGCAACGTTTTTCGATATAAAGAGGTACAGTGCCGAAGATAGCGATATTTCCCATTTCGAGCACGTCAGCCAGTTCGCCATAGAGACCCGGCTTGTCGCCAATCGAGAAATGCAATTCGGCGCCCCTGTCTAATACTAGGTTGTTCATCGTCAAGGTGCCTGCCATTTGTTCGTAACAGTTACCGCTCATTCCGAGAGAGGAATAACCGGGGGCTAATTTGCCTGCTATCTCTACATATACGTCGGCATAAAGTGTTCCAAATCCGCCAAAGGTACTTGTTGTGATGACATTCAAAAACTCTTCCTGCATCCATAATTCGCTGTAACCATAGTGTTTGCATTCGGGAACGATTGGTTCCATGTGCAGGTGGCGCGTGTAGATGCCCGAAAAAGATTTCGAGTACATCTGCAGTTCGGAGATCAGTTCAAGATGTCCGGTATAGGTACGCGCGGCGTTACCCCACAGTTCGACCTGGTTGCGAACCTTAAATGTATCCGTCAGGATTTGCGCTTCGAGGTCGGGATTACCTTTCACATGGTCGAAGCTGTCGGTCTTGAAGGTGAGTACCGTATGATCGGCTACCAATGTGTGCAGGCGAGGCAGTTTGGCGTCGTTACGGAACGAAACGGCGATGGTATCTAATCCGATAGGCCCTCCTTTTTCATGTAATATACAATCCTCACAGCCAAATTCATTGAAAGGAGGCGTAAACCGTTGATGTCCAAATTTGATAACGGGCATATTGCGGTACAGATTGCTCCAGCTGCCTATTTGCAGTTTGGGGCCGTCGATGATAAAGTCGTCGTGAACGATCAGGCTGTCGGTCTGGACGCGCAGCGCTGTTCTGTTTCCGGCTCCTATGTTATCGTACGTATTCAGTTCCAGGTCGCCGTATGATTCGACAACCGGTCCTCCGATATAGGCGCGTGAATTTTGGGTATAGATACGCGCCTCGTCGTGGAAGGTCACGCGGGCTACCTGATGCAGATAAGCGTCGTCGCAACCGCCCGGACAGTTCGGTTCGCATACTTCTTCAAGCTGAAACGGGTTTTTCGCCCAGTTGCGTTTGTTGCCCTGGCTCTTGATAAACAGTCCGTAGCCGGATACGCTTTCGCCGTGCAGCGAGGGGTACCCCGGTACGGCGCCCATGCCTGTGCCCGAACCGCCATAATAATACGTTTTCTTATAAATATCAATCAGGTCGGATGCCACCGCTGCGAATCCTCCGGTTTTGGTATCGCCAAAATCGAGTACCAGATTACGCGCCTTGTTGACGGTTGTGTCGGAATCGCAGTGATAATCGCCGCCGACGCATGGATAAGGCATCCCGTTAATGAAGGGATCGAATTGGTTGTCAATGGTCCTCAGGCCGCCATATTGCAACTTGATATTGTTATCGGCTCCGATAAAAACGCTACCGCTATTTCCAATAGCCTGTGGAACAGGTGTATACCAAAAGTCTTGCAGGTAAACATTATTCGATTTTTCAAGGCAGTCGCAGGGGTCAAACAGCAACTTATCGCTTCGCAGGCTGTTGGCGTAGAACAGCAGGCTTCCCTGCATCTGTTCGGCATTAAACCGGTAGCGCATATCGACATCTCCCTCTTGGGTAAGATACTGTGCATATCCTGTGCCGTTATTAAAGTTTAAGTTGACGCCGTTGTTGATGATGACATTGCCGCGCCGGTTGGCATTAAACACTAAGTTGCCATTGTAGCCACTGTATTCCAGTCCGGTAATATTACAATACGTGTTTGCGCTTAGCGGATGATGCTCATTCATCGCGCAACGCGCCACGCCTCCGATAATACCGGATTTCTCATAATAATCGCGTGTGCCGTTCGTGGTATGACCGCAAATATACCAGTTCGAAAACGGGATAGAGACTTCCGTATCATGACTCGACAGGATGGGTAAATTTATCTCCTTATGCGTAAAGTAGATATTACCGCCTTTTGAAGGAGTGACTTCGTCAAAATCATCATCCTCATAGCCGGCCTTGATCCACAGGTGGCCATTGGTATTCAACGGGTTGACCAAATAATTGAAAACATTCAGGTCGTACGACACTACCGTTGGAGGAGGAGAAGTCGGATTCGTCCAGCCATACGACGGGCTTTGCTGCGTCAGTTGGAAACCAGGCGTTGATACAGACGATAAATAATAAAAATAGGGAAGGCCGCTTGTTGTTCCATCATTATGTCCTAAGTAGATATCTCCCATGTGAGAGATAATCTCTAAGCTATTTCCTGTCGAACTCAGGTCTTTATAATCAAACATCGCTGTCCAGATATGATTTTCGGCAACGAATTCGGTTAAACCGGCATTTGCGTTATTGCGTGTGATATTCACCTGATCGAACGTATGGATATTCCCTCTGCGTCCCGAAATATTCGCATTGGCCGCTGCGCTTGTATGGACGGCGTTTGCAGTTGGGGTAAACGTATTTTCAGCTAAGAATGAAATCCTGTTGTCGCTCGAATAGGTGACAGTCAACGGACGTTCCGTTTGGATATATCCGCCTCTCGACCTCCAGGTCAGAGACTCCATCGCTGTTGCTCCGTTATACAGGAAATTCACATAGCTTTTGGTATTGATATTGCGATGTGCATCCCACAGGGTAGTTGTTTCGGAGTCTTCTCCGACCATGAATGTAATCGGCGCAGGCCTGCCATCATTCACCGTATTCGACAGAATATCATTTTCGGCATAGAATGTTACCGTGCTTCCCGGTCCGGCGCCACCTGTCGCTGGTGATACGCCATCATTTTCCGTATAATTAAATACCGATTCGATTTCAATATTATTTGAAACCTCTTCAGTTCCGTCACAATTCGTATAATCGTCTTCAAAATGATACGTTCCGTCTCCTGCATGGAGGTAGGTGGTTCCGGCGCCGGTATTTAAACGATTCAGATTAACCACGTCGTTCGTTTGAATCATACCGTTCTTCGCCCACCATTCAATCTTGCTGTCTGTTATATAATTTTTTAATACGGTGTTGTTTGTAACGATATTTTTTCCGGCCACCCAGGTTATATCATTATTGCCTGGCGCCACAGGTAACGTTGCTGCACTATGGTTGAACTCGATCGAATTATTCGTCGTGATACTGCCATGGACGGCTTCCCAGGTGGTTGTTCCTGTTGAAGTTCCATTATGTGTAAAGAGAACGCCCGGAACGCCTGCTGCTCCGCCCTGGGTAGTGATATTATTATGCGCCGTCCAGGTTGTTGGCCCGGCATTGTCCGTATTTGTAAACCTGACATTATCATTGGTAGTAATATTACTCCATGCAAGCCAGTCTGTTCTATTATTGGCGCCTGTATTTGTAAATGTAATGAGATTATTTGTTGTGATATTGTTAAAGGCTGTCCATGCTGTTGTGCCGGTTGCGCTTGAGCGCGTAAACGTCACAGACTGATTGGTTGTGATATTACGACGTGCAGTCCATGAAGTTGTACCTGTTCCTATGTTTGTAGTGCTTCCGTTATTATCAAATACAATGATGGATGAGGTAACAATATCGCGGTCGGCATTCCATGTGGTTGTTCCTGTTCCATTCTGCGTAAAAGTGACTGTTCTTGTATTATTCCCTGTCAGGATATCATATCCGGTCTGCCAGACGGTTGCGCCTGCGCCGCTATGCGTAAACGTCACGTTTTCGTTTGTTTCAATATTATTGGCAGCCTGCCAGCGCGTTTCGCCTGTTGTCACATTGGCGTTATTCGTAACAGTTACCGCAGCGCCTGCATCGACAAAGATATCGCCGTTGTCGCAGAAATACCCGGTAGTTCCTATGTTTGCGGCAGCGCTGGTGGGCGCCATTGTTCCATAATTATACCGTGCAGCAGGAGCTCCCGGATCAGTTCCATAACAAGAGCTAAATGTTTCGGGGTTGTAACCAGCCACATAAGCCATGACCCAATAGTCGCCTGTTCTTACATCAGGGGAAGTGAGGTTGGACGTATAGGTATGGTTGGCATTGAAATTAACCGTTCCGCCGTTGATTGTCAGATTGGCCGTAGTTCCGCCGGTAAAAGCGACCGGTACCTCAAAATTGACTTCTTCCGAACCTTCGATTAATAAATGACCTGTGGATAATGTAAATGCCCATGTGTTTGTTGATCCGGAAGGCAGGTCAAAGTTTAACGGGTTACATGTATGATTATAGATTTGCATTAAACCGGCGCCCACTATTTTTGAAGTTGTACCAAACATATCCGGGTTTAACAGGGTCATTGCATTATTTCCATAGTTACCCAGATTGGCCGCACCATGGATGGGCAATTCATAACCAAGGTAGCTATGCGTACTTCCTGTATATGCAGACCTTGCAAAAGTTTTACCGGTAGAGCTGACGTTAGTAGGAACCGACTGTACTCTCATGGCATTCTGCGAAGTTGCATTAGTTGCTGAGCCAATCAGAATCGTTCCGCCGGCGGTGTTGGTTCTCATAGATTGATTCAGTGTTGTTCCCGGAATGAACTGTGTTTGGATACCCATAACGGCATTAGCGCCTAATGGATTGAGACCGGTAACTGTAAATGATGGAGTTGATGCATCAAATGTGGCATCATTCATTAAGGTATAATGTCCGTCTGATGTAAGATTTCCGGCCGGCAGGTTCAGTCTTGAATCTGAACGGCTAGCGGTGGTGCCTGTTGTTGCTGAACGAATACTTCTACCTCCGTTTGCAGCATGTGAGCCATCCAAGCGAACATGCGAGCCTACCATTAGGGTTATAATGGCATTTACATAACCGCCCGATGGAGTCGTTGATGTATAACGAACACTGGGAACGTAGCAATAACGTGTTGTGCTATAGTTCCAATACCCCCATGTGTCTTGTGTATAGTGACCATAGCCGGGAGACTGACAACCATTAGTTTGTGAGGCCAAGGCATAACTATAATAATACCATGGATTATCTTCAAAATTAAATTGTTGAAGCTGCCATGGCGATGCCGAAGTCATAGTGGTCGCATTTACTCGAATCTCCGTGTTGGTTGAATAGGATGGTGTTGTATTAACCCATCTATTATTACCTGTACCATCAGGCACAGTAACACCTGCGGCAGGACCATACAGCCAATTGGAATAAACCGGGGAAGTTGTAGGGGTACCTGATGAATTTGTATAAGAAACAGTACAATTACCGCCTACCGAAGCAGCGCTCATCCAGTTGCCAACAGTATTTGTTGTATTACCTACTGTAATCACGCCATTTCCCGTAGAAAAAGGATCGTGATTGGGTGAAGTATTACCCGTCGTCCCATCCAATCTTGTCCAATAACCTGCGTTCTGACTGGGTGACGTAAAAGGTCTGATCATACCGCTTTCTCCAGGCCCGAAATTATTGTCTGCAATGCCCCAACTTTGACTTGCTATTGTGTAATTTTGGCCACAATAAAAATTTGAAGTATGATATGGACCACCGGTAACAGAACCAGGTATCGTCTGTCCCCAAATCCTACCGCTCCCGCCAAATATCAGCAGGATTGCGGTCATAATTAATAATGTAAATTTCTTCCTCATCTCATAAAATATTAAATTGTTTTATAAATCATTATTTTGTTTTGCTTCATTGATAAAGATGTATTATGTTGTTTGAAAAGATTATATATCGAATCAAATTTGAAAATTCATTCATTTTTCGGTATAATTTCATAGCTTGCATATTCTTTCTATATGGTTATTATACGATTGCAAAGATAATAAAAAAAACGAAAAACAATTTTTTTTATGTTAAAAATTCATTTTTTTGCATTTTTTTTTATTTTTTTTCTTTGTTGCGTTTTTTTGTTGAGTCTTTTGTTGAGATAAGGTTCTACCTGCACAGGTGAGTGTGTGTCATAGTTTGTCATTGTGCGTCGTTGTATGTCATAGTTTGTCATTGTGCGTCGTTGTATGTCATAGTTTGTCATTGTGCGTCAGGTAGCACCTGACAGGATAATGCAGCCAGAACCACCCCTGCCCCTCCAAAGGAGGGGAATAAAACCTTGTCTGCACGGCAATTACATTTATTTACCTTCTAATATGTTCAGTAATTGCTGATTTAGATACAGTTTTTCTTTGCCTGCGATTACTGATTTTAAAAATCCGTTTTCTTCCAATGATTTCAAATAATTTCCAACTGTTTTAGGATTGCCGATATGTTTGTCAATCAGGTGTTTGCGTTTGGTATAGGGGAGGCGGAACAAAATATCTATCAAATCTTTGGAATAGATTTTCGGCAGTTTCTTTTTGATTTCTTCAGCTGTTTTATTCATCGTTTGTGTAATACGGTACAACCGCTCCAAGCCTTGTGAAGAAGTTTCCTCAATCATATCCAACATATACAAAATATAGGCTTCCCACTCTTCTTTTTCAGTTACTTGCCTCAAATTTTGATAATATTCGGTTTTGTTTTTGATAATGTAATCGCTCAAATAAATAGCAGGTCTATCCAATAAACCCGACAGTTTGAGATATAACAACAACAAAATTCGTCCGGTGCGCCCATTTCCGTCTGCAAAAGGGTGTATGGCTTCAAACTGATAATGCATCAACGCCATTTTAATTAAAGGGTCAAAACGGTTGTCTAAGTTGATAAATCTTTCCCAATTCGCTAACTTTTCACGGAGCACATTTTCTCCACTCGGCGGTGTGTAAATCACTTCGCCTTGTGGGGTACTCAAGGTGGTACCGGGCGTAACTCGAATGGATGCGCTGTTTTTTTTAATACACTGAACAATTTCGATACAGAGATTGGTCGTAATAAACGGTTTGTTTTGAAGCGTTTCCAAGCCAAGCCAAAGCGCCTCCTTATAACGAAAAACTTCCTTTATTGCCGGGTTTTCAATTTTCCTTTCCGCCACCAGTGATTGGTAAAGATCATCGTTGGTTGTAATAATGTTTTCCACTTCCGAACTTGCTTTGGCTTCCTGTATATAAATGGCGTCCAAAAGCAAAACGGGGTTTGGTAAGTTCTGCAAAGCGCCATTCAGTTTAGCCAAAGCTCTGCCTGCCGAAATGGTCTTACGCAGTATGCTTTTCGTTTCAATATCAACTTTTGGAGGCAACAATGGCAAACTGTTATACGGTATTGTACGGTCGAAATCATTCATTATTTTTTCCATGTAAAATTTATCTTCTTTTCTAAAACGAAGGCAAAGATATGAAAAATTTACACTCGTATGAAATACGGAGGTAAAATTTACACTCGTGTTGAATGGGTGTGTCATAGTTTGTCATTGTGTGTCAGGTAGCACCTGACAGGATAATGCAGCCAGAACCACCCCTGCCCCTCCAGTGGTTGTTGCGCAACTCACCATGTTAATGATAGAATTTATTATTACCAATGATGTTAAACGATTTAAAACATTGTTTTTCACTGGATTCTGCTTCGTTCCTCGCAGCTTTTCCTCCTCGCAATGACGATACGCGCTGACCGTCATTGCGAGGAGGAACGACGAAGCAATCCAGAAATAGCAGAATATCAAAACATCACAAAATTTTGTCGCTGACAGTGCGAGTTGTGCAACACGCACTCCAAAGGAGGGGAATAGAACCTTGTCTGAACGGGGATTACATTGTTTTTAGCACGTTGGAAACATGTAATCAATTCCCCGGTTGGCACAAGTTTGCAATACCTTATATATTAGATGTTACCAATCGGTAACACTCAATTTAAGCCCAATCTTCGCCGCAATTCTGCAATTTCTTTTTTCATTGCTGCGCTTTCTTTTTTCATTGCTGCGCTTTCTTTTTTCATTGCTGCGCTTTCTTTTTTCATTGCTACGTTTTCTGCTGTGATTGTTGCAATGGTTTTGTGCATTTTGTTGAGTTCAATTTTTGCCAGATTCATAGCGTGCAAGTTTTTAAGTGATGTAAAATAATTCTCTTTTTCCTGTTTTGTCATCCGTGCGATTTTGGCTTCTTCAAAGAGTTTTCCGAAAACCTCATGCCGTAACGCTTCAGGTATATCTGTCAATTCATGCAAATTCCTGATTATAAACATCCATTGTTCGAAGAATGTTTTCAGTTCGTGCAATTCTTTGGTGAAGCGGGGTAATTCAATGTAAACAAATGTCAGTTTGTCGTAAAACAACTGATGTGTTTCACGGTCGATTAATTGCACATACGAGGTATATTTTTCCTCTGACAGGTCGGTGTTGTCAAAGGGGAAATTGACAATGTTCACCGAATACACCGGTTGCAATTTGAAATCCCAATCCTTGTGCTTTATGTTTTGGTCCTGGATCAGGTAGGTAGAATAATATAAAGTTCTGTCCTTATAAAATTCCTGCCATAATGCCTGTATTTCGACGATGAACCGTTCACCCTTCGCTGTGCTGCAAATCAGGTCATATATGGCTCTACGGTCATATTTGGTTATGCCAAGCCTTTCGGTGTTGTCATAATGCAAATCCACAATGACGTCTTTGATGTCCTCTGCCAAAACCGTATTGAGGAAATGAAGCATCACTTCCTTAATACCAAAAATCCGTTTGAAACCAAAATCCGTCAACAGATTCACATAGACGCCTATGTTTTCGACACCTGGTTTCCCCGGTTTTACTGCACCTGATTTTTTCTCTGCCATGATGATTGATTTTCCAAAGGCAAAGATACAATTTTATTTTTTATTTCCACAAAAAAACAAAAATATCCTCTGTTGAGACAAGGCTCCTGCCTTGGCTCGATTATGATAGCGGGTTCTGCCTGCACAGGTGAGTGTGTGTCATAGTTTGTCATTGTGCGTCAGGTAGCACCTGACAGGATAATGCAGCCAGAACCACCCCTGCCCCTCCAGAGGAGGGGAATAGAACCTTGTTTGCACAGTGCAAAAAAAAGAGGCTGTGTGATTTTGCACAGCCTCTAAATTGAGACGGGACGACCCCCCGCCCCGTCTCTCCCACAACAACAATAATAACAAACAATAACAAATAATAACAACAATGAATAACAAACAATAGTATGTGTGACAATTATCTGATGATTACTTTATGCACTGATCCGTCTTTGAGCGTGACGATGAAGACGCCTCTTTGCATCGGGACTGACGCGCCGCCATCAGGTACTTCAATCCGCTGGACTAACGTGCCGGTAACCGAGTAGATACTCGCAATGTCCTGTTGAGGGACGTTGATGTATAACGTACTGCCAACCGACCAGACAACAGCATCGTTGTCGATCCATTCATTGGCTACATCACCAACCCTGTTCGGGCCAATGTAGATCATAATGGGTTGAGACCTTACAGCCGACAAGGTATATACATATTCGCCATTTGCATTTCTCGAACCTGTCAGGATTTCCTGGCTGCCATTCTCCAGGGTACGGTTTGTCTTAATCTCATAAGGATTGCCGTCGGCAAATGACAGGACGAAAGAGAAATTATCACCCCAGGGCACATAGTGTTTGCCTGCCGGCGGAAAGACGGATACGCCTGCCGGCGGTTCGGGCATGATCACTTCGCGTCGTACTTCCGGCATAGCCGTTTCGCCTACACACAAGTAAACGACTCCCGGCTCGGAGAAATTGAGGCTCAGGTTATGGTTGTCGATCTTTCTTGTGCCGAGCTGCAGATTATTCAGATTTTCCATACCTACCGTATTGTACCTGATAATCGGGTAACATCCTGGTGAATAGCTCTGGTTGCAACGTTTTTCAACGTAAATGGGTACAGTGCCGCGCACAGTCAGATGATCTACTACGATCAAGTCAGCTTCTTCGGAGAAGAAACCCCTGTCCTTACCAATCGAGTAATGCAATGCGGCTCCTTCGTCTAACGTGAGGTTTTGCATGGTCAATGTACCTGCCATCTTTTCGTAGCAGTTACCTTTTTTTCCGAGTGATGCATACCCGGGCGCTAACCTGGCTTCGACCTCTACATGTACATCGGCGTGCAATGTTCCGTATCCGCCAAAGGAGGATGAGGTGATTACATCGAGAAACGTTTCCTGAATCCACAGCTCGCTATATCCCGTCAGACAAGGCGCAATGGGTTCCATGTGTATCTGACGCGTATAGATACCGGCATAGTCTTTCGTGTACATCTGTACGTCGGTGACTAATTCGAGGTGTCCGCTGTATGTCCGGCTTTCATTACCCCAGAGTTCGACCTGATTGCGAACCTTAAATGTATCTGTAAAGATTTTCGCATCGAGGTCGGGATTGCCTTTGATATGTTCGAAGCTGTCGGTCTTGAAGGTGAGGACGGTATGGTCGGCCACCAGTGTGTGCAGACGTTGCAGAGAGGCATCGTTGCGGAACGAAACCGTGATGGTATCTAATATGCCGGGTACTGCCAGGTCGTGCAGAAAGCAATCAACACACCCTTCTTCATTGAATGGAGGCGTGAAACGCTGATGTCCGAATTTGATAACGGGCATATTGCGATAGAGCTTGCTCCAAGGTACGAGTTGCAGTTTGGACCCGTCAATAATCAGGTCGTCGTGAAGGATCAGGCTGTCGGTCTGTATGCGAAGCAACCCATTTGGTCCCCATGCATCGTATGTATTCAGTTCGGTGATTCCGTAAATATCAAGTACGGGCGAGCCGATATAGGCTTTCGAATTTTCTGCCAGGATACGTGTGTCGTCGTGGAGCGTTACGCGGGCTACCTGATGCAGGTAGGCGTCGTCGCAGTCGCCATCCGGACATTTCGGCTCACATTCTTCAATCATGTCAAACGGGTTTTTTTTCCAGTTGTTTTTATTGCCCTGGCTCTTGATGAATAATCCGTAGCCGACTACATTTTCGCCATGCAGCGTACCGCCGGGCGATGTTGCACCGTTGACAGATGTCATTGCCGGTACGGTCGTCATGCCTGGGGTTGAACCGCCTTTATATTCTATTTTCTTATAGATATCGATCAGGTCGGAGGCTACGATACCTACGCCACCGAGATTATTGATCGAAAAGTCTAAATTCAGATAACGCGCCTGATTGACGGCAGGCTTGGAATCGCAATGGAAGGTTGCATAATCACAATTACCTGAAGCATCATAGCCCACGTTTTGGCTCAGGAACGGATCTCTCCATGTTCCGATATTTTTCAGACCGCCGTATTGCAGTTTGATATTGTTGTCGGCTCCAAAATAGATGCTTCCGGTGTTGTTGGCTGTAAAGTTCAGGAAGTCAAAATCCTGCATGTAGATATTGTTGCTTTGTTCTTCGCAATCGCATCCCGTCACTCCGCCGATTTTCTTCTTGTCGGGGTCTCCGTTATCAGCAAGGAAGACCAGGCCTCTGCCTGTGCTCAAATCCGTCACATTCGTTTGTTTACGCATATCGATATCTCCGTTGCGGGTACGGAAGAAAGAGCTGACAGTCTGACTGTTAAAGTCCATTTCAGCGCCCATGTTATTGATAATATTGCCACGAAGGCCGGCGTCATAGGCCGACACACCCTGATTGGCATTATATACCAGACTCGGATTCGTTATGCCATTCAGTGTGGCGGTCGTTGGATTTTCAAGTAAGCCTGCATAGTTTGCCAGCGCGTGATCTATTCCGCAACGACCCACACCAAGGATAATACCTGCATGTTCATAATGCTGCATGGCGCTTCCATCTCCATTCAGACGCTCGGATAACGGGCCATCAATCCGGCATCTGTATTCGTTCGAGAACGGAATCATCACGTTGACATCGTGCGCGCCTCCGGTCAGATTGGTCACTAACTGTGTGATGTAAATATTGCCGCCGCCATAGCGTTCGTCGTTAATCCGATCGTCATATCCGGCTAAGAGATTTAATGTGCCGGAAACGCCGGTTCCGTTGTAAGTAAATACATTACCGTTGCCTGTTTTGCCATTGGGTACTGCAACTTCACTTGCATTATATACATTAACTCCTGCGCTGTAACCCAGATAGAGATCTCCTTTACGGGATATGATGTTGGTGAAATCACCGGTGTTACCACTATTTGCGGTAAACGATGCAGTGCGGATATTATTCGCAGCGATAAAATTGGTTTCTGTGGAAGCTCCTGTGCGGGTAATTGTCACATTATCATTGAGAAATATGTTTCCACGCTGCCCATTGCGAACATTATTGGCACAAGCGTCAAAATCTACTCCTGATGGAATTCTGTCTTCTGCCCAGAAGGTTATCAAGCCTTGTCCCACATTGCCAACATAGTCGCTTGTCATGTCAAATGTCTGGGTAACTACATTTCCTCCATCTGATAATACATATAAATTATTGCCCTGTGCTGTAGCATTAATCGCTGTATTGGCTCTGAATTCAACATCGCTCAATGCCTGTATCTGCATTGACCCTTCATCGGAAGCATTTGCAAAGGCGTCAGCTATGACGGTTGGAGCGCCTCCCCAAAAATAAATATTGGCTAAACACCCGTCAGGCCCATTGTTCCCGTAATTGAGGATATTCAAAGGGGTGACTCCGTCAAGGATTAATTCGGGCGTTCCACCATGATTATCACCAAAATTCATTGTAAAGTTTTGCGTAACGCTACATCCTTCATAATTTTTCAGCATACCACCGGAGTAAATATGGAAAAACATTTTACCATCGGTTTCGCTGCCGACTTCGATAACGCCCGGATTGTCATCTGCACCTAACGGAACAAAATTATTCGAAGCATCTGCATTAGCCGTTGTGTGGACTTCAGCCATCAAAGGCGTATTAGACCCACCTCCGTATCCTTCATGCTTATAATCTCTGTTTATGCCAAAAATGGAAGATGCTGTCCCTGTAGCGGGCGCTGCTATATTAGGTTGTATAGTAGTAATAGCATTGAAACCTGACAGATTGCCGGGCATTGCAAAACCATGCGTATCAGGAGTCACATTTGTGTTTTTGTACATATAAATATGGGCATCAGGATCAGGGAAGTTATTCATAGTATACGATGTTGCCACATTAGCATTTGTAGAAAGAGTTCGTTCATGATACATGTTGGCCTTGAAATAACCTCCGGTACGAAGCGTTATACGGTCATCAACAGGCAATACAATCAGTGCATGCGTTTTTGAATAACCGGTAGCTGAATAAACATTATCACTACTTAATTGATGTCCTGTTGTGATATTACCTGTCAAATCATCTACGTTATTTGTCACACAAACCCGAGCGCCATCAATCAACTGTACTGCAGCATCCAACTTTGTTGCACCTATTTGTACATCAGGAGTCCAAGTTACATCGAATCCCCACGCAGTCATGGAACCCGAATTACATCCCCACGCTCTATCTCCACTAGTCCAGCTAGCAGGATTTGCTGATCCATAAGTACTTATTGATCCAGCATAAGAAGAACCCCGATCTATCATTGTTAAATCTTCAATAGATGTAGTTACCTTATTTCTTTGAGCCCACCATTCGATGGTATAAAAATGTATTTGTTCAAGTTCGGTGATTGAACCATCTGCAAACGGAGCAATTGCTACAGTAGTAGGTCGTGTATAATTATCCAAATAGTATATTCTATTATAAGGATCGTCATCGCCAGGACCTTTACCAAGTACAGACTCAGGTAAATCTTGTTGATCCATACTGCCTGAATTAGTTAAGGGATTTCCATTGAATTGAGTCAAATTAACACCATCATCTGTGTTATAAGTCGCAGTGTAGAGTAGTGTAGCAGAATAATA
>Ga0099364_10008331_pt1 | contig 14603 bp, 11 predicted proteins | sample TergutTh196P3_FD_73070 | JGI IMG/M metagenome (GOLD analysis project Ga0099364, IMG submission 73070) | Microcerotermes parvus P3 segment gut microbial communities from Pointe-Noire, Republic of the Congo - Th196 P3 | ecosystem: Host-associated > Arthropoda: Insects > Digestive system > Gut ... | reverse complement strand
AGGCGCATTGGGAGGCTTTACGTACGCAAGTCATTCGGCATGGACGTCGACCGATATAATGATCGGATTGCGTGGCGCGATGCACTATGCGTTTATTGATAATTTGGACACCTACGCCGGCGCCATGCTGGGATATAACATCCATTCATGGAAATGGAAAGGATCCGGCGAATCTGTCCATTCCGGAAGCAGCGGATTGGGGTTTGGCGTTTTCGCCGGCGCCCGCTACTATTTGGCCGGACCAATTGCTGTTTATGCAGAAGCTGGCTATGGATTCACCTTACTGAACGTAGGACTTTCGTTGAAGTTTTGAAGAATATGAAGTTGTAATATGATACGAACAACTACTGTTATTTCAATAATATTAAGTTTTAGTATGATGCATCATTCCTGTAAAATTAAAACGGTTCAAAACGCCAGGTGCGTTCATATGATTCAAAATTCACCAACCACCTCTGTTTTGCCCGAATCGGAAATGAATGTTATTAAATCTTTATTCAGCAGCAACCGGATGGATTATTCAAACTATCAGTTTTATCGGCTTGATACGGACGAATTGGAGTTTAAGCATGTAAGATGTTATCAGTTTGTAGACAATCTGAAGGTATTTTCAGAAGAATTAATCTTCCATTTCAATCAACATGATAATTATTATTTATTATCGGGCAATTTAATCAATTCAACCGGATTAGATGCTAACCCTTCACTAAATCAAAACAAAGTAGCGGAGGTATTCATCCAACAGATTGCACAGGAGAAAGCTTCTACGATAGATACAGGGGTATTAACAGGATGTTTTGAAATAGAATTCGGATATGTCAGCTTAGATGATTCAAACGAGAAATTTGTTAAAGCATGGAAGGCTAAACCAACAGGTAAAGATTACCCATATGCCTATATCAGTGATGATAATGCTGAGATTATTCGTTATGACAATGGGGTTCGTTATCTACATTGAACAATTCCCGTCAAACATCATTGCCGGCATGTTCAACGGCGCCAAAGGGAAGTTTTTGAAATCGACGAAGCCGAAAAAAAAAGAATCCATAGTATCGTTTTAAGTGGCTCACTCGTGTTTAACCGGCCGATCACAACTGTAATTAATCATCTGTATAATAGCGTTTTCGCATACAGGGCAAAAAGGAGGGTTATCACGCATAGTGCAGTGATTCATTGGACGATAGATGCCTTTTGACATATAACCTCCTCCTTCAAAAACGCCCAATTTGTCGGCATAGGGACTGTCAACCGGAGTTGGTACCGGCGTATCGGCTGAGAGCATATTTTTCCATTTGGCATCAAAATTTATAAGGGTGGTTATATTGGGTTCCCAGGGTTCGACATTCAGGTTATAGAAATCATTGTAAGCCACCTCGGAGCTGAAATATTCATCGCCCAGACCGGCAAAACTATGCCCGAATTCATGCACGAAAACGCCAAGGGTTCGTACATTGTCGGCTGTCCCGATTGCATAAAAATTATACATCCCACCTCCTCCGTATAGAGGTGAATTGACAAGGACGAAAATTGCATCGCACGGTACGTTCCATACGGCATCACGAATAGACTTTATATCCGGTGTGGTGAGGTAGCGATCAAGACCGAAGGTATAAAATCCGGAGTTCAGGGCTGTATGGCGGAAGACGCCTTCGCCCGATTGATCTGTGCCCGATTCTTCGGAAATCAGATGTACGCCCCAGACATTAAAATCGTTGCGGTGCCTGTTGAAAGGTTCTGTCTGAAACAGTGCTTCCATAAAACGCCGGGCGTCTGCACTGAATTTATCCATCTCCGCTTCTGTATATCCTTCGGCTAAAAAGACTAAATCTACCTTTTCGGCAGGTTCGCCGCTAAAGTGCAGTTTTTCCGTATACAGGTTTTTCAGCGGACTTCTGTCAATAAAGATACTCTCCGGATCAATTTCCATTGTCCACAACGGATAAAACCGATTGTCGGAACGTTCGCGTGCCAGAAGTTCAAACATAACCGGTTTTTGGGGGTAAGGGATAGACAGGCTGTTTGTCCACGACTGCGTTTCTGTAATTGCCTGGTCGGTGGTACGCCATTCTTCAAACAAGGTGTTAATCCCTCTTGAATAGATTAATATATTCGTTTGCAGGTCATATACTTTGATGTAATAACCTCCGTATTCAAACGGGTCGATCAGGTTCTTCATCGGGCCGCCCCAAACCGGTTCTTCGCGTAATTGCTGCAAGGCTGCCCGCTGTTCTTCTGCGTTTCCACTCAAGGCGAAATCGACCCGCAAGCTCTTCGACTCGAAATAAGTGGCAAAATCAACTTGCGCCTGCAATGATCCATTTCCAACATACACACAGGCAATTATCATCAGATAAGCCTTGCTGCAAACGAGATTGTACAGTATTCGTTTCATATCGTATTTCTTTTATTCACTTTCTAAAGCCGCAACAAATATACATGATCTTTGTATATCTGGCAACTTCTGCTTAACTTTGCCGCTTCAATCAGTATCGAAATAATCATGTTATGGCAGCAGTTGTAATCATGCCCAAACAGGGACAATCCGTCGAGAGTTGTATCCTGACCGGAATCACAAAGAAAAAGGGAGATACCGTAGCAATCGGGGACATCCTTTTTACCTATGAAACAGATAAAGCCTCGTTTGAAGAAGAAGCTAAAGTCGCCGGAACCGTCCTTGAAATTTTCTATGACGAAGGAGATGAAATACCGGTATTGATGAATGTGATGGTCATTGGAAATCCGGGTGAATCGACAGAAGAATTTCGTCAAGATGGCGAAACAGTTGCAATGGAAATCCCTCTGCCCCCTTCAAAGGCGGAATTAAACCCTTCCGCTGCTCTGTTGATTGCCCCCACTTCCCCCACTTCCTCTGCTTCCCCCGTTTCTCCCCGTGCAAACATGCTGGCAGAAAAGCATGCTGTTCGGGCTTCCAGCCTGTCCGGAACAGGTCCGCAGGGACGCGTCCTCGAACGCGATGTGCAGGCATACATTGACGCATTGCCCAGGACTTCTCCGTTGGCTAAAGCCATGATTCAAAAAGATAATTTATCGGTAATACCCGAAACGGGAAGCGGTTTGGCAGGGATGATCAAGGGGAGTGATTTAAGCGTTTTGAAAATCAATGCGGATGAATCCGGCAGCCAAATCATTCCGCTCTCCAACATCCGAAAACGGACTGCGAAAGCCATGCACACATCGCTTCAAAACGCTGCACAGTTGACGCATCATCTTGGAGCAGACGCACGGCGCATCCTGTCCCTTCGCAAACAAGTTAAAGAAGCAGTAACTAACGGTTATCAGACAGATATTACACTGAACGACATGATTTGTCATTCAGCTATCCTTGCAATCAAACAATATCCGCAAGTAAATGCTCATTTCCTTGGTGATAGTGTCCGCCTCTTTTCCGGTGTTCATCTTGGCTTTGCCGTTGATACAATGCGTGGATTGATGGTTCCGGTTGTTAAAAATGCCGACGACTTATCCATGCCGGAACTTGCCAGCCGATTAAAAGAGATTGCCAATACCTGTAGAAAAGGTTCTATCAACCCGGATTTATTAGCATCCGAAGCTGCTTCGTTTACCGTTACAAACCTCGGAAGCTACGGAGTCGAAATGTTTACACCCATTATCAACCTGCCTCAGGTAGCCATTCTGGGGGTCAATACAATCGTTCCCCGCCCGAAAGAGTTGGGTGATGGAGGCTATGAATTTGTACCATACCTCGGTTTAAGTCTTACCTATGACCACCGCGCATTGGACGGCGCCGAAGCCACCCGTTTCCTGAAACAAATTGCCATTGAAATTGAGAATCTTGAGTTCAATGTTTAAAGTTCAATGTTTAAGGTTCAATGATTTTAATTTTCAATTAATATGATAGATTTAGCAATTATCGGAGGAGGACCGGCTGGATATGTAGCTGCCGAGCGTGCAGGAGCCAAAGGCTTGCATGTCGTCCTGTTTGAAAAACGTGAATTGGGCGGGGTATGCCTTAACGAAGGCTGTATACCCACCAAAACACTGCTGTACAGCGCCAAGATATACGACAATGCCGTGAATGGCGAAAAATACGGTGTGTATGCACCGGACGTATCTTTTCAATTTGACAGGATCATTGCCCGCAAAAACAGGGTGGTCAAAAAATTAGTAGCCGGTGTCAAAGCCAAAATGAATGCCTGCAACGTGCAGGTAGTCAAAGGAGAAGCCGTGATTAAAGGTCGTTCGCCGGAAGGAATCGAAATCGAATGTAACGGCGAGCTGTTCCGTGCTGTGAACCTGTTGCTGTGTACCGGTTCGGAAGCATTGATCCCTCCCATTCCGGGCATCGGCGAAGCAGGCGATATCATCCTGACCAACCGTGAAATCCTGAATCTGAAAGAACAGCCCGAATCGCTGGTAATCATTGGCGGAGGCGTAGTTGGCATGGAATTTGCCGGTTTTTTCAACAGTCTGGGAACGAAGGTAACCGTGATCGAAATGCTACCCGAAATACTGGGTGGACTTGATAGTGAAATCAGCCGGTTGCTGCGCGAAATCTGTGCAAAAAAAGGGACCAACTTCTTCATGTCGTGCAAAGTAACTGAAATAAAAGGCAATGAAGTGGTCTTTGTCAATCCCGAAGGAGCGGCAGGTCGTGCAACAGGAGATAAAATACTGTTGAGCGCAGGTCGCAAGGCTGTTACGGAAGGATTGGGGCTTGAAAATATCGGAGTCGAACTGGAACGGGGCGCCGTGAAAGTCGACAGCAGGATGCGAACCAACGTCCCCAATGTCTTTGCCGCAGGCGATGTGACCGGTTTTTCGATGCTGGCGCATACGGCAAGCCGCGAAGGCGAAGTGGTGGTCAACAACCTGACGGGACGCCCGGACATCATGCGCTATCACGCCATACCCAGCGTAGTATATACCAATCCTGAAGTAGCCTGTGTGGGACTTACCGGGGAAGAAGCTAAAAAAGAAGGCATTGCCTGCCGGATTGCTTCGCTGCCGATGGCTTACGCAGGCAGGTTTGTAGCCGAAAATGAAGCCGGTAGCGGACTTTGTAAAGTATTGGTGGGAGCAGAATATGGCGAAGTACTGGGGGTACACATGCTGGGCAATCCCTGCAGCGAAATTATTTACGGAGCCTGTATGGCTATCGAACAGGAAATGACCCTGAAAGAAATGGAAGAAGTCATATTTCCCCACCCAACCGTATCTGAAATCCTGAAGGAAACTGTATTTTCATTTTGAGACAGCCATCTTGTTCTCAGGTATCTTTTTTCTGCCTGCCCGGCAAATAATTATACCGGGATGTATATTGTTTAGGTACGCGAAATAAATAATTTATACTATTTTTTCTCTGTGCAGCTCTGTGTTTTCTCTGTGAACCCTCTGTGTAATTTTTCACGGAGCGACCAGAGGGTTCACAGCGTTACACAGCGTTTTTTTGCAGTATCACGATTTTTTGCCAGTCCCCAAACCATTATATGTTTTTTATTTCGCATGCCATAAAAATTTATAAAAAAGGCTTCGGACAAATGCACCCAAAGCCTTTTCCGTCAATTTTATGCACAACGGGAATGCCTGCCTTGCTGTTTACTGTGTTGAGCATGGCGCCTGCTCAGTACTGAGCACGACGCCTGCACAGTCCGACTTCTTATTTCACATCCAGTTTTACCTTGTGAATAAATCTGTTATCGTGTGGAAACAGCGAAAGACATCAGTTTTCATTGTCAAAGCTCAAAACAGCTAATTTTCTTTCAGTACAAGAATGCCTGAGGCATTGAGTACATGGGTTGCGCTGATGGGTTTTGCGGTCCCTCCGAATCCAAAATTACCAAGACCGTTATTGAACATGTTGATAATGCCCTCTGTTCCATTTACGATGACAGGAACATTTGTCCACCAGGCGATAATGTTATCTACAAAAACAGTGCTTCCATTTAAGTTGAGTGAAGTAACTGTGCCACTATAATTGCCTGCTATATTCACGGCAGGCGTAATAACGTTGATAGAGTAGTTGTAAGCGTAAAGCGTAAGTGTACCAATTCTGGCGTTTCCTGACAAGCGAAACGTACAGTCATGTCCGATGATTACTTCATTGCGCCTGTTGTTGTTGTCTGTAATACTGCCACCTGTCATCTCGAATGTAGCCCCATTACTTATATGCACGCAAGATAAATCTGTATAATAAAAATTGTTCCACCAGTTGTTTCCGCTGACTTCACCGCCTTCCATTTTGAAAACGGAGTTTAAACCGTCCACTAATACTGCTTCATCACCGCGTTCCATTCCGGTAATTTTAGAACCGTTACGCATAGTCAGAATGCCGCGCCGTACATGTACTGCATGGAGATAGATACTACTACAGGTGATGTTCTGTCCAAGAGTAAGACCTGTTGCGTTGTTGCCGTTTATGGTAAACAACGACCCATAATCTGATGTGGTTATTGTTCTTTCTGCCCCGATACCGATGATGGTCAGTTTGGCATTGGCTGCATTCAACGTTTGCGGCGCTATCGTTACGTTAGTCCCTATCAGAAGAGTATATTCTTCTCCGCTGTATGAATTTGCATTGACATAGGTAAAGGCTGCGGCAATATCATTTGGCAACACAGACGTAATTGGTGTCAGGGAAACAGATGGTGTACTCCAAACGGCTTTGAGGGTGACTGGAGCGTTGACAGGCGTATTGAAGTCAAACGCCGTACTTTCGCCTTCCCTGCGCCATTCTACGAAGGTTTGATGGGAAGGAAATGCGCTGAGGTTGACCGTGCCTAGATACAGACCAGATGCCGGTCTGAATTCCTTTGTCGGGTTTGCGGGTCTGGTTGCTGTTGCGCCGTTGCGGATGGTTTGGGCAGATACTTCGCTGCCGCCGTCGCTGTCAAAAGTTACGATGTGCGCCACAGTCCATTTGGCTTTGAGGGTAACGGGAGCGGTAATGGCAGTGGAAAAGTTCCATTCCATTTCGCCGCTAAACCATCCGTCGAATTCGTATCCGTCGCGTGTCGGGTCTGCGGGTTTGGTCGCCCTGTCGCTGTGTTCTATATTTTGGGATGTTACCGCGCTGCCGCCGTCGCTGTCGAATGTAACCAGATACGTGTTGATTGCCCATCGTGCGAAAAGCGTCATGTCTCCGCTCACTGTTTCCGTCTCGAAGTCCCAAAAAGCGCCGGTTTCGTTATCCGCCTTTGCCCAGCCGTCGAAAATGTAATTTTCACGTGTCGGGTCTGCCGGTTTTGCAACCTTTCCGCCTGTTTTGACGGTTTGTGCCGCTACCTGACTTCCACCCTTACTGTCGAATGTAACAGTGTACGTCGGGTCTTCCTTTTCGCAGGATGTAAAAACTGCCGCACACAGTGCGGTCATCCAAATGACAGCAAATAAAGGTCTGTTCAACCTGCAAAAACTTGCAATCCCACGACCTGCTGATCTCATAAAATTCTTCTTCATACGTTCTTTTTTAAATGGTTAATTATTATGTAAATAAAAACTGTTTCCCTTGAAATCAGACAATAAAAAAAGCGTGAAACTTAACTGTTTCCCGCTATCGTGGTATTTGGCGTAACCTTGTGCAAAGAGAAATAGATCAAGTTCACGCTTCTACGTGAACACTCAACTTTTTCTTCTTTGCACTATCTTCTATCGCCAAATTTTCGATAGCAAAGAATAAAGCTCAATGCTTTTCCAATATGTCTTCATTTGTGCCTGTCGGCACGTTATTTTCTTTTATGTCATACGTAATATTATTTATTCCGGTCACAAACATACATGAAAATCCCGAAATATCCAAACGCATGTGGTGATTTTTTTTAATGTGGACGCCGGTCAACGTGAACCGTCGATACAGCCCTGTACTGTTCATCAACACAACCCTGTACTGTTTAATTATGAATGAATCAGTTATTCAATTATTCAGTTACTCAGTTAATATAAATTAAATGATTGTTGCTAAAATAATATGATATACAAGTATCCGGACCCTGGACTGCGCTTCGCAGGCAATGGTAAAGAAGTGGACTGTCTTGAAATTCATGTCAACATCCTTTGTGATTTCAATAAATTGCGTTAATTTTGCCTCATTATAAATGCACAACGAATGATATAAATAACATAGTAAATGCCTAAAAAACAATTTATCAACCCAACAGAAATCAGGAAACCGGGTGAAATCACATTCACCCCTATTCCTGTCAACCGATACTGTAAATCCGTCAAGGAAGAATTGGACGGCAAAAACTTTACCAAAGATGAACTCTGCCGTATCTTCTACGATATGGTCGTTATCCGCGAATTTGAAACCATGCTTCATCTGGTGAAGACGACTGGCGCTTATAATGGCGTGGAATACAACAATCCTGGTCCGGCACATCTGTCGGCAGGGCAGGAAGCTGCCGCCGTCGGAATGGCTTATACGCTCGATATCGACGACTTTATTTTCGGTTCGCATCGCAGTCACGGCGAAATCCTGGCAAAAGGCTTACGCTCCATACAACTGCTCGATGACAATGAACTCGAAGATATCATGAATGGCTACTGGGACGGCGCTACCGTTAACGCTGTGAACACCATATACAGGGGAAATGACACGAAAGAAAAAGGAATCCGTTTCCTCCTCTACGGCGCGTTAGCTGAAATATTTGCCAGGACAACCGGATTCAACAAAGGATTGGGGGGAAGCATGCACGCTTTCTTCACGCCTTTCGGTATCTATCCGAACAATGCCATCGTGGGGGGTAGCGGAAGTATTGCCGTGGGCGCTGCATTGTATAAAAAGGTAAACCGCAAACCCGGTATCGTGGTTGCCAATATCGGCGACGGTTCGATGGCACGCGGTCCGGTATGGGAAGGAATCTCGTTTGCCGCCATGGATCAGTTTACCAGACTGTGGGAAGGCGATATGCGGGGCGGACTGCCCATCATCATCAATATTATGAACAACCAGTACGGAATGGGCGGTCAGACATGCGGCGAAACGATGGGCTACGGTATTGCCGCCCGGATCGGCGCCGGCGTCAACCCCGAACAGATGCACGCCGAGCGGGTGGACGGTTACAACCCGCTGGCTGTGATTGACGCCTTCTGCCGTAAAAAAGCAATCCTGGAACAGAAAAAAGGACCTGTTCTGCTGGATGTACTGACCTACCGGTATAGCGGACATTCTCCTTCCGATGCTTCATCCTACCGGAGCAGGGAAGAGACGGAGGCATGGGAGGCGCAGGATTGTATCACCGGTTACGAAAAGGAACTGGTTACAGCCGGCATTGCAGCGCAAGACGAACTGGACGAAATCCGCCGAGATATCAAAGACATCATGTTTGACATATTCAAGCTGGCTATCGACGACCGGCTATCGCCGCGTATGGACCTGTACAGAGAGCCGGAACTGCCGGGTACGATGATGTTTTCCAACGGCTCGGTCGATTCCATGTCGGATGCCGTGCCGGAAGTAAACCATCCCATGAACGAAAATCCAAGAGTCAAACAAATTGCGCTGAAAGAACGTTTTGCTTTTGATAAGGATGGAAAGCCGGTTTCCAAAATGAAACAGTACCAGCTTCGTGACGGTCTGTTCGAAGCCATCATCGACCGTTTCTACAGGGACGCTTCCCTGATTGCATACGGTGAGGAAAACCGCGACTGGGGTGGCGCATTTGCCGTATATCGCGGTCTGACCGAAGCGCTTCCGTATCACCGTCTGTTCAATACCCCTATTGCCGAAGCGGCGATTGTCGGTACGGCGATCGGATATGCCATGTGTGGCGGACGGGTCATTCCCGAAATCATGTACAGCGACTTTCTGGGATGTTGCGGCGACGAAGTATTCAACCAGCTACCCAAGTGGCAAGCCATGAGCGGCAACATCCTGACCATGCCGGTAGTCGTTCGCGTATCGGTCGGTTCGAAATACGGGGCGCAGCACTCGCAGGACTGGACTTCGCTTGCCACGCATATTCCGGGACTGAAAGTGGTATTCCCGGCTACGCCCTACGATGCAAAAGGACTGATGAACACCGCCCTGCAGGGAACAGACCCGGTCGTCTTCTTCGAAAGCCAGCGAATCTATGATGTCGGCGAACAGTTCCACCCTGGCGGCGTACCCGAAGGATATTATGAAATACCGCTCGGTGAACCCGATGTCAAACGCGAAGGCAAAGACATCACCTTCCTGACAGTCGGCGCCACGCTGTATCGCGCCCTGGATGCCGCAAAGATACTGGAGGAAAAGTACGGCATGAGTATCGAAATTATTGACGCCCGTTCGCTGGTGCCGTTCAACTATGAAAAAGTGATAAAGTCGGTGAAAAAGACCGGTCGGATTGTGATTGCAGGCGATGCTTCGGCGCGTGGTTCGTTCCTCAACGACCTGGCAGGCAACATCACCGAACTGGCTTTCGATTATCTTGATGCGCCTCCTGTCGTACTCGGTTCGCGCAACTGGATTACACCGGCTTACGAACTCGAATATGCCTTCTTCCCTCAGGCGGAAAGTTTTATTGACATCGTCCACGAAAAAATCGTTCCGCTTAAAGGACATATACCCAGCCAAAACTATACACAAGCCGAACAAATCAGACGAGCGAAAGAAGGAATTTAGTTCACTTAGTGTGCAAACCCTGTTATAAACTCCGTGTTCACTTTTTATGTACGGCACAAAGACAGTCATTTATATTTGACTATACAAATATATCTGACTACTCATTTTTAACATATTGTTCTACCTTTATTTGATTGACACACACACCGGAACGCTGAAAAGGGAACGTACTGCTATTTTTTGCTGTAAAAGCGTTTCGTAATACTGGATTTCGTCAGGCTTTAATTGATTTTCGCCGTTTAAGCGGATTGAGATTTCAATCCGTTTGCCCGTATTCTGGACGGATACATCTCCTGTTTTGCTTTTCAACTCTCTGTAACAAAACGCTTTCAGGTCGCTGCAGGTGATTAGTTTATCTTTGGTCAGCAGGTTATACCGCGCTAAATGGTTCAAGGTTTCTTCGTTGTATTCTTCGGTTCGTCCTCCGGATGTATCTTTCAATAAAAAAGTGCCTGCTTTGTCCAAATATTCGGATACTGCGCCTGCTTTTTCGCCTTCTCTGATTTCGTTTGCCCATTCGCAGTTCGTGGTCAAATAGTCAATCCTGACGTTATTATGTTGATACCTCAGATTCCTGTTTAATTTTAAAATAGCATACGCGCCTGAATAATTCCGGTTGTCATTGCGCATCAACACAGGATATAATTCCCTGAAATCCTTATACAGATTTTCCAGTTTCTCGCCTTTTTTCAATTCGTCAATGTCTTTAAACGCATAATAATCGGAAATAAAGCGGTTGAATAAATCGTTTATCCGGAAGAGAAGTTCTTCCTGATTGAACCGTTCGATTCCAAAATGGCGGATATAGAAGTCGGCTGCGTTTTTTTCAGTGTTTTCGTCCATAAGCAGATTCAGGAAGATATTTTTGTCAACCGACAGTTTTTTGACTGGCTCATTATTATGCAGTGTTACAGAATGTTTCTGAACATTCAGAACAGGAAGGCAGTTGATTCTGACCGTCCGGTTCTGAAAGTATTGCAGGTCTGCTTTGCTTTTAAAATGAACGGTAAAAACCGGATGTTTGCTCGTGTTTTTGATCGTATTGCAGTCATACGTATTGATATAGAACAGGTAAATATGGTTTTTCAGGAAATATTCCTGCCAATAATCGTAATTTCCATATTGGAGCTGATTTTCTTCCCGCAGGAGGTAGTGATGCTGAAACCAGTCCGTAAAAGGAAGATTATTAAAGTCATCCGGTTTTATCAAGGGTAATCGCTGACTGTTCATTGAGATTTCGATGTCCGGCATCCTTTCCGCATCTTCAAAATAGAGCGAGACGCCGGAAAAATCTTCCAGCATTTCTTCGGACGACAGGGTTAACTGCAGCGTGTTGCTGTTCCTGTCTATCTGTTTAGCTGAGATTTTGGCATCTATAATCTTCGTTCGGAACAAAGGTGAAAACGGTATTTTATGTTTCCCGAATTCAAATACGCATTTTTCGTCCACATAGAAGGATGTCAATGGTTTGATACTTTCATCTTTATTCTTTCCTATACCTGTTTCAATCACTGAAAAGGCAGGGAATGGTTTGATCAGATGATAGGGTATCAATTTGTTGCGAAATTCGGAAACGACCTGTTCCTTCAAGGTAGCAATCTCCCGTGAAATGGAATACGATTGCCAGGCTAACGCCGAAAAAAGGAGTTTTACGACCGGGTCTCTTTCGATATCTCTCAGTTCCCCTTTTTCATCCCAATGTTCAAACGCTTCCTTAATCAGCTGTCTGCGATGTTGTTCAAACGAGTTGTCCATAGCTTACCATATATAAAATGTGATGTTTTTTTTGTAATTTTTCTCTGTGAAATCTTCTTCGTACTTTCCGTAGACGTCTATAGAAACTTTCTTGTAATCAGCATCATAATTCATCATAACCCGTACTTTTTTAATCCTTGGTTCAAATTCTTCAATCGCTAATTTGAGGTCATACGCATAATTGTTTTTATTCAGGCTTTCGCCGTGTATTTTTTTGGCGTCTATCTGTTCTTCTTCGTCGCTGTTTTCAAAGCGTGAATTTTGAAAAACAAAACCAAAATAATAATCGGCTTTGAAACAGCCGTTTGGGGAGAAGACGATTAAGTCGACAAAATCATCAATCGATTCTTTGATACTGCGCGCTTCATTATCTCTCAGGAAGCGGCTGGTCATCGTTATCGGAATAGTAAAACCGTTCATCTTGCTTTAAATTTTGGGCGTAAAATCTTCTTCTCCCTGCCCGACAATTCTTGAGACGTTTTGCAGGTAGGATAAGAGCGACTTGAATGTGATTGACATATCGTTATGGTTGTATGCGCGAAGCCAGTCAGGCGAAGTAATCGCTCTGACGTCCGGAAGGAAAAATTGATAGGTCAGTATGATTTTCTTTATTAACCGGAGCAATGCGATTGGCGGGCTTGAGACCGGAAATTCGTCTAATTCACAGTGTAACATCGTAAGCGGATAGATTGTTTTACCAAATGGGCCTTCTTTATGCTCAATATGCGACAGGATTTCGGTCAGGAGCTGTTTGAACAGGTTGAATGTTTCCCATAGTTTGGAACAGGCATTCACCGACATGCAGGGCGGGATATAATTCGGGTCGATTTGCGGCGCATTGTGGCTGTTATCTATTTTCACAATCGCTAATTCGTCTTCGCCTATTCTGTCTAATTCCCTGATATATAATTCGTAATCAGCATGAGCTGCCGGAGCCTCTTCGTCCATTACAGGTTCAATCAGTACCTGCTCAAACGGATTGATACGCAAAACAATATACAGGGCTTTGGCGTTGGAATCAGGGATTGAGAGGTGTTTTTGGGGTAACGATGCCAGCATGGCGTTCTCTGTTTCAACTAAGTATCCCGCACCTGTTGTGCCGCTGCAAACTAATTGCTCAATGGAAATATCCTTATTGTTCAGCGTCGTTTTTACGGTGAACGGAGACGGGTCTGTTTCGGTTTGAGGCAGCAGTCCATAGCTGTTTTGAGCAATCAGCCTGCGAATCAGGTTGTGCTGACTGCAACTATAGTTATCGGCTTGTATGAATGTTTCAGGTGTAATTTCCTGACCGGTTCGCCAAAATATTTTATGTTTCATATATTTTATTGTTCAAAGTTTAAAGTTTAATGTTCAAAATCGCTATATTTCAGGGTTAAGTTATTAATCATTTATCATTAACCATTTAAAAAAGTATTATAATCCAGTGTCATTCCTCCTCCCAGCACAAACGGTTCTTTTATGTCTTTGATTTTAAACACATATCCCATATCCACAGGCATGAACCATTCGTAAAAGAAATGAGCGAACACGTCGACGTCCTTTTTGATTTTCTTAAATTCAGGGTTCGACAACTTTTCGATATAAATCGTCGTTTTTACGATTCTGTTTATCATTCCTGCAGCATTCATTTTTTCGGCTATCCGCACATCAATGTCGGCAGGATAGAAAATGTTTTTGAAAATATCTCTCCATATCATTGGGTTACTTCGTATTTCGGAAGCAAGTGGTAATAAGGGGATTACTTTCTTTATCAGTTCGTTTTTATCATCTATCCGGAAAATGTCGAACAATTCATCCATCCATAAGGATGTCCTGTTTTCTGCCAATTCGTTCAGTTTTCGTTCCAATTCAAAACGTAAACCGAAATAGGTTTTGTCGAACGGATAAAAAAAGGCAAGTAATTTAAGTTTTTCCCGAATGATTTTTTCAGAGAGCGCTTTGAACTTTTCCACATTTTTTTCTTTCTGGACTTTTCTCAATTCGTTCTCCCGAAAAAAAAGCCCTTCGGGAAGAATATGAAAGATACTGTCTCTTGACAGATTGATATTCAACGGATTTCTTTCTGAATCCGTTTCCGGGTCGATGTAAATGATGTCATTGTAGTAATTGCGGCTGAATACGCCCTGAAATTCCAGATTGATTCCTGAAAGCGAGTCCAGCATGGACGACAGGAATGATTCGGCTTTTATATTTTCATGATTTTGCGATAAGTCTTTCATACTTTTTCTGGTCTTTGGATAGTTCGATATAAAAAACTCCGTCT
>Ga0099364_10008330_pt1 | contig 14607 bp, 15 predicted proteins | sample TergutTh196P3_FD_73070 | JGI IMG/M metagenome (GOLD analysis project Ga0099364, IMG submission 73070) | Microcerotermes parvus P3 segment gut microbial communities from Pointe-Noire, Republic of the Congo - Th196 P3 | ecosystem: Host-associated > Arthropoda: Insects > Digestive system > Gut ... | reverse complement strand
AAGGCTTCCGGCTTGACATCCACGCCCAGGTCAAACACGTCAAAGCCTCCTCCCTCCAGCATCATGCCCACCAGGTTCTTGCCGATGTCGTGGAGGTCGCCCTTGACCGTGCCTATGACCACCACCCCGGCGCTGGTCTGGCCGGCACTGCCGAGCTTGGGCTTCAGAATTTCCAGCCCGGCTTTCATGGTCTGGGCGGCCATGAGCATTTCCGGCACAAAGAGTTCGCCTTCGGAAAAACTCTTCCCCACCGAGTCCATGGCGGCGATCAAGCCTTCCTGCAAGACCTTGTTGATATCCGTACCCGCGGCCAGTTCCTTTTCCACCAATCCGGCTATGGTATCTTCCTCATACTCCAGAACCGCTTGATAGATGTCTTTGATTGCCATTGTAGATGCCTCCTGTGGGTTTGGAGCCGTAAGCCTTGAAGGGACCGAACCTCCGGCCTCGGCGGATAGAGGTGGGCTTGGAGCCTGATTCCATTTTTCAGTTAAAGTTTGGAATAAGGGCTCCTGTTATTAGAGCGAGAAGTTTTCATTTTGTTGGCTTGAGCCGGACCCTCAAAAACGGGGCTGCGGCAAGGGAGGTCTAAACGCCTTTATGAAGGAATAATTACATGTTTTATCATGAAAGTCAAATAAAAATTATTCCCGCGCCCGCAAAGGAGGTTTTCACCGAATTTGCCGCGGGGCGTGAAATGTTAAAGCTATGCGTATTTTTATATTTTTATAGGCATGACTCCGTATGGTTTTTACTTGAGCGGCCCGCCATTCCAGACCTGGGCATGTTCACGCTCGTAACTGGATATTTTTTGCTCCAGGTTAAGAGTCAGGCTGATTTCATCCCAGCCGTTCATGAGCATTTCTTTTCTGAAGGGGTCATAATCAAATAAATATTCAAACCCGTCCCGGCCGGTGACGGATTGCTTTTCCAGGTCAACGGTCAGCTCATAGCCCGGCGTATTCATTATGCGCTCAATGAGGAGGCCCACCAGGTCCGCCGGGGGTTCCACGAGAAGGAGGCCGACGCGGGAGCAGTTGCTTTTGAAGATGTCGGCGAACTTGGGGCAGATCAGCGCCTTGAAGCCATAATCTTCCAGGGCCCAGGGGGCGTGTTCCCGGCTGGACCCGCAGCCGAAGTTTTCCCTGGAGACCAGAATCCCGGCGCCCTGAAAGCGGGGCTGGTTCAAGATGAAATTCGGGTCCGGGGAGCCGTCTTCCCTGTATCGAAGATTGTTGAACAGGACCGCGCCGAAACCGGAGCGCTCTATACGGGTCAGAAACTGCTTGGGGACTAGGAGGTCGGTATCTACATTGGGCCGGTCAATGACGGCGGCCAGAGCGGTTATCCGGGTGAATTTTTTCATGAATGCTCCTGATTCAAAGGGTATGCCGGGCTTTTGGCCCGGTTTTCAGCGGGTCAGGGTCGCCCGGTAGAGGGTGCGGCCCCGCTGGACAGTCACCTGGACCGAGGGTTTGAAGCGGTTGGCCAGCATGGCCTCGGCCAGGTCCCGGGTTCCGGCCAGCCGGCGGTCGCCCCAGGCCAGAAGGGCATCGCCTTCGCGCAGGCCGACCCGGGCGGCCGGTGAGGAGCCCGGCGGCCCTTTCAGGATCAGCCGCCCCTTCTGTTCTGATACTTTGAGGCCGAAAAGCGACTCGGCCAGGGCCAGGGCCTCGCCGGCCGTCAGCCGCCTCGGGGCCAGGGTGAAGGTCAGGGGCCGGCCTTCGCGGTTAACCTCGGCCGCCACCGGCCGGCCGGGGTCCAGGCTGGACAGGATCAGTTCATAATCGGCCAGGGTGTCCACGGCGGCGTTATCCAGCCTTTTGAGGATATCGCCTTTTTTCAGGCCCCCGGCCGCGGCCGGGCCGCCTTCCAGGAGGCTGATTATCAGGCAGCCGGTTTCCCCGCGCTGAGGGCGGCTGGATTCGGCCAAGTCAAGCCCCAGGTCCAGGCCGGTCTCGCCCCGGGTCAGGCGGACCAGGACGCGGCGGACCTGGTTGGAGGGGATGGCGAAGCCCAGGCCGTCGCCCCGGATAATGGCCGTGTTGAGCCCCACCAGTTCCCCGTGGATGTTCAGGAGCGGCCCGCCGGAATTGCCGGGATTTATGGCCGCATCGGTCTGGATGAGGTCTTTCAGAACCCCGCTCCGGCCGCTCAAGGGGACTTCCCGGCCGGTGGCGCTGACAATGCCCACCGTGGCCGAATGGCTGAGGCCGAAAGGATTGCCGATGGCGATGACGGTCTCGCCGATCATGAGGCTGTCGCTGTCGGCCAAGGGAACCTGGGGCAGGGGCCCGGACTTTACTTCCAGGACGGCCAGGTCGTAGGCGGGGTCGGACCCCAGGAGTTCGGCCGGAAATTCCCGGCCGTCGGCCAGAGTCACCGTGGCCCGCGAGGCTCGGCCTAAGACATGCGCGTTGGTCACCACCAGGCCCTTGGAGCCGTCTATGATAACCCCCGAGCCCAGGCTGGTGGCCGGCCTGGTCCGGCTCAGGTCGCCGAAGAAGCGCCTGAAAAATTCATCGGTCAGGGGGTCGCGGGCGAAGGGCGAGGGGCCGCCGGGGGCCTGGACATAGACGCTGACCACGGCCGGCCGGGCTTTTTCAATGGCCGCCACCAAGGGGGTCCGCCGCCCGGCCTCTCCGGGCTGGCCGGGGGCCAGGGGGGCCCAGGGGTCCGGGGCCGCACCTTGGGCCAGGGCGGCTGCCCAGAAAAGGCCGCCCAGGAGAAGGACGCTCAAAAGCAGGGTATTTTTCAGTTTAAAGAGCACCTGAGCCGTGATCTATAAGCGCGGCGAGGGGCCTTCCGCCGCACATTTAAGTCTATTCACCCTTGGTCTGCCGAGCTTGAAGCTCGGCGATCCGCTCCCGCAATCGTATGATTTCCGCGTTCCTGTCCGTAAGCGCCGCATCTTTTTCCGTAAGCGCGGCCTCCTTTTTCGTAAGCGCCGCATCTTTTTCCGTAAGCGCCGCATCTTTTTCCGCAACAACGCCCTGCCACTCCGCAACAACGCCCTGCCACTTCTCGTCAGCTTCCCGCGCTCCCTCAAGCTTGGCGGTATACAAGGCCTGGGCCTCGTCATGGCGGGCTTTTTTATACAGGCGTTCCATTTCGCGGAACTCTGAAGCGGCCGTTATGCTCCGATAAACCTCTATAGCCTGTTCCATTATCGGCACCTCCAAGGCTTCAATTCGTTTTAACTCTTCTTCGGTTTTCGCTTTGAACAGCGCCAGCCACAGCCTTAATCCATCATGAACGTGTAATTCGAGCTTGGCCATAAAGGGCTCCCCTTGGCTGGTTCATCATAGCACATTCACCGGGGGAATTCATTGGAGAGTCTGGAAAGAATACCCGGGGTTGGAGCAGGTTTTTTAGATTATGAGAAAGCGGAAGAAGGGCGGTTCGCGAACCGCCCCTACAAAGAAACATCCTTCCCGATTGAACATCACGTCAATGAGGGAACAATGCCTCACCGTAGGGGCGCTTCGCGAAGCGCCCTTTGGGAAACGTCAATGAGGGAACAGGTGTTTACGATCATGGCCGTGAAAAACCTTTGCCGGCAGGAGCAGGAGGATTGGTGGGCGGCCATTGTCTCGGACAAGGTGGCCTCTTCGGCTCTGTTCAGCCTGCGGGAAGACCAGAAGACCTTCGAGAACTGGGCCCTCCTGGCCGCCTGGCCGGGGCACGACATGAACGTGGTTTACGGACAGGCCGGGGAGCGCCTGGCCTATTTCTGGACAGCCAACAGGCTGGGGCATGGGGCCTTCTTCCATTTCAACTTTCTGTCCGCGGGCCTGCCCTGGAAGATGCAGATGGCCGCTTACGTGCTCCAGGTTCTCAAGGTGGCCGGCTATCAATGCCTGGCCGGGCTGATACCCGCCTGCAGGCGGCACGTCCTGGCCTTCGCCCTGGCCTGCGGGGCCAAAATCATGGGCCGCTGGCCCGGAGTCATTTACATGGCCAAACGGAATGAATTCGTTGACGGCCTTTTATTGCAATTAGTCCTGAAAGGAGATTGACCATGGGAGGAGGAGGCAAAGGCGCAAGTTACCCCCCGCCGCCGATTGACAACACGCCCCAGATAAGGGCCGCCGAGGAAGCGGCCAAGCAAGAGGAAAAGAAGAGACAGGCCGAACAGGCCGAGGCCGACCGCAAGAGGCACATTGCCGCCTCCGGCCGCCAGAGCACCATCCTGGCCGGGGAGAATGCCCCGAAGACTTTGCTTGGAGCTTAAGTGCCGAAGCTGGCCCATCATCTGAACCGATTCACCTTCGGGGAAATATCGCCCCTGGTTTGGTCCCGGACCGACCTGGGCAAGTATTCCGCGGGATGCAAGCGGTTGGAGAACTTCATACCTCTCCTGCAGGGGCCGGTTCAGAGGCGGGGCGGGACCAGGTTCCGGGCCGTCAGCGGCAATGGGGCGAATCCGGTCATGCTCTTGGACTTCTCCTTCAGCGAGACCACCAGCTACGTCCTGGAATTTGGTCACAACTACCTGCGCATTTTTCACCAGGGGCAGCCCCTCATGAACCCCAACGGCACCATCTACCAGATCGCCACGCCTTGGGGCCAAAGCGACCTCTTTGACCAGGACGGCTTGCGCCGCCTCAAGATGGCCCAGAGCGCGGACGTCATGTGGATAGTCTGCCCGACCGTGCCGCCCCAGCGCCTGAAGCGCGTGGGGCATCTGGATTGGCAGATTTCGCCCCTGCCCAACTGGTCGCCGCGGCCCAACCCCAATGCCGCCACCCTGTTCCGGGAACGGCTTTGCTTCGCGGCCCTGGAAACCGTCTACCTGAGCCAGGCCGGGGCCTTTGAGAACTTCACCCTTCGGGCCACCAACCAGACCGCCGACGACCCCATGGAGATAAACGTCTATGCCCAACAGATGAACGTCATTGAATGGCTGTGCCCGGCCGGCCAGCTTCTGGTGGGGACCAAGGGCGGGGAGTTCCTGGTCGGGGAAACCACCAGCGTTGACCCCTTCGGCCCGGAGAACGTCAAGGTGACCCCGGAGACGGGCTTTGGGTCTTCACCCCTCCAGGCCAAGCGCATCGGGGCCGTGGTTATCTTCGTCCAGCGGGCCGGCCGCAAGCTGCGGCAGTTCGTCTACGACATTCAGGGGGACAGCTACGTGGCCATGGACCTGACCGCGGCCTCGGAACACGTCAGCCGGGGCGGGCTGACCGACTTCGTTTGGCAATCCGAACCCCTGGAAACCCTCTGGGCCGCCCGGGCCGACGGCCAACTCCTGGGCTTCACCTATTCCAAGGAACAGGAGATGAACGCCTGGCACCGGCATATCCTGGGCGGCGGGGGCCGGGTGGTCTCCCTGGCCGTGGTCCCGGCCGTGCAGGGGGGCCGGGACGAGCTTTGGCTGGCCGTGGCCCGGGAAGTGAACGGCCAGACCGTCCACTACATTGAAACACTGGAGCCTGGCCATGAGCTGGGCGGCTTGCAAGAGGATTGCTTCTTCGTGGATTCCGGCCTCAGCGTCGCCGGCTCGGGCCTGACCGTGGTCACCGGCCTGGGGCACCTGGAAGGTCACGAGGTGGCTATCCTGGCCGACGGCGGGGTTCAGCCCCCCCAGGTGGTGACCGGGGGGCAGGTCGCCCTTCAGTATCCGGCGGACGTGGTTCAAGTGGGGCTGCCCTATTGCTCCTTTCTGACCACCGTGAACTTCGAGGCCCAACTGCCCGACGGCACGGCCCAGGGCCGGCATAAGCGGGTGGTCAAGGTTCATTTGAGCCTGCTGGAATCCGCTTCTGGGTCGGCGGGGTCGCTGGTGATGGAGCCCCTGGAATACTGGCCCGCGCCTCGGGGGATGGACAAGGCCCCGGCCCTCTTCACCGGGGAGGTGAACCTGCCCTGGCCCGGAGGCTATGAGGCGGACGGATTGGTTTCCGTGGTTCAGGACCAGCCCTTGCCGTTTCTGCTGACCGGGATTGTCCAGGATGTGTTGATTGAGGGGAAGAATTGATGGCTCTAAAGAGCGACGACATAATCAAGCGGTTCGATTCCCTGGCCTCTCTGCGGGGCGAATGGGAGGGCATCTGGCAACTGTGCTCGGACTTTGTCCTGCCCCGGAGCGGGGAATACCGCCGGCGGGCGGAACGGCTCTTTGACGACACCGCGCCCCTGGCCCTGGGCCGCTTCGCCGCGGCCCTGGAATCGGTTCTCACGCCCCGAACCCGCAAGTGGCACACCCTGGTCACCGGCGACCCGGGCCTCGACCAGGACCCCGAAGTCAGCCGCTGGTGCGAAGGCCTGCGGGATATGCTCTTCCGGGCCCGCTATGCCCCGGAAGCCAATTTCGCCAACCAGATAACCGAGGCCTATTACAGCCTGGGGGTTCACGGCACGGCCTGCATCTTCACGGATGACGACCTGGGCCGAGGCCTGCGGTATCGGAACATACCCATCCATCAAATCTACCTGGCCGAAGACTCCGCGGGCCGAGTGGATACGGTCTTCCGGGCCTACAGGCTCACGGCCCGCCAGGCTTTGCAGGAGTTCGGGGAGGACCTGCCCTCGAACATCCGCCAGGACGCCGGGAATCCCGGCCGGCAGGAAACCGAATACGAGTTTCTGCATGGGGTCTTTCCCCGCCGGGACGCCGACCCCAACCGCCGCGACGGCCGGAATATGCCCTATGCCTCGGTTCACCTGGCCCGCAGTTCGCGAACCATTGTCCGGGAGAGCGGGTATCGCTCCATGCCCTATGTGGTCAGCCGCTTCGTCCTGGCCCCCGGGGAGGTCTACGGCCGGTCCCCGGCCATGAGCGTCTTGGGGAGCATCATCCAGGTCAACGCCATTCAGAAGACCATCATCCGGGCCGGGGAGAAGATGGTGGACCCGCCCATATTGACGCCCGATGACGACGTGTTGGCCGGGTTCAGCCTCAAGGCCGGGGCCATCAATGCCGGAGGGCTGAGCGCGGACGGCCGCCAGCTTATCCAGCCCCTGGCCATCAACGGCAATCTGCCCGTGGGCATGGACCTCATTGAGGCCCGGCGGCGGGTCATCAACGAGGCCTATTACCTCAACCTCTTTCAAATCCTGGTGGAGAAGCCGGGGGAACAGACGGCCACGGAAGTCATTCAGCGGGCCCAGGAAAAGGCCCAACTGCTGGCCCCGGCCATGGGCCGCCAGCAGTCGGAACTTCTGCGGGGTCTGATTGTCCGGGAGCTGGACATTCTGATTCATGGGGGGTTCCTGGAGGCCCGGCCCATGCCCGAAGCCCTGGCCGCGGCCGGGGCCGGATTGACCCCCAAATACGAAACCGAGATGACCCAGGCCCTGGATTCCTCGGACGGCATGGCCGTCATGCGCTTTATCCAGGCCTTGGGGGCCATGGCCCAGATGGGGCCAAACGCGGCCGCGGTTCTCGACCTGGTGGATTACGACAAGGCCGCCCAGGTTCTGCGCCGCAGTTTCGGAGCCCCGGCGGAGACCATCCTGCCCCCGGAAGCCGTGGCCCAACTGCGGCAGCAGAAGATGGAGGCCCAGCAGGCTGAAGCCATGATGAACATGGCCCAGCAGGCCGGAGCGGCCGGGGCGGATTTTGCCGGCGCGTTCTCTCAACTGGCCCAGGCTGGCCAAGCTATGCAAGGGGTTCAATGATAAACGAAAAAAAGATAAGGGAGACGGCCAAGGCCTATCGAAGATTGTTCCTCAACGAAGCCGGGGGCCTCAAGCCGGACGCCATAATCGTGTTGGAAGACATGATGAGCTTCGCTTGCTTTTTTGTGGATAAGCCTATGAGCGGACTCGACCAATTGGCCCTGGTGGAAGGGGCCCGGTCAATGGTTCGGTCTGTTCTGAGAAAGAGCGGGGCTGAAAGCCAAATGCTTAAACGACTTTTAGAGGGAGATAACCATGAGTGAAACTTTTCTGGCCGCCAATGCGGCTTCTGATTCCTCTCCGGCCGCTTCGCCTGCCGCATCACCGACGGCCGCCCCGGCCGGCGGCGACGGTTCAAGCGGGGGGTCTGGGGCACCGCCCCAGCAGTGGGTGCCGGAGGATATGCGGGGCTATGCGGAGAACAAAGGCTGGAAGGAGCCGGGGGACGTTCTGAAGGGCTACCGCCAGCTTGAGGAGTTTTTGGGCGCGGACAAGGCCGGGCGGGGGATAGTCCTGCCCAAGGACGAGAAAGACCAGGAAGCCCTGGACAAGATTTACACGGCCTTGGGCCGGCCGGAGAAGGCCGAAGGATATGAGCTGAACAGCCTCTTGGCCCAGGAGGAAACTGACCCGGCCTTTGTTTCGGCCATGGCTGAGACCATGCACGGGGCCGGGCTTTCCAAGGCCCAGGCTCAAAGGATGGCCGAGGCCTACCAGGGGCACTACAAGGCCGCTCAACAGGCGGCGGTGGAGGCTCATCAGCGGGAAGTGGTGGAGGCGGAGCGGACCCTGTCGCCGGAGGATAAGGAGCAGTGCCGCCGGGGCTTCCGCTTCCTGGGCCTGAACAACCAGGAGGCCGCGGCCATTGAAATGTATTGGGGCGTGGGCAAGGCGGCCCAGATGTTCGCCAAGATCGGCCGGGCCCTGGGCGAAGACCGTCGCGTGGACGGGGCGGGCTCGGGCGGGTTCTTCGGTTCCCCGGAGGCGGCCAAGAACCGCATTGCCGAGCTGAAGGCCGACCCCATCTTCAGCAAGCGGTATTTGGAAGGCGAGCCGGCGGCGGTTAAGCAGATGGAGGAGCTGTTCAAGAAAGTGGCGGAAGCCAATCAATAGAACCGGGGTCCGTCAATCGGGCAACCCCTGCGGCATCAACCCTTAACCAACCTTCGATAACCTCCCAGGGCCACGTCCTGGGGGGCCGAAAAAGCGGCCCTGGCGCCGGGTCTGTGGCCTTCGCGGTCGGCAGGCAACCCTCCTGAATAAATTCCCTACATAAAAATATATTTCGACAGGAGACGGCTATGCCTACCACTCTTCAAGTTGCGGACCATTATGTTCTGCAGTTCACCAACAACGTGGAGCTTCTGCTTCAGCAGAAAGCCCCCATCTTTTCCGGCCTGACGGATTCCAAATCCTACACCGGCGAGGCCGCCCAGGTGGTCAAGCAGTTCGGGGAAGTGGAATTCGTTCCCTTCGCTAAGGGCACGGCCCCCGGCGAATGGAAGGGCGACACCGTTTGGGATGACCTTGAGCATCATCAGCGGTGGGTTCTGCCCTCGGATTTCTCCCTGGCCCTGGCCGACGCCAAGGGCGACGACATCCGCATGATCGGCGATCCCAAGTCGCCTTACGCCGAAGCCATGCGGGCCGCCTATGCCCGCAAATACGACGACCTGGTTATCGGAGCGGCCACCAACCCGGCCAAGACCGGAACCCATGACGACATGCAGGACACGGCCCTGCCGAGTTCCCAGGTGATAGGTCACGATTACGACCCGGACAGCGAAGGGGAGGGCCTGACCATCGCCAAGCTGGTCATGGCCAAGGAGATGCTCCTGGCCGCCTTCAATGACCCGGGGGAATCCCGTTACTTCGTCTGTTCGCAGAGGCAGCTTTCCGACCTCTTGCGGTCGGACAAGGTGGCCAGCGCGGACTACAACTCCATCCGGGCCCTGGTTCGGGGGGAGGTGAACACCTTCATGGGGTTCGAGTTCGTCCACAGCGAACGGCTGCTTTTTACCGCGGCCGCGGGGGGGGTTCCCAAGCTGAGGCACTGCCTGGCCTTCGTCAAGAGCGGGCTCCACGTGGGCACCTGGAACGGCCTGGAGACCCATATCGACCGCCGGGCGGACAAGAACTATGTCTGGCAGATTTGGATGAGCTTCACGGCCGGGGCGACTCGGACGCAGGAGCAGAAGATCGTCCAGGTCAATTGCGCCGAGTAATCGAAAGGAGAAAACCATGACCGAACAGACCAGCGGCAAGGTCCCCAAGGGGGCGACCGTGCTCGAAAAAGGCCCCTTGGGCACCCCTGTGCCGGCCCCCATCGTCAAGCCTTCCGACAAGCGGAAGCGGCCCAAGGGCTGAACCATGGCCGGGGTGGTGGACATTGTCAACCAGGCCCTGAGCGCCCTCGGCGAGGCCCGGATTACATCCTTGGATGATCCGGGCCAGACCGCGGGGCTGGCTCGAAGCCTATATGAGGCTGTCCGGGACGGGGAGACGGCGGGGCATTCCTGGAACTTCGCCCGGGCCAGGGTGATGCTTCCGGCCATGATCCAGGCCCCGGCCTTTGATTGGGCGCACCAGTATCTTTTGCCGCCGGATTGCCTGCGGGTGCTGGAGGCCGGGCCGTGGCCCCAGGCCCTCATGGATGACTACATCGCCCGGGAAAACCGGGCCTGGCTCATTGAAGGCCGCTGTCTTTTGAGCAACCAGGGCCCGCCCCTGAACCTCATCTATCTGCGGCGGGTGGAGGACCCGGCCTTTTATCCCCCGTTCTTTGTGGAGGTCCTGGCGGCCAAGCTGGCCGTGCGCATGACCGAGCGGCTGACGGGGGCCGCGGGCAAGCGGGAGCTGGCCTGGAAGGAATACGAGACGGCCCTTCGGATGGCCAAGCGCCTTAACGCCATTCAACTGCCGCCCCTGAAGCAGGCGGACGGGGAATGGATGAGGGCGCATTTGATGGGGGGCTGATATGCCGCAAGCAATGATGGTCTTCTCGGTGGTCTCGGCCGTGGTCGGCGCGGTTCAGCAGGTATCCCAGGGGATGGCCCAGGCGGCCAGCTATGAGAACCAGGCCCGGGCCGCGGACGCCAATTCCCGCATTGCGGCCATGAACGCCTCCATTGCCGAGAGCGAGGGGAAGATCGCCGCGGCCCGGACGGCCGAAGATTGGTACAAGCAGCTCGGCCGGCAGCGGGCGGCCATGGCCCAGGGGGGAATGCTGGAAAGCCCGACCGGGCTTCTGGTGCGGCAGGAGGCCGAGGAACGGGCCAAGAGCGATGAGTTCATGGTCCAGTTTCAATCGGACATGAAAAAGCAGGGCTATGAGTTCCAGGCCGGGGACTTGCGGAGCCAGGCCCAGGTGGCCCGGCAGAACGCCGGCCAGGCCAAGCTGGGGGGCATTCTGGGCGGGGTGGGCAGCTTCGCCGGGGGCCTGAGCAAGGCCTACAGCTATAAGAGCCTTTACGGCTGAGGGATGCGAGTGACGGCCAATGTCTTGGATTGAAGACTACCACGGACAGATAAAGCTCCCCGACCCTGGCGGCCGGGTCGGCTATGGGGTGGCCCGCCAGGTCAACGTCAACCTGGGCGGGGAGTTCCAGGGCCGGGCTCATGGGCCGGCGCAGATTTCCGGTTTGGCCATTGGCTTGGGCAATGTGGCGCAGGCCTTCGACCAGTGGGCGGAGGTGATGGCCCAGCAGGAGGAGCGCCAACAGCACATCGACGCCCAGCGGATGATGACCGAATCCCAAGACCGGTGGCGGGAATTTTATGAGGACATGCTGCAAAGGAAGGGCAGCGAAGGATTCAACGCCCCGGAAGAGGCCCGGGCCTTCCTGAAAAGGGAACGGGACATTCTGCTGAAACAGGCCAAGGGCGATTACCAGCGGACTATTTTCGAGGGCTTCCTTTTCCAGGCCGGGCCGAGTTGGCTGGACGCGGCCATGAACCACCGGATTAAGCAGCAGGACGTTTACGAACAGCAGACTTGGGCCGGGATCGTCAGCAGTTCCCTGGCCGCCATAGACAACGACCCGTCCAGTTGGGAGCAATGGATCGACGGTCAAATGGCCGTCTGGAATCAAATGAACCCCGGGGCTCCCCCTGATTACGCGGCGGCCAAGCGTGATGAGCTGCGGGCCTTGGCCGCCAAGCAGGCCGTAAGCGGGTATCTGGTTCGGGGCGATTTTGATGGCGCGGACAAGGTCATTGAAAAAGCCGGGCTGGATTCGGCCGCGACTTTGGCCCTGCGGCGGACCGTCGACCACGCCCGGCAATCCCGCGACCAGGAAGCCAAGGCCGTCCTTGGAAGCGACCTGAAGGATCACCTGGCCGGAGTGGCCGCGAACGGCGAAGGGATGCCCGGCTTTGACGAGCGGGCGGCCAGGCTTTTGAAGCCGGAGCGATACGCGGAAATAAAAAAACAGGAAGCTGCCACTCGGGATATTTATCACGCCCTAAATGACCCCATTAACGCCTTCAAGCCCCGGCAGGAACGCTACCAGGAATTAACCGACAAATACATCAAACCCATTGCAAATCATATTCAGTTCAGCCAGATGGCCTATGCCGGCTTGGGGACGGACATAGAGATTGCGAAGGCCGTTGATCAGGCGATAGTCGAGGACCAGAGGAAATACGAGGAAAGCCCCGTGGATGCTATCGAGTCGGCGGCCAAAGCCGTGCTCAAGACGGAATACGGAGAGGTCCCGAAAACGCCGGACGGCGGCGCGGGGCTCTACAGCCGCAAGCATGAGATAGAGACGAGGCATAACCTTCTGGCTCAACAGAGGCCGGAGCTGAGGCCGGAGGAGATGCCGGTTCTGACCACCGTGGAAGCGGCCCAAATGAAGAGCCAATGGGCGGCCGCGGACGATCGCCAGAAGGCGGACCTGTGGAGGAAATGGGAAAAGGAATACGGGGACTACCTGCCCAGGGCCGCGGTCGAATCCAAGATTGGCCCGGCCGGTTATCTCTTTAGCCTGTTGGAGCGGGTGGACATTGACATGGCCCGGGGGGTGTTGGCCGCGGACGGCAAGAGGGATAGCGATTACGGGCTGGATGCCACTCAGAAGAAAGACATTCTGGGCTGGCTGGAAAACGAGGCTGACAAGGGCGGTTTCCTGGGGGTGCAGAGAGGGCTTTACCAAGCGCGGGTGGGAGACCCAGCCGCAGAGGAACAATACAGCCAGACGAAGGACCTGCTGGCGAAATTGCTTTCCGAATATACGGCCCGCGGCCTGGAACCCAAGGAAGCCTTGAAGAAGATAAGCGCGGCCTTCAACAGCCGGTTTGACAGCGTTTCCGACCGCGACTTGGGCCATGTGGCCATTCCCAAGGGCCGCGATCACGGGGCGGCCGTGCGAGGCATGAATGCCATGAAGAAGGCCATGGGGAACGATTGGGACGACAACAACGCCTTCTTCCGCAATGCCGGCGAGGAAGGCGTGGCCGTTGACCTGCGGGAAGGCCGGACCATGTTCATGAGCTTCGAGGAATTGGAGGCCGTGGGCGGGGTCCCCAATCCTGGGACGCGGCATCCAGCCCTGAATACCCGAGACCCGAATAGAGACAGGAATTGGGCTCAAGAACAAGAAGATCGGGCCAAGGCCCTGTTGGCCGAACTTGAACGGCGGCAGGAGAAAGACCCGCAAGCGGGCTTCGAGGGCCTGACTGAGCGAACCATCAAACGGATGGAGAAGGAGAAGGCTGAGAGGCCGCCGGCGGAAGCGCCCCAAAGACCGGAACCGAAGACGGTGAAACGGGAGAACGGGGAATACCAGCGCATTTATCCGGGGATGGTGACGACTAAAACCAAGGACGGAAAAGAAGTCGCCGCCTTGCACCCGGAGGTGAAGCGAGGGCGATGGGCTAAAAACGCCGCTTCGGAAAAAACGATTGCCGAGGATTATCTGCCGCTGTTTGAATCGGCCGGGGCCGAGATGGGGGTGGACCCCCTTCTGCTGCTGGCCGTGGCCGCCCAGGAATCCGGCTTCGACCCAAAAAATTTAAGCTCCGCCGGGGCGCGGGGGCTGATGCAGTTTATACCCGAGACGGCCAGGAAGTGGGGCCTGACCGTGAACGATTCGCTGGATGAAAGAATCATTCCGGCCAAGGCGATCCCCGCCGCGGCCAAGATGATTCAAAGCATCCTAAGTGAGCATAACGGCGATTTGACCATGCTGGCTATTGCCTACAACTGGGGCGGAGGTCACATTCCGAAATATAAAAGAACAAAGCGGATGCCCGCCGAGACCCGGGGTTGGCTGGTCAACGTGACCCGAAGATATAACGCTTTGCGGGGGTCGGCATGAGCATCCTGTCCTATATCAGCCAATCGAGCCGGCCGAAGGTCAAGGCCGATATTGCCGGGATGCAGCCCTACACCAGCCGGAGCGATGAATATAGCGCGGCCATGCGGAGCGCATTCCGTAGCTTCAGCACGCCGGGGCAAGCGACTTTGGAGCTGGCCATAAACAACTTGGTCGGGGAGGAATTTGCGCGGAATTCGGAGTTAGCCGAACAATTTGCCCAACGCGATTTAGGCGGATTTCAACATCCGGCCATAGCCGCCCGGCAGATTAATACTCGGGAAGATTTTTTGCCCAAATACAAAAACCGGGAAGAAATCAGGTCCCTGCTGGCCGGGCAAGGGATGAGTTTTAGCGACAAAATACCGATTCCCGAAGGCGGGCTAACTCTGGAGAGGGCCAAGATTTACCAGATGGCCCTTGAGGACCAGGAAGCCGACGATCTGATCATGGCCAATGCGCGGCCCGGCCTGGCCTCTTTCGGCGCTCAGTTGGGCGGGGGCCTGGTGGGCTCCATTGCCGACCCCATCAACTTCATTCCCTTTGCCGGCGGCTTGAACCGGGCCCGGAAGATGGCCCCGGGGATCAGACTTCTAAGCCGGGAGGGGGGGCGGGTTTTAGGTAGAAGCGCGCTCATCGGGGCCGGGGAAGGCATGACTGCGGCCGC
>Ga0099364_10008329_pt1 | contig 14607 bp, 11 predicted proteins | sample TergutTh196P3_FD_73070 | JGI IMG/M metagenome (GOLD analysis project Ga0099364, IMG submission 73070) | Microcerotermes parvus P3 segment gut microbial communities from Pointe-Noire, Republic of the Congo - Th196 P3 | ecosystem: Host-associated > Arthropoda: Insects > Digestive system > Gut ... | reverse complement strand
CGGCGGAACCCCCGGCCCTTCGGCCGGCGCCCCAGGCCGAATTGACCGGCATGTATGCCGATCTAACTGATTTTCTTCTGCAAATAGGTTTTCTGCCCGCCGATAACCCTGGGCATTGGCTGATGAATATAAAAAAAATCTTCAACCGCAGCCTTCTGACTTCCGGAGAATGCAACCTCTGGCGGGGGGTCTGCCGCCAGGCGCGCTGGGCCCTGGCCCACCCCGGCCGGATCCTTCCAGCGGAGGGGAGGCCCGACCATGGCCGCTGAGCCCCGGCGAACTTCGCGCCCCCTGAAAAAGGGAGACTTGACAGCCTGCGCGCTCCTGGCCGCCCTGGCCTGTCTCCTCCCTTTCTTCGGCCAATCCCCCTTCGACCACTTGTTCTGGCTTCTGGCCGGAGCCCTGGCGCTCAACTTGGCCCTGGGCGTTCGCAGCCGGAAGCGGCTGGCCCGCTTGGCCGCCTGGCGCCGGGCCGACCCCGCGCACTTCCTGGCCGACACCGACTGCCACCTGGATTGGCCCCGCCTGACCGAAGGGCTCCACCCGGCCGCGGCCGCCCCTTTGACGGCCCTCATCAACTCCCCCAGCCGGGACCTGGCCGCTTTGAAACCCCTGGTCCAAAAAACCCTGGCCGGGCTAAACCGGGCCCGACGCCGCCAGGGCGGCCACGCCGGCCTCTGGGCCTGGCGGGCCTACTCTCTGGCCCTGTACGGCCAGATAGCCGGGCGGGAAAAAACCCCGGAAACTTTAAGCGACTACCCGGACTCCAAGTGGAGCGCCCTTAGCTGCCGGGCCTACAGCCGCGCGGCCGCCCTGGCCCCGGACGAGGCCAGCCTGTGGGCCGATTGGGGCCGCCACCTGGAGGCCAGGGCCTTGAGCCTTACAATCCTTAAAAGCGGGCCCGAAGATGAGGGCCGGGCCGACCGGCTGGCGGCCTTGGAAAAATATGAAAACTCTCTGAATCTGGACCCGGATTTTTTCCCGGCCGCCTGGGGCCGGGCCCGCCTCCTGGCCGTAGAAGCCCTCAAGACCCCGGAAACAGCCCGTGACGGCCTAAGGCTGGCGGTCGCGGCCTATGAGACGGCCCGGCGGGGCCGCTCTGACCTCTCCTACGCCTTTCACCTGGAATTCGGGCAGGCCCTGCTCAGCCTGGCCCGCTTGGACGGGCGGGGCGACCACCACTCCCGCTACGCCGCCCGCCTCTTCCTCCTGGCCGCCGAAGACGAGCCCGGCAACCCCCTGCCTCGCGGCCTGGCCGGACAGGCCCTGACCCTGGCCGCCTCCCTGAACGAAGACCCGGAAACAGCGCGGGAACTCCTCAGGAAGGCCCTGCCCCTCTTCAGGGAAGCCGCTGAGTTGGACCCGGCCGATCCCGAATCCCGGCGGGAACTCGTCCAGGCCCTGACCAGCCTTTTCAAGCTCTCCCCAGCGGGGGAAAAACCCGAGGGACGCCCGGCGCACAAACTTTTGGCCGAGGCCGCGGACTGGGCCGCCCAGGCCGCCGACCTGGCCCCCGGGGAAGCGGCCTGGTCCGATTGGGCCGATGTCCTGTGCGCCCAGGCCGAATACGGGGAAAAGCCGGGGCCGCTTTGGGCCGAAGCCGCCCGCCTCTACGAAAGGGCCGCCCTCGACCGGCTGGCCGCCCCGGACCGGGCGGCCGTCAACTGGCACAACTGGGGCTACGTCCTGGCCGCCCAAGCCAGAACCAGGCTCTTGCCCGGCCGCCGCCTTAAACTTTTGAAACAGGCCGCCCGCAAATACGCCCAGGCCGCCTCCTTGAGCAACGACAACCTGGCCACCCTGGAAAATTGGGGCGACCTTTTGGGCGAAATGGCCGCCCTGACCCCGGACCCGGCCCAGGCCGCCCGACTGCGCGGCCTGGCTGTGGGTAAATTTCGTCAGGCCGTCCGCCTCCACCCCGGAGAGGCCGGACCCTGGCGCCACTGGAGCGCCCACCACCAGGCCCTGGCCCGGATGGAGAAAAACCCCGCCCGCCGCCGGGAACATTGGCGGGCCTCTCTGGACAGAATGGAAGAAGCCGCCAAGGCCGACCCCGAAGACGCCTCAACCTGGCTCTTATGGGGCCGCCTCCTGATGGAACTGATGGAGGAAGGGCCGGACTACGAGCGGCCCTTCATGCTGGCCGGAGCCCTGGAGAAATTGGAAAAAGCCCGGGATATGGACAGGAAGGACGACGAAACCTGGAACCTTTTAGGCCGGGCCCGCCTGGAAGCGGCGGACCTGGCCGAGGAATTGAATTTCAGGGGCGGGCCCCTGAACAACGCCTCCCTGGCCGCTGAACACTTCCGGGCCGCCTGCGACCTGAACCCCGAGGAGGCGGCTCACTGGGCCTCGTGGGGCCAGGCCCTCTTCAAGGCCTCCCAGTTGATGGAAAACGAAGCCTCGGCCCTGGCCGCCCTTAAAGGGGCCTATGAAAAGTTCCTCACCGCCGCGGCCCTGGAGCCCGCCCAGGGGGAGCACCACAGCGGCCTGGGCCATATCCTCTACCACTGGGGCTGGCGCATGGAAGACGCCGCGGCCAAGGCGGACCGCTTCAAAAAAGCCTATAAGCACTGCGGGGAGGCCGGACGCCTGGCCCCCGAAGACCCCCTGGTCTGGCGCAACTGGGCCAAGGTCACCGAGGCCCTGGCCTCGCTGGAGGACGACCCCCACAAGAGTTCGGCCTGGCAGGACGAGGCTGATGAAAAGCACTACCGCGCCGATGCCTTGGAACTTCCCGGCCTCAGGCCGCGCCCTCATTAAAATTCTTGCGCGGCTGGGCCGTCAGTGCTATGGTAAAAGGATACCCGATTCCATAGCACTTCCAAAAGGCTGTAATCATGACTAAAGCGGATAAGGACCAGACCAAGGACCATAAGCGCAAGGAAAAAAACCTAAGCCCCCAGGAGGCCCGGGAAAAGGCCCTGACCACAGCCATGGAGCAGATCGAAAAAGGCTTTGGCAAGGGCTCCATAATGAAGCTGGGAGAGAGAGAGCAAGTCGAGGTGCCGGTCATTCCCACCGGCTCCATCGCCCTGGACGCGGCCTTGGGCATCGGCGGGCTTCCACGGGGCCGCATTACCGAAATATACGGGCCGGAAAGCTCGGGCAAGACCACCCTGGCCCTCCACGCCGTGGCTGAGGTTCAAAAACAGATCGGCTCCACCGGCCAGCCCGGTGTGGCCGCCTATATAGACGCCGAACACGCCCTGGACGTCAGCTACGCCCGCCGCCTGGGCGTCAATACCGATGAACTGCTAATCAGCCAGCCCGACAGCGGCGAACAGGCCCTGGACATAGCCGAGATCCTGGTGAGAAGCGGCGCGGTTGACCTGGTGGTCATCGATTCCGTGGCCGCCCTGGTGCCCACGGCCGAACTGAACGGCGACATGGGCGATACCCATGTGGGTCTCCTGGCCCGCCTTATGAGCCAGGCCATGCGCAAGCTCACCGGCGCCATCCACCGCTCCATGACCTCCGTCGTCTTCATCAACCAGATCCGCTCCAAAATCGGAACAGCCGGCTACGGTCCCTCCGAAGTGACCACCGGCGGCAATGCCCTGAAGTTTTACGCCTCCCTGCGCCTGGAAGTGCGCTACAAGGGCAAGGTCCAGGACGGCGATAACCGCCTCGGCAACAATGTCCGGGTCAAGGTGGTCAAGAACAAGCTGGCCCCGCCCTTCAACGAGGTGGAATTTGACATCATTTTCGGCCGGGGCATCTCCAAGGAAGGCGAGCTCCTGGAAATAGGCTCGGCCCTGAATATAGTGGACAAGAGCGGGGCCTGGTATTCCTACAACGGGGAAAGGCTGGGCCAGGGCAAAGAGAACGCCCGCCGCTTTCTCCAGGAAAACCGGGATATATCCTCGGAGATAGAGGCCAAGCTGCGCGGCGCCTACGGCCTGGTTACGGAAAAGATGGCCGAGGTCATAGCCTCCCATAACGCCGCCGAAGCCCCGGAAGCGGCCCTGGCCGCCTCCGAGGCCGCCGAAAGAGCCGAATCCTTTGAGTAAGACATGAAAGCCAGTGAAGTACGCGAGAGGTTTCTGGATTATTTCGCCGCCCGCGGCCACCGCCGGGTGCCTTCCAGTTCCCTGGTGCCCCAGGACGACCCTACCCTTCTGTTCGCCAACGCGGGCATGAACCAGTTCAAGCGCCTCTTCACCGGCGAAGAGAGGCGCGACTACAACCGGGCCGCCACGGCCCAGAAATGCGTCCGGGCCGGCGGCAAGCACAACGACCTGGAAAATGTGGGCTACACCGCCCGCCACCACACTTTTTTTGAAATGATGGGCAATTTCTCCTTCGGCGACTACTTCAAGGAAGACGCCATACTCTTCGCCTGGGAGCTTTTCACCAGGGAATACGCCTTCCCTCCCGACCGTCTCTATTTTTCGGTCTACAAGGATGACGACGAGGCCTTCGAGCTTTGGCGCAAAATAGCCGGAGTCCCGGCCGGGCGCATCTCCCGCCTGGGAGAGAAGGACAACTTCTGGGCCATGGGGGAGACCGGCCCCTGCGGCCCCTGCAGTGAAATCCACATCGACCAGGGCCCCCATATCGGCTGCGGACGGCCAGATTGCAGCCCTGAATGTGACTGCGACCGCTTCCTGGAACTGTGGAACCTGGTCTTCATGCAGTTCGAGCGCTTCGCCGACGGCGCCATGAAGCCCCTCCCCAAACCTTCCATAGACACCGGCATGGGCCTGGAACGCGTCTCGGCCATCTGCCAGGGCGTTGATTCCAACTTCGAGACCGACCTGTTCACGCCGCTCATAGAAAAGGCGTCCGCCCTGACCGGCCGGCCCTATATATACAGGCGGAAGCTTCAGCCAGACGATGAAGGCTTCGCCGACAACGTCTCCATCCGGGTTTTGGCTGATCACGCCCGGGCCGTGACCTTCCTCATCGGCGACGGTGTGCGGCCCGAAAACCTGGGCCGAGGCTATGTCCTGCGCCGCATTCTTCGGCGGGCCGTGCGCCACGGCCGCAAACTGGGCCTTCTGAAACCCTTCCTGGCCTCTTTGAGCCAGGCGGTCATCGACGGCCTGGCGGGCGCCTACCCGGATTTGGCCGAAAAAGGGGCCTACATCAAAAGCGTGGTCACCGCCGAGGAGGAACGCTTCGGCGAAACCCTGGGCGCGGGCCTGGCCATGCTCAACAGCGCCCTGGCTGAAATGGAGAAAAAAAAGGCCCGGGTGCTGGACGGCCGCCTGGCCTTCAAACTCTACGATACCTACGGCTTTCCCCTGGACCTGGTGGCCGACGTAGCCCGGGAGCACGGCCTGACCGTGGACGAAGACCGCTTTCATGAGGCCATGCGCCAGCAGAAGGCCCGCAGCCGGCTCTCCTGGAAGGGCGGCGCCGGGGCCGGGGATGATGAAATTTCCGCCCTGGTCAAGGGCCTGACCGCCGAAGGCTTCGCCACCCGCTTCACAGGCCACGAGACCCTTACCGCCGACGAGGCCCAGGCGGCCCTCTTGCTGAAGGACGGGCGCCGGGCCGAGGAGGCCGAAAAGGGCGACCAGGTTATCCTAATCTTCGCGGCCACGCCTTTTTACGCCTTCTCCGGCGGACAGGCCGGCGATGCGGGGGAAATCCACTTCCCCGCCGGCCTAGTGGAAGTCTATGACGTGCAGAAGGCTCCGGGCTCCGAAGTCTTTCTGCATTACGGCGTGGTTACCGAAGGGCGTTTTTCAATCGCGGACCGGGCCCGCCTGGCCGTGGATGAGGCCGGCCGCCTGGCCACGGCCCGAAACCACAGCGCCACCCATCTTCTACATCGGGCTCTCAGGGATACTCTGGGCCCGGAAGTGCGCCAGGCTGGCTCCCTGGTCACGGCCGAGCGGCTCCGCTTCGACTTCACCCACTCCGCGCCCGTAACCGCCGAGGAAATCGAGACCCTGGAAAAGCTGGTGAATCAGGCCATCCGCCGCGACCTTGACGTGACCACCAAAATCATGAGCCAGGCCGAGGCCGCCGGAAGCGGGGCCATTGCCCTGTTTGAGGAACGCTACGGTGAAGAGGTGCGGTCGGTGGCCATGGGCGATTATTCCCTGGAACTCTGCGGCGGCACCCATGTGGCCGGCACCGGCCGGCTGGGCGCCTTCATCATCACCGCGGAAAGCTCCGTGGCCGCCGGGGTCCGGCGATTTGAAGCCCTGACCGGCGAAGGAGCCCTGGAATTAATTCAGCGTCAACGCCGCCAACTGACGGAAATACTGGCCGCCCTCAAAGCCAGGCCGGAAGAGGCGGTAGAGCGCGTCGCCAAGCTTCAGGCCAAAATCAAGGAACTGGCTGAAAAACCCCCCTCCCGAGACATAGGGGCCGGCCTGGCGGCCCTGGCCGTGGAAAAAAACGGGGTCAAGCTTCTGGCCGCGGAAGCGGAAGCGGCCGACCCCAAGGCCCTGCGCGCCCTGGGCGATGAACTTAAAAACCGCCTGGGCCCCGCGGCCCTCATCGGGCTGGCCGCCCCTGCCCCGGAGGGCAAGGTCATGCTCCTGGTCATGGTGGGCCCGGCCCTGGCCGGCCGTTTCAAGGCCGGAGAAATCATAAGCCGCATGGCCGTCGAAGTCGGCGGCCGCGGCGGCGGGCGCGACGAGATAGCCCAGGCCGGGGGGCCGAATCTGGACGGCCTGGCCGCGGCCCTCGAAGTTTTAAAAAACCTGGTATAAAATCCGGCTGATGGCGGGCGGAACCAGTATAAAATCGGCCCTCCTCGTCCTCCTGGTCTTCTTTTTTATGGCCGGTCAGGCCCAGGGCCAGACGGCTCCGGCCCAGGGCGAAACCGCGGTCTGGCCCGATCTGAGGGGCCAGCAAAAAAGCGTGCTTCTCCTCATTGCCCGGGAAGCCCTGACCGCGGCCCTGGAAAACCGCCCCTCCCGTGAGGCCCGGGTGGAACCGCGCCTCCAGGCGGTTCAGCCCCTGGTGCTTTCCATCTATGTGGACGGGAAGCTCAGGGCCCGGGCCTGGAGAATCAAAAATCTGCAGCCCCTCCACCTGGCCGCCCGGGACCTGGTCCAGGCTGCTCTGGCCGACCCCAAAGTCAGCGACCAGCCGCTCTACCCCCATGAACTGGCTCGGGCCAAGCTCGGGCTGGCTGTCCTGGGCCGCTATGCCCGGGCCAGGGACGATACGGAAATTCCGCCCCAGTCGGCTGTAATCATTTACAACGGCTTTACGGAATGGCTGGCCCTTCCTGGCGATGTGCCCGGAAACGCGGCCGCGGACTTACTGAGTTTCGCCTGCGCCCAAGCCGGATTAAGACCCCAGGTATGGCTGCTCCCCGCCACCACCATATTTCACGCCCCGGCCGAAGAAATGAAAGAGTAGCGCCTGGGGCGCTTTAGTTTATGATTCCGGCAAGAGCTTTACCCCCGGCCGCCGATTGTGCTAAAATATCGGGCGTAATACAGAAATTTTAGGCGAAGGACTGGAAATGGCGGAAATAATCGCTATCGTCAACCAGAAGGGCGGGGTAGGTAAAACCACCACGGCCATCAACCTCTCTGCCTGTCTCGCCGCCTCCGGCCACCAAACCCTGCTCATGGACGCGGACCAGCAGGGCAGCAGCACCATAGGCCTGGGCATAAACAAAAAAAAACTGAGCGCCTCCTTCTACGACCTTCTCATGGGCGACCTGGACCTGGACCGGATGGTCCAAAAGACCATGGTTCCGGGCTTTGATATCCTCCCGGCCAACGACGACCTGATGGGCATAAACCATAAAATCATGGGCCTGGCCGAACGGGATACCCTCTTTAAGCGCCGGATGGAGCAAAAACTGGCCGCCCCGGGCTACGATTTCATCATCATCGACGCGCCTCCCAATCTGGATCTCCTGACCATCAACATCATGAACGCGGCCAGCCGGCTCATAATTCCCACCAAGCCGGACTACCTCTCCATGGACGGCCTGGCCAGCCTGGTGGACACCTATAAGAGAATCCTGGACAGCAGCAATCCCAAGCTCTCCATACTCGGCGTTCTAATAACTATTAACTTAGCTAACTGTAAGCTCTCCAAGGAAGCCGGCCTGGATTTGCGGCGCGTCTTCGGCAACCTGCTCTTTAAAACCATTATTCCCCAGAATATCCGTCTGGCCGAGGCCCCGGGGCACTCACTGCCCATAACCGTCTATGACCGCAATTCCGCCGGAGCCCTGAGTTACATGACTTTGACCCGCGAGGTCCTGGCCCGGCTGAACTCCGAATGAGGACCGAATGAGCCAGAAAACGGCCCGCTTGGGGCGAGGATTGGAAGACAGGGGCCTGGATTATTTTCTGCCCCAGGCCAAACCAGGGGCTGACCAGACCGGCGCGGGCCGGCCCCTCATGGTTTCCCTTGACCTCATAGACCCCAACCCGGATCAGCCCAGGGCCCATTTCGACGACCAGGAAACCGCCTCCCTGGCCCAGTCCATAAAATCAAAAGGCGTGGTTGACCCCCTGATGGTCTCTCTTTCCGGGGGCGGGCGCTATGAATTGATTGACGGGGAAAGAAGGTTCAGGGCCGCCCGCCTGGCCGGACTGGAAAAAGTGCCGGTCATAATCATTGAAAACAACCCGTCCGAGCGCCTCCTCCTGGCCCTGGTGCACAACCTCTGCCGGGCGGACCTCAACCCCATGGAGGAAGCCGAGGGCTTTGCCCGCCTGGAAAAGGTATTCGGCTATACCCACCAGGAAGTAGCCGAAATAATGGGCCGGGAGAGATCCACGGTCACCAATGCGGTCCGCCTTTTGAGGCTGCCGGAAAACATAAAGGACGACATCCGCTACGGACGCCTCACTCCGGGACACGGCCGGGCCCTTTTGGCCGTATCAGACCATGATTTGCTGAAGGCCCTGCGGGAGGAAATATTATTAAAGAAATTAACGGTCCGGCAGGCGGAAAACCTGATAAAACGTTTTATCAGAAAAAACAGGAAAGCTCACTTGCCCGATTCCGGCCCGGGCGACCAGGCCTACTACGAGGAACTGGCCGCCGCCTTCTCCCACCGGCTCCGGGGCCTCAAAGTAAAAATAGACTCCAGGAAAGTGGAAATATTCTATAATAATCCTGAAGATTTGGAATGGCTTATAACCATAAATGACCATAAGTGAAAAATTTATAAACAGGCAGGCTCTCCGAAGGCCGCTCCAAAAAAAGATTTCTCTTTTACTAAATATAAAAATATAATGGTAATAATAAGGGAAGTTCATTGTTTAAAAATAAATTAATAAACATATTTTCAGTATGTTATACGATAAAGATTTAACTGTTTCTTAGAGATGATCAAACGACCGGCCTTAAGGCGGCTGTTTAAAACCGGCCCGGTTCAAACAGTAACCGACCACGGATAAGGCCTTTTTGAGGGGAGCTTTGAACAGGTTTGAGTAAGGCTATCTACCCTTTTTCCGCCCTGGTCGGCCAGGAGCAGATGAAGCTGGCCCTGATTCTTTCAGTCATAAATCCGGCCCTGGGCGGAGTGTTGATAAGGGGGGAAAAGGGCACGGCCAAGTCCACCGCCGTGCGGGCCTTAAGCGCTCTTTTGCCGGAACAGGCCGTGATGAACGGCTGCCGCTACGGTTGCGACCCTGACCCTGGCGGTGAGCTGGGCTGTGAGGATTGCCGCGGCCGGGGCTCTTTGGAAAAGGGTTTCCGCAGAAGACCCTTGGTGGAATTGCCCTTGGGGGCCACGGAAGACCGCCTTTTGGGCAGCATTAACCTGGAAGAAGCTCTGGTTAAAGGGGAGAGCCGCTTTGAGCCCGGCCTTCTGGCCGAGGCCAACCGGGGCCTCTTATATGTCGATGAAGTCAACCTTTTGGATGACCACTTGGTGGATTCGCTGTTGGACGCGGCGGCCATGGGCCGTAACATAGTGGAAAGGGAGGGGGTTTCCGTCAGTCATCCGGCCCGCTTCACCCTCATCGGCACCATGAACCCGGAGGAGGGGGAATTGAGGCCCCAGCTTTTGGACCGTTTCGGCCTCTGCGTGGAAGTGCGCGGCCTGGCCGACCCCCATCTGCGCCAGGAAGTGGTGCGGCAGAGGCTGGAATTTGAAAAAGATTCAGACGCCTTCGTAACCAGGTTCAGCCCCACAGAGATGGAGTTGGGCCTGAAGATTGACGAGGCGGCCGAAAGGCTTTCTGGTGTCCAACTGCCGGATGAAGCTGTCCATAACGCGGTCCGCATATGCCTGGATTTGGGGGTTGACGGACACCGCGGAGACCTGACGGTCGTCAAGACCGCCCTGACCCTGGCCGCCTGGCGGGGCCGGGCCAGCCCCGGCCCGGATGAAATACTGGCCGCGGCTGAACTGGCCCTCCCTCACAGGATGAGGCGGAAACCTTTCCAGGATGTGGATTTTGACGTTAGGAACCGCCTGAAGGAAGCAAAGGCATCCGGGGAAGAGGCCGGAGTTTGATTCCATAAAATAACCTAATTAATGAAAGAAGGAAAAAATTGGTAGACATAGCGCCTTTCAACGGAATAATGTACACCGGCCTCAAGGACCACGGCGGGCAGTTGGTGGCCCCGCCCTATGACGTCTTGAGCGAGGAAGAGCAGAGCTTTTGCCTGAACCTTCATCCCCACAATATAGTTCACCTGGATTGGAATATGAACCAGCCCGGGGAGGCGGAAAAATACGCCTGGCACAGGCGTTCCGGGGAGATGATGAGGAAGTGGCTGGAGGAAGGGATACTCCAGCGGCTGGACCAGCCGGCTTTTTTTCAGGTGGAGACCTCCTGCCGGAATCCCGCCCTGGGCGAGCCCATAGTGAGGCGCGGCCTGGTCTGCCTCATGCGGCTGGTGGAGTTCCATCAGGAGGCCGAAGTAAGGCCCCATGAAAAGACCTTCAGCAGCCATAAGGAGGAGCGGCTGGGCCTGATGAAGGCCACCCACAGCAATTTAAGCCCCATATTCGGCTTCTTTCCCGATGAAGGCCGCGAGGCCTGGAGCCTGATGAGGGAAATGACGGATCAGCGGGACCCGGAGTATGATTTTACCGATTACCGCCAATACCGGCACCGAATATGGCTGGAACAGGACCAGGAGAACATCGGCCGCCTGCAAAGCATCCTCAAGGAGCGGAAGGTCTATATAGCCGATGGGCACCACCGCTATGAAACGGCCTTGAATTACAGAAATTACCTCAGAGAGAAAGGCGAATCAGCCCCCGGGGCCGATTACATAATGATCTATCTCTGCCCCATCAGCGATCCGGGGCTGGTCATAATGCCCACCCACCGCCTTTTGAACAGGCCCCTGCCCCATCCTGACGATTTTTTAAACAGCCTGTCGCCCTATTTCAAAATAAGCGGCAAATCATTCACGGACAAGAACGAGCCGGCAATGCGCGACCGCTTCAAGACCAAGCTGAAAAAAGAAAGGGACAATATAGGCCTTTTTCTGGCCGGCCGCCGGACCTACTACATACTTAAAGTTCTGGGCAAGGTGGGGGAGGAACTGGCTGACGAACCGCCGGAACTGGCCGCCCTGAGCACGGTCATTCTCAACGGGGTAATCTTCAAGAAGGTTCTGGGGCTGTCTGAAAGCGAGCTGGACAACCCGGAAGTGATCTCCTTTTCAGCCAGCCAGGACCAGACCCTGGACCTGGTGGGAAAAGAGCGGTATACGGCCGCCTTCGTCCTTAATCCCGGCACGGTCGAAGACGTGCTCAGGGTTTCGGAAAGCGGCCTGACCATGCCCAGGAAATCAACCTTCTTCTATCCCAAGGTGACCACGGGGCTTATGCTGAACCTCATTGGCGAGTTCAAACCATAAGGGACTAGTTTAGTATGCGGCTTTTTATAGCCTCGGACCTCCACGGTTCCGCCAGCCAGGCTGTCCGGCTTAAGGAGGAAATAAAAAAAACAGCTCCCGAGGCGGTGGTTTTCCTGGGAGACATTCTCTACCACGGCCCCCGGAATCCCTTGCCGGATAAATATGCCCCGGCGGAAACAGCGGGCCTTCTTGAGAACCTGGGCCGGCCGGTCCTGGCTGTTCGCGGCAACTGCGATTCAGAGGTCGATAAACTGCTCCTGCCCTTTCACCTGGCTGAGAGCGTCTGGATAATGGCCGGCCCCCGGCCCATCCTGGCCGTTCACGGGCATGAACTGCCCGAAAACGGCGGGCACATGAAAACGCCCGAGGGCGTGGTCATTCTTTTCGGCCACATTCACCGGCCGGTGGCGGAAAAGAGAGGCGCCAACCACTATTGGAACCCCGGCAGCGCCGCCCTGCCCAAGGACGATCTTCCCCCCAGTTACGGTATCTACGAAAACGGCCGGTTCCAGGTCCGCTCCTTCGACGGCCGGGTGCTGGCCGAAGATGAAATTTGAAAGTGCCGTTTTAGAAGGTAATAAAAAATGCCAGGAAAAACCGGCTTTGTAAACGTATTCTTCAAACTTGACGAGAAGAACACCAATATAAGGACCGAACTCCTGGCCGGCCTGACCACCTTCCTGGCCGTGTCCTACATAATCTTCGTCAATCCCAACATCCTGGCCCAGGCCGGCATTCCCAAGCCGGCGGCCATCGCCGCCACCATCTGGGCCACCATCGCTGCCACGACCCTCATGGGGCTGTGGGCCAATTACCCGGTGGCCGTGGCCCCGGGCATGGGAATCAACGCCTTTTTCACCTACACCGTGGTCTTGGGTTTCGGCCTCAGTTGGCAGACGGCTCTGGGCGCGGTCTTCATCTCCGGGGTGGTATTCTTCATCCTGACCTTGGGCGGCATACGCCAGGCCATCATAAACGCCGTCCCCATGAACATCAAGCTGGCCATAGCCGTGGGCATAGGCGCCTTCATAGCCTTTGTCGGCCTTCATGGCGCGGGCATTGTGGCGGCCCACCCGGCCACCCTGGTGACAATCGGGCCCGTGGCCAGCCTGACCTTTTCGGAAATGGAGGGCCAGGCCCCGCTCCTGGCCCTGCTGGGCTTGGTTTTCACCGGCCTCCTCATGGGCCGGGGCGTCAGGGGGGCCATTCTCCTGGGCATTATCTTCACCACCATCCTCGGCATGGTCTTTGGGGCCTCTCCGGCCCCAGCGGCCTTAAGCGACATAATCAGCTTCAATGTCCCCAGTATCTTGGGCCCGGCCGGGACCTTCGGCCAGTTGGACATCCTGGGCGCCCTCACCTACGGCGTTATAGGCATCATCTTCTCCTTCACCATCGTGGAACTGTTCGACAACATGGGAACCTTGATCGGCGTCACCAAGAAGGCCAAGCTCATGAAGCCGGACGGGAGAATAGAAAACCTGGGCCGGGCCCTCACCACCGACGCCATCGGCACCATGGGCAGCGCCGTCATGGGCACCTCCACCGTTGTCTCCTATGTGGAGAGCGCGGCCGGCGTGGCCGAGGGGGGGCGGACCGGGCTGACGGCCCTGACCGTGGCCGCGCTGTTTTTAGTGACCCTTCTATTCGCGCCCCTGATCAGCCTGGTGCCGGTCTTTGCCACGGCCCCGGCCCTCATAGTAGTCGGGGCCCTCATGATGAGCGAAGCGGTGAACCTCAAGCTGGACGATATTACCGACGCCATCCCGGCCTTTCTGACCATAATAATGATGCCCCTGACCTACAGCATAGTGAACGGCTTCGCCTTCGGCTTTGTTAGCTACACCCTCCTTAAAATATTTTCCGGCAAGACCCATGAGGTGAGCTGGGTGATGATAGCGGTGAGCCTGGCCTTTGTAGTCAATTTCTACCTGCGGCTCCATTAAAACAGGAGTAGGACATGACCCGTTATACAGCAGCATTGTTCGTATTTTTCCTGGCCGTCCTCTCCCCGGGCGCGGCCAGGGGCGAAACGGAAGAGAAAGGCGGTTTCAACCCCTTCAAAACCCTGGGCAAGCGTATAGTCCAGACCTGGGAGTCTAACGATATTGATTTTTACCTGCCGGTCCACACCTGGCACAACCGGTTCATGTATGACTCCTCTCATATAGAAGAAAAGGGATACAACGAGAATCCCTGGGGCTTCGGTATCGGCCGTTCCTTCCACGACGAGGACAGAGACTCCCACGGCCTTTACCTGGTGGGTTTCATGGATTCCAACAACCGTTTTCAATACATGGGCGGTTATATTTTTGTCAAGAACTGGTATTTTGACCAAGAAAAAGACTGGTCCGCGGGCCTGGGCTATACCCTGGGCATTACCGGGCGCCACGAATACGACTACATCCCCCTCCCTCTCCCCCTGCCCGTCTTGAGCCTGCGCTACAAACAACTGGCCGTCCAGGCCACCTACGTCCCCGGCAGCTACAACGATGCCAATGTCCTCTTCACCTGGCTGCGCTGGCATTGGGAAAGGTAGAGCGTCAGCCGGTTTAAAAATTTTTTGTTGACTTTCTTTTAATTCTATGTCACATTTACCAGACGGTTTTTTCGCGGAAGATTCGGGTTAATGCCTGAATGTGGTTTAAACCGTTTTAGGCTTTGTCATTCCGGCGCAAGCCGGAATCAAACTGGCTTGAGGTTTCAATGCCCTCTCCGGCAAACGTAAAATTTAAAAATTTCAGCCCCTGCCCTTCTAAAATAGAAGTTGGCATGGTTCTTGCTCTCTCTCTCTCTCTCTATCTCTCTCTCTCTCTCTCTCTCTCTCTCTCTCTTTGCCTT
>Ga0099364_10008328_pt1 | contig 14607 bp, 10 predicted proteins | sample TergutTh196P3_FD_73070 | JGI IMG/M metagenome (GOLD analysis project Ga0099364, IMG submission 73070) | Microcerotermes parvus P3 segment gut microbial communities from Pointe-Noire, Republic of the Congo - Th196 P3 | ecosystem: Host-associated > Arthropoda: Insects > Digestive system > Gut ... | reverse complement strand
ATCTTTTTATATGCGGAGCGGGATTCAATTGAATCCAGTATAGCCGTGAGCTCTTCACCCAGAAACATGGAAATTATGGCAGGAGGAGCCTCATTGGCTCCCAGCCTGTGATCATTTCCCGCACTTGCGCATGACACACGAAGCAGATCCTGGTATTCATCTACAGCCTTTATTACAGCAACCAAAAAAAGCAGGAACTGGGCGTTTTCGTATGGTGTTTCTCCGGGTTCCAGCAGGTTAATTCCCGTATCCGAAGCCAAAGACCAGTTATTATGCTTGCCACTTCCATTTACTCCGGCAAAGGGTTTTTCATGAAGCAGACATACAAGACCGTGTTTGTAAGCTATGCCTTTCATCATTTCCATTGTCAATTGATTATGATCCAGGGCAATATTTGTTGTTCCGTATATGGGAGCCAGCTCATGCTGTGACGGTGCTACTTCGTTATGTTTTGTTTTTGCATGAATACCGAGCTTCCATAATTCTTCATCCAGCTCCTTCATAAAAGCTGATACCCTGGGTTTTAAACTGCCAAAATAATGATCTTCCATTTCCTGTCCCTTGGGCGGTGGAGCACCAAAAAGTGTTCTGCCTGAAAAAATTAAATCCGGTCTTTTTAAAAACATTTCTTTATCTATAAGAAAATATTCCTGCTCCGGCCCTACAACAGAAACTACATTCTGAACCGTATCGTTTCCGAAAAGTTTTAATACCCTTAAAGCCTGCTTGTTTACCGCTTCCATGGATCTTAATAAGGGGGTTTTTTTATCGAGCGCTTCACCGCCATGAGAACAAAAGGCGGTGGGAATGCAGAGGGTTCCATCTTTAATAAAGGCATAACTGGTAATATCCCATACCGTATAACCTCTTGCTTCAAAGGTTGCACGCAAGCCTCCTGAAGGAAAGCTCGACGCATCTGGCTCTCCGCGAACAAGTTCTTTGCCGGAAAATTTCATTATTACTTTTCCATTGGTGGATTTGGAGATAAAACTCTCATGCTTTTCGGCGGTAATACCTGTCATGGGCTGGAACCAATGGGTAAAATGTGTTACACCTTTTTCCAATGCCCAATCCTTCATTGCATTGGCAACAACATTGGCAACTTCCAGTTCCAAATGGGTACCCAGGGACATTGTTTTCTTTAATGCTTTATAAATATCTTCCGGAAGCCTTGCCATCATAATTTCATCGTTAAAAACCATGCAACCAAAAATGTCTGAAACATTCCTCTTTTCTGTCTTCTTTTCCATCTTTTCCTCCTAAAAAAATTATTAGGTTATACCTAAATTTCAAAACCAGTAACATTTAATGTTGCAAAATAATCATTGGGAGTTTCTGCCCTTCTGATTAATTTTACATTGCCGCTTTCTTCCAGAAGAAGCTCTGCCGATCTTAATTTACCGTTGTAGTTGTATCCCATCGAAAAACCATGAGCACCGGTGTCATGAATTATCAGAATATCTCCTATGTCTATTTTTGGGAGCTTCCTGTCAATGGCAAATTTATCGTTGTTTTCGCATAATGAACCGGTAATATCATATAAGTGATCGCGTGAGAGCTCTTCTTTTCCGCTTACAGTGATGTGATGATAGGCCTTATACATGGCAGGACGCAGTAAATCTGCAGCACAGGCATCCAGCCCTATATAGTTTTTGTAAATCTCTTTTTTATGAACTGCTCTTGAAACAAGACATCCGTAAGGTCCAAGCATAAATCTACCCAGCTCGGTAAAAATAGCAATGTTGCCAAGGTTTTCCGGTACAAGGATCTCTTCATAGGCTTTTCTTACAGAATCTGCAATAATAAAAATATCATTGGCACTGTCTTCCGGCTTATAAGGTATGCCTATTCCGCCGCTTAGGTTTATGAAAGACAGTGAAATACCTGTTTCCTTTTTTATAGAGACGGCTGTTTCAAACAATACTCGCGCCAGGGCAGGATAATATTCATTTGTTAAGGTATTGCTTGCCAAAAAAGAATGAAGACCAAATTCCCTGGCACCCAATTCGCAGAGCCTGACATATCCCTTTAATAACTGTTCATAGGTTAGTCCATACTTGGCTTCACTTGGAGTGTCCATTATTTGATTGGAAATAACAAAATTTCCACCAGGATTATATCTAAGACAAATTGTTGATGGAATACCTCCGTTTTTATTAAGGAAATCTATATGTGTATAATCGTCAAGATTGATTATGGCTCCAAGCTTAAGTGCATATTGAAATTCCTTAACCGGAGTTGCATTGGAAGAAAACATTATTTCCCTGCCATGGAAACCTGCAGCTTCTGCAAGCATTAGTTCGGTTAAACTGGAACAGTCTACTCCGCAGCCCTCTTCTTTAAGAATTTTTAATATAAAAGGATTCGGTGTTGCCTTAACTGCAAAGTATTCCTTAAAAACATTATTCCAGGAAAAGGCTCTGTTAAGATTCCGGGCATTTCCCTTAATTCCTTTTTCATCATAAAGGTGAAAGGGTGTATCATATTCATTAACAATTTTTAACAGTTCATCATGTTTTACAAAGGGTACTTTCATGAAAATTTCTCCAGTGAAATTAGTTTTTCCATGGCTTCGATCAGCTCTTCCCTATTGCCAAAGGCACTAAAACGGAAAAATCCCTCTCCGCATTCTCCGAAGCCTTTGCCAGGAGTTCCCACAATACCGGCATTTTCCAGAAGATAGTCAAAAAATTCCCAGGATGACATTTTAGAAGGGCATTTTAGCCATATATAAGGTGCATTTTTTCCGCCTGTATACCATAATCCAATTTTATCCAGAGTGCCCGCAATAATTTCTGCATTTTGAAGATAATAATCAATATCTGATTTTATTTGGGTCTGGCCTTCCTCTGTAAAAACAGCTTCTGCTCCCCTTTGAACAATATAGGAGACACCATTAAATTTTGTAGTCTGCCTTCTAAGCCATAATTTATTCAATGATGTTTCTGAACGGACAAGATCATTTGGAATTATCGTATAACCGCATCTAGTACCGGTGAATCCGGCAGTTTTGGAAAATGAGCAAAATTCAATTGCGCATTCCTCTGCACCCTCTATCTGATATATGCTTGCAGGCAGTCTTTCATCCCTTATAAAACACTCATATGCGCTGTCAAATAAAATTACTGCATCATTTTCCAGTGCATAATTTACCCATAATTTTAGCTCTTCCTTGTTGTAAACGGCGCCGCTTGGATTATTTGGAGAGCAAAGATAAATTATATCTGCTTTAATGTTTCTGTCAGGCAATGGAAGAAAGGCATTGTCAGTATTGCCGTTAATATATTTTATTCTCCTTCCTCCCATAATATTGGTATCTACATATACCGGATATACAGGATTCGGAATCAGGACGGTATTTCCGGAAGAAAAAATATCCAGAATATTCCCAAGATCGCTTTTTGCACCGTCGCTGATAAATATTTCTTCAAACTTTATTGCCAAACCTTTCTTTGAATAATATGAAGATATGGCATCACGAAGGAATCTATATCCCTGTTCTTCTCCATAACCCCTGAATGTGGAAATATTTCCCATTTCCAATACGGCTTTTTCCATGGCTTTAACCACAACAGGAACCAGTGGGCGCGAAACATCTCCGATGCCAAGACGGTAAATTTTCTTATCGGGAAAAGCATTGGAATAATCCCTAATTTTATTTCCGATCATAGAGAATAAATAACTGTCCTCAAGGTTTAAAAAATTTCTGTTAATTTCCATTTTTATTCTCCATATGCAATGGGCATTTTTCTTTTATGCTCGCTGGATTTATGGAATTTTTCTATAATTGCCCTGCTCTGTATGTCGGTCATTCCGCTTAACAATAATCTGTCAATATTTTTATAACTTATTCCCATTTCTTCTTCATCGGTTTGCCCGTCAAAAAGTCCGGCTGATGGCGCCTTATGCAGGATAAAGTCCGGTGCATCAAGAAAGCGAAGAAATTCGTAAATTTCTGTTACCGTGAGATCAGCTATGGGATTAAAGTCGTATGCTCCGTCTCCCCATTTTGTAAAATAACCCATATATCCTTCGCTTAGATTTCCCGTTCCTGCTACCAGCCTGTTTTCACTTGATGCAACAGCATAAAGCGCTGTCATTCTTAATCTTGGAGAAATATTGGCGGTGGCCATGTCTTTTAATATTAAACTCTCACCTATTGCCTGAATCATTTCATTTCTTACTTTGTTTAAATCGATGTATTTCGTACTTATTCCATACTGTTCTGCTATCTTCTCTGCATCTAATCTGTCAATTTCATAATTACGCCTTGAACCACAGGGCATGATTAGACCCATTGTATTCTCGCAGGACATTTTACAAAGTATGCCTGTAAGTGCACTGTCCTTTCCGCCGCTGTTTCCATAAATAATTCCTTCCGCACCTGCAGAATTTATCATTTTACGAATGAATTCCACTCTTTTGATTGTTTCACTTTTAAAATCTCTCATTATAAGGCTCCCTTACCCAAAAAAAAAGGTGTTTAGCCGCAGATAGAAATCCGCAGATAAACACCATTGTTCACTGTTTACTTAATACCATAATTTAATATTGTGTGTCAAGTAGAATTCCGGTAAATTAACAATTTTTGATCGGAAATATTGGAATGAAGAATAAGACCGCCGATCTTTGAAATATGAATTACCGAATTGAAGGGGCTTTGTATTCCGAGAATTTTCCCGGCCAGATTTTCACTGTCCAAAATGCAGTCTTCATTAAAAACAACATTCGGCTCCCCCTCATATATGGCTGCATAAAAAATATCGGACTCAACCATGTCCTGAAAAAAATGACTTCCAAAAGACAGTTCCGGCATTATTCCGGCCTTAGGACAGGAAATTTCACAAATTGCCGTCATATTGCATAGCTCACTAAAATGCACAGGAATACCAAGGGAAGGTGTTGTAGTACCCCATCTACCGGGGCCTAATAATAAAACGGAGCTTCCCTTTAATACATTATTCATCTTACCAACGAGCCGTGCAACCTGATACTTATTCTTTTCGGGCAAATCCAGATATTCCTTAGGCTTGATAAAAACTGCATATTCAATTGGTAAACGGACATTACCTCCCATAAATCCCCCCGATGTAGAAAGTAAAATATCCTCTGTTTTGGGATTGGGAATTTCCAATGCCTTACCAAGTCCCTTGGTCTGCAGGGGGCGGCATTGTAAAAGATTAAATTTATAATCTCCCTCCGGTGTAAAATTCAATGTAAATTCTATATCAACAGGGTAATTGTAGGCTTTGGAAAGTGTTTTTAAAATGGTTCTGGCAAGATTGGGAAATTCTGTTTTGCCAAGGAGATGTTTAAAATCTGCAATAAAGGCTCTTTGCCCGGAATAAATTCCAAGATCCCGCAGCCTGTTAATCTCTCCTGTATCTGTACTAAAGAAAATATTTTTATCTGTTTTTATATCTTCTTCCAGCAATTCTTCCAGTAATTTTTCATCCAGTGAATTTTTCTGTAAATCAAGAATATCGGCCTTATGCTGCGAAAACTTTTTCTCATCTCCATAATTTAGGGGAGCCAGTCTATCCGGTTTATCAAGGGAAACCAGTCTTGCATAGTCTGCTGATACACGATCTACCGCACGTGTGCCAAGACCAAAGACAAGACGCAGCATTCCTGCATCAGGATCCATATTTTTTTCCCAAACATAAAGGTTCACTGAATTTCCTACCCCTGCAACATGGGGAAAGAAATAGTTTCCATAATGATTTCCCGATACACGCTGTACAAGGACAGCCATTTGTTCATCAAGTTTTTCAAGACCCCTGTGACGGCGGTAATAAAGTGCATCTTCGTTCATCGTGCTTGCATAAACTATACGCAGGGCATCTTCGAAGGCCCTGCATCTTTCATCAGGAGTCCCCTGATTTGCACAAAACACACTCTCGTATTTACCGGCAAATGCATTTCCGAAATTATCTTCCCTAAGAGAGCTCGACCTTACTATAATTGGTGACTGCCCAAAGTATTCAAGCATTTGAATAAAGAGTTCCCTTATTTTTTCCGGAAATTTCCCCCTTAGTAATTTCTCGTGTAATTCCTTTGCGGCAGAGAAATATCCTTCGCTGGTTTTTTGCTTTATTCTTTCGGCCCAATAACCGTTATACACAATATATGTATAAAAAATGTCCGAACCAATATAAAATGAATCATGAGGCTCCCAATTATTTTCCATTATGGAAGCAAGACATTCATTGTTTTTTGCTTCTTTTTCCAGGATCTTTCTTGCAAGAAGCATTCCCACACTTTTTCCGCCAATAAATCCGGTTCCTATTTCCCTGTCGGTAATATCCAAAATATCTGAAAGTGAAAAATATTTTAAACATAATCCGGTTATTCTTTCCTCCCTGCTGATTAAGAGTCCTATAAGGTGATTCTTCATGTCTTCCTGTGCTTTATTTCCACCGGAGATTTCGGCTGTGCCGGAGGTTTCAGTCGTGCCGGAAGAATCCAATAGAGCTCTTGCTTTTTCAAGAAGCCTGGTCCAGTAATCACCATCCTGTGCACTGCGGCCTGCTCTGGAAAATAGAGTTGCTGCATCCATGCTTGATGTGATAGAAATAGCAACATCTCCATTAATTAAGTGCGGAAAAAACATTGTTGGCGAATATCTTTCCCATGCTTTTAAGGGATGTATGTATAGTTTTTCTTCTATTTTATAAACATCCAATAAAACCTGGGTAGTCTCCCTTATACGGGCAATGGTATCGTGGCTATGAGAACCTCTTAATAAGGCGAAATAAGCTATGGTATCCAATTGATAAAGAAAGGGACAGCTTATACGGAAAAAATTGGCAACCATCATGTCCGAACACCAGCTATCCAAAAGATCGCTTAGGCAGTCAAAAACATAAAAAGCTTTTTCTCCTTCTTCTTTAATAATTTTGTAAATTTTTTCAGTGAATAATTCAAATCCTTCCGATGTATCAAGCTTATATATAACGGAAGCTTCATCCTCCTTAATTAATTGCTTATGATTTCCAAATTGAAAATAAATCAGATTGCGTCCATCTTTTTTTGCCTGTTGTATGTAAGGATCGACAACCAGAGAAAAATCATCGATTGACTGAACCTGCCAGACAACATTGTCTCCAAGCCTTAACATGTCAATAGCTCCGTCAAGACCCGGCATTCCTGTACTTACCCTATTACTGATTGACAAAAAATTACTCCTTTAACGGGATCTTAATTCGCCGTATATAGCTGTTTATAGGGATTTTTTACATTTGGTTTTAAAAGATAGAAACTACTATCCATTAGATCTCCCGGCTCCCCGGAAAAGAGAGCCGCAAATTCATTTACATAGGGTGAAATTTCCTGCAGGTCTTCAGCGCTTGCTGTCTCTGCCAATACCTGTTTTGGCAATTTAGGTAGGGGAGCATTGCTTCTGATGAATATTTTACCGCCATGCATTCCTGTTCCGGTAAAATTTCCTACAGGAATTTCTCCAATACCTATTCCCAAAACTATAATTAAACCCCCTGCCAGATATTCACCAAGGAAACTTCCTGTCTTTCCCCCGATTATTATTACAGGTTTTTTTTCTTTGTACTCTTTCATATGAATACCGGTTCTATAACCTGAATCGTTGCGTATAAAAATAGATCCTCCGCGCATGGCATAACCCAATGCATCTCCTGCACTTCCATATACGATAATTTTTCCGTCATTCATGGTGTCTCCTACTGCATCCTGCGCATTGCCATGAACAATTATTTCTGCACCATCCAGATAACAGCCAAGGGCATTGCCCGGGGTTCCATGGATTTCGAATCTTTTATTTTTTGCCGCACTCCCTATGAATCTTTCTCCAAAGCATTTTTCCATTAAAATTTTTTCCATAACTAAGCTCCCAGTTTTTGTGCGCGAACTTCTTTTGTAAAAGCCATCAAGCCCGGTCTCTCACAAATAAGCTCAAAATCTATACTGTCAAGAGGTGTTTTATCGCGGATTAGGTGGGTGTAAATACCTGCTTTTTCAATATTGCCCATAAAGATATAACCATTAAGGCAGTTTTCAGAATGAAATAATTTCCTGTACGAATTTTCATTAATTTTTTTATAAACTTCACCTGAATAGTTGCCGGCAGTAATAATATGAAAACCCAAAAACCCAATTGCATTCATTGGAATAGCCTTGTTAAAAATTTTTTCTCCCCCGGCCATATTTACTCCCGCGCATTCACCCTGCATGTAGGCATTTGGAAGCAAAGCCATTACTTTCCTTTGTCCGCTTGAAACATCAATGTATTCGGTGCAATCTCCTGCAGAATAAATACCCGGAATCGATGTTTCCGACCTGTCATTTACAATTATTCCCCTGCCAATTTCGGCAATTTCTGAAAGCAGTTCTGTATTGGGTCTAACCCCTGCCGCAAGGACAAGAATATCAAAATTCAGCTCTTGTCCATCATCAAGAACAGCAATATTTTCGCATTTTCCATCAGGCGAATTATTAAACTTTTTTATTCTTTTGGAAAAGAAAAAATTTACTCCCCTTTCTTCAAAAAGAGTTTGAACCAAAGCGGCTCCCTCTGCATCCAAAATACTGGGAAGGGCATTTGGAGCAAGATCCACTATCGAAATATTTTTAACACGGTTTAAAATTCCTTCAGCACATTTTAATCCTATTAAGCCGGCACCAAGTATCAAGACTTTCTTTTCAGGATCAAGGAAGCTTTCCAACCTGACTGCATCATCCAGACTCATAAATGCAGTTTTGGATTTTACATTTTCCATTCCTTCGATTTCCGGAACAAAGGCTCTTGAACCGGTTGCTATAAGCAGCTTATCATAGCCAATCCTTTCTCCGTCCGAAAGATTTAGAGTTTTTTCTCCGGCATCTATTTTAACCACTTTTCTGGCTTTTAATAATTTAACATTGTTTTCAATATAAAAATTATCACCTCTATACATCATTTGCTTTTGCTTTACTTTGCCCTGAACCAAATATGATATAAGTGGACGCGAATAAACATGATGATTTTCATCCGATATAACTGTAATGTTTCCGGTCTTGTCTACCTGTCTTATACCTTCTACACAGCCTATTCCAGCTGCAGAATTTCCAATAATTACATAATTCATTATAATCTCCTCAATCTCTTATGCAGGCTCCCTTTCTTCAAAAACAATGGCACTGTTCGGACAGGCCGCAACACAGACCGGGCTCTCATGTGATGTTTTAATGCATAATTCACATTTTTGTACAGCACCATCATCCGAGGGTGATATAGCGCCAAATGGACAACATAATACACAGGTATAACAACTGACACAATTTTCCTGATTAATGGTTATTACACCTTCTGTAACGGAAAAAGATCCTGTTATACAGGCTTTTACACAAATTGGCTCCTTGCAATGACGGCAGGAAACTGCAAAGGAAATCCCGTCTTTTTCTTCTATCCTTATACGAGGATTAATTTTTACACCCTTAAGGGATCTTGCTATGTCCTTGCCTTTTGTATCAGTAAAGGCACAATAATATTCGCAAAGCCTGCATCCAAGGCACCACTTCTCATTAACATATACCCTTTTCATTTTCATTCTCCTGCATGCCTGATTCCAAGTACATCAAGCTCCCTTGCATTTAATCCTATTCCGCGAAGCATTAGGCGGTTTCCCTTTAAGGCCTCTATGGAATTAATTCCCATTCCTCCCATCATTTCCTTGATTTCGTGTTCCCAGGCCTTTAATAAATTTACAAGTCTTTTATAGGCAATATCAGGGTTAAGTCTTCTGGTTAATTCCGGTATTTGACTTGCAATTCCCCAATTACATTTACCTGTATGACAGCTTCTGCAAAGATGACAGCCCATTGCAAGGAGTGCGGATGTACCGATATATACTGCATCAGCTCCAAGGGCAATAATTTTAACAATGTCTGCACTGCTGCGGATCCCTCCGCCTGCAACAATGGAAACCCTGTCGCGTATACCTTCATCCCTGAGTCTCTTATCCACACTTGCAAGAGCAAGTTCTATGGGTATTCCAACATGATCCCTTATGCGCGTAGGAGCGGCTCCAGTACCTCCACGGAAACCGTCTATTACAATAATATCAGCACCGCTCCTTGCAATCCCGGATGATATAGCGGCTACATTATGAACGGCAGCTATTTTAACAATTACAGGTTTCTTAAATCCTGTTGCGGTCTTTAGGGAAAAAACAAGCTGCCTTAAATCTTCTATGGAATAAATATCATGATGGGGAGCAGGGCTTATGGCATCGGATCCTTCCGGAATCATTCTGGTTTTGGAAATATCTCCGACTATTTTAGATCCCGGAAGATGCCCTCCAATTCCGGGTTTTGCTCCCTGCCCCATCTTAATCTCGATGGCTGCTCCTGCTTCAAGATAGGCTCTGTGAACACCAAAACGTCCTGAAGCTACCTGAACAATGGTATTTTTCCCATAACGGTAAAAATCCTCATGCAGACCCCCCTCTCCCGTATTGTAAAGAATGCCCATTTCTTCTGCGGCTCTTGCAAGGGATTCATGTGCATTATAGCTAAGAGAGCCATAGCTCATGGCGGAAAACATAATTGGAATGGATAAGTTTAACTGGGGTGGCAGATTATTTTTTATTTTTCCAGCCTTATCCCTTTCTATTATCTGGGGTTTGGCTCCAAGTATTACCTTGGTTTCCATTGGCTCCCTTAAGGGATCTATGGAAGGATTGGTAACCTGTGAAGCATTAATAAGGATTTTATTAAAATAGACAGGGTATGGTTCAGGATTTCCCATGCTGGAAAGAAGAACCCCACCGGTTTCGGCCTGACGGTAAAGCTCATTCATAATACCCGCACTCCAGTTTGCATTTTCCCTGTAGGTATTTCCGCTTTTAACAATTTTTAATGCCCTTGTAAGACATAATGAAACACAGCGATGGCAATTAACACATTTTGAATCATCGGATGTCATTTTATCCAGCTCTTCTATATACTCATGAACAGAATTTGCACATTGCTTTTCACATACCCTGCAGTTAATACATCTGTCATAATTCCTTGCAGCTTCGTATTCAGGATAAAAATAATTAACAGCCATTATAAAACTCCTTCGTTTAGACGAACAACAATTGCCTCGCCGCCGGATGGTGCATATACGCGATCCAGTTCCGGTTCAATAATTCTGATGGCGGCTTCTTCGCTGGAGATGTAAACCCTGCTCCCCTTCTCTGCAACCACCATACTGCGAAGTTTTAATCTGTCATTCAAAGCCATTAAACCGCCTTCAAATCCGGCAATTATGGAAAAGGGGCCTGTTATTAACTGAGGGGCAAAGAGGGTACGCAGTGTTTCATGAACTTCCCTCTCTTTTTTTTCCATACCCTCGATGGTTTCCCAGAAAGGAGCAGCTACGACCGATGCTATTTCATTCATCGAAAGACCTTTTTTCCTGTTTAAATAATCGATTATATAGGTAATTACTTCTGTATCTGTCTGCAATGTGCAGGTATAGCCATACTGTTCCATGGTACGCCTGTTTGCATCATAGGAAGAAATTTCTCCGTTATGCACAACCGAATAATCAAGAAGTGCAAAGGGATGTGCCCCTCCCCACCATCCCGGTGTATTGGTCGGATACCTGCCATGGACGGTAAAGGCATATCCCTCGTATTCTTCAAGCCTATAGAAACGTCCAACATCCTCTGGGAACCCCACAGCCTTGAATACTCCCATATTCTTTCCGCTGGAAAAAACATAAGCTCCGTCGATCCGGGTATTAACACGAAATACACATTTGGCACAAAATTCCCTTTCATCCAGTCCGCTTGAAGACAGCTTTGTAGGCAGAGGTGTTACAAAATAACGCCAAATTAGGGGCTCATCGGTTATTGTATCAATTTTACGGGTAGGTATTTTTGACAGGTTAATAATATCGAAATGCCTGTCCATAAAATCTTCACATTCTTTTTTTGCAGATGGAGAATCGTAAAATATATGCCATGCATAAAAATCCCTATACTCCGGATATATTCCGTATGCTGCAAATCCGCCTCCAAGACCATTACTTCGCTCCCTCATAACAGAGATGGATTTAATCATTGCTTCGCCATTCATTCGTTTGCCGGTTCTATCTATTACACCGCTGATTGCACATCCCGATGGAATTCTGACATTTCCTTCCCTAAGCATGATTTACTCTCCTTTGAGTCTTGCAATCTTCCAGAACCTGTAATAATATTTTCCTTACAGATCCGGGATTTGCTTTTCCATTTAAACTCTTCATGGACTGTCCCATTAAATTTTCAAAAACTTTTTCACTTCCCTTAAAATAATTATTTACAGCATCCATGTTTCCTAAAACGACCTTATTTATTGCTTCTAAAATAAGATCGCTGCTGTCATCTGCAAAAAGCCTGTTTTCCTTTATGTAATTTTCCGGATCTACATTATTGAATAAAATTTGTTTAACAACTTCCCTGTATACAGATCTATTAATTTTACTTTTTACAAGATATGTAATTAAAATGGAAATTTTACCAATGTTGGCTTCAAGAAGATCATCTTCATATTTAGTTTCACCTGTAAATAAATGAGCAGCTTCCAGAGCTTCGCCGCTTTTTTTTGCTATGATTTCATAAACTTCTGCCGTTTTTCTATTGACGCACAATATGGAAGCAATATCAGGTGAAAGACCATATACATCGATAAATCTACTGCGTTTTTCGTGGGCAAATTCGAGAATTCCCTGCTGAAGAGAGTTAATCCGTTTTTCATCTATATATATGGGTTGTAAATCCGGTTCTGGAAAGTAACGGTAATCCTGTGCATCTTCCTTTGAACGCAGGGGGAAAGAGCAGCTCTGCTCTTCATTCCAGCGTCGTGTTTCCTGTTTTATTTTTCCTCCATTAACCAAAATCTCCTTCTGCCTGTCAATTTCATATTCTACCGCATGATCTATTGCTTTTAGGGAGTTAAGATTTTTTGTTTCTGTTCTAGTTCCCGGCCCATTTCCCTTTTTTCCAAGAGATAAATTAACATCCACCCGCAGTGATCCTTCCTGCATCTTACCATCGCATATATCAAGATAGAGCATTATTTCCCTGAGTCTTTCTATAAAAGCCCTAACCTCATTTGCATTCCTGAAATCCGGATCTGTAACAATTTCAAGGAGAGGAATACCTGCACGGTTAAAATCTATATAGGTATTTCCAGAATTACCGGGAGCATGGATTAATTTTCCGGCATCTTCTTCCATGTGAATTTCGCGTATACCGATATTTTTTTGTACACCATCAGCCTCTATTTTCATTTTTCCCCCGGTACATATGGGGAAATATAACTGTGAAATTTGATAAGATTTGGGAAGATCAGGATAAAAATAATTTTTTCGGTCAAATATGGAATTCCTGTTAATATTACAGTTAAGGGCAAGTCCAAGCTTTACAGCAGACTCCACTACAGCTTCATTCAGGACAGGAAGAGAGCCGGGTTGCCCAGTACATACGGGACATACATTGGTGTTTGCATTGCCGCCAAAGGCAGTAGAACAGCCGCAGAATATTTTTGATCTCGTGTTTAATTCTGCATGAACTTCAAGCCCAATTACAGTTTCAAAATTTCCTGTATTAATCATTCATATCCCCCGGATGAACCTCAGGATAAGAAGCCGGTCTTTTTTTATGCCAGTCTGTTATTTTCTGGTATTCCATGGCAGCATTGATTATCTTTTCTTCGGAAAAGGAATTTCCTATGAGCTGCATTCCCACAGGCATTCCCTGCCCGTCAAAACCGCATGGAATGGAAAGAGCCGGAAGCCCTGCCAGGTTAACGGATACGGTATATATGTCGCCCATATACATTTTCATTGGATCGTTCGCATTTTCACCATGCCTATATGCAGTGTCAGGCGCAACAGGAGAGAGGATCATATCATAGGATTCAAAAAGTTTATCATAGGCGGAAACAATGAGCTGCCGTACATCCGAAGCTTTTTTATAATAGGCATCAAAATAACCGGATGACAATACAAAGGAACCAAGCATTATCCTGCGTTTAACTTCCATTCCAAAACCTTCGTTTCTGGACATACGATAAAGATCATTGAGGGATTTTGCATTTTCACTTCGATAACCGTATTTTATTCCGTCATATCGGGAAAGGTTTGACGAGGCCTCGGCAGATGCAATTATATAGTAGGCAGGAATCATTAATTCGGTATGGGGCATATTAAACTCAACAATCTCTGCTCCGTTTTCGCTCAGCATCTTAGCAGCATTTAATACGGCATTCCTGACTCCATTATCCGCTCCTATTTCAAAATAATTCATGGGTAGGCCTATTTTTATACCTTCAAGTCCGCTTCCCGGTTTTTTTTCAAAATTGAATGGCTGCGGCAATACACAGGTGGCATCCCTGCCATCGCTTCCGGAAATGATTTGTAATACTGCAGCACAATCTTCAATGTTCCGTCCCATTGGTCCTATCTGTTCAAGAGAGGAGGCATAGGCAAAAAGCCCATAACGGGAAACAGCTCCATAGCTTGGTTTAATTCCGCTTACTCCGCAGAAAGAACAGGGCTGTCTTATACTTCCACCGGTATCGGATCCCAGAGCCAGGGAAATTTCGCCTGCCGCAATTGCT
>Ga0099364_10008327_pt1 | contig 14608 bp, 14 predicted proteins | sample TergutTh196P3_FD_73070 | JGI IMG/M metagenome (GOLD analysis project Ga0099364, IMG submission 73070) | Microcerotermes parvus P3 segment gut microbial communities from Pointe-Noire, Republic of the Congo - Th196 P3 | ecosystem: Host-associated > Arthropoda: Insects > Digestive system > Gut ... | reverse complement strand
TTGCGTTTGCTTATGACGGAGAATCGTTCTGTCGAATGGGGATCGAACACTTTGGGTTCCCAGCAGAGCCAAGCGGCAGCGATGTTATTGTTGTTCTGTACGGTCTTGAAACTCAAGTCTTTGAGGAACTCCTGCGATTCGATTTGCTCGGCGGTTGGTTCGGCATTCACTGATTCCAGTTCTCTCACATCGAAAGGTTCCTCCTCGTCTTGGATAACGACTGTTGGAGTAACGAAAGGAATTCCTGCCATGTCTTCTACCTCGCTCTCCGGCGACACAGTCGCCGGCTCTGTGGGTTCCTCTTCTGCCGCCTGCCGCCTGCCGCCTGCCGCCTCTTCCTCCGCCGGAATACCGGCTAAATTGCTCTCTTCTACCAGGGGGCTAACGCCGCCCTGCTCTTGTTCGGTAGTGTAACTGTCGAGGAATGCTCGTAATTCTTGACTCATATCAGTTCGTTGCCAATGGTCTTCAAATGCCGTACCCATCCTTTCCAGAAACTCTTCCGTGATTACAAATGTCTTCGTTTCGGTTTCGGATTCGTTCACAGAGCCCGGAGCGGCAGCTCCGGCATCTTCTAACTCGCCATCTACCGATTGCGGCTCTGATGCTACTACTTCTGCTGCCGCCTGCCGCCTGCCGCCTGCCGCCTCTTCCTCCGCCGGAGTACCGGCTAAATCGCCATCTACCGATTGCGGCTCTGAAGTTTCCGCCATTGCAATCTGATAGTCCGGCAGTTCCGAAGGTACAGCAACGAAAAACTCCTCCGCCGGTTCAACTTCGACAGACACCACATCAAGCACATCACGCCGAGCAACACGTACCGGCTGATTCCGATTGAAGAGTCCCGACCGCTGTGAAACGGTAACATACTGCACCGGCTGCGCAAAGCGAGGCGGTAGAATCGCTTCAAAATCATCGCTCCGCTCCTTGCGGTCGAAGTTGAGTTTTTCCGTAGCACTGGTCAACGCTAACTGTTGCGAAACATTGACGTAACTTTCCAATTCTCCTTTGATTCGGTTCGACAGCGCAAGGAGACTCACGGCGAGACCGTCGTCAATCTGTTTTTGCAGTGCCGCCTCCGTTGCTTTTTGTTGTTTTTCTATGGCGGCGAGCAATGCATTGGACGCATCGGCATCGGCTTGGGTGATGGGAGCGAATTTTCCTTCTATATTGGCGGGTTGCGGTTTTTTCGACAGAAGGCAAAAGCCGACAAGCACGGCAACGCTGACGACGGCGACGATGATCGGTAACGCAATTCCTTTTACTTTCATTGGTATTCTCCGTTTTGGCGCACTGATTGTCAAAATGTACAAGGTGCGCAATCTAGGCAATGTCCAGTAAAAGTTTTATCGGCGTTTCATTTTTTGCAATTTACCTATTTTTCGTAGATTTTGTAGATTGACGTTTTGATTAAGAAGACTTCAATCGCAAGCAAAGAGAAATTTTGGAAATTTATCTTCACCGCGAATTTTTGATAAAAGCCCACAAACGCAACTTGCAGACAACTTACAGGGGGGCGTTGGGACTACTACCCATTTTGTTTATTTCCGGTAAAATGGGAGTCGGGGGTAGAGTCCCTTTTCTGCTCTGTCGTCCATTTTTCATCCTTTCCCAAGGGAGTCCAGTTTGTCCGTCCGAATTTACGCTCTGTCGAAACAACTTAACGTCGATAGCAAAGAGATCCTTGATGCTGCCAAGCACTTGGGGATCGAAGGCAAGAGCTCACCTCTACACTCACTGACCGACGAAGAAACCGGACAAGTCAAAAACTGGTTGAACGCACAAAAAGCCCCCAAAACTTCACAACCAAGCACCGCGACTTTTCAACGACCCGTCGTTACCGATAACAAAGTCCGAAATCTTAACGCACCCGTAAAACCAGCACAAACCACAGTAAAAACAGAAACAGCGGCTCCTGAAACAGCGGCGGCACAGTCGCCGGCTCTTGATACGGCGGCACAGCCGCCGGCTCCTGAAACACCACCGGCTCCCGAACCGGCGGCGACACAGTCGCCGGCTCCCGAAACGGCGGCGACACAGTCGCCGGCTCCTGAAACGGCGACACAGACGCCGACTCCCGAAACGCCATCGAAGCACAAACCTTTGCCCACGCCGATCCAGCCGGTCATTCTGCCCAAGACCGTCCTGCCGCCGCCCATCGGAAGAGTCGAACTCCCCGCCAAAGGCTCTAAAAAACATGGAAAAGATAAAGGCAAAGGCAGAGACAAAGATAAAAAACAGACCGGCGATAAACCGAAAGCCCCTTCTCCTTCCAAACCTGCCGCCCCGCTGACGACAGGTTACGCCCAACAAGGACACGCCGCAAACGTCCGTACCGACCCGAATTATCGAGGACCAATGCGGAAAATCACCGAAAAGATTCCCAACCTCGATGACTACCGTCAAGGTCCCGGCGGAGACAGACCGGGAGGACAAAGACATACCGGTCCCACCATTCACATTGCTCCCCTTCCTCAAGGAGCAACGCATCCGAGACCGACGAGGACGAGAGAGCCCGCCGCTCAAAAGCCGGATATGAAACTGCCGCCGGAACTCCTAAAAGGCAAAGGCAACATTGCGAAGTCCATCGAAGAACATATTCGCAAACACGACGAACAAAAACGAAAGAAAGAGGAAGAACGAAAAGACCGCGAAGGCGGCAGAAAAACCGGTGCCGCCGCCAGCACGAGAGGCAGAGGCGGAGTAAGAGATGTCCGCACCAGAAGCGGAGCGACGCACACCGGCGGACTATATGAACCAGATAAAAAGAAACGACGAACCGGTGCAACGGTAAGACGCTCCGCCGATGACGACGACGGCGGTGTCATGATCCCGCGACAACTGAAACGGCAAAAGGTTCACGGTCGCGCCGTCAACACTGCCGCTCCGCGAAAAGGGGACATCGTAATTCAACTTCCTTGCACGGTGAAACAGTTCGCCGAAAACACAGGCTTGTCCGTAGCGATGCTGATTCCGAAACTAATGGGTATGGGATTTATGATGACGCTCAACTCGCAACTCGATATGGAATCCGCAGAATTGCTTGCCGATACTTTTAACATCAAGGTATCCGTGCGGGATCAGGTTACACTCGAAGACCGGCTCGTAACGGCACTCTTTGAAGAGGAAGACCCGCCGGAGTCGCTTCAACCGCGTCCGCCGATTGTTACCGTGCTGGGACACGTCGATCACGGAAAGACTACGCTGCTCGATTACATTCTGCACATGAACGTCGTCTCCGGCGAAAAGGGAGGAATCACCCAGCACATCAGGGCATACCGCGTCAAAATGGAGAACGGTGAAGACATTGCTTTTCTCGATACGCCGGGTCACGAAGCCTTCACCGAAATGAGGGCACGCGGAGCAAACTGTACGGACATTGTCATTCTCGTCGTGGCGGCGGATGACGGCGTGATGCCGCAAACCGAAGAGGCAATTTCGCATGCCAAAGCCGCTGGCGTACCGATTGTCGTTGCTCTCAACAAAATGGATTTACCCGGCGTGAATCCAGACCGAGTGATTCAAGAACTTGCCCAGCATGATTTATTGCCGAGCGAATGGGGCGGCGACACCGAAATTATCCGATGCAGCGGATTGACCGGCTTGGGAGTCGATAAACTTCTCGAAACGATTCAAGCGATAGCGGAACTCAATGAATTGAAAGCGAACCCGGAGCGTCCTGCGGTGGGCGTGGCATTGGAATCGGAATTGCAAGCCGGTCAAGGAGTCGTGTGCAAGATGTTGGTACAGAAGGGGACTCTGCGACCGGGCGATGTGTTGCTTTGCGGTTCTTCTTATGGTCGTGTGAAAGCGATGTATGATCCGCTTGACATGAAAAAGCAAGTCGAAGAGGCAACGCCTAGTACGCCGGTGCAACTTGTCGGTCTGGATGTCGCTCCCAAGGCGGGCAGTAAGTTTTGTGTGCTGGATGACATTTCGGATGCGCGTGTGATTGCGGAACAGCGTCTCGAAGAGGAAAGAATCGGCGAGTTGGCGGACGTGCAATCGAGAGTAACGTTGGAGTCGCTCTTTGAACGTATTACTCATACGCAAACGGTGCAGACGTTGAACATTATCATTAGGGCGGATGTTCGCGGTTCGATTGAAGCGATTCGGAAGGAACTCGAAAAGTTGAAGCATCCTGAAGTTAAAATTAAAATCTTGCAAGCGATGGTCGGCGGTATAACGGAAGCGGACGTTCAACTTGCCGATGCGTCGGATGCGATTATTGTCGGGTTTAGTGTGGTGCCGGACGAGAATGCCAGACTGATGGCGGATCGCAAGAAGATTCAGATTCGGCGTTATGACATTATCTATAATTTAACGGACGACATTAAGAAGGCGTTGGAGGGGATGCTCAAGCCGATTGAGCAGGTCAAGGAGATGGGGCGTGCGGCGGTGCAACAGGTCTTTATGATCAGTCGTCTTGGAACGATTGCCGGTTGCCGGGTGATTGCGGGAATTATCGATAGGGACTGCCGGATGCGTGTCATTCGGGACAGCCGCATTATTGGTGAGTATCCGATAGATTCGTTGAAACGTATCAAGGACGACGTGAAAGAAGTCCGGGACGGTTACGAATGCGGTATCAAGTTGAAGGGTTTCAACGATCTGAAAGACGGCGACATTCTGGAAGCGTATAAGATTGAGTCGATTGCGAGGACGTTTTAGAGGATGTTAAGATTAAATAAACACCGGAGTACCGGCTAAATAGTCTTGAAAGCAAGACGGCTAACGCCTACAATGTTTCCCGTGAAACACTTCAATCTCAACTACGACGACGATCTCCCCATCGTACAGCGGAGGGAAGAGATTGCCGACCTCATTCGCAACCATCAAGTCTGTGTCGTTTGCGGAGAAACCGGCTCCGGCAAGTCGACGCAACTGCCGAAGATCTGTCTCGAAATCGGTCGCCATACCAACGGAATGATCGGACATACGCAACCTCGACGAATCGCCGCTAGATCCATTGCAGCGAGAATTGCCGACGAACTCGGCGTTACCCTCGGACACGAAGTCGGATACGAAGTGCGGTTCGATAAAAAGGTTGTAGAAAAAAAAGAGCCGGCGACTGTGTTGCCGCACTCCGGCGACACAGTCGCCGGCTCTTTAATAAAACTCATGACCGACGGCATTCTCCTCGCCGAGTCGCAGTCGGACAAAAACTTTCGCAAATACGGCACCATCATCATCGACGAAGCACATGAACGCTCACTCAACATCGACTTCCTACTCGGCATGATGAAACGTGTCCTGCCGCATCGTCCAGAGTTAAAACTGATTATCACCTCGGCAACCATCGATGCGAAACGCTTTGCCGAACATTTTACGACTGGACCAACTAATAGGGGGCGTATCAATCGTGGGCAGCCGGTGCCGGTCATCGAAGTCACCGGGCGGACGTATCCGGTGGAGATTCGGTATCGCTGGGAGGCGGCAGGCGGCAGGCGGAAGGCGGAAGCAGACGCAAGCGGAGGTTCACGTTTTTCGTCGAAGGCGGATTCTCCTCTGCTGCCGCCTGCCGCCTCAAACAATGTTTCCCGTGAAACCGACGCGGAATCGGACGCGATCCTCGCCGCCATTCAAGAACTCTACAAACATGGCAACGGCGATATTCTCATCTTCTTGCCGACCGAAAGGGACATTTTAGAAACGGCAAATGATCTGCGGCATGAACTAAAAAATCAACGCGTTGAAATCTTACCGCTCTACGCTCGCTTGCCGGTACACCAACAGCAACGAGTCTTTCAAACTTCCAAACATCGCCGAATCATCTTGGCGACCAATGTTGCGGAGTCTTCGCTGACCGTGCCGGGGATTCGCTATGTCATCGACACCGGCACGGCACGCATTAGCCGATACTCCGCTCGGTCTCGTACTCAACGCTTGCCGATAGAGGCGGTGTCGCAAGCGTCGGCTGACCAGCGGGCGGGGCGTTGCGGTCGCATCGGTCCCGGCGTGTGTATTCGGCTTTATTCCGAAGATTCGCCCGCCTCCGGTACGGGGCAAAGTGTTCCATATAAACGCCGAGACCGGTACACCACGCCGGAGATTCAACGGACGAATCTCGCCTCGGTCATTCTGCAAACGAAGTCATTGAAGTTAGGCGAGATTGAATCGTTTCCCTTTCTTGACCCGCCGAGGGCTGCTGCCATTACTGATGGATACAAAACGTTGTACGAAATCGGAGCGATTGACGACCGACGCAATTTGACTTCTATCGGTTGGAAGTTGAGCAAGTTGCCGGTCGATCCTCGTATTGGTCGGATGATTCTTGCCGCTCATGAAAATGGTGTGTTGCCGGAGATGTTGATCGTTGCGTCGGTCATGGAGATTCAAGACCCGAGGGAACATCTTCCGTTAGCCGCTCCGCCTGCGGAGCGCACGAAGCAACAACGTGCACATGAACAATTTTTGGACAAGCGCAGCGACTTTTTTGGTTATATTAAACTTTGGGACTTTTATCAAAACTTGAAGTCGAAGACGAGCCGCAGCGGTTTGCGGAAGGCGTGTCAGCAGCATTTTTTGTCGTTCAATCGGATGCGTGAGTGGGAAGACATTCATGCCGAGTTGCAACGGATTGTGCGTGAGGCGAAGTTGTTAACGGAATCCGTATCGTAAGACGGGAAATCATTCATTCCGGCAACGGTACACGTAGAATATGCAAACCAGTGATGTCTTGAAAATGTTTTACGTTATTGGTCAAAAACGGTAATTTGTATGCGATTGCCGTTGCGGCTATCCAAGCATCACCGACGGAAATAGGTTGTTGTTTTCTTTCCGCTCGAATTCGTCCCCAAATTTCGCAAACATTGATTGTAAACGGCAAGAGGACAAACTGCCGCAGACCGTCAAGGATTTTTCGCTTTTTGGTTTCTCCCCATTGAGAACGATGTATTCCTTCGTGGATTTCGGCAAGCGTCATAAACGAGACGGCAACTCGATTACCTAAAACGATAGGGCGAAAGACCGTTGCAGTCGGTACGTCTTTAATGATGTAGGAAGCAACATCCGTATCTAGTAAAATCGTACCCATTGTTACGTCCTTTCCTTACGTCCCGATTGAATCGATTCGAGGTAATCGCTCCATTCTTTTTCTGTTTCCCAAAGGTCTTTTCCGCACCCGAAGAGGCGGTCTAAATCGTTGATCGGACTGACATTTTGCTCTTGGGCTAATTCATCGACAGACTTTTGATGCCAAAAGTTTTCTGTACCAAAACCTTGTTGTTCTGAAAAGTTCAACGGCTTCGGTAGTTGACCGATAGTGATAAAACCGACATTCTCCAAACTATCGAGAATGGTTTTCGCTTCAGGATACAATAACTCAACAGTCAGGGTCGGCATAATGAAACTATACCTTAAACGGTGTCAAATGGAACATTTTTTCTTTGTGTTCTTCTTTGCGTCCCTTGCGTACTTTGCGGTTAAAAGAAAGGATTAAACCGCAAAGTACGCAAAGGGCGCAAAGTCCAATTTATACTGTGTTGCAGTATACAACGTCCTTCAAGAGCCGTCAAGCGCACGTTAATCCCCTGCGACTTTCTCCAGCGTCGCAATGATAGGTCCCGTCGACCGCTCGAGAAGAGGATCGGCACCGAAGCCCAATATCAAATCACGTTTCAGTTCCGCCTGCTCCAATGACGACGTAAAAATAATGGCTCTGCCGCGAGTGTCCACCTCCCTTGCCAACCGAAAACCCTTTTCGACAGGATAACCAAAAATGGTGTGCAACATAATGATCACGTACTCGTAAGTGTGATCGTCATCGTTCCAAAGAATGATATTAAACCGGGGGTCCTTTTTCGTCTCCTCTTTTTTCTCACGCCGGTTTTTCGGACGAACACTGACAACCGTGTCGGAATCGGAAACGCCAAAAATAGAAGACATCGAAGGGAGAAAAATAATTGGCTATCCCGAAATGATACCCTCAAAAGAGGTTTTCGTCAAGTGTAAAGTTTCCCGTGAATCAGTCCGCGTTGACGTTGCACTGTTAACTCAAATCGATCGCCCATGCCTCAACGAGTAGCGGTACATTAACATTTCGGTCAACGTGTCCCAAAGCATCAAGGGTTCGTTGCAAACGCCGGGCAACCTTTCGGGAGTCACCCTCCTTTATTTCGTTGCGAAAATGTTCGAGTGCCAATCTGAAAATCAATCGAGCCTGCCGACGCTTCTGTACGTTCTCCTTTCCAGACGCTTCAATCACCTCGTTCAACTTTTTAGCAAGAGCCACTGCGTCCCAATGCGGTGCCGTCAGATGTTTCAACACTTCTGTCCGCAGTGCATCAATGCCGCCGTCCGCCAGTTCTTTCGCCTGATCCAAACTGCCTTCCGCTTGCATCGCCAAGTTTTCCCCTTGTTCGGCAGAGGTTGCAATTTTCTTTTTCACCAAAATTGCCGAAAGCACCTCCGGCGGCAGCGGAGCAAAGCGGACGATCTGACACCGGCTCCGAATCGTCGGCAACTGTTTTGTTGTCGATGTTCCGATGAGAATCAACACGGCATCGGGCGGCGGTTCCTCCAATGTTTTCAGTAGAGCGTTTGCACCGGCGACGTTGACAAAGTCGGCATCGTTGATGATCGCCACTTTCCGATTGCCGAGAAACGGCGTTCGGGAAATGTTGTAACACAACCCGGAGCGTCCCCGATTCTTTCCTTCTCCCACGATTAAGTCCATCGGCAACTCGCTTTTGTCCGGCGGTTTAGCAACGTAGTACAAGTCGGGATGCGGCGAGAGAAAGTCGGCGGTATCGAAATCGAAGTCGGTACAACGGACGCTGCTGAACAGTTTGCAAGAGTCGCACTCTCCGCAGGGGGTGAGGTTATCCTTTTTTTTGCAGAGCAATGCTATTGCCAGTGCGAAGGCGAAGCGGCGTTTTCCGACACCGGGCGGTCCGACGAAGAGGAACGACCCCGCAAGCCGCCCGCGCTGAAACGCTCGGCGAAACCGCTCTACAATCGTGTCGTGTCCCAGAATGTTCTGCCACATATATCCGCACCATTGTAGAGGTTTTTGTTGCTCCGTCAAGAGTTCATACAAACTTTGCAGTAGGTGTGCAAGTTTGTTCAACACAGGTAGGTTGCCGACCGCCGGGCGGCAACGTGCGGTAGTCCGCACTGGAACCGAGAGTCGTTTGGTTATTCTCTGTCGGCTATCGCCGACGCAACCGCCCGGCGGTCGGTTGCCTACCTTTGTCGCCAAAAGAAAAACTTGCACGTCTAGTGACAAACTTTGCGGGACATGAAAACATAAAACTATCCACAGATTACACAGATTGACATAGATTTTCCAAAATACGGAAATCGGTGAAAATTGGTGGACAAAATCCCTGAATTTTCAGTCGCCCTACTTGCCGTTTGTGATTGTTTGCGTTAGACTCTTGCTATGATGTCATCGAAACTAGCCGCCGTAACGGGCGCAAGCGAAGGACTCGGCAAAGAGCTTGCCCGGCAACTCGCTGCCGAAGGTTACAATCTGCTCATCATCGCCCGCCGCCCCGCTCTACTTCAGGAAATCAAGGCAGACCTGGAAGAAAAATACGGCGTTCAAGTTGAACCTATCGTTTGCGATCTTTCCAAATCGGAAGAATTGAAACAGGTCGAAGATCGACTCGAAAAAGAGGAAACACTCGAAGTGCTAGTCAACAACGCCGGTTTCGGACTCGGCACATCGTTTCCCGATGTCGATCCTGATAAGAATGAAGCAATGATTCGAGTGCATGCCATCGCCACGATGCGTCTTTCCAGGGCGGCACTGGTTCCGATGTGCAAACAGAATAAAGGATATGTCATCAATGTCTCTTCTGTTGCCGCCTTTATGTACGGTGCAAATTCGGCAGAATATATTGCTACCAAGGCGTACATATTGAGTTTTTCCAAGTCGTTGCAATGCGATGTCCGCCGGTATGGAGTTCGGATACAAGCACTCTGTCCCGGTTTTACGCACACGGGCTTTCATTCAACGGAGTCGATGCAGTTTTTCAAGAAGGGGGACACGCCCCGCTGGCTCTGGCTTTCGGCGGAGTACGTGGTAAAAACTTCATTGCGTTCAATCCGCCGCACTTCACGCGTTGTGTGTGTTCCTTCGCTTCGTTACAAATTGATTCTGGCGTTGATCTGCAATCCCATCGGCAGTGCGCTGATCGGCTATTTTTCGGGACCGGGAAGACCTTCAAGCCCCGCCGTGTAATCGACGAATATGTCCACTCTATCCTTACGCTACGGGTTCCGCTATCTAAAACCACAGCACCAATCTTCCTTCCATCATGTCGGGAATCCGTCGTTGCACAACCTTTTTGATCTCCCTGTCGGTACACCGAGTACTAAAATGCGACGCAATGATCAACTGGTTGCGGAAACGCTCCCGACGCTCAATGATGTCGTCAAGATGAATATGCCCGCGACGATAAATCTTTTCCGTCCGATGACGGCGAGCAATGAACGAAACTTCTAATATCAAAATATCCGCCTCATACATGTCGGGATTGTCATCAAGACCGAGCGGCGTACTGTCGCCAAGATACGCCACACGAGGAAAACGAAACTCCGCCGAAACCTGATGACCGGTAATCGCCAGTTGCCGAATCTCCATTTCGGAAAGCGATTGATACTCCGGCTTGAGCCGCTTCCGCCGCTCCCAAACGATATAACCGACGGAAGGAATCGAATGATCCGTCCGCACAACACTCACAACATGTTCGCGGGAAAGTTCATACTCTTCGCCCGGTTTTACACCGATGAGTTCGCACGGCAAGCGACCGTGATCCAAATATTTGAAGACTTCCAGTAGTTGCCGAACGCGATTGACAGCATAGGCGGGAAGATAGATTTTCGGCGGTTCCATTTTCATCATTCTCCGCCGAGCAACATAAGCAGGCAGAGCGAGAATATGATCCATGTGCGTGTGCGACACGAACCACTGGGGCGTTCCCATGAACGCCCAGGGTTGTCCGCCGAGATCGAAACCGAGTTTGAGTTCCGGTATGCGCCAGTACGTTTGCATTGCCGCGCGGGAGAAGCCTTCGATGGTCATACCATTGAAAGTCAACTGCCGATACGGCGGATCGGTGTAGTATTGTCCTGCCTGTTCGATATTCATGGATGTATCACTCCTCATCCCCTCCGCTGCCGATGAGGGCGCGATTGACTTCTTGCAGGGCTTCGATAAGAATTGGAGGGCTAATCGGTTTCGATAAAATACGTGTCACGCCCAGTTCCGTCAGTTCTCTACGTTGTTCTTCATTGCCCGCACTGGTAACGACCAACACGGGCGTGCCGCTCAATCGAGGACTCGCAGAAATTCGACGCATTAACTCAATACCGTTCATGTTCGGCATCGTTAAGTCCGTTACAAGCAAGTCGGCTTTGATTTGCTTCATGCACGAAATCGCTTCGCTCCCGTCAGAGGCTTCGATAAAGTTTGCCTCTCCGAGTCCGGCGATTTCCAAGCACCGCCGGATAAACATCCTTGCCAAAGCGGAGTCGTCTGCGATTACTACGTTTCTTATCATTATTTTATCTCCTTTTTCGTATTTTGTTTTCAAACAGAGCCGCAATTTTTAGCCGTCGCACTTGTGCGGCGTACAGAATCGCAATCGTAAGATTGCGGCTCTGCTTGTGATATGTTTCCTATCTTAACGCCTTAGTGAATTCGTCCAGCGATTGACAGGTTGCGGCGTGTGCAACCCACGAGTCCAGTGCTTTCGGATCGGTCATTTGGCGTATCATCTTTTCGGTCTTCTTCGGTACACGGTCAAACCTTGCACGAAGAAACGTTACAACCGCTTCGGCTTTTCCCTCGGCTTTGCCTTCGGCTTTTCCTTTCGCTTCGCCTCTCGCTTCGGCTATCTCATCTCTTTCTTCAAAATAACTCTTAATCATAGTCTGCGTCTCCTCTTTCAAAACAGGTTTCACTGCCTCATTCATTTTCGCCGCTTCTAATCGGCGATTGTGAGCGGCAAACGCCTTGTCCACAAATTGCAACAACTCCTTCGTTAATTCAACTTTTTGCTCACTATCCGAAATCTCCCGAAGCGGCAACATCGCTTCAGGAAATTCCTCGCCGTCCCCTTCGATCATCTTTTTCAAGATGCCCAAAGCCGACCGCAATACCGCACCGCCAACCAACTTGTCGAAATCCCAAGCCGGTAAGTCAACCACGTCATATTCAATCTCGACCGCCTTGCCCAAAGGCTTGCCGTCGCAACCCTTCGGCAGAGCATCCGACATCTTCGGATACGCTCCCCGATGCGGCTTTTTCGCCGTCCGCAACACAATAAAATAGGGGGCCGACAAAACCTTCTTTTTCTCCTTCGTTTCGGCATCCCAAATCGCACTGATGTATTTGTGCAGTTTTTGCGGTATCTTTTTCAAACTACCGCCCTGGTGCTCAAATACAATCACCGCCATCAGGCTGCCGATTCCATTTTTCAAGGGACACTGAAAAACCAAATCAACGATTCGTTCATCTCCTTCCTTGCCGATATAGTGCGTCGGTGCCGGCTTGATCTTTTTCAAGTCAATTTCGGCAACGAATCTCGGATCGGCATAGTGTACCAAAAAGTCCACGAACACCATTACCCGACTGAACATCCGCTTGGCGAAGGCATCGTAAATGTTCCCCCGCGGCATCGGTTCGGAAGGTTTATTCGTCATGGTTTTCATTCTCCTATCATTCGTGTATTATACCGTTTGTCAACAGAGCCGCAATCGCACGATTGCATAACGCTCCGCAATCTTACGATTGCGGCTCTGCTTGTTTCTTCATTTTCTCCCATTCGCGTTTCAGGTCGATATTATTTTCAAATTTCATCACTTCAATGTTTCCAAAAATTCTACCGGCAAATAGACACGCAAGCCGGAGTTACTAAAACCTGTTTTGTCTCGTGTAACGACAATGTCGATACCAAAGTCTTTCGCTGCGGCGGTTTGAACGGCATCCTCGAAGTCGTCCATCGGCAGTGCAAAAGCCGATTCGAGAATTTCTAAATTGACCGGAATGACTGTAAACATTCGGACAACCTTTTTAACTGCCGACAATGCAAATTCACGCTTTTTCTCTTTTTCGACAATAAAATAGATATCCGTAATTGCCGATGCCGAAACAAAGCCTTGAAACAACTTCTCTTCATGCTTGCGCACAATCAATCGCGTCGGGCGGGAAAACTCCTCCCGGCGGAGAATTGCATCAAGTATAAGATTGGTGTCGATTAAAACTTGCATTACAAATACTTTCCTTTCAATCGTTCATATTTAATCTGATTAACTTCGTCATCGCTCAAAGAGGGCATCGCCAGCTCTTCGCAAAAATCGAGGAAATCTTGTTCAGGAGTCTTCTCGGCTAAATCGGAACGCACCGGCATTTTTTCTCGATACTTTCCATACTTCTCTCTCACAACGACTTCGATTTCCGCACCGTCGGCAAAGGGTGTCGTCGGTATCACTACCGATCCGTTTGCACCCGTCTGAATGTTGTAACGTATCATTGTCATGATTCTTTTCCTTTCATTTCCTCCAATGCGCGTTTCAGGTCGTCGAGTGTTTTTTCCAATTTGCAAAGCCGGTTGTCTGTCGGTTTACAGAGCCCGTAACGTCAGTTGGGGGCTCCCTGGCTTACGCTACGGGCTCTGTGAACGTTGCGCAATCTTACGATTGCGGCTCTGTGAACCTTCTACAATTCCCAATCCGGTCTGCCGGGACAGGAGAGGATAATTCGTCCCGAGTCCCGATAGAGCGTTACTGTTCTGCTATGCGAACCGCCGACATCCTCCGCAATGGCACCGAGTCCGAACTGCCATAACACCTTTTTCACCGCCAGTGCGTTCCGCTTGCCGATGTTGAACGTTCCATTAGGGTCGGCAACGTTTGCTCCGCCGCAAATTTTGACGATTAGATTCGACGGCTTCGAGATAGTCCCCGCCGTTTTTTTCATCAATTCGATCAACGCAGGGATTCCCGTATCGGCGAAGTATCCCGGCAGTTGCTTTGCCCTATCCGGCGAGACGTGCGACTCCGGCAGGGCAACGTGATCCATTCCGACGCACCGCGTCCCTCTATCGAGGATCATCACCGCCACGCAAGAGCCTAGTGCCATCGTTCTGATGATTCCACCGGCTTCTTTCGTCGCCCCATAATCCCCGACACCGAGCATAATCCGTGTCGATGTGTTAGGTTGCATGTTTTTTAATTAGGAGTTAGAAGCCAGAATATACGATTTCTTACTCTAACTCTAAACGGGACAGAATTGGTCGTTTTCCTTGTGCCCTTTGTGGTAAAATTTAACCACGAAGGGCACGAAGAACACAAAGTCCAATTTGACACCGTTTAATGTGTATTGTACCAAAATGCCGCAAAACCGCAATCGCAAATTCCGCTGACGGGACACAATCTAAAAATTGCGCCTTTATTTGTTTCTCTCCGTGAAAATTCCATTGAGAATCACGAAAAGCCCCGCTAGGAAATGTACTCCCGCAAAGAGTATGCAAGCCTCGCTAAAAGTTCTCTCTAACGCTCCAATACGACCAATGGCGCCCGCCACAAGGCACAGCGACGAAGCAAGCATTATAATCGCACCAGCAATGGGTTTCATAGTTTTTCCTTTCGAGATCGG
>Ga0099364_10008326_pt1 | contig 14609 bp, 11 predicted proteins | sample TergutTh196P3_FD_73070 | JGI IMG/M metagenome (GOLD analysis project Ga0099364, IMG submission 73070) | Microcerotermes parvus P3 segment gut microbial communities from Pointe-Noire, Republic of the Congo - Th196 P3 | ecosystem: Host-associated > Arthropoda: Insects > Digestive system > Gut ... | reverse complement strand
TTATGATGTCCGCCGCCGTCCCCTGTATCGGCATATTGAGCGCGACCCTCTCGCCGAATGAGCGTATGTTGAAATTCGACGACTTCAGCTCCGGAAGATACCTGCGGCGTCCGAAAAGCGTCGCCACGTAACCGAGCTGTTTGGCGCTTTCGACTATTTCGCCCATATATCTCCGAACGCCGGAATACTTTTCAAGATACCCGTCTATATATGCCTTCGCCTCACGCGGCAGCACCCCTATATCATTTGCCAAAGAGAATGACGATATGCCGTACACGATGCCAAAATTGACCGCCTTTGCGCGCCCGCGCTGCATGGGCGTGACCTCGCCGAGGGGAGTCCCAAACACCTGTGAAGCCGTCACGGAATGAATGTCGTCGCCTCGCGAGAAAGCCTCGAGCATGACTGAATCGCGTGCGATGTGCGCGAGAAGTCGCAGCTCGATTTGCGAATAATCCGCGCCCACGAGGACATTCCCAGGCCCGGCTATGAACATTTTTCGCAATTCGCCGCCCATTTCTTTCCTGACTGGGATGTTTTGCAGATTCGGTTCCGTCGAAGACAACCGGCCCGTCGCCGTCACCGTCATTTGAAAATGCGTGTGTATGCGCCCGTCCGGCCCGATGACTTTCAGCAATCCGTCGGCATATGTGGATTTGAGTTTCGACAGTTCCCTGTAATCCTTGATGAAACCTATGATCGGGTGCTTCCCGGTTAAATGGTCGAGCACTTCGATATTAGTCGAATATCCGGTTTTCGTCTTCTTAGGCGCGGGCAGCATCAGTTTGTCGAAAAGCACCTCGCCGAGCTGCTTAGGAGAATTGACGTTAAAACTCTCTCCGGCGAGGTTATGGATATTCTTTTCGGTTTCGGCAATCATGCCGGACAACATTTCCCCAAACTGCCCCAAAGCGGCCTTGTCGATGAGAAACCCTTCCCGCTCCATTTCCGCAAGGACGCGGCACAAGGGCATTTCAACTTCGTAGAACAGCTTATCAAGCTCCATTTCCTTGAGCTTCTCAATAAGCGGGGCCCTCAGCAGACTAACGGCGTATGCGGAAGACGCAAGCGATTTTCCCGCATCGAAGATCATCGTCAATTGGCCGGACTCCTCAGCCATTTCCGCAGGCAAATATCCGCAATAGCGCTCGGATATCCGCCCTATGGCGTAGTTGCTGTCCGTCGGGGAAATCAGATATGCGGCAAGGGCCGTGTCGAACGCCCAGCCGCCGGCGTCGAGACCGCGTTCGAGACAAGCCCGCATTATGTCTTTTACGTTATGCCCTGCCTTTTGAACGCCGTCGCCCAAGAGAATCTCATACGCCGAGAGAGGAACCACCCCGTCCGCTTCGCGGCCCCCCCTCCCCAGAGGGGAATTAGACGAGGAGACGATGAATGCCTTGCTTTCGCCCGGCAGGGCAACGGCGATGCTGTCAAAATAGTCCATATCAAGCCATATGGCCGCGCAATCGGCCGCCCTTGCGGCATCAAGAAGAGTTTCGACATCAGCAGCCAAATGCGCTTCGACTATTTCCAGTTCCTCCCCGGCCGCCTGCGGGCATGCGCTGTTCCCGGGCTGTTTCAGGCCGTATTTCTCGATCATCCTCGAAAAGCCGAGCCGTTTGAATATTTCGTACAGCTTGTCGTTGTCCGGTTCGCGGCGCATGCCGTCGGCGGGAGAAATCTCAAGCGGGGCGTCGGTGCGTATGGCCGCCAACGCATATGACAACTCAGCCCGAACCCGCCCGTCCTCAAGTTTTTTCCTCACAGAATCCTTGATGTCAAGCTCGTCCAGGCCTGCGTATATGTCATCGATCCCGCCAAAGCGGCGCACCAAGTCAAGGGCCGTCTTTTCACCGACGCCCGCTACGCCGGGGATATTATCGGAAGCGTCCCCCATCAAGGCTTTGAGGTCGATCATCCTTTCCGGCCCAAAACCGTATTCCTCAACAAACGCTGCGGTAGTGTAGTCCTTCGTCTCTGTTTGCCCCATGCGTGTTTTCACAAGCTTCACGCGGGCAAAATCGGAGATTAATTGCAAAGAGTCCTTGTCTCCCGTGACGATCACGCACTCCCAAGACTCCGCTTCGCACTTTTTCGCCAAGGCGCCGAGCAGGTCGTCCGCTTCCCAGCCGGCTTGCTCCACGCAAGGGATGTTCATAGCCCCCAGAACTTCTTTGAGAATAGGCATCTGGATGCGAAGGTCGTCCGGCATAGATTTCCTGTGCGCTTTGTAATCTTCATACATTTCGTGCCGGAACGTGGGCGCGGGAAGGTCGAACGTCACGCAGAGCGCGTCCGGCGCTTCTTCCCCGATTAACCTTTGCAATATCGAAAGAAAGCCGTATACAGCGTTTGTTGGAGTCCCATCGCTGGCGGAAAGGGGCCGGATGCCGTAGAACGCGCGGTTTACGATGCTGTTGCCATCAAGCGTCATTAGTTTCATAATAGTAAATATAATATATCTACGAGAGAATAACAAGCATAAGTTCGGGAATGCCCAACCCCCTGTAACTATTAAACCAGAAATCGAACGCCTTGTTATCAACAACGCAAAAGACATTTTGCGTTTGGTAAACAAATCATCCTTTGCGTTGCTTTTACTGGCAGACATATGTTACTATGAGAGCAACGATGAGAGCAGTACAGGAATGCGCGGGGACTGTTGTCTTCCGGATAGGCTAGCGCCAGTGGCAAGGAGGGAGTATTCATATGTATATTATATTGGATAACGCGGAAATTATGACAAGAGAAGAAATCAAAGCAAACTATGATGGAAAGTGGATTTTTTTAACAAATTGCGAGTTCACGCCAGGAAGCAAACTAATCCGCGGCATCCCGAGAGTGATAGCTGATAAGCAATCTGAGGGCGTCGGGGAGGGTTTGTATGATGCATACAAGGATGGTGAGCAGTTCGGTGAAACCTATGGGCTTAACCTCATGCATTTCGATTATTTAGTAAAAAGGATTACTTTTTTGCCGAAAGGTGGCATTAGTGATGAAGCCGATAACATACTCGTTTAATCCTTGGAATTTCTCTGAGTTTTCTCGCGAAAAGGGACATCTGCTTGTAGATGTGAATGTGTTTCCACCAGAAGGCATGCCTACAAAAATCTCCTTTGTCTTTGACACCGGTGCCTATATCAGTGTATTGACCAGGCTAAATGCATTGCGAATAGGGTTGCCTTTAACTGGCGTGTATACTGCGAATTTAACAGGTATTAACAAAGAACGTGGGTCAGATGAAGCCGAGATTGTCGTTTTGCCGAAAATAGAAATCGGTAAATTCATTGTGGAAGATGTCAAAATTCTTGTGCCGCTTGATGAGATTGAAGTTCCTGAGGTGATTGGTGAGAATGTACTCGAATACTTCAACTATGTTTTGGATCATGATTTAGACTATATCTACTTTGCAAAGAACAATCAGCCTAAACCTTATATAAATCAAGATATGGGTATAAATCTTTCATGTGGAAGAGTGTTGACACAAGAATAGTCTGTGGCGCATACTCGTTTTGAGGCGATAGGGAATTACATCAATCGCCAACCCCAAAAAAACCGCCCCTTTCGGCTCAGTTTTTGCACGAGGTAGGGGGACGTTCTGTTGTCTTGTCTTCGCGTCAGAGGAATTATGTCGTCCGATTAACCAGGTCTTAAAAGTGTCAAGAAAGAATATGACTGCTACAAATGATAGTGTATATTTGCTTTATAACCAAGGGGGGCAATATGGTTTCTTATGGATGTGGCAATCGTTGTGGGGTTGATATGGATTATGTGGGTAACGGTGACTGGGAATGTCCAAGTTGTGGCAGAGTTATTCTTTTTGGAGAACCCGACGAAGATGATGAAAGCGGTGAAGCGTTAAGCGTATATGATGCGGCGGACATCTATCTTTCCAAAGGGTTTGATGATGATTACCGTTTTGGATATTCACACGATGAATTGATTAACGCATTGAAATATCTGAATTGAACGAATCCTTGTTTAGTCTCAATCGCCTCTTTTTCAGATATACAAAAACGCCTCCGCCCGCAAGCACAATAACCGCCGCGCCCGCGATTATGAACGGCAATGCGCCGCCGTTTTGCGCGGGCGTGTTTTGTGTTGTCTGTGGTGCTTGGTGTTCCGGCGCTTCGGTTTGCCCGGCAGACGCGCTGACATCAGCATTGCTGATGCCGGAGCTGCCGACGTTTGCGGGGCGCGTCAGGTTCACCGTGAAGTCTTGGGTAACTATGTCCAACAGATTTGAACCATCTTCCCTGCTAAAAGCCGCTACTGCTGTGTAGTCGTCGTTGTCAAGGTCAATTATGGTCTGCGCAAGAACGGTCACTCGGGTGCTGCCTTCTTCCGCTGTGTAATGAACGCCAATTTCCTGCATGACGCCATTTATCCAAAAACTGTCGAAAAGCTCAAACGGCGCGTCCATGAACATTATCTGATCGGCCACATCTTCGGGAAACCCGGTAATCTCATATCTGCCAACAACCTGTGATTGCTTATAATTGGCATTTCTTTGAGCCGGAGCAACATGCTATTGACGCTTATCAGGAAACAGAACCGTCCCCCTGTCTTGTCCAGCTTATGAGTACGCAAAACCCAAATTCCCCTCTGGGGAGGGGTGGCCCGTAGGGCCGGGGGGCCCCCGCATCCTGAAAAAACCTTAATAAAATCGTAATTTTTCTGTAAGGCGTTTGTAATTTTCCCGTGTTTTACTGTGTTCCATGCATACCACCCTTTTTTTGTTTTGTACGTTTATTGTAGCGCAACAACGTACAAAATGCATGCATAAGAGATATTCATAAATCAATTTACAAACCAAATAATGTACTGTTCAGTGCCTTGATCTCCGGGGTTGAACGTACACAACAAAATGTGAATTTTACGTGAACAAGTGAACATTCGCTTTTATTTTTCGTCAAATAAGATACAATTAATATACAAGAAAGTAATAGATTCTGCTGTAGGGGCCGATGGCAATCGGCCCGGACTGTCCGACAACGCTTTGCGGGCTGATTACCATCAGCCCCTACGAATATTAATGTCGAACATTTTGGGAGGGAAACATGAAGAAAACAACTATTCGCCTGATCGCTGCAATCATGGCCGCGGCATTGCTGGCCCCGTTCATTGCCAGTTGCAACAGGAATGGCGACGATGACCCAAACAACGGCGCGGTCACGCCGGAATTTGTATATACGGCTGAGTATATAAACTTATCGGGCGATTTGATGGACCTTCAAAATCTAACCATCATAGGCGAGAAGCTTTATTTTTCGACACAGGTGATGATAAATGAAGAAGCTTATTCATCATACTTTCCGAAGCTTTTATCCATGAACATAGACGGCACAGGCATGGCGGAGCTCCCTAACTATTCCCCGGGGGAAAGGCCGGAAGGCGCTCAAGGCTATGATAATATCCAGAGCTTGATTTCCGACGGCGACGGGCATCTCTGGGTGGTCGAGAGCGGGTATTACTACATCTATGACCTGCCGGAGGACTTCGATGAAGAAACGGACGAAATGTGGATGTACCAGCGTGATCTGGGAAACAAAATGGCCGTACGCAAGCTGGATACCACCGGCGCGGAGCTTTTGTCGATAGACGTCGGCGAACTTGCAAGCAACGCGGACTACTTTTACATCAGAACTTTGAGCGTCGACGGCGACGGGAACATTTACGTGGTCGTCGACCAGACGATCTATGTCCTGGACGATAACGGCAAGCTGCTGTTCAAACTTGAGGTCACAAACTGGGTCGAGCAGCTTATGAGAATGCCGGACGGCTCGATAGCGATGTTCGGGTATATGGAGACCGGCCGTGCGCTCAGAAAGATAGATTTTGCCGCCAGGGCTTGGGGAGAGGATGTCGACATGCCCATGAACGCCTATAATCTCATGCCGGGCGGCGGGGAATACAGCTTTCTCTATACAGACAACAACAATCTTTTTGCTTTTGACATCGACATGGCCGAAAGCATAAAACTGCTCAACTGGATCGACAGCGATATCAGCAGTGACGGCCTGGGCAACATAACCATGCTTCCTGACGGCCGTATCATGTGCACGTCATACAATTGGGACTATTCTTCGGATGGCAGGCCCAGCTATGAACTCATCCTCCTCACAAGGGTGCCGTACGAAAGCCTCCCGCCCAGGACGATACTGACGATGGCGTGCATGTATCTTGACTGGAGCCTGCGAAGCTCAATCGTTCAGTTTAACAAGACAAACGAAAAATACCGCATACAGGTGAACGAATACTACGATTCCGCCACCGAGGACGGTTGGCAGGCAGGCCTCATGAAGCTCTCCACGGAGATAGTCTCCGGCATAGTTCCCGACATCATGCTTTTGTCCAGCCTGCCTTACAATCAGTACATTGCAAGGGGCCTTCTTGAGGATCTATACCCATATATCGACTCGGATTCGGAGTTCGGCCGGGGCGACTTCATGGAGAGCGCGTTCCGCGCGGTGGAGACGAATGGAAAGCTATACCAGATATTCCCAAATTTCAGCGTATCGACGCTTTTCGGGCATCCCGATATATTGGGAGAGGGCATGGGTTGGAACATGGATGAGTTCAGGGCGGCGCTGAGGGCCAATCCGCAAGCGGACCATCCCATTGGCCAGTACACGACCAAACTGAGCTTCCTGCAGCTTGCCCTCACGAGGGGAATGAGCGAATATGTTGACTGGGCGGCGGGAAGATGCTATTTTGATAGCGGCGGCTTTGCCCAGCTCCTTGAGTTCGCGAATACCTTCCCGGACGAGATCGATTGGGAAAACACGGAATGGATCGACATGGTGGAGCTGCTGGCCACAGGGCGGCAGATAATGGTGACTTACGATATCAACGACTTCCTGAACACCCAGATGTACAAGGCTCAGCTTGGCGGCGAGATAGTCTTCAAGGGATTCCCGGCGGAGAGCAAGAACGGCAACACCATCTCCCCCGGCACCGGCATAGCCATGACGAGCAGATGCACCGACAAGGAGGGCGCCTGGGAATTCATGCGAATAATACTTACGGAAGATTTCCAGAGCACGTCCATGCGTTGGAACTTCCCGACAAACAAAGCCGTTTTTGACAAAATGCTCGAGGAGGCAATGACTCCCGAATACTATACCGACGAGGATGGCAACGAAGTGGAGATCCCTAAGCTGAGCTACGGGATGGGTGGGGCTGTTCCGATGCCCGCCCCGCGGGCAGGCAGAGTTTCCGTCTCATCGACATACGCCGTCGATTCCGCATACGGCGCCCAAGGAGAGATAGTCATATATGCCATGACGCAGGAGGAGGCCGACCAGATAATGGGACTCATAGATTCCATGTCCGGCGCCTACGGTTATGACGAGCGTTTGATGGAAATAATTTCAGAGGGCGCGGAAGACTTCTTCAACGGGCGCAGGTCCGCACAGGACGCGGCCGGAGTGATCCAAAGCCGCGCCTCAATATACGTCGCCGAGCAGAGCTAGCGCGCTTAGCGCAGAGGAAAGTGGAAAGTGGAAAGTGGAAGGTGGAAGGTGTAGGGTTGGGGCTTGCCCCAACCGCCAACACAGAGAAGGAAGACCTTATTGAAACCGAAAACAGCCATAGAGCGCCTGAACAGGCGCTCACGGGACCATATAAACGGTTTTGTCTGGCTGGCGCCGAGTTTTCTCGGCGTGGCGTTGTTTTACATAGTGCCATTCGGTGTGATAGTGTATTACTCCCTGATAAACAACCCCATTCAGCGCGATTTTGTATTCCTTGATAATTTTGTGGATTTGTTTGGAAATCTGGCTTTCAGGCGCGCCGCAAGCAACACGCTGAAATTCTCGCTTGTGTCGGTGCCATTGGCCGTGGTACTTGCGCTGATGCTTGCCCTGCTGCTGGAGTCCCGCATACCTCTCAAAAGCCAGTTTCGCACATTTTTCCTGAGCCCTTTGATGGTGCCCGTGGCGTCAATCGTGCTGATATGGAGGGTCTTGTTCCATTACAACGGCGTGATAAATGAGTTTCTGGCGATATTCGGCACGGATAAAATAGACTGGCTTCAATCGGAATACAACCAAATCGTCGTAATAACGCTGTATTTGTGGAAGACGCTCGGCTACAACATGATACTGTTCATGGCGGCCCTTAGCAACATCCCGCGAGAGCTGCTTGAGGTCGCGGACGTCGAGGGCGCGGGCCCGCTCTACAAGCTGTTTTCGGTAAAACTCAGATATCTGTCGCCTACCATGCTGTTTGTTACGATCCTTTCCCTGATCAGCTCGTTCAAAGTGTTTAGGGAGGCATATCTCCTGACCGGGGATTACCCGTACGAAGACCTTTATATGCTCCAGCACTTCATGAACAATATTTTCAGGTCGCTTGATTACCAAAGGCTTGCGTCCGCCGCGGTCGTCATGGCCATCGCAATGGTCATAATCATAGCCGTGCTGTTCATTGCCGAAAACCGCTTCGGGAAAGACGTGGAAGGATAGCGCGGCGCAGCCGCGCAGACCGAGTTGAGAATTGAGAGTTTAGAATTATGAAAGCAAGATTTGCCGGGAGGACTGTGCTTTTTATTATAGCCGCTGTGTTTGCGGTTGGCTTTCTGCTGCCGACGGTGCTGACGATAACCAATTCTTTCATGTCACGGAGCGAATTGGACGCAAACTACGGCGTGATTTTCAGCAATTCGAGGCAAAGCGAAGGAAACAGCTATATGTCGGACAGCGTAAACGTGAAACTCATACCGGACAAGGTGAGCTTCGGCCAGTACGTGACCGCCCTGCTGCGGAGCCCGGATTACCTGCTGAAATTCTGGAACTCCATGATACTCGTCATCCCCATCGTCATCGCGCAGGTCGGTGTAGCGTCGCTTGCGGCATACAGCTTCACAAGATATCAGGGCAAATTTAAAAATTTCCTGTTTTTCTTTTACATAATACTCATGCTCATGCCATATCAGGTGACCGTTGTGCCGAACTACTTGGTGGCAAGTTGGACCGGACTGCTGGACACGCGCTGGGCTATCATCTTCCCCGGGGCCTTCGCGCCTTTTTCCGTGTTTTTGCTGACTAAATTCATGCGCCGCATCCCCGTATCCCTGATCGAGGCGGCGAAGCTGGACGGCGCGAATGAGTGGCAGATATTCACGGGCGTATGCCTTCCCCAGTGCCGAAGCGCGCTGTACTCCATAGCGATTCTGGTATTCATCGACTATTGGAATATGGTTGAGCTGCCGATAATCCTTCTTCCGGACTCCACGATGCAGCCGCTTTCCGTGTATCTTTCGACAATAAACGAAAGAGAAGTCGGCGTGGCGTTCGCAATCGCGGTTGTTTACATGATACCGCCGCTGTTTTTGTTCCTCCACGGCGAGGAAGCCCTGGTAGAAGGCATAACGCATTCCGGCTCGGTTAAAGGCTAGCGCAGCGAAGCTGCGATAGCCGAGTTGAGAATTGAGAGTTGAGAGAGGAGAGTTAGGAGACGGGGAACGAATGGGAAACCGTTTGTAGGGGCGACCGTCCCGGTCGCCCGCCTTGGGTTTGGAAATCTATCTGGTCTTTTCCAGTTTATTGAGGTTAGGAATTAGGAGACGAAATGAAAGAAGAAAACGTCAAAAAGAGGGGATGGGTGAAAAACGCGGCTATAGTTTTTCTAGCCGTCATGCTCGTCCTCACGTTTTTTTCAAACACAATAATGAACCGCTCGCTGCCCGAAGTCGCGGCGCAGTACACGACCTCCGGAACCATCAACGCGAGGATACGCGGCTCGGGCATGGTTGCCGCGGATTACAACTATGAGGTCGTTCTGGATCAGACCCGCACCGTCAAGGATGTCATCGTGCGCCTTGACAGAGCGGTCGAGGCCGGCGACCTCCTGTTCATTCTGTCCGACGCCGGCAGCAAAGAACTGAAGGAGGCGCAGGAGGCGCTGCATAACCTCTTGCTCACCTACGAAAGGGCGGTTATAAACGCTATTTTGACCGGAGACTTTGCAAGCGAGGAACGCGGCATCCGGATTGCGCGCGAAAACCTCGACGAAGCGCGGGAACTGCTGACGGAAGTGGAGCACGAAAGCAGGACGGAGATAGAAAAGGCGAATGCGGCGCTCGTTTCGACCGAATCCGTGCTTGCCTCCGCCGAAACCCTGTTTGCCTCCGCGGAAGCCGCCGAATCGGCGAGAAAATCGGTGCGAGACTCCGCTAAATCTTTTCTCGACTCCGCGCTTGATACGGAAAAAACAAGGGCGGCGGCTGTGGCGACCGCTCAGGAAAACCTGAATTCGCTAGGCGGGCTGACCCCCCCCAACACCGCGCGCGTTGAAGAACTGAACCGCTCGATTTCGGAAAAAAACACGGAAATAACGCAAAAGGAAGCTGAACTGAGAGTCGCCGAGCAAATGCACAAGGCTAATTACGATCTCTTTGTGGCAGCAACCATTGATCGTTTTGCCACATCAACGAGTCTTCCGAGCGGTTGGAACAATGAAGCGCAAAGAGCCGCGTATTTGGAAGCAAATGCACAGTTTTTTGGTGAAAACGATCCCCTTTTGACCGCTTATCAAGTTATAACCGGGCTGAACAATAAAATCAGGGAGCTGAACGCCGACCTGACCAGCCTCAGGCAGGAGCGCGACACAGAACAAAACAAAGACAATTCCTCCGAATACAACCGGCTTAACGCAAGGCTGTATGATGCAAAGACAGCGCATGACGTAGCCGTGACGGCGCGCGAAAGCGCGGAGAGGACGCATGCCAGCGCCGACAATGCGCTTGTGGCGGCAACGGAAGTGCGGGTTGCCGCCGAGGCGGAGCGGAATGCGGCGGAGCAAAAACGCAACGCTGCCGACAGTGACTTGAAGGCGGTGCAGGACAGATACATGGGCGAAATACGCCAAGCGAACGACGCAGTCAAAAGTCGTCAATCATCTCTTGAGGATTTGATTTTCGCCCTCAACGAACAGCAAAAAACCTTCGGCGTGACCGACGCTCTTCATCAAATCGACATGTCGGAGCTAAGGAGGCAGATAGAGGAAAAGCGCGGCGAGGTCAACGCTCTTGAGCAGAGCGGCTCAGAATTGGAGATAATCTCGCCGGTGAGCGGGATAGTCAAGCAGGTAAACATCTCTCCCGGAAATCAGACACAGCCCGGCATGCCGATGGCCGTAATAGAGGTGCTGGACAGAGGATACACTTTAAGTTTTGCCGTCACGCTTGAGCAAAGCAGGAAGGTAACGGTCGGCGACGTCGCCGAAATCGAGACTTGGTGGTGGGGCGGCGAAATAAGGGCCGTGCTTGCGTCAATAAGGAACGACCCGCAAAACCCCGCCGCAAGCAGGATATTGACGTTTGATATCACAGGCGACATTACGAGCGACATGCAGCTTAACCTAAGCCTCGGGGAAAGAAGCGCAAATTATGAGGTCATTGTGCCGAACAGCGCGATCAGGTCCGACACCAACGGCGATTTTGTGCTTGTCGTCCTTGCGAGGAGCAGCCCGCTTGGCAATCGCTACATAGCGACGCGGGTGGACGTCAGCGTGCTTGCATCCGACGATACGCAAAGCGCGGTCAGCGGCGGCCTGGCCTCTTGGGGAGATTACGTGATAACCACATCAAACAGGCCGATTGAACCCGGAATGCAGGTGAGGCTAGTCGATAATCCATGAGGACTAAGCAGTCATATTTGAACAAAAGTAGGGGCAACCCTTGCGGTTGCCCGCATGGGGGACGGGGATGCGGCAAGCACTAATAAAAAAAATAATTCTCATTGTCGTGAACTTTTTGCTGGTGACTGCTTTCATTGTGAGTCTGGCGGTCTCCGGAAATATCAAAAAAACCCTTCGCAGCCAGCAGGCCGCCGATGCTTGGGCCGGTCAAAGCGGCGAACGTTTTTCGCAGATTTCCGTCTTTTTGCCGGAGGGATCTGCTTTCGATGAAAACTCCATCCGCAGCTTGCGCGGCGCGATAGACAAGGCGCTCATCGACGCTTCGATTACCGAGGAAGAAGGAAGGATTCTTTATACGGATGCCTGGTCAGCGGAGGGCGATGTTTCAATTATAGGAAGCCGAGGGACATCCTCCGCGCGCGCCTATGGTGTCGGCGGCGATTATTTTCTGTTTCATCCGCTATATTTGAGGGACGGAAGCCACCTATCCCGCAACGACCTTATGAAAGACCGCATAGTGCTGGATGAAGAGCTTGCCTGGCGGCTGTTCGGCGCCGTGAAACTGGCCGGGCTTGAGGTGCTTATAAACGGCAAGCCGCATATCATCGCGGGCGTCATATCGCGCGAGGATGATTTCGCAAGCGCAAAAGCCTATACGGGCGGGGCGGGCTTGTTCATGTCATACGAATCGCTTAGCGAACTGTCAGAAGGCCGAGCGAAGATAGCCTGCTATGAAATCGTGATGCCTGACCCCATAACGGGTTTTGCCCTCAACACCTTGACGGAACTTTTCCCCGACAAGGGCGCCTCCATTGTTGAAAACAGCGCGCGCTACTCGCTCTCCAGCATAATAAAAATAATTGGCGACTTTGGGGGGCGGAGCATGCGGAACGACGGAATAATCTTCCCCTATTGGGAAAACGCCGCGCGATATACGGAGGACTGGCTTGCGCTTCTGCTGCTGCTTTCGCTTGTGTTTGGCTTGTTTCCGCTTGTGTGCGGCGTGGTCTATGGCGTGAAGCTCATTCGTTTTTTAACCGGGCGCGGCAAAGGCTCAATCGCGAAAAAGACCGAAGAACGCGACGAACGCAAGGCCGAAATCTACAGGCAGGCACATATGGAGGAATTCGTCATTCCGAGCATAGAAGAAATCATACGCGAGGTCCGGGAAGAACGGGAAGCTGCGGCGGAGCCGCAGAATTGAGAGTTGAGAGTTGAGAATTAAGAGAACGTATGAAACGGAGTTTGTGAGGACGAAGTGGCATCTATCACCTTTAACAATGTAAGAAAGGTCTATCCGGGCGGCGTGGTTGCCGTGGAAGACTTCAATGCGGAATTCGCTGACCGGGAATTCGTAGTGCTGGTCGGCCCTTCGGGCTGCGGCAAATCCACGACTCTGCGGATGATAGCGGGCTTGGAGGATGTGACGGAGGGTGAACTTTACCTCGGCGACAGGCTCATCAACAATGTGGCCCCGAAGAATCGCGACATCGCAATGGTGTTTCAGAATTACGCTCTCTTCCCACATATGACGGTTTTCGATAACATCGCGTTTGGCCTGAAGCTCCGGAAGGTCCCGCGAAAGATCGTGCGTGAAAAGGTCGAAGAAATTGCGAAAGTGCTTGACCTGAGCGATCTTTTGGCAAGAAAGCCAAAAGCGCTGTCCGGCGGCCAACGGCAGCGCGTGGCGTTGGGGCGCGCCATAGTGAGGAGCCCGGCGGCTTTCCTGCTGGATGAGCCGCTGTCAAATCTTGACGCAAAGCTTCGGACACAGATGCGTTCGGAAATAACCAAACTTCACTACCGTTTGGGCACGACATTCGTGTACGTCACGCACGACCAGACCGAGGCGATGACTATGGGCGAAAGGCTTGTCGTAATGAAAGACGGTTTCATTCAACAGATTGACAGCCCGCAGAACCTATACGACCGTCCATGCAATCTGTTCGTCGCAGAATTCATAGGATCGCCGCAGATGAACACTTTTAATGCCACGCTTATAAAGCGCGACGGCGCGTTGTTTGCCTTGCTCTACGGTGCGGATGAGCTGCCCGTCCCCACCTCCGGCCTCAATGGGGGAACCCTCGATGCCTATATCGGGAAAAGCGTCATAATCGGAATAAGGCCGGAAAGCTTCCGCTTGGAAAGCGAAAGTTCCAACCTCAATACCTTTGGCTTGATAAATGGCACGGTCGAACTCTCGGAGCTCATGGGCTCCGGGGTGTACCTTTACGTGTCCTGCGGGAGCGCGCAGTTTATCGCCACCTTACCCGTGAGCGGTGCGGCGCGCCACGGGACAAGCGTCCGCCTAGCCGTCGATTGCGAAAAACTGTACATATTCGACGAAGACAGCCAAGCCCTGATTAACTAACGGCAAGCAAAATCTTTGATTGACATTCACGAGCCTGATATGTATTATTATTTTTGAGGGAACTGCTTATTATAAGGCAGTGCTGGATATGGCATTGTGTGGGTAAGAAGTGATATACCGGGAGGCAGCAATATGAGCGAAACAGACACAACGACTATCCTTGCTGTGCCCTGCGATCAGGCAGTAGTCCTGACAAGCGCACAGGGAGAACAAATCGTTACCAAAATAAAGAGCAACCGCGCTTCCAAAGAAGACAAAAGCTGATTTTGTAAATATTGCGACTGTGTAGAACGTGTTAATACGCTAAAGGGATATTTTTAGCGCGTAGGTAAGGCGAACGCCCCTGCGCGCTTTTTATTATGGCCTTCGAGTGGGCCTGGCGGGCGGGTTTGAGTATCTCCCGCCCGTTGGGGTATTATTGGGAAGGCACAATCTACAACTATAGGTAGTAACAAAAGGAGAAAAAAGTATGTATAAGGACACAGGTAACAAAATACTGACAATGGCGAATGTTATTGCAGGCATTGGAATTGCCGCATCCGTTATTGGCGGGATTATAACAATGCAGGAATCTGTTTTGCTTGGGCTAGGC
>Ga0099364_10008325_pt1 | contig 14610 bp, 13 predicted proteins | sample TergutTh196P3_FD_73070 | JGI IMG/M metagenome (GOLD analysis project Ga0099364, IMG submission 73070) | Microcerotermes parvus P3 segment gut microbial communities from Pointe-Noire, Republic of the Congo - Th196 P3 | ecosystem: Host-associated > Arthropoda: Insects > Digestive system > Gut ... | reverse complement strand
GCGAGATGTTAGGAGGGCATAAAGGCTACGGTTTCGCCATACTGGTCGATATTTGCTCCGGCATCCTCTCCTCCGGGATGACCTCGAATTATATCGCTGTCAAACCGGGAGAAAACAACATCGCTCATTATTTCATGGCGATTGACTACGGAGTTTTCGGCGACAAAACCTCCATAAAAGCCCACTTGTCGCAATTTTTGCGCGAATTGCGCGAGAGCCCGAAATGTGAGGGAGAATCTCGTATTTACACCCACGGCGAAAAGGAATTCGAAAGCGCGCGGGAAAAACTTGAAAAAGGTATTCCCGTGATTGATAAAACCGAGGAGGAAGTGCGCAAAATCGCGGAATATCATAACGTTCCGTTCACGTTAATTGGCGAACCGTCTGACTAGGGAGGAAGTGAGTAAGATACTGAAAGAAGCAGATAAAAGCAGCATACTTATCGTTGACGATGAAAGCGCCGTTATTATGACGTTTACGCAAATATTGAGTCCTGAATATACCATTTACGCGGCAAAAAACGGGCAGGAAGCAATTGAATTAGCGAACCAATACTTACCCGACGTGATACTTCTGGATGTTCTCATGCCTGAAATGGACGGGTATGAAGTGCTTTCCACGCTGAAAAATACGGAAAAAACACGGGCAATTCCCGTTATTTTCGTTACGGGGCTTGCGAATACGGACGCAGAGGAGAAGGGGTTGGGCATGGGGGCTGCGGATTACATAACTAAGCCTTGCGTTCCTGCTATTGTCAAACTGAGGGTTCGGAATCAGATTAAAGTTCAGGATCGAATCAAAGTAATAAGCCAGTATTCCGAACCGCTGGATTCCGATGTGCCGCCGGCTAATTTCGGTGGGGGCGACGGCGGGTCGCTTGATTCCGCGTACAAAATTTCCAGCAAGAGCCAACTGGAGAAGCTCGCAGAGGATGTAAACAGCGGAATTTCCTACAGCGGGTCGTACTTCATAATAGATTGCGACATAGATATGGAGGGTATGAAATGGACTCCCATTGGGTATTGCGTGGGGCCGTACGAAAAACGCGAGTTTGGAGGAATCCTGGATGGCGGCGGGCGCACTCTAAGCAATTTTGAGATAGAAAATCAGGGGAACAGGAGCGCGGGATTGTTTGGGTACATTGAATATGCCGTGATCCAGAACCTCTACGTGAAGGATTTCGGGATAAGCGGCGGGGCGGTCGTCGGCGGCGTGGTCGGTCACTCGGAAACAAGCACGATCGCGAGTTGTTACGCGGAGGGCAAGATTGAATCGGAATCGGTTAACGCCGGAGGTATTGTTGGAATTGCGTGCAACAGCCGCGTGGAGAACAGCGCGTCCTCCGTCCAGATGAACATATACCAGGGAAGCACCGCGGGCGGGCTGTGCGGCCTCGCTTACAACGGCTCGCGCTTCGCTAACTGCGAATCACAGGGGAGAGTCCGCGCGAAAGATATGGCGAGCGTGGGCGGCTTTGCGGGCTCCGTTAAGGATTGCGCTTTGGAAAACTGCCATGCCAGATTGAGCGTAACGAGCATGGACTGCGGCAACGTCGGCGGTTTTAGCGGTTCCGGCAGGAACTGCACCTTGGACTGGTGCACGGCTTCCGGCAATGTACGGGCCGCAAGCGATGATATGAACTCCGTGGCAGGCGGCTTCATAGGTTTCACTAACAGTACGGTGACTCGCTGCATCGCTTCGGGCAATGTCATAATGAGCGGGGATCACGGAGCGGCCGGAGGTTTTGCCGGAGACGTTTCGCGCGCATCAATTTATTTGTGTTATTCAAGCGGGAGCGTCGCGTCGGAGGGCTGTATCGGCGGTTTTGCGGGGATGGCGCGCTGCAACGAGGGTTCAACCAGCATTGAAAACTGCTATACCTTGAGCGAGGTCGCGTCGGAAGGTAAAATGACGCAGGCCGGCGGTTTTATAGGCGATATGACGCAAAGCGATGGGGGCAGTGTGGCCGTCGCCTCGTGCTACTCGTTCGGCAAGCTGTCGCTCAAGATCAAGGGCTTCACCAGCCGGCAGTCGACGGGAAACATATCGGACTGCGTGTGGCGAAGGGACGAGGACGGCGTCAACGAGTACATAACGGATGGCCGCAATACTAAGGCGCTGTCCACCGAGCGGTTCGGCGACGTGAGTCTCTTTCTCGAAATGGGCTGGAGCATCGCGGGTGACGGCAACGTCTGGCAGTATTATGACGAGATATATCCAAGGAGGCCTCACCTGAACGGTCTCCCGGTGGTGACACCTGAATAAAGCCGCGCTAAACGCTCAGGCCTATGCGCTCGGCATATCCTTCAGAGCATTGGATTCAATACATACTTCTCGATTGCCCAGGAGACGCCGCATTCGTCGTTTGAAGGGGCGATATCTTTCGCAACGGCTTTAGTTTCGGGGCGGGCGTTCGCCATTGCTATCCCAAGCCCCGCGCACTTTATCATCTCCGCGTCGTTGTCGCCGTCGCCCAGAGTCATTACGTTTTCCATGGGAATCCCAAGAGTATCTGCCAGTTTGCGGAGACACTTTCCCTTGTCCGCTCCGGGGTTCATCATTTCGACGAAGTCCTCGTTCGAGCTGGTCACGTAAGCGCGTCCGGCAAATCTCTCCGAAAATTCTTTCATCAGGGCGCGCGAGGCTTCGAAGCCATTTGTCCTGACAAGAAGTTTAGTCGGCGGGGTCTGCGGCTCGAAAACTCGATCACCCAGCGCCTTCGCCTCAATCCCGAAGTGCTTCCGGTAATACACAAAATTACTGTCGGTATCGTCCTTCACGTAAAGCTTGTCGTCGACGTATGACTGCACGTAGATGCCGCGCTCCCTGATTATTGCGAGCATCTCCAGCGCCACATCCAAGTCGAGTTTCAGGTGCATGGGAGCTTCCCCTGTTTCATCGCATATCATCGCCCCGTTGTAGCTGATGATCGGCGTGCTGCCCAGACCGAGCTTTCGCGCGAACTCCGCCGCTGAACTGTACATGCGGCCGGTGGATATGGTTACGACCACTCCCGTATTCATGGCCTCCGCGACCGCGCGGCTGTTTCTTTCCGGTATCTGCCCCGAACTGTCGAGCATCGTTCCGTCGAGGTCTGACGCTATCAATTTGATTGGTCCAAACGACAAAATTTTTTCCTCCTTTTTATGCCAATGCCGCGCACGCGGTCATTGTGAGAATTTCTCCGAGAACGGCCGACGCGCCTATCACGTCCCCGTTCACACCTCCCATATTTTTTTTTGCCCAATCGGCAAGCGCGGCGCCTCCCGCGCATGAGACTGCCATCCCCACGCTCCATCCCGCGGGCCACACGGGAAGCATAACGCACGTGACGGCAGCCGCCAATGCCAATTGGCGCGCTCCGAAGTTACGCACGATGTCCCGCGCCATTCCCTCGGGCCATGGGTATTCACCCCGATAAATCGCCGCAATAGATCCGAAACGTCCGGCTCCGCAGGATATAACGCAAACCGCGAGCCACCTTCCGGGGTCTATGCAGCCGAGCAGGGCCGCCCTTGTTCCTATCGCGATCACAATTCCCGCCACGCCGAACGCGCCGACTCGCGCATCCTTCATCACGCCTCGCAGCGCGTCGCCGCGTTTTCCCGATCCGATGCCGTCCCACAGATCCCCCCAACCGTCAAGGTGGAGGCTCCATCCAAGAACCGTATAGAGCGCGACAGAGAGCCAGGCCGCGCCTTGAGGCTGAATTACCGGCGAGATCAGCCGCGCCGGAAGCACCGAAAGGAGGCCGAACAGCCCTCCGGCCAATGGCAAAAAGATTATAGCGTCTGCCGAGGGCAGAGGGGACTCGGCCGGCATGAAATTTTTCGGGATCCTTATCCTCGTAATGAGTGACCAAACAAGTACGAAGTCGGCCCGGATTTTTTTCATGATTTTTCCGGCGCGCGTGTCTTTATCCAGAGCGGTATGCCTGCCACAACCAGGGCAGCCTCGTCGGAGGCGCGCGCGGCTATTTGGTTTGCCAAACCCAGCAGGTCGCGGAAACGCCTGCCTATAGGATAGTGAGGGACTATCCCGCATCCAACCTCGTCACTCACCACGATAAGGCGTTTGTCCCTCCCGTTGGCGGATGCGCTGAACGCGGCGAAAATACCCCTCACGCCCTCCAGTATTTTTTTCTCTGCGGATGACCACAGCGTCTCGTCCTCGCCCGCGTTCTCGGGCAGGGCGAACATAGCCGCCGAAAGGTACATCGAAAGGCTGTCGAACAGCATTGTATTATAAGCGGCCGAAATTTTTTCAAGTTCGTCCGGGAGCGAGAGGACGTCTCCCTCCCACGTGCTCCATTCGTCCGGACGCCGCGATCTGTGCGCGGCGATGCGCGACGACATCTCCGGGTCGCCTGCTCTCGCCGTCGCAATATATATTACTTCTCCGCTTCCTCTCGCCAGGTTCTCCGCGAACGCGCTCTTGCCGCTCCTCGCTCCGCCGATCACAAACGTTATGCAGGGTTCCAACCGCACTCCTCCAATCGTAGAGAACCTTCCCCTTATTAATGATAGAATATCTTGCGTAAAATATATCGTGCCGGATATATGACGATACTTTTTTTACATAATAGATTATATCGCGACTGGAGCGGAAAAAGGAGGAGTATCGTTATGGCGAGGCTCAGAATGACCGGTCTGTATTGGGCAAAACCATGAAATTATCTCGAAGGCATGTGTTTGTAACAGGCAGGGTACAGGGCGTCGGTTTCAGATGGAGCGCTCGTTCGCGTGCCGGTGAGCTTGGACTCACCGGCTGGGTGCGTAATCTCCCTGATCGCAAGGTGGAACTCTGCTTTCAGGGCGAACTCGGAGCGGTGGACGAAATGGAGGACTGGTGCCGCGCCGGTTCGCCATACGCCAGAGTTACGGGCTTTTCCGTATCTGAGGAAGGGCTTGTGGAGGGCGAGAGTGGGTTTGAGATAAGATGAAATTTTTCGCGAAAACAGGCGCATGTATTTTGCTTGCCGCGGCGACGACATTCTGTCAGCCGCCGCCCATATTCGCTTCCATCAGGCTGGCGCCGCCGGAAAGCGGAATCTATCACGCGGCTCATCCCGACTTCGGCATAACGGCCGACCTCGTTAGCATGAATAGTGTGCGTCATTTTGAATCCCTCGCTCGAAAGAGGATAGTTTGGGCGTATTTTTCGTGGCATTGGAAGGACGGTATTAAGTTTCCGTCCGATCAGTGCCGAGCGCTGAACGGCGGGGGAGTGATCCCGCTGGTTGGAATTATGCCGTGGAGCACCTTGCGTCAGGGAGAAGCTGAACCGATTTACACGCTGGACCAGATATTGAGCGGCGATTTCGACTCGGAGCTCATCGCTTGCGCGGACGAGGTACGTGCTCTTGGATTCCCTATAATGATCGAATTCGGCCCGGAGGTGAATGGTTCGTGGTTCCCGTGGAACGGCGCGTGGAACGGAAGGGACGATGATACCTACGGCGAGGCGGGCCGCCCCGACGGACCGGAACGATTCAGGGACGCCTACCGCCGTTTAATCACGATATTCCGCAGCCGCGGCGCGGACAATGTGACGTGGGTGTTCCACATAGCGGCGGCGGCCGCGCCCGGTGAACCGTGGAACTCCGCCGCTTACTACTACCCCGGCGACGAATGGATTGATTGGATTGGCGTGAGCGTTTATGGGGTGCCGGACGATAACGGGGAGATAAAATCCTTCGACGAGATAGTTAAGCACATCTATCCCGGAATATGCGCGCTCTCGGAAACAAAACCCCTTGCGGTTTTGGAGCTGGGCGCGCCGGAGTGTCCCGCGAAAGCCGGATGGATGGCGGATGCGTTCGGTTCGATAAATTCCGGTAAGTACCCGAGGATAAAATCAGTGGCGTGGTGGAACAAAATACAAAAATCCGACGGCTCGCCTTCCGGATTGGAGATAGACAGCTCACCCGAAAGCCTTGCCGCGTATCGCGCGGGAGTCGAAAGCTTCGTTGATGAAGCGGTCTGGAGCACAAAAAACCCGCCGTTCCGCGCGCTCGAATATGAGCCCCAAAGCCCAATAAACAATGCGAATTAATGTGCCGACGTTGACTTTCTTCATGATTGGCGTTAGTATAAACGTGTTAAAAGGGACGTACGCGGGACATAGGTAATTCGGGTGCTTCGCCGCCGTAAGCGCGAATGATATATTCGGGCGCTTCGCCGCCGTAAGCGCGAATGATATATCCGGGTGCTTCGCCGCCGTAAGCGCGAATGATAATGCGAGGGACGGCATCGAGCTGTCCCTCATTATAATGAGGGCGCATTGATATGATGGATAAGCGGTTGAATTTTTTTGAGATCGAAGGCGCTTACATTACGTATCTGCAGAATATCGACAAACGTGTACCCAAAGTCGATTATTCGGCGGTTGGCTTACACGATAAATTTTTGTGCGGAATTGTACTCAAGGTAAATGAGTACGACTATTTCGCTCCCATATCGTCGTTCAAGATTTCGCAGCGCACAAATATCATCATCAAAGATGATAATGGAAAAGACGTTGCCAGTATACGTTTTTCTTTTATGATACCTGTTCCGTCTGATGTCGTGTCGCTGAAACGAATTGCCGACGAAGTGTCTCCTCAATACAGAATGCTTCTCAACATGGAATTGCGGTTTTGCCGTAGGAACGCGAGCGCAATTTACAGCCGCGCGAGGTTCGTCTACGATGCCGCGACCGTGAAAAAAGACCCTCTCATGCTAAAAATATGTTGCGATTTTAAATCGCTTGAAGCTGCTTGCGCAGAATACCACTTTTCCTCGTAAATTTTACTATGTACATCTTACTTTGCCCGGTCATCATCGCGTTTATGGCCGAATACGGAATATTGGCTTTCCGGGCTATTTCATGCTGACCCCTCTGTTCAAAAAATTCTTTATCATGTTGATTATAATAAAAACTTATTTTATTTTCATATGTCTTTTACACATTTTTTCTTGATTATCTGATTGACAGTAGAGTTATTCGCGTTATAGTCAGCAACGGAGGTATCTGCGATGAGGTATTGGATTGGTTCCCGTATTCGCATGTTCAGAGAAGCAAAAAAGATAAGCCAGAAGGGACTTGCCGAACAAATCGGCGTCAGTAGCGCTCGCTTTTCCAACTGGGAACAGGGATCGAACCGCCCGGACGTTGATTTTATCGCCAAGATATGCAAGGCGCTTAACGTCTCTCCGAGCGAGATGCTTGATTTCGAACTCCCGTCCGACGAACTGAGCGACCTGGAGCGTAACGTCCTCGCCCAATACCGGAATAAACCGGAGATACGCAAAGCGGTGAATATACTGCTGGGGATAGACGCGGATCAATGACGATGAAGTTTATCATGGATTTAGATTGAAAAATTTTTATAGGCAGGAGGAGTTTATAATGACCGTGAGATACATACCCGAACCCTTTCGCATCAAGATGGTGGAGCCGATTAAGATGCTCACCCGTGAGGAACGCGTGGCGAAAATTGCCGCCGCTTGCTACAACCTGTTCAACCTGCGCGGAGAGGACTGCTTTATAGACCTGCTGACCGACTCCGGCACGAACGCAATGAGCGCGTCGCAGTGGGCCGGGATCATGAGCGGCGACGAGGCTTACGCGGGGGCGTCGAGTTACTTCAAGCTGATGGAGGCGGGACGCGACATCTTCGGTTACGGTTACATACAGCCGGTGCATCAGGGCAGGGCGGCGGAGAAGATACTTATGCCGCTGTTCCTTGAAGAAGGCAAGTTCGCCGTCTCGAATATGTTCTTCGACACCACGCGCGCGCACGTCATCCTCAGCGGAGGCCGCCCGATAGACTGCGTCGTGCCCGAGGCGAGAGAACCGTTGAGGCGCGCGCCCTTCAAGGGTAACATGGACATCGCGATGCTGGAGGACGTCATTCGCGATAAAGGGGTCGGCAACATTGGCATTGTGGTGATGACCATCACGAACAACTCCGCCGGAGGCCAGCCGGTCTCTCTGAAAAATATGCGCGAGACGGCGGCCTTGTGCAAAAAGTATGGCATCCCTCTGTGCATCGATGCCGCGCGCTATGCGGAGAACGCGTTTTTCATCAAACGCGGCGAGCCGGGATGCGAAGACATGAGCATCGGGGAGATCATACGCGAGACATTCGCCTGCGCCGATATGTTCACCATGTCCGCAAAGAAGGACGCAATCGTAAACATAGGCGGTATGCTCGGCGTAAAGGACGCGGAGTCCCCCCTTGTAGATAAAATCAAGGCAAGCTGCATCAACTACGAGGGTTTCTACACCTACGGCGGGCTTGCGGGCCGCGACCTTGAGGCGCTGGCTGCCGGATTGTACGAGGGTTTGGATGAAAATTACCTGCGCTACCGCATAGGGCAGATGGAGTACCTCGCGGGCAGGTTGGACGACGCCGGTATTGCCTATCAGTCCCCGGTCGGGGGACACGGGGTGTTCCTCGACGCCGCCGCGATGTTCCCGCAGATACCCTACAACGAATTTCCCGCCCAGGCCCTTGCCGTCGAGCTGTACAAGGAAGCCGGCGTCAGATCGTGCGACATCGGCTCATACATGCTCGGCAACGATCCCGACACCGGCGAACAGTTGAGAGCCGACTTCGAGTTCACCCGCCTCGCTATTCCAAGGCGCGTTTATACCCAGGCGCATCTGGACCTGGTGGCCGACGCCCTGATCGAGATCAAAAAGCGGGCTTCGGAAATTAAACGCGGCTACCGGATAACGTGGGAACCGAAAGTCCTCCGGCATTTCCAGGCGAAGCTGGAACCGATCGCCTGACAAAAGAAAAACAGAGCGCGAGCCCTCGGCGGCAGGGCTCGCGCGCGTCACAACCGCAGCACCTCCAAGGGGCGCTGCTCGTCTAAGTCTTTCTTGCTTCCTCAATCACTTCCGCGATTACTTCTTTTGCTTTCTCCTCATTACCGCTTTCGAGCAGCGCTTGTATCGATAAGAGCAGCGTCATCAGTCCCAGCCTTGTCATCGCCGCATACATCCTTTCTGCTTCTTCTCGGCGGGTTCTTTACGGCCGGCAACTTCAATAATAACATGTATAATGAATCTATTGCTATGGATAAGTCTCGCGGCGGTTTACATGAGAAGTACGAAAAGATGACGACGGCCCCGGTCGAGAAGCTGATACTCAGCCTCGCGGTGCCGACTGTAATAACAATGCTCGTTTCCGCGTTTTACAACATTGTGGACACATACTTCGTCGGCTCGCTCGGCACCAGCGAAACCGCGGGCGTGGGCGTCGCCTTCCCGCTGATGACCGTGATACAGGCCATCGGCTTCTTCTTCGGGCAAGGCGCGGGCAACTACGTGGCGCGCCGGTTGGGGGCAATGGATACGGAGAGCGCGTCCAGGGTGGCGGCAGTGGGATTGATATCCAGCCTCGCCGCCGGCGCGGTGTTGGGCGCGGTTGGGCTTGCCTTCATCGAAGACCTCGCGTTGATGCTCGGCGCGACTCCGACGATACTGCCTCACGCCGAAGGTTATCTCTTCTATATACTCCTTGCCGCGCCGTTTATGACCGGGGCGATTGTGATGAACAACCTGCTCAGGTTTCAGGGCAGCGCGTTCTACGCGATGATCGGCATGACGGCCGGGGTGGTCCTGAATATAGCGCTCGACCCGATATTCATCTACGTTCTCGGTATGGGTGTGCCGGGCGCCGCGCTGGCCACCATGATAAGCCAGATCGTGAGTTTCTGCCTGCTATTCGCGGGATGTTCGACGCGAGGTAATATCCGTATAAGGCTGGGGCACTTCACCCCAAGCCCGGCGGTATTTGGGGAGATAGCGCGCGGAGGCATACCGTCGCTGTGCCGTCAGGCGATCGCGGGCGTCGCCGTGATCTGCGTCAACAGGCTTGCGGGAAACTACGGCGACGCCGCCATCGCCGCGCTGGCCATCGTGATGAGAGTTTCCTGGATGGCGAACTCGGCGATGGTCGGACTGGGACAGGGCTTTCAGCCCGTGTGCGGTTTCAACTACGGCGCGAAGCTGTACGGCAGGGTGAAGCGGGGCTTCTGGTTTTGCGTGAAGCTGACGACGGTCTCGATGGCCCTGGTGGCGGTTGTGGTTTGGGTGTTGGCGCCGGAAATTATCGCTGTTTTCAGGAGCGACGACGCCGAAGTGATAGCGGTCGGTTCGCTCGCGCTGAGGCTCCATTTCTCCGTGTCCGTTCTTATGGGATGGGTGATAATGAACAACATGATGCTCCAGACAATGGGCAAGCCGGTGTCGGCGAGTATCCTCGCCCTGGCGCGGCAGGGCTTGTTTCTCCTGCCGATCCTGTTCATGCTGACGCGTTACTTCGGCCTCCTGGGGATCCAAATGAGCCAGCCCTTCGCCGACATCGCGACATTCGTCCTCTCGATCCCGCTCTTTGTGCTCGCCACGAAGGAGATGAAATCCTAAAGAGAACCCTCATCCCCGCCCGACGCTCGCGGCGCCGTCATATATCACAGCAGGCCGAGGAACCTCCACCAAGGCAGCTCGACGCATAATATTACGAAAAAAACCACGGGGATGAACGGGATACCCAGCCGCAATGTCTCGCGCTGCGTGTACATGCCGTTTTCTTCGCCCTGGCCAACCAACACGTTCAGGTGATGGAAGGGCAAAAGATAGTGGGACGAAACCGCCGTAAATACGATCAATGACGCAACCAGGGGGCTTAATCCGACAGGCGCGGTGATGCTGATAAAAGCCGGTATGGCGACTCCCATGACCGCGATAACGCCGCCGAGCAGCATGTGCAGTGCGATGGAAATAGCCGTTGTCAGCGTGGCGACCAGGATTATGTTCTGCGGCATGTTGCCGGGCATCACGGTCTGCGCGATCCAGGCATTCATGCCCGTTGCCTCACCGACTCTTCCTATCGCTATGGCGCCTGTGACGAATACCAAAGCCTGGATGGGAACCTCACTCCAGCTCCTGTCGACAAGTACCTCACCGATACCCGGAAAGCTCATCAGCATTGCGATAATCAGCGTTATCCAGCCGATGTGAAAACCGTGCACTACATCCGTCACCCAGAGCAGAATGGCGATGGCGAGCCAGATCATGACCCGGATCTCCTTAGGTTTAAGGGGGCCGGCTTCATCCTGCTTTTTCCGGATGGCGTCCTTATCGATGCGTATCTCCCCCTCGGGCCTGAACAGAAGGAGAATCAGCGCGCAGGTGATGACGCTCGCGACAACTGCCGGCAAGCCCATAACTACAAACCAGCCGCCCCAGCCCAGTTCCAGCCCGGAATACTGAACGGCAATGGGGTTTAAGCTGCTGTCGCCGGTCAGGAATATCAGCGAAACCGGCACAGACGACGCAAACACGGTAAAGCCTATTTTAACCGCGTCCTCGCGGCATATCCCCGCGCTCTTAATAACGACCGAAATGACCGACATGATCAGGAACGCCCTTGGCCACGGATGCGGAATGAGCAGGCTCAATACGGCGGTCATAACAAAGATCGATATGACGATGCTGCGGTATCCCTTTACAAATTTGAGGACCATCCGGTAGCCGATCCGCTCTCCCAATCCGGACGTCTTGACCGCGGACGCGATAAGATACGCCCCGATTATCATGTACATGGTGGTGCCGGTCCAGGACGAGAGCACCAAATCCGGCGGGGCGACGTCGAATACGATGAGCAGCATGAGGTACAACCCGGCCGCGTATCCCGACTGCGCGACCTGAAACGCCCAGAACGTCACGGTCATCAGCGTCAGGGCGAGACAACGGCGTCCTTCCGTCCCCAGCCCCTCCAGAGGCAGGTTCCAGATGATTGCCGCGATTAAAATGCCGATACAAAGCCCAATCACTTTTTTGTTCAAAAAATTTCCCATAACACGGACAATCCTCCACGATCTGTCATTAAAATTCTTCTCCCCGCCTGAGCGGGGAGAAGAATGAGTACATTATAAACGACGCGGCTTACTTCGTCTTCTCGTCCAGCGGTTCGTATATGATGGCGCCCTGGGCTTCCAGCGCGTCCTGTAACGGCTTGACGTCCTTTTCGAGCTCTCTCGGCGTTATATTCTTTTTCGCGCATATTGCCGCCGCCACGCCCGCCGCCTGGCCGGTAACCATCGTCTGGTGCAGATAGCGAAGATACGCGGCGCGGTCCGTCGACACGCACTTACCCGCCGCAAGAAGGTTGTCCACGACTTTGGGAACCAAACTGCGATAGGGGATATTGTAAGAGCCGTGATCCTTGGGGAACACGATGTCTTCCTGAGCTTCGGACGTGATGGCGAGCGTCGTCGTGGCGGCCACGTGGTAACCGCCGGCTTTGAACGAGCTCAGCCCTATCGTGTCGTCGAAGCGCGCGCCCCTGCCGATGTCTTCTTTCGTGAAGACATAGTCTCCCACGATGCGCGGGCCCTCGCGCAGGCGGATCTGCGTGCAAACCTTGGTGATGTAGGCGTTTTTGAAGCCCGGTATGTATCTCTTGAAGAAACGCCAGGCGATCTTGATCTGCTTGCGGCATTCCACCATGCAGTGTGAAATCTCCCAGGCGTTGTTCGGCAGGACTTTATCCACATGGGACGAGTGCTGCATGTGCGCCTGAATGTGGCCGCCCTCTTTGGGAGTGATGAAGAACCCCGCGCCGCTCATTCCATGCCATTCGCCGTTCTTTTCGGCATATTCGCGCAGTTTGTAGAAGCCCATGATCTCGCCGAGCTCCTTGACGTCATGGCACTTACTGTACCATTCCATTACATCCTTCTGCGTTGTGTCGATGCCGGGGAAAGTGAACTGCTTGAACGAGAATTGATCCGGGTTGGCGCGGATATACTGCAGCAGGACATCCCAGTCCACGCCGTCTACCGTGAAGGAAACGGTGTGGGGCTGTACTTCTTCTCTGGTCACGCAGACCATTTCACAGCCGGCCTGAGTGGCGACGTAGCCTTCGCCGGTGCAGTCGATGACTACTTTGCCCTTAATTTCGTTGCGTCCGCAGGCGTTTTCCACCACGACGCCCTTAACGGCATTACCTTCTTTCACTACGCCGACGACCAGCGTGTCAATAAGCAGGTCGACGCCTTCCTCTTCCAGCATGTCGAAGATCAGGAACGTCCACCAGTCCGGATCGACGAAGGCAAAGGTGTAGGCGGCCTTTGTGCGGATGGGGTGACGGAAGTGAGGCAGCGCGTGCCCCTCTTTATAGAGCCGCTCGTAGGTCTCCTGAACGATACCGCCGACGTCCCGCTGGCCCTGCGAGTTGTGCAGCCTCGCATAAGCGAATCCGGGAGGGCCGGAGATGCTCATCTGCCCGCCGATGGTTCCCACGCGCTCGATAAGCAGAGTTTTCGCGCCTTCCCTCGCCGCGCTGATGGCCGCCGCTACCCCGGACGTGCCGCCGCCGCAGACAATTACATCGTACAGTGTGTCGTAACTACCCATGAAATAAACCTCCTTATGAATGATTAATTATTTTTTGAACTCCTCAATGCTCTTTGCCGCCGTTCCACACGGAAGGGCGACCAGCTCCACGCATCCCTCGCTGTGCAGCGCCCACGGCAGAATTACGCCGGAGTGGCCGCCGCGTCCGCCTATCGTCACGACCTCCACGTCCTCGGGGAAGCGGGTCACGGGCATGGGATGGCGGTTTTTGAAACTCTCGGGGCGCACCGGTACGAGGCCCCTGTTGCGGACCATCGGGACCTGGTGGTAAACGTAAGTGTGAATGTGTTCCTGGATCATGCGTTTTGTATAGCCGGACTTTTTCAGCATCATCGCGTGATCGGGCGTCAGGCATACAATAAGCGGGCCGGGCATATAAGCGTTGTTGGAGCCGAGAGTCGTGCAGCAGGCCGTGATCGTATCCAGCAAATCGTAGCCGTCGAGGCTGAGGAAGTCGATTATGTCGTGCAGCGGCTCCGCTTTCAGCACATAGACGGTCGTGGATTTGGAGTCAAATCGGTCTTCGTTGATCATATTCCACTGCGCGAGCGACGGCTCTTCGGCGAAGCAGTAGGTGAACTCGGCCTGCGTCGCTATGCAGTCCAAGTCGCACACGCCCGGAACCGAGCGGTTTACGTTCATGATCGTAAGGTTGACCGCCCGCCCGATGGTCGCGTTCGCCGGCCATCCCGGCCCCTGGCAGCCCTGTTTGCCTGAGAGGCCGATCTCCTGCGCGATGGGACCCGACACAAGCACAAGGTTGCCGCCCGGATGGGATGTCGTGACCGACTGGTTAAAATTGTATTTGGGGCTGTTTAGAGCCTTGAAAGCCGCAACCAAAACCGGCATCGCCTGAGGCTTGCAGCCGGCCATAACCGCGGCTATTGCGACGTCCTTGACCGTGATCGCGCGGCCGCTTGGGCCCGCCGGGTCGCACAGCACCATTTCAGGATCGAAGGGGCAGTAGGTCATCATGTTGTTGAAGCGGCGCACCGTGGGGGGAACAATGGGAAGTCCGTCGCTGATGTATTCGTCGTTGAAGAAATCGTTGACTTCTTCCATGTAAGCGCCGGGTTCCGCGATGCGCTCCTCGTCGTATTCCAGCTCCAAGGGCAGGAAACCGTCCTTGGCGGGGGGCACTTTGTCCATCTTTATCGGGATCGTGGCGGTTTCCTTTAATTTGTCGCCGGTGGCCGT